>Ga0080006_1196191_pt1 | contig 11002 bp, 9 predicted proteins | sample RS3BMetagenome_FD_69209 | JGI IMG/M metagenome (GOLD analysis project Ga0080006, IMG submission 69209) | Ferric oxide microbial mat and aquatic microbial communities from Rainbow Spring, Yellowstone National Park, USA - RS3B (SPADES... ... | reverse complement strand
GCGAGACATTGGCGTCCGTCGACTTTGAAGTCCTGTTTGTCGATGACAGTCGCGACGTGGAATCGGTCGCGATCCTGAATGATCTGGCGTCTGAACACAGCAATGTACGAGTTCATCATCGCGATGACGAGAAGGGCCTTGGCACGGCCGTGGTCCGGGGCTTTGAACTTGCAAGGGGCGATGTGGTCGCCGTCATGGATGCGGATATGCAGCATCCACCCGCACAGCTCATGACGATGCTGGAAGAGATCAATCGCGGGCACGACATCGTCATCCCCAGTCGCTTTGTTCCAGGAGGCGATGATGGCGGTCTCAGTCCGTTTCGCAAGTTCGTGTCCTGGACCGCACGCATGATGGGACAGTTCGCGCTCAAGCGCGTGCGACGCGTGACGGACCCGACGAGCGGTTTCTTTATGATGAAGCGATCGGTCATTGAAGGGGTTTCGCTACGTCCTGTGGGTTGGAAGATCTTGATGGAGGTGCTGGTCCGCGGCCGGTATGACTCGATCGTTGAGATCCCGTACAGTTTTCAGCCTCGCGCGGCGGGCGTATCGAACATGTCGGTGCGCGAGCAGCTAAACTATTTGCACCACCTTGTACGCTTGATCAAGTCCAGTCCAGAAGATCAGCGGCTCTACTGGTTTGCGCTGGTGGGTCTATCCGGGGTGCTGATCAACACCTTGGTTTACATCGGACTGGTGCATTTGCACATCGGCTTGGTGACGTCGAGCATTGGCGCCGGCTTTGTGGCGCTCCTCTCGAATTTTATACTGAACGACCGTTTGACATGGCGCGACTCCCGCTCGTCCGGAAGCCTTGCGACCCGGTTCGGCAAGTACACCATGGCCTCTCTCGCCGGCATCGGCATCAACGCCGGCATCCTCGCTGTCTTGGCCTATGGGCTTCACTGGCACTACCTGGTTGCCAACATGCTGGGTATCCTGGTGGCGATGGTCTGGAATTTTGTGATCAACAACTTTTGGACTTGGCGTGTCAAGCAACGCAACACCGTTACAGTTAGCCTGTCCGGGACACCAAGCAGACATTCTTGATTTATTGAGAAAAAGGGGCGTTTATCATGAAGCTTGTTTTGTTATCGGGTGGATCAGGCAAACGACTGTGGCCGCTTTCCAACGACGCTCGTTCCAAGCAGTTCCTGAAGGTCCTGCCTTCCGACGACGATATGCCCGTCTCCATGCTTCAACGGGTGGTCGGGCAGCTACGAAGCATCGGCATGGAACACGATACCTATGTCTGCGCATCACAGGCGCAGCTCGATATGATCCAAAGCCAGGTCAGTGGGGCCAGCGTCATTGTGGAACCCCTTCGCCGCGACACCTTTCCGGCGATCGCGTTATCCTGCACCTATCTGGCGCATCTGCGTGATGCGCGCCGCGATGAGATTGTGATCGTCGCCCCCGTCGATCAGTATGTCGACGCCCACTTCTTCAAAACCATCGCCCGGTTGCCCGAGACGCTGCTCCAATCAGGCGCAGACCTTGCCTTGCTTGGCGTGGAGCCGACGCAACCCTCTTCTCAGTACGGGTATATCGTCCCGGATTCGACGCTCGCCGTCCCTGGAAGCCCCTATGCGCCCGTTGCGTCCTTTAAGGAGAAACCCAGTGAACAGGTGGCTGCAGCCTTGATCGCGGATGGCGCCCTTTGGAACTGCGGTGTGTTCTGCTTCCGGATGTCCTTCATGCTGGACTATCTCAGGACCCATGGTTATCCGGACCAGTACGCCGGGATGATAAGCCACTTCAAGGACATGCCGAAAAAGAGTTTCGACCATGCTGTGGTGGAGGGCGTGAAGTCGATTGTCGTTCAGTCATACAGCGGCACATGGAAGGACCTCGGCACTTGGGGCAGTCTATCGGACGAGCTGGCAGGACCTTTCACCGGTGCCGGAACGGCCCTTGATTGCGACGGAACGCATGTGATCAACGAGTTGAACATTCCTGTGATCGCCAAGGGACTGCATAATATCATGGTGGTGGCATCGCCGGACGGGATTCTGGTGGCGGACAAGGAGCACTGCGCAGACATCAAGGAGGTCGTCTCCACGCTCTCGGATCGGCCGATGTACGAAGAGCGCCGTTGGGGGCTCTACCGCGTGCTCGACTTTCAGAAGCTCGATGATGCAGCCGAGGTTCTGACCAAGTCGCTCGAGATCAAGGCGGGATGCAACATCTCGTACCAGCGGCATGAGCATCGCGAAGAAGTCTGGACGATTATCCAGGGCCGCGGCGAACTGGCGCTCGACGGGAAGGTGACGAGCGTCACGGCAGGCGATGTGGTCCGCGTGTGCAAGGGACAGTGGCACGCACTTCGGGCGATGGAGAAGCTCGTGTTGATCGAAGTTCAACGCGGAATGCCTTTGATCGAGGAGGATGTTGAGCGTCGCTTCATCAACTGGGATGATATCGTTCATCACTGCTCCGCATTGGTTCGCCTCGTCGTCTGAGCGCGGACACTCACGCCCGCTGGGACGCCACGGACCACGGACCGGCGGCGCGCCCGATTGCGTCTCACGGACCTAAAAATCGATCAGACTTAAGCTGATCTGTAGCGCGTCGTTCACGCGGCGCATACACTCTTCATCGAGATGGGTGATCTTCTCGGTGAGTCGCTGCTTGTCGATCGTGCGGATCTGTTCCAAAAGCACGACAGAGTCCCGGTCCAGTCCTTCATCGGACGCCGGGATCTCCACATGAGTCGGTAGTTTGGCTTTTTGAATCTGTGCGGTAATCGCGGCGACGATAACGGTCGGACTGAAACGGTTGCCAATGTTGTTTTGAATGATCAGCACAGGTCGAAACCCACCTTGCTCCGAGCCGACAACCGGAGACAAGTCCGCGTAGTAGACATCGCCGCGCTTGACATTCATCTTTCTAAACGCCGCTGACAAGGCGCAACGCCAGATTCTCGGCTTCGTCTTCCGCACCAAATGCTTCCGACGCCAGCCGCAGATTGATGGGTGCCATCTCCAGGTACCCTCGTTGCAATGACTCCCGAATCCGTTCTTTTTTGCGCTCGCATACATACAGCGCAGTGGCCTGACGAATCACGTGACTTCGGGACCCCCGTTCCTGCGCCACGAGACCATCCACCTCGTCCAACAATGTTGCCGGCAAGCTGACCGCAATCTTCCGTGACTTCGACAACGCCAGATCCCCCCAGCACTCAGTCGGTTCACTTCTGTTCCTTGGTATTATAACGCAAGAGGACGAATGACATCCAGTTTTCCGACTAACGGCGCAATGTTCAGAATCCTGTGCGGCTACTGGGCGCTGGTAGAGGCCCCGTCGGACGCGGGAACGATCGTCATGGCGAAGATGTGCAGGGCCCCCTGGCTGATGATTCCGGGTAGCGTGATGGCGCTGACCGTCTTGGTCGCGATCAAAGGCAACGTAGCGAAGTAGATGTAGTCGTGAACGTTGTCCACTCGCCCTTGGCTGTTCAGACGGTAGCGCATGGCAAATGCAATCCGGTTGCCGTAGAGGACTTTCTTGTGAGTGCCACCGTTCAGCGTCCAGTCGTTCAGCCCAAGGATGACCGCCTCCTCGTCCCCGTCCGTATAGTGTATGACGACCACGCCACGCGAAGGACCGTTGGTCGCGGCGCCGAGAATCGCCAGTTCCGTCCCCTGTCCAGTCATGCGGACCGTCTGTCCGTCCGTCAGGATGTTGTCCGGACTCCCGAAGAAGTCATCCTCCCAGAGAAATTGGACGCCGTCAACGGTGACATGAGCGCCCGGCCGCAAGCCGTTTTGCGCCATCAGCGCCGCCGAATAGTTGTTACCGCTGTCGTCAAAACTGTACGTTACCTTCTGACGATAGTTGGCGATGCCGGTGTCATTGAAATAGGTCAGAATGCTCCCCGACCGCTCCACCAGGATCTTGACTGCCACTGGCCGCACGCCCGCCGCCTGCCCCGCAGCACCGGCGGGTGTCAACATGACATGATATACCCCGTCTGGTGCGTCTGCGGGCACCCGGATCAAGAATGTCTGGCCGGCTGCGATGGGCGTCTCCGGGATCACGATGAAGCCGTGACTCACGGTCGCCGGCAGGATCGTCACGGCGAACTTGCCGACGAGGCTCTGCACCATGGTCTCGAGTGTAAATGACACGGACGTCCCCGGCGCTGCCACGATCGTGGAGTCGGCAACGCTAGCCAGCGGCAACGCCACCGGACTGTGGACCTTCTTGCTTGACGGCGACAGTGCCAGCGCAAGAGCCGTCCTGCGGCCAGTTAGCGTCACGGCCATCCCCAGGCTTGGCTGGTTGGCAGGATGTGCCTTGTGGCCTGCTGCTTGACTGTGTAGCCCTGGAGTCGATCTGAGAGGTTGGGATGATGCGCGAATCGCGTTTGGCGCCGGCGCCGACGTCGCGGCGACCGCGGGGAAGACCGTCAAACAGGCCGTCGCCATCGCAGTCGCCACGGCAGTGATCGTGCGAAGCTTCATGAACACGCCCCCTTGTCCCCCTCATTGTATGCCATGATTGCCCATTCTCACAAGCTGACAAACGCTGTGAGCGAGTGATGTAATGATTGGGTAACGGATGGGGGCCATGGATTAAGATACGATGAAGAAATCCTTAAACTTTCCATTTTCCTCTTGTTTGGCAAGGCGTACGCCTCTACACTGTGGCTGAACGTGGACACAGTTCGGTGCGGACAGCGCCGACGAACCCGAGAGGATGAGAGACGCTTGACGACAAAGCGCATGAACCACGCACGACACATCGACGCGATCGGCACGGACACGAACGCCGCCCTCCGCAGCACCAGTCCCGAGGCAAGACGCACACGCGCGCGCACCAAGCTCGCAGGCACGGCCCTCGCGGCGCTGGCTCTGACAACCGTCGTCGGCGCCACGATGGCCTCGACCGCACCGGTACAGGCGGCCCATGCGGCGACCGTCACGCATCTGACATTCGACTTTCCGGTCGGCGTGGCAGGACCGTTGGCGGAAGAGATGCTAGCCCTTGTCAATGAGTACGACGCGTCACACCCCGCCATCAACGTGACCCCGATCTTTGCCGGCAGCTACGACGACACGATGACCAAAGTCCAGGCGGGTCTCAAATCGGGAACGGAACCGGATGTGGCGGTTCTGCTGTCTACAGACGTCTACTCCCTGCTGAACATGAAGGCGATCCTGCCGTATGCGGACTTTGCCAAAGGGGACGCCGGGGCTGCGTGGATGCACAGCTTTTACCCGGCATTTATGGCGAACTCCGTCGTGGACAAGACGGTGTGGGGCGTCCCCTTTCAGCGTAGCACTGTCGTCATGTACTACAACAAGAACGACTTTGCGCAAGCTGGATTGAACCCGAACCAACCGCCCACGACATGGTCCCAGCTCCTTTCGGACGCGAAAAAGCTGACGACGCCCAGCCACTGGGGCATCGAGATTCCGACGTCGGGAACGACGTATTGGGTGTTTCAGCCGTTTGCGATCCAGGCCGGACAGAATGTGGTGGGCGATTCGCCGAATCGCGTGTATTTTGATACCCCGGACGTCATCCACGCACTGCAGTTCTTCGTGGCCCTCTCGAAGACGTGGAAGGTTGAGCCCTCTGGCTTGATCGGCTGGACGACAGCGCCCAGTGACTTTGAGGCCGGGAAGACGGCGATCATTTATCACTCGTCGGGAAGCCTGGCGTCGATTCTGAAGTCCTCCAGCTTCCCGGTCGGCGTGGCGATGCTGCCCAAAGACAAGCGGTTCGGCTCGCCCACGGGTGGCGGCAACCTCTACATCCTCAACACGGGCAACGCCGCGCGCGAGCAAGCGGCGTACAGCTTTGTGCGCTGGATGACGAGCCCGGCGATTGCCGCTCAGTGGTCGGTCGAGACGGGCTACGTCGCGACGTCACCGGCCGCCTACAAGACGCCCTATATGGAGCAGTATCTGCGCCACACGCCGCAAGCGGCGGTTGCCCGCAATCAGTTGCGCTACGCGGAGAAGGAACTGGCCACGAACGACGGCGAGGAGATCCAAAGCATCCTCTCCAACGCCTGCCAGGCGGCACTGACCGGCAACGTCACACCGGCGCAAGCGCTGGCCGCCGCGCAACAGCAGGCGGACGCCACGCTGGCTCAGTACGCGAAGTGAGGGCGGTAGGGCTGCAGGCGGCGCCGCCCTCAGCCCTGGCACAGTGATGTCCATTGACGGGTCAAAGGGTAAGGTGACGGGATGAGTACCGGGATTCAGTCGTCCGCGCGACTGCTGACGCGCGCTGTGCCGAGAAAACGGAAAAACCCCCACGTTGGCGCGTGGGGGATGCTGTTGCCTTCGCTGGTGATCTTGTGCGCATTTACCGTGTGGCCCATGATGCAGTCCGCTGTTCGGAGTCTGTACAGCGTGCGCGGGGGCGTCTGGCGCTTTGTTGGTCTGGCTCATTACGCGGCGCTCGGCAACGATCCGGTCTTTGCCCAGACGCTTGTCAATACCGCCATCTTCGTCCTCATCCTCGTCCCCGTCAGCGTCCTCCTCTCACTGGCGCTGGCGCTCCTAGTCAATCGGCGATATCGGATGACCTCGCTGTTTCGACTCGCCTTCTTCCACCCGGTCGTGTTGCCGATGGTCAGCGCCGCGTCGATCTGGCTCTTCCTGTATACACCTGACTACGGGACCGTGGACCAGTTTCTCGCGATCTTTGGCCTACAGCAGACGAACTGGCTGGGTCAGCCGCAGACGGCTCTGTTCGCGGTCATGGTCATGACTGTATGGAAGCAGGCCGGTTACTTTATGGTGTTTTACCTTGCGGGCCTGCAGGGACTGAGCCGCGAGGCAACCGAGGCGGCGGCGGTCGATGGGGCTGGCGCGTGGCGGACATTTCGCGAGGTGACTTGGCCACTGCTGATGCCGACCACCCTCTTCGTGACCGTGCTGGCGGTCGTCGGCGCGGTGCAGATGGTCGACCAACTGTACGTCATGACCCAGGGAGGGCCGGACAATGCGACGAGTTTGCTGCTATTTTACATCTATCAACAGGCGTTCTCGTTTCAAAATATCGGCAAGGCGTCCGCGCTCTCCGTCCTGCTGATCGCCGTTCTGGTGGCGTTTGCCGTACTTCAAAATTGGCTGGATAAGAAGGTGCACTACGAATGAGACGACGCGTGGCGGATGTGGGGCTGTGGCTGGTGCTCCTGGCACTTTCGTTCGTGTGGTTCGTGCCGCTGCTCTGGACCGTGCTCACGGCCTTCAAGTCGCCCACGGACGGGATGGGACTCACGTCGCTGTTTGGCGGCTTGCAGGCATCGTGGCAGAATTTTTCGATGGCGTGGTCGAGCGGCCCATTCTTGCTCTACTACGTCAATACGATCGAGATCGTCACCGGCATCCTTCTCGTGCAGCTCGTGACCATCACGCTCGCGGGCTACGCGTTCGCGCGGTGCGAGTTTCGCGGCAAGTCGATCCTGTTCCTGCTGTTCTTGCTCCAGTTGATGGTGCCGATCAGCGCGCTGATCGTGCCGAACTACCAGACCGTGGCGGCGCTCGGATTGATCAACACGAAGTGGGCGATTATGCTGCCGTATTTTGCGTCAGCCCTCGGCACCTTTCTGATGCGCCAGACCTTTCGCCAAGTGCCGCGCGACCTTGAAGAAGCGGCTGTCATGGATGGGGCGCGCTGGTGGCAGATCGTGTGGCACGTCCTGTTGCCCGTGGCGCGGCCGGCCTTGGTGGCATTCGCGCTGGTGTCGATCAGCTACCACTGGAACGACTTCCTCTGGCCACTGATCGTGACGCAGACCCCGGCCAGCCAGCCGCTCACGGTGGGGCTGACACTGCTGACACAGATGGGCGAGGCAGGCGCACAGTGGCAGATGATCGCGGCCGGCACGCTGATCGTCGCGTTGCCGCTCTTTGTGGTGTTCGTCCTCTTCCAGCGCCAATTCGTAGAGAGTTTCATGCGGTCGGGGATGAAGTGAGGGAGCGGTAGCGGGTGGTTGGCGGGCGGCGGGCGCTGTCCTACCCTCTACTTCACGTGCCGTAATTTATCCGGATTTGCGACAATGTAGATATGAGCGACGCGATCGTTTTGCACGCCAAATGAGATGACACTTGAGACCTGGGTTCCCTCGTACGTGACGATACCCGGAGACCCATTGACCATCGCCATCTTGAACGCGAAATGCTCTGACGTTTTCGAGAATAGACCAGCAAAAAACATCGAGACAGGCCGGCATCCTCGAATCGGATGTATAGCTGCCTTCACCCGTCCCCCACCGTCGGAGTGAACCGTAACATCCGCCGAGAGTAGGTTCATCAATGCATGAATATGCCCGGATGTCAGGGCATCGGTGAACTCTTGTACAAGTGCCTGGGCCTTACCATACTCCGTCTGTTGGCCGGCTCTTGCAGTTGAGGGGCCCTCAGCCCGATCAGACACAAGCCCTGGATAGCGTGCACTGACTTCGCTGAGGGTCCCTAGACTGTGTTTCGCACGGTGAAATATCTGACGGCAATTGGACGGACTCTTTTTGACCATGTCGGCGATCTCCGGATAGTCCAATTGAAGGACCTCGCGCAATAGAAACACCGCGCGCTCCACCCACGATAATTGCTGCAGGAGCAAGAGATAGGCCATCGAAACCATTTCTTTGCCTTCGAACACCTGAGGGGGACCGGCGGTCTCATTGTCCGACACCAGCGGTTCAGGCAACCACGGTCCCACATAGACTTCCCTCTGTTTACTGGTGGAGCGAAGCCGATCCAGACAGCGATTCGTAACGATTTTGCACAGGTACGCCTTGGTGTTCCTTATATTCGCAAGCGCTGCGACGTTGAGTGACAAAAACACCTCGTGGACAATGTCCTCTGCATCCATGACACTGCCCAACATGCGATAGGCAACCCCAAGCATCACGGATTTATACTCTCTGTACAATAATTCCACTTCGCCGGCATCCTCCATTGGCAACACCTTCTCGCTCGACAGGATCTGGTGAACCGTATCCCACGATCTGCACGTCCCAGTATCAGCACTCTGCTGGCTCAGGACTTCCCGCTCAGGACACATTGCGCGGCACGCTTAGCACTTGCTACAGCGGCGTCAGCAAGCATTTCCCCGTGACTCGCCCAATCGCCTGAAACATAGAGTCCGGGAACTTCAGGGACTGCGGGACCGGGACATCTGTCCGACTGGCCAATGTGCGAGTAGCCATTGACAATCGTCATGTTTGGAAGGAATTGCTCGCTTACCAGTTGTGTCCGCCAGTCGGGATGCAACACGCTCATTGTGTCTTCAAGGAGGCGTCGATCCTCAAGTGCATCTCCCTTCTTACACCCATTGTACTTGACGAGGTGAATCACAGACGTGCCGTCATCACTGAGATTAGCACTGAAGGAGTGGTTTGAAAAGAACACGGGCAAATCGAGTCCGAGCGCAATGTTCCGCTTCTCGACGGGCAGTCGCTTCAAAGATAGGTCCAGACAAGCGGCATAGGCGGGTCGAGCTTCAGACCGCCATAGATGAAGTGAAGTGCTTGAGGCATTGTTGAGTAGTTGATAGGTGTCGGAGGGCGATATCGCGCTGATCACGCAACCGACATCGATGCGATCACCTTCGCCCAGTTGCAGCGCGCGCACGCAACCGTCGTGTTCGATAGAGGTCACGCGCTGTTGTTCGACAATGGTCGCGCCGGAGCGAGTTGCCCGTTGGCGAAGTTGGTTCACGATGGTCTGCCAACCGCCATGCAGGTACAGAACGTTGTCCTTCAAACCGCGCTGTACCTGCCTGATGACGAGACCGGCAATTTGTGCGTCGGGGTCTGTGATGTAAGTGGATGTCCGGCAGAGGGAGTAGAAGATGTGACGTACCATCGGATCGCGAATTGCATTTTCAGTGTAATCCCGCAGGCTTGTGTTCATCAGCAGTTGAGTATCCACTTTGCCCAGGCGCACCATCAGCGTCGCGAGTTCGAGTTTGCCAGACCACGTAATCAACGGCGAGGTGAGCAGTTTCGGTAGGTTACTCGGCATCGGATAGACCTTATTCATCCACACGGCCGAATACTGGGTCGATACGGGGTTTCCGGCCAATTCCAAGCCGAGCCCGCGCAAAATCGCGTAGGCCTCGCCGCCTTGATAAAGCGCGTGGCCTCCGAGGTTGAACAGTGCGCCGCCTTTCTTTATGGTCATAGCGCGCCCGCCGATTTGGGCAGATTTCTCCAAGACCACGACAGACTTGCCGGCATCCGCAAGCAGATTGGCTGCAACGAGTCCGGACAGACCTCCACCGATCACCGCTACGTCAAACGATCGCATCTCTATCATCCTCCGTTGGTGTTGATATCCGCTCTTCACCCACAAAGACGATAGTTGGAGTGCGATTTGTGACATTCGGTCAGACGCATAGATACAGAACCGGCAGCTTGCGGACGGGTATTCGCTCCGAGAATCCCTCTTTGCGAAGATGACCAAAAGGATGCTTCATAACATCCGTGTTGAATCCCCGGAAGAATTGCGACAGAGGTCACGGTCTACAGCCGAGTTGGAGGCGCACCTAGACATTGGGCGTCATCTCTCGGTGTCAGGTTTCCCCTGGCATGGATGGAGCCTCTTCACGCCCCACCGCTTGACTAAGAGAAATGGCCGCCTCTCAGCGGCCAAATCCAAAATCCACACGTCACACGAGGTTGCGCAACGCCTCAACCTCCGTCAGCCCAAGACCGGTCAGTTCGGCGATCATCGCCGTCTCCATGCCTCTTGCCAACATGGCGCGGGCCACTTCCTTCTTTCCTTCGTCAAGCCCCTTCTCCATGCCTTTCTCGATGCCCTTCTCCATCCCTTTCTCCATCCCTTTCTCCATCCCTTTCTCCATCCCTTTCTCCATCCCTTTCTCCATCCCTTTCTCCATCCCTTTCTCCATCCCTTTCTCCATCCCTTTCTCCATGCCGATCTCTATGCCCTTCTCTATGCCCTTTTGCATGCCCTCATCCAACGCATCATGCCAGATCTCCTTGACGATGTTCGTCATCTTTAGACCCT
>Ga0080006_1101863_pt1 | contig 11003 bp, 10 predicted proteins | sample RS3BMetagenome_FD_69209 | JGI IMG/M metagenome (GOLD analysis project Ga0080006, IMG submission 69209) | Ferric oxide microbial mat and aquatic microbial communities from Rainbow Spring, Yellowstone National Park, USA - RS3B (SPADES... ... | reverse complement strand
CCCCCCCGCCTCGCCGCCGGACCGGCGGCGGCCCTCGGCGGCCCGGCCGACGGGGCCGGCGAGGTCACGGCCCCTGCCGGCGAACCGGCCCGGTAGCCTCGGCCCGATGTTGCGGGTGGGCGTGCTCGGGGCGGCGGGCCGGATGGGGACCGAGGTCTGCCGGGCGGTGACGGCCGCCGACGACCTCGAGCTGGTGGCGGCGATCGACCCTGGGGCGGCCGGGGTCTCGCTGGTCGGGTTCGGGACCGGGCTGCCCGAGCTCGAGGTGGCCGCCGGGGTCGGGGCGCTCGAGTCGGTCGGGGCGGAGGTGGTGGTCGACTTCTCCCACGCCGAGGCGGCGAGGTCCAACCTCCCGTGGTGCGCCGAGCACGGCGTCCACGCCGTGGTCGGGACCACCGGCCTCGGTCCGGAGGATCTCGAGGCGCTCGGCAGGCTCTTCGACGGTCGGTCGGCCAACGCGGTGGTCGCAGCGAACTTCGCCGTCGGCGCCGTCCTCCTCATGCGCTTCTGCGAGCTGGCAGCGCCGGTGATGGACGGCGTCGAGGTGATCGAGCTGCACCACGACGCCAAGCGCGACGCCCCGTCGGGCACCGCCCTCCACACCGCCGAGCGGATCGCCGCCGCTCGCCGGGCGGCCGGGGTCGGCCCGCTCCCGCCGGACCCCACCACCGAGGAGGTGCTGGCCGGTGCCCGCGGGGGGCTCGGGCCGGACGGCGTCCGGGTCCACTCGGTGCGCCTGCCGGGGCTCGTCGCCCACGAGGAGGTGATCTTCGGCGCCGCCGGGCAGAGCCTCTCGATCCGCCACGACTCCTACGACCGCCGGTCGTTCATGCCCGGCGTCCTGCGTGCGGTGCGCGAGGTCCCGCACCGACCGGGTCTGACGGTCGGGCTCGACGCCCTGCTCGGGCTCTCCTAGGTGCGCGCCGGGGGCGCCGGGGGCGCCGGGGGCGCCGAGGGGGTCCGCCAGCGGATCCTCGAGGCGACCTACGCCTGCGTCGCCCGGTGGGGACTGTCGAAGACGACCGTCGAGGACGCCGCCCGGGAGGCCGGCGTCTCCCGGGCCACCGTCTACCGCTACTTCCCCGGCGGCCGTGAAGAGCTCATGGGGGCGGTGGTCGCCTGGGAGCACGCCAGGTTCTTCGCCCGTCTCTACGACGAGGTCCACGGCGCCGAGTCGCTCGAGGAGGTGATGGAGCGAGGGCTCAGCTTCGCCCACCGGGCGATCGTCGACCACGAGGTCCTCCAGCGGGTCCTGCAGACCGAGCCGGAGCTGCTGCTGCCGACGCTCACCGTCGAGGCGACCGGCACCCAGGCCCTGATCGCTGCCTTCCTCACCCCGTACCTCGAGCGCCACCCGCTCGCCCAAGGGATCGACGTCGCCGAGGCGGCCGACTTTCTGTCGCGGATGGCGCTCTCGTTCATCGCGTCGCCCGGGCGGTGGGACCTCGACGACCCCGAGCAGGTGGCCCGGTTGGTCCGGGCGGAGCTGCTCGGGGGGATCGTGCCGCCGCCGACCTGAGCGGCCGCTCTGCGCCGGGCGGCGATGGCCTCGAGGCCGGATGGGCGAAGGTCCAGGTGCTGGAGGTGACCCCCGGTCCCGCCAGTCACCCGGCCCACTTTGGCGGCCGCTGCCCGGCCCTGCCGACCGGTCTTCGCGTTGACAATGAGACACATTTCGCCATATTGTTTCAGAGATGGCGTCGCCGCCGACGGGAATCTTGGGCCGCTCCGGCCGGCGCCCGGCGGGCGGCCGGCGGACCGTCACCTTCCTCGGGACCGACGACCGGTCGTCCCAACGTGTCCGCCTGGTGGACGCCACCCTGCGCTGCATCGCCCGTCAGGGCCTCCACAAGACGACGGTGGACGACATCGCCCGCGAGGGCGGCGTCTCGCGGGCCACCCTCTACCGGACGTTCCCCGGGGGCAAGGAGGCGGTGCTGGCGGCGGTCGTCGAGACCGAGACCGCCCGCTGGTGCTCGTCGCTGGCGGTGGTGATGGGCGAGGCCCGCGACCTCCCCGACGTCCTGGTGGCCGGGATCGTCGAGACCAGCCGGCTGGCCGCCGGCCACGACGCCCTCCAGTACCTGCTCGATCACGAGCCGGAGGTCGTGCTCCCGCACCTCGCCTTCGACAAGCTCGACCGCCTCCTCCTGGCGGCCAGCGCCTTCGCCGCCCCGTTCTTCGGCCGCTGGCTCGAGCCCGAGCAGGCGGCGAGGGCGGCCGAGTGGGCCGCCAGGATCACCCTCTCGTACTTCGTCGCCTGCCCGGACGGCGTCGACCTGGTCGATCCGGCCGAGGTCCGCCACCTGGTCGACACCTTCGTGGTGCCCGGGATCCAGGCGCTCCGGGCGGCCGACCAGACCGATCGCCTCCGACCGGTGCACTCGTCCACCGGGCACGAGGCCGCTGACAAGCAAAGGGGAGCCAGATGACCAGCACCGACCAGGACCAGCAGATGCGGACCAACGCCGAGATCATCGGCCGCGAGCGGATCGACGACATCGACGCCGTGCTGGCGCTGGTCGGCCACCAGGAGGAGGACGGCCGTCACCTGGTGGAGGACCGGTGCAACGCCGAGTTCACCTGGGACTACCGCAAGGGGATGCGGCCCAAGCTCGACAAGCTCTACGAGAAGGCCAAGGGCGCCCAGTGGAACGCCCAGACCGACCTGCCGTGGGACACCGAGGTCGACCAGGAGAAGGTGGTCATCGCCAACGCCGAGGCCAACCCCCAGCAGGAGCGTTGGTCCGAGAGCGACCTCACCGGCACCTCGCTCGAGAAGTGGACCGACGCCGACTGGGTGCGTTTCGGCATCGAGAACCAGAACTGGATGCTCTCGCAGTTCATGCACGGCGAGCAGGGTGCGCTGCTGTGCACGGCCAAGATCGTCGAGACGGTGCCGTGGATCGACGCCAAGTACTACGCCGCCACCCAGGTGATGGACGAGGCCCGCCACGTCGAGGTGTTCTCCAAGTACCTCGACGAGAAGCTCTCGGGCCATTACCCGATGAACGGCCACCTCGGCCTGCTGCTCGACGACATCATCGCCGACTCGCGTTGGGACATGACCTACCTCGGCATGCAGATCATGGTCGAGGGCCTGGCGCTCGCCGCCTTCGGCTTCATCCACGCGATGACGACCGAGCCGCTGCTCAAGCAGCTGCTTCGTTACGTCATGGCCGACGAGGCGAGGCACGTGGCCTTCGGCGTGCTCAGCCTGCAGGAGTACTACGCCGACCTGTCGTCGGCCGAGCTTCGGGAGCGCCAGGAGTTCGCCTTCGAGGCGGCGATCAGGATGAAGGACCGGATGGTGATGCAGGAGGTCTGGGACCGGCTCGAGGTCCCTCGCTCCGACGTCGTCCAGCTCGTCACCCGTGCCCCCGAGCGCGACGACTTCCAGATCCTGCTGTTCTCCAAGATCGTGCCGAACCTGAAGAAGCTCGGCCTGCTCGACGCCGCCGACGGCTGGCTGCGCCAGAAGTTCACCGAGATGGGCGCCATCGCCTTCGAGGACCTCATCGACTCGACCGAGGAGGCCGACGCCTTCGCCGACGGGTCCCCCGCCACCCGCCAGGTCGCCTGACCCCGGAAGGCGCCTGGTCCCGGAAGGCGCCTGGTCCCGCCAGGCGCCTGGTCCCGGAAGGCGCCTGGTCCCGCCAGGGCGCCTGGTCCCGCCAGGCGCCTGGTCCCGCCAGGGCGCCTGGTCCCGGAAGGGATCCCGCCTCGGGGACTTTGGCCTCTGGCGGTGACTGGCGGCCGGGCGGAGCATGGGTCTGGGTCGCCCGGTGCTGCTCCGACGTTTGCCGGAACGGGTGGTCCGACGAGGAGGTGCTCGTGGCGGTGCCGCCCAGTCGAGGATGTCGATCCCGTCGGTGTCCGGCGCGGGCGAGCACCGGCGGGGGATCTCCGTGACGATCGTCTCGGGCGACGCCACCGGCAGCGGGGCGGGCCCGCCGGGCCCCGAGAGCCGCCCGCCCGACGAGCCGATGATCGGTGCCCTTCGGGCGTCGGAGCCGGCCATCGTCGTCGACGGGCTGTGCAAGCGCTTCGGGTCGATAGAGGCGGTACGAGGCGTGGACTTCACCGTCGACCCCGGGGAGACCTTCGGTCTGCTCGGGCCCAACGGGGCGGGCAAGTCCACCACCATCTCGATGCTCTGCACCCTGACCCACCCGACCTCGGGGAGCGCACGGGTCGCCGGAGCGGACGTGGTGACCGAGAAGGAGCTGGTGCGGCGGCGGATCGGCCTCGTCTTCCAGGACCAGACGCTCGACGAGTACCTGACGGCGGAGGAGAACCTCCGGTTCCACGGCGAGCTCTACGGCGTGCCCGCCGCCGGTCTCGGGCCCCGGATCAAAGAGATCCTCGAGATGGTCGAATTGTGGGACCGGCGAGGAGAGGTGGTGCAGAACTTCTCCGGGGGGATGCGGCGCCGGCTCGAGATCGCCAGAGGACTGCTGCATTCGCCCCGCGTCCTCTTCCTCGACGAGCCGACCGTGGGGCTCGATCCCCAGACCCGCACCCACATCTGGACCTACATCGAGACCCTGCGCCGGGCCGAGCAGATCACCATCCTGCTCACCACCCACTACATGGACGAGGCAGAGCATTGCGATCGCATCGCCATCATCGACCATGGTGAGATCGTGGCCCTCGACACTCCAGAGGCATTGAAGGAGGGGGTCGGACAGGATCGCATCGAGATCAGTGTGCCGAACCCCGACGACGCCATCGCCGTCCTTCGCGAGCGCTTCGGCGTCGAGGCCACCCGGTCGGAGGGGATGGTCGCGTTCTATGTGGCCGTCGGCGCCGAGTTCGTCCCGCGCCTCTTCGCCGAGAGCGATCTGGCGATCCACTCGGTGAGGGTCGCCCGTCCCACGCTCGACGACGTCTTCATGTCCTACACCGGACGGACCATCCGGGACGCCGAGGCGTCGGCCGCGGAGCAGTTGCGAGGAAGCCCCAGGATGTTGGCCCGAAGGAGGTAGGGATGACGGTGGCTCTTCCAGCACCGGTCTCGGTGCGTGAAGCCGGGGGCACCTTCGCCGCCGATCTGCGCGGCGTCCGGGTCGTGTGGCAGCGCGAGCTGATCCGGTTCGGCCGGGACCGGACCCGTATGCTCACCTCGCTGGTCCAGCCGATCGTGTTCCTTTTCATCTTGGGCACCGGCCTCTCCACCATCGCCCGGGCCACGCCCGGGGTGAGCTTCAAGACCTTCATGTTCCCCGGCATCATCGGCATGACCGTGCTGTTCACGTCGATCTTCTTCGCCATGTCGATCGTCTGGGACCGTGAGTTCGGCTTCTTGCGCGAGATGCTGGTCTCACCGGTGAAACGGTGGGCGATCGTGCTCGGCAAGTGCCTCGGTGGGACCACGGTGGCCACGCTGCAAGGGGTGATCTTCCTGGCGCTCGCCGGGGCGGTCGGCGTCCCGTACCAACCGGTGATGTTGATCGAGCTGGTCGGCGAGATGCTGCTCATGGCCTTCACGCTCTCCGCCTTCGGCATCCTGCTCGCCTCTCGCATCCAGCAGATGCAGTCCTTCTCGGTGGTGGTGCAGTTCTTCGTGATGCCGATGTTCTTCCTCTCGGGTGCGATGTTCCCGCTGTCGGGTCTTCCCTCGTGGCTGAGCGGTCTCACCAAGATCGACCCGGCCAGCTATGCGGTCGACCCGCTGCGCGAAGCCGTCTTCAGCCGCCTCCACGTCGCACCGGCGGTGCTTCGCGTGCTCGATCCCGGGGTCAGCTGGAACGGCTGGCGCCTGCCGGTGGGTGTCGAGCTGGGCATCGTGGCGGTGATGGGGGTCCTGCTCCTGGGCGCAGCGATCGCAGCCTTCTCGAAGAGCGACTAGGGCCGAGCCCGTGGGCGCCGCTGGTAGCGTGAGGAGGCGATGAGCCCCCTCGACCGCCATCCTCGGTTCGGCCGGGTCGTCACCGCCATGGTCACCCCCTTCGCCGACGACGGCGCCCTCGACCTCGACGCGGCCGCCCAGCTCGCCCGCTGGCTGGTCGGCCACGGCTCGGAGGGGCTGGTGGTGGCCGGCACGACCGGCGAAGGTCCGGTGCTGAGTGACGCCGAGCACGCCGACCTGGTCCGGGCGGTCGCCGAGGCGGTGACGGTCCCGGTGATCGCCGGGACCGGCACGAACGACACCGCCCACTCGCAGTCGCTGACCCGGGCCGCCGCCGCTGCCGGGGCCGACGCCGTGCTGGTCGTCACCCCGTACTACAACCGGCCGTCGCAAGTGGGGCTGCTCGAGCACTTCGCGGCGGTGGCCGGCGCCACCGACCTGCCGGTGCTCCTCTACGACATCCCGGTGCGCTCGGGGCGCCGCATCGCCCACGAGACGACGCTCGAGCTGATCCGCCGGTGCGGCAACGTCGTCGGGGTGAAGGACGCCACCGGGAACCCGGCGGTCACCGCCCGGCTGGTGGCGGCCGCCCCGGGCTCGTTCGAGGTCTACTCGGGCGACGACGCGTTCACCCTGCCGCTGCTCTCGGTCGGCGCCGTCGGGGTGGTGAGCGTGGCCGCCCACTGGGCCGGCCGGTCCATGGGCGAGATGGTGGCGTCGTTCCTCGAGGGCGACGTCGGCGCCGCCTGTCGGCGCAACGCCTCGCTCCTCTCCTCCTACGAGTTCGAGTCGAGTGAGGAGTTCCCCAACCCGCTGCCGGTCAAGGCGGCGTGCCGGGCGCTCGGGCTGCCGGTCGGACAGTGCCGCCTGCCGATGGGGAGGGCGCCGGCGCGCCTCGACGAGGCGGCCAAGGCGTTGCTCGACCGGCTCGGCGCCGAGGTGCCGGTGGCAATTGCCTGACCAGCGCCGGCGCCGCGGGCGTGGTGGCGGTGGGAGAGCGGCCGGCGAGGCCGCGCCGGTGCGGATCGTCTTCTTGGGCGGGCTGGGGGAGATCGGTCGGAACTGCGCCTGCATCGAGGTCGACGGGCGCATCCTCGTCCTCGACTGCGGGATCATGTTCCCCGACCCCGACATGCCCGGGGTCGACCTCGTCCTGCCGGACTTCACCTACCTCGAGGACAACGCCGACCGGGTCGACGCCGTCGTCCTCACCCACGGCCACGAGGACCACACCGGCGGGCTGGCCTTCTTGCTGCGGCACCTCTCGGTGCCGATCTACGGTTCCGACCTCACCGTCGGCCTGGCCCGCAACCGGATCGACGAGGCCGGCCTGTCGGACCGCACCGAGTACGTGGCGGTGGCCGACGGCGAGCGGCGGCGGATCGGGCCGTGCGAGGTCGAGTTCATCCCGGTCACCCACTCGGTGCCCCGCGGTCACGCGATCGCCTTCCACACCCCCCAGGGGGTGGTGCTCCACTCGGGGGACTTCAAGCTCGACCTCACCCCGGTCGACGGCCGCCGCACCGACCTGGCGCGGATCGGCGCCCTGGCGTCGGGCCCCGGCATCCGCCTCCTCCTCTCGGACTCGACCAACGCTGAGGAGCCCGGCTTCACCGAGTCTGAGAGCGCCGTCGGCGCCACGCTGCGTCGGGTCTTTTCCGAGGCGGCCGGCCAGCGGCTGGTGGCCGCCTGCTTCGCCAGCCACCTCCACCGGATCCAGCAGATCGTCGACGCCGCCCGGTTCACGAACCGCAAGGTGGCGACGCTCGGACGCTCGATGGGCAAGAACGTCGAGCTCGGTCGCAGGCTCGGCGTGCTCGCGCTGCCCGACGAGGTGCTGATCGACATCGAGGACGTCGCCTCCTACGACCCCGGCGAGGTGTGCGTGCTCTCGACCGGTTCTCAGGGCGAGCCGATGTCGGCCCTGGCGCTGATGTCGACCGGCGAGAACAAGTGGCTGCGGGTGAGCGACGGCGACGTCGTGGTGATCAGCGCCCACCCGATCCCGGGCAACGAGTGGTCGGTCGGCCGGGTGATCGACGACCTCCATCGCCGCGGCGCGCAGGTCGTGCACTCGGGGGCCGAGATGGTCCACGTCAGCGGGCACGCCCGCCAGGGGGAGCTCAAGACCTTGCTGTCGGTCGCCAAGCCGGGGGCGTTCGTGCCGGTCCACGGCGAGTACCGCCACCTCGTCCACCACGCCATGCTCGCCCGTGAGATGGGCGTGGCGGACGAGCAGGTGCTGTTGTGCGAGGACGGCGACGCCGTGGTGCTCGACGGCGACGGGCTGCACCGCGACGGGTCGGTCCCCGGCGGCTACCTCTACGTCGACGGGACGGTCGGCGACGTCGGGCACGGGGTGCTGCGCGACCGTCGGCTCCTGGCCGAAGAGGGGGTGGTGATGGTGGTGGCGACCGTCGACCTCCACCACGGCACTCTCAGCGGCACGCCGCAGATCGCCACCAAGGGTTGGGTGCACGCCCCGGAGGCCGAGGAGCTGCTCGAGGAGGCCGGCCAGGTGGTCGGCGAGGCGCTGCTCCTGGCGATGGCCGAGGGATCCCGCGACATCGACGTGCTCAGCCGCCACGCCCGCAAGGCGCTCGGGCGGCTCGTCGGCGAGCGCACGCGGCGGAGGCCGATGATCGTGCCGGTGGTCCTCTCGGTCTGACTCGCCGCTCTGCCTACCGGGGCGACCGGCCCGGTGGCGTGCCGGGATCCCCGCGGCCGTCGGGGCGCCGGTGTTCGTAGACGAGCACGCCGGCCTGCTCGACGAGGGTGAAGCCACCCTTCTCGAGTACCCGCTGCGAGGCCCGGTTGGCCGCCTCGGCGCGGGCGGTGACCGCCGTCACCGTGCCCGACCGGTCGGCCCACGCCAGCGCCAGGACGAGCCCCAGGGCCGCGGTGGCGACCCCGATGCCTCGGCGGGAGGGGACGATGCCGTAGCCGACCTCGGCTCGGCCGCCGACGGGTGGGCGGAGGAACCCGATGCCCCCGACGACGAGGCCGCTGGCGCGCTCGACCACCTGGTACGGCACCCAGGGCGCCGCCCGGCGCTCGAGGGCCGCTCGCCCGGCGACGCGCAGCACCCGGCCGACGACGAGGTCGCCGGTGTCGGGGTAGTCGGGTGCCCAGTCGTCGAGGCGCCGCCCGCCCACGAGCGCCCGGACCGCGTCCCATGCGACCGGCCGCAGCGAGACCCGGTCCGACGACGTCGCCCTGGACGACCTCATCGTCAGCCGGTCCCCGGCTCGCCGGGCAGGCGCCGCAGGAGCGTCGAGGTCCCGAGGGTGCTCCTGCGGCGGTCGAGCCGGCCGCAGCCACCGTCGCCGGCAGCCTCGCCGGCGACGTTCAAGCCTGCTCCAGACCCAGGGCGACCGTCGGGCCGGGCGCCCTGGCGCCGTCGCCGGCGTCGCTGGTGCTGGGGTGGCGCCGGAGCGCCGGGACGATGAAGGCGCCGAGGAAGGCCAGGGCCATCAGCACGGCGGCGAGCTCGAAGGCCCGGCCGTAGCCGGCAGCGAGGGCGCGCTGGGTCTCGGCGGCCCCGGCGGCGGCGACGTGCCCGGCGCTGAGCAGCACCGAGTGGGTCCGGTCGGTGGCGATCGTGGCCAGGGCGGCCAGGCCGATCGACCCGCCGACCTGGCGGGAGGTGTTGAGCACCCCAGATGCCAGGCCGGCCTCGGTGCGGTCCACCCCGGCGGTGGCGGCGGTCGCCAGCGGGGTGAAGAGAATCCCGAGCGCCAGGGTGACGAGGCAGCCGGGGGCGGCGATCGTCGGCCAGTAATGGCTGGTCGGGCCGATCCCGGCGAGCCACCAGAAGCCGCCCGCTCCGAGGGCTGTGCCGGCCACCAGGAGGGGGCGCGCCCCGAGCGGACCCACCAGGCGGGAGCTCACCTGGGCCCCGACGATGATCATCACCGTCATCGGCACGAAGGCGACGCCGGCCCGCAACGCGCTGTAGCCCAGCGCGTTCTGGAGGTACAGCGACAGGAAATACCACATCGAGAAGAAGGCGGCGCCGACGAGGAGCATGACCGCGTTGGCACCCGACAGGGGGCGTGAGCGGAACAGGCGCAACGACACCAGCGGGTCGGCGGCCAGCCGCAGCTCGACCAGCACGAAGGCGCCCAGCAGGACGACCGCCGCTAAAAGTAGCCCGAGCGTCCGCGCCGAGCCCCACGGGCTCACGTCGGTGCCGACGATGGCGTAGGCCAGCAGGGCGAGCCCGGCGGTCACGGTGACGGCGCCCGCCAGGTCGAGCGCCCGGCGGCGCTCGGGCAACTGGCTCTCGCTCAGGCGCCAGAGCGCCAGCAGCATCGTGACGGCGCCGATCGGCACGTTGACGAAGAGCACCCAGCGCCACGACAGCTCGGCGGTCAGGATGCCGCCGAGGAGAGCACCGGTGGCGCCGCCGGCGGCGGCCATCGCGCTCCAGGCACCGAGGGCTCGCGCCAGCTTCGGGCCCCGGTAGGTGGTCACGATCAGCGTGAGGGTGGCCGGCGAGAGGACGGCGCCGCCCAGGCCCTGCACCGCTCGGGCGGTCGTGAGCCAGGTGGTGTCGTGGGCGAAGCCGCCGACCAGGCTGGCCAGCGAGAAGAGCGCCATCCCGACCAGGTAGACCCGCCGTCGACCGTAGAGGTCGGCCGCCCGGCCGCCGAGCAGCAGGAAGCCGGCGAAGGTCAGGACGTACGCGTTGACCACCCACTGGAGATCGGTGGCGCTGTAGTGCAGCGCTCGCCCGATCGACGGCAGGGCGACGTTCACGATCGAGACGTCGAGGACCACCATGAACTGCCCGATGCACGCCAGGGTCAGCACGACCCAATCGGGGGTGCGGCGCGCGCTGGTCCGCCACGGGGACGCCTGCATGTGACGGTTCTACTCGCTTCTCCGCCGGACGGTGACGGTCACAGCAGGCGGAGCTGCTCGGACGGCGCCGTCCTGCGCGATGCCGGCGCCGGCGACCAGGGGCGGCCGGTCGCGGTGGCCGGCTGCCCGGTGCCGCCGGGCCGCTCGGACCTCCCCTTCGGGTCGGGGGGCTCGATGCCGCGTGGGTGCGGACTGGGGTCGGGCGACCGGCGGCCGCTGGCCCGGCGGCCCTCCGCGACCACCCTCTCCCCGGCACGGAGGAGGGGCCGGTTCCCCCCGGGCGAGA
>Ga0080006_1137762_pt1 | contig 11006 bp, 8 predicted proteins | sample RS3BMetagenome_FD_69209 | JGI IMG/M metagenome (GOLD analysis project Ga0080006, IMG submission 69209) | Ferric oxide microbial mat and aquatic microbial communities from Rainbow Spring, Yellowstone National Park, USA - RS3B (SPADES... ... | reverse complement strand
GAGGCGATCGGCGGGCACGTGCCCGGGTGGTACCGGAATCGGCACCTCCTTGGCGTCACACCCTCCGGCCACACTGGTCACATGACATCGACGCTGCCGGCGAGCACCGGACGGTCCCGAGGTCGGGCGGGACCGGAATCGTCGCTCCCGGGCGATGGTGCTCCGGCTACGGCGGGCTCCGCCACGGGGGGCTCCGGGGTGGGCCTCCGGACGATCTCGGACGATCCGGGTCCCGGAATCGGCACGGAGGTGGGCCGGGCGACGGGGCTCCTGTCCGGCATCATCGCCGAGCTCGAGCCGACCCGCCTGACCGGTACCGACGCGGCTGAGCTCTATCGGATGTTCGCGGCGGTCGAACGGTTGTCGACCGCGGGCAAGATGCTCCTTGCCCCCCGGATCGACGAGTCGGGGGTGTGGCGTGACGGCGGGCACCGGTCGCCCGCGGCGATGCTCGCAGCGTTGGAGGGCGTCCCCGCTGGCCAGGCCAGGAACACGCTCGAGGTCGGACACCGGCTGCCGGACCTCCCGGCCACCGAGGAGGCGTTGCGGAGCGGAATGCTGTCGGGACCGAAGGTGTCCGAGCTCTCGGGGGCGGCGGTACTCGACCCGGGGAACGAGGGCAGCCTGCTCGCCGGTGCCGCCGACCAGCCGCTGCAGAAGATCAAGGAGCGGTGCCGACGGGCCCGCGTGACCACCGAGCAGCGGGATCCGCTGGCCGCGGTCCGGCGGATCCATGCAGCCCGACAGTTCAACTCGTGGACCGATTCCGAAGGGGCGTTCTGCTACCAGGGCCGGGACACCGCCGATCGGGGGGCGAAGATCCTGGAGCAGCTGCAGCACACGGTCGCCCGGATGCCTAGTGCGGACCGGGCGGCTGGTCGGGAGCCGGCCGGTCGGGAGCCGGCCGGTCGGGAGCCGGAGGGAACCACGGTCCCGTCGCGCGCCGGGTCGGACCGGGCGCTCCGTGCGGACGCATTCTTCCTCCTCCTGACCGGTGGCGCGTGCGCGGGTGGCGGTCGCGCCGATGGGACCGACGACGACCCGGGTCCACCGGACGAGCAGGTTGCCTCCGCTCCCGAGCGGACTCCCGGATTGCGCCGACCCTCGGACCCGACGCGCTGCGGCCCCGGCGGAACGGTGTCCGTCGACACGTCCGGCGCAGCTGTCGACCGCGCCGACGGGGGATCGGGCCATCCCGTCATCGACCGCCCACCGACCTGCTCGATGATGGTCCGGGTGGACCTTGATGCCCTCCTCCGAGGTGCGGTCGGCCCGGGCGAGTTGTGCGAGATCGACAACCAGGGACCGATTCCGGTGGCGATGGCCCGCGACCTCGCAAACGACTCCTTCCTCCGCCTGGTGTTCCACCGGGCCGGGGACATCCGCGCCATCTCGCATCTCGGACGTACCGTCAACCGGCGGTTGCGGACGGCACTGGCGCACCGCGACCGCTGCTGCGTGGTGCCCGGATGCGGTGTCCCCTTCGGCCTGGAGATCGACCACGTCGTGCCGTTCGCACTCGGTGGACCCACCGAATTGTCGAACCTGGCGCTCCTCTGTCACCACCATCACTATCTGAAGACGTACGAAGGCTGGACGTTGGAGCGCTCGGGAACTGCGGACGACGGCTCCCCGACCTGGGAATTCCTTCCACTTCCCGCATTCGGCGACGAGCCCGATCGCCCGGATGGGTGAACCGGCCGACTGCGGACGCCCCTCGATTCCAAGGATCGACCGGCCTTGCTCCCAGGTGGCACACAGGTGGGTGATCGATCCTGATCTTCGTCATACCGCACCGTTCGCGCTGCAGTTCGCAGCACCGCCGACATTGAGGAGTACGCATGAGCACGTTGGACGATGGCCGGACCACCGGATCGATCGCACACTCGGACCCCAATCCCTTTCCGAACCTGCGCTCACGCCGCCGGCGCGGACTCCGTGTCACCACCGCCGCCGCCGTGGCCCTGGGTCTCGCAGTGGGCGGTGGGGCAGTCGCCGATGCGGCGAGCACCGGTCCGAGCACTTCCACCTCGACGCCGGCCACCCCGGTCGGGTCCGGCCGCTTCGGCGGCACGCCGCCGGCCGCGTTCGGCACCGTCGCTTCGGTGGGCACGGACACGTTCACGCTGACCGGCCGTGACGGCACCACGGTGACCGTCGACGTGAGCGCCACCACCACCTACCTCGACCAGGCGGTGACCTCGCCCTCCCTGGCCGACGTCAAGGTGGGTGCCCACGTGGCCGTCTTCGGGACGGACAGCTCCAACACGGTGACCGCGACCAAGGTGGCCATCGGCGGCCCCGGTGGCATGGGTGGTCCTGGCGGCATGGGTGGCATGGGTCGTCCCGGTGGGTCAGCCGATGCCGATGGTGACGGTTCCATGGGACAGACGCCGTCGACCGGCACAGGCGCCAATCCGACCAGCGCCAGTTCCGGATCCGCCTCCAGCTCGGGAACGTCCGTCACCGCCTGACCGTCTACGGACGTGCTCTCCCGGGATCGGGGCTGCACCGGCACCTACTGCGCCCCCCTCGCAGGTCGGAATGCGCCCCCGCCCGGGTTTCGACCGATCCTGCCACACCTGTGCGTGCGTGGCGGGATCGGTCGCGAGCGCCCCGTATCTCCGGTCGTGACCGGGTGGTCGAGTCCGTCACGATCGTGACGGACGCCCTGCCGGCGAACGGTCCCGGCTCCGTTCGACTGGACCACGCCGATGGGCCATCCTGGGAGGATGGTCCACGCCTGCGCACTGACCGTCGATCTGCGCATCCCGGACAGCCGGTCGCTGAAGGCGAAGCGGAGCACGGTCAAGCGCCTGGTGGAGTCCTGTCGGTCCCGGTTCGACGTCGCGGCGGCCGAGACCGGCTGCCAGGACCTGTGGCAACGGAGTGAGCTGGGATTCGCCGCCGTGTCCGGGACGCCTGGCCAGGTCGAGTCCGTCCTCGACTCCGTGGAGCGCTTCGTGTGGTCCCAGCCCGAGGTGGAGGTCGTAGCCACCGAGCGGCAGTGGCTGGAGATGCACCCGTAGTCGGCTTCGGCCGTCATGGGTGTCGTAGCCTCGCGCCATGATCACACTGGGCGAGCTCCTCGCAGACCTCGACGCCGAGTACGACGACCTGCGCGCACTGGTGCGTGACCTCGCTGACGGAGATCCCACCTGGGATCTCCCCACACCTTCCGAGGGATGGGCGGTCCGCGACCAGATCAGCCACCTCGCCTATTTCGACGATGCCGGCCGATTGGCCATGGTCGACGAGGCCGCGTTCGCCCACTCGGTGGAGGAGGTCCTGGCTGCCGAGGGCGACCCGATGGAGGCCCACCTTTCCCGGGGTCGGGCCATGGGCGGCCTCGAACTCCTCGCATGGTGGGAGGGGGCCCATCGGGCCATGGTCGAGGCGTTCGCGCTGGCCGATCCCTCGGCCCGGGTCCCGTGGTTCGGACCGCCGATGGGTGTCCCCTCCTTCATCTCGGCCCGCCTCATGGAGACATGGGCGCACGGACAGGACGTCAGTGACGCGCTCGGTGTGGTGCGAACGCCCACGAACCGACTGCGACACATCGTCCACCTCGGTGTACGCGCGCGTCCGTTCTCCTATGTGGTCCGGGGACGGAGTGTCCCCTCCGGCCGGATCGACGTGGTCGTCACCGGTCCTGACGGCGACGAGTGGCGCTGGACGATCGGCGAAGGCGAAGGCGAAGGCGAAGGCGAAGGCGAAGCCCGCAGCGCGGAGCAGGGGAGTTCCGTCACGGGATCGGCACTCGACTTCTGCCTCGCGGTCACTCAGCGTCGCCATGTGACCGACACCGACCTGGTTGTGACCGGCACGCTGGCCACGGACTGGATGGCGATCGCCCAAGCCTTTGCCGGACCGCCGGGACCCGGCAGGCAGGCATCCTGAGTACGGGGGTGCATGCCGGCGCACACGGTGGTCCCCGTGCCGCGGTCAGTCCCCCGAGCCCGTGAGTCCGGGTCAGTCCCCCGAGTCCGTCGTGACTGTCAGCTCGGAGAGTCGGGCTACGAACGCATCGACGTCCTCCTCCGTCGTGTCGAACGACGCCATCCAACGCACGACACCGGTGAACTCGTCCCACACGTAGAACGGGAAGTCGGCCTGGAGGGCTGTGGTCACTGCAGACGGGATCCGCGCGAACACCGCATTGGCCTGGACCGGATGGACGAGCTCGACGCCCGGCACCGCCGATGCACCCGCAGCGAGTCTGCGCGCCATCGCGTTGGCCTGCCGGGCGGTGCGCAGCCAGAGATCGTCGGTCAACAGGGCGACGAACTGTGCAGCGACGAAGCGCATCTTCGAGGAGAGCTGCATGGACTGCTTGCGGATGAACGTCAGGCGGGTCAGCGCCTCGTCGCGGAACGTGACGACGGCCTCGGCGCCGAGCGCTCCGTTCTTCGTCCCGCCGAAGGAGACGACGTCGACACCGGCGGCCCTGCCGAACTCGCCGAAGTCGACACCGAGGGAAGCGGCGGCATTGGCGATGCGGGCTCCGTCGAGGTGCACCAGCATGTCGTGGCCATGGGCCCAGTCGGCCAGACACCCGATCTCGTCCACCGTGTAGACGGTGCCGACCTCGGTGCTCTGGGCCAGGGAGACGACCCGCGCCTGGACGTGGTGCTCGTCCCCGACACCGTTGACGGCGGCGTCGGCGAGCTCGGGAGTGAGCTTTCCGTCCGGGGTCGCCACGGTGAGGAGCTTGCTCCCGAGGAATCGTTCGGGAGCTCCACACTCGTCCACGTCGATATGGGCTCCCTCGGCGCAGACCACCGCTTCGAACGGTCGGAGGAGGGACTGCAGTCCCACCACGTTGGTTCCGGTCCCGTTGAACGCGAGGTAGGTCCGGGTGCCCTCGCCGAAGTGTTCGGCCAGGAGCCGGTGGGCCTCCGCTGTCCACGGGTCGGCACCGTACGCGGGGGCGTGCCCGCCGTCGTTGGCCCGGACGACGGCCTCGAGTACCTCGGGATGGGCCCCGGACCAATTATCGCTGGCGAAGGTGCGCCGTCCAGGTGTGTTCCGGAGGTCCACTGCGCAATCGCCTCTCAGTCCCGGACCAGCGGCTTGTACCGCAGGCGGTGGGGCTGGTCGGCATCGACGCCGAGCCGCTTGTGGCGGTCTGCCTCGTAGTCGCTGAAATTCCCCTCGAACCAGCGGACCACGGAGTCGCCCTCGAACGCGAGCACGTGGGTGGAGATCCGATCGAGGAACCACCGGTCGTGGCTGATCACCACCGCGCACCCGGGAAAGCCCAACAGGGCCTCCTCCAACGCGCGGAGGGTGTCCACGTCGAGGTCGTTCGTCGGTTCGTCGAGGAGCAGCACGTTGCCGCCTGTCTTGAGCACCTTGGCCAGTTGGACCCGATTTCGCTCGCCACCTGAGAGCTGCCCGACCTTCTTCTGTTGGTCACTTCCGGTGAACCCGAAGCTCGCGACGTAGGCCCGGCCGTGGATCTCTCGGCCCCCGACCACCATGTGGTCGACTCCCCCGGTGATCTCTTCGTAGACGGTCGCCTCGGGGTCGAGCTGGTCGCGCGACTGGTCGACATAGGCGAGCTCGACGGTGGGTCCGATCTCGAGCGCTCCGGCGTCGGGCCGCTCCTCACCGACCATCATGCGGAACAGCGTGGTCTTGCCGGCTCCGTTCGGACCGATGACCCCGACGATCCCGCCCGGGGGCAGGAGAAAGGAGAGGTCATCGACCAGGAGGCGGTCGCCATAGCCCTTCATGAGGTGGTCTGCGTCGATCACCCGATCGCCGAGGCGGGGACCGGCCGGGATGGCGATCTCGAGTTTGTCCGCCCGGCGCTCGGCCGCCTCGGCCTCGGCCACCAGGTCGTTGTAGGCGTTGATACGCGCCTTGCCCTTCGAGTGGCGGGCCCGCGGGGACATGCGGATCCATTCCAGCTCCCGTTGGAGGGCGTCCTGGCGTGAGGTGTCGGCCCGCTGCTCGGCGGCGAGGCGCTCCTGCTTCTGTTCGAGCCACGAGGAGTAGTTGCCCTCCCACGGGATGCCGGCACCGCGGTCGAGTTCCAGGATCCATCCCGCCACGTTGTCGAGGAAGTACCGGTCGTGCGTGACGGCCACCACGGTGCCGGGGTACTCCTGCAAGGTGCGCTCGAGCCAGGCAACCGACTCGGCGTCGAGGTGGTTGGTGGGCTCGTCGAGGAGCAGGAGATCGGGCTTGGACAGCAGCAGACGACACAGGGCCACCCGGCGGCGCTCACCGCCGGACAGGGTGGTCACGTCGGCGTCGCCCGGAGGGCAGCGCAGCGCGTCCATGGCGATGTCGAAGGTGCGCTCGAGGTCCCAGGCGCCCGCCGCGTCGATCTTGTCCTGTAGCTCGGACTGCTCGGCCAGCAGCTTGTCGAAGTCGGCATCGGGCTCACCCATCGCCGCGCAGACTGCATTGAACCGGTCGATCAACTCCTTCGCCTCGCCCACCCCGTCGGCGATGTTGCCGAGCACGTCCTTGGTCGGGTCGAGCTCGGGTTCCTGGGACAGGAAACCCACAGTGAAGCCGGGCGTGAGGCGGGCCTCCCCCGTGAATCCGTCGTCCTGGCCGGCCATGATCCGCAGGAGCGACGACTTGCCCGATCCGTTGCCACCGATCACACCGATCTTGGCTCCAGGGTAGAAGGAGAGGTTGATCCCCTTCAGCACCTCGCGGTCCGGTGGGTAGAAGCGACGCAGGTCGCGCATGGTGTAGATGTACTGGGCTGCCATGGGGACAGTGTGCCAGCCCTGGCCGGGGTGCCGGTCGGCGTCGGATGGACCACCCCTCGGATGGCCACCCCGGAAGGCCGTCCGAGGAGCGACGTGGGCGGCCGAGGGGACCGCCGAGGGACCGGACGTGGCAGCCCTCGGGCCCGCTCGGTGTCCCGCCCGGGCCCGAGTTCGGTCCGGCCCGAGGGCTGCCGGACGTCACGACAGGTTGGCTAGCCTGGAGCAATGGGCAGCCCACCGGAACCCGCGTGCCGGTGGGTACCGGTCGCGGTCGGCCGACCCGGCCGACCCGGGTGGCCCGGCCGACCCGGGTGGCCCGCACGACCCGGGTGGCCCGGACGACCCGGGTGGCCACAGTACGTGGCAGCGACGCAGTCCGGGAGACCTCATGGCCGCTGAACCCGAGGAGGGCCGGACCACCTCGTCCCTGCTGCCGGAACCGCTCACCGACGGTGCCCGGTCGTCGCGGCGCGATCGGGTGGGGGTCCTCTTCGAGCGGCTGGTGGACGCGATCCGCCACGGCGACGACGAGACCGTCGAGGCCGCGGTGCTCGCCCTCAGCCGCCGGAGCCGATGGCTGGCTCCGCTGGCTCTGATGGTAGGCGGATTCGCCATGCTGTTCCAGGGGGTCCGGACCCTGTTCATCAACTGGCGTCTGACGGTGATCCAGATCCTGCCGGCCATGTGGATCTGGGTGGTGATGCTGGACCTCAAGGCTCACGTACTGCACGGACGGGAATTCCACGTCTTCAAGAACCCGCTCGTCCTGATACCGCTCATCCTGGTGATCGCCGCGGTCACCGCCGCCAGCTTCTACCTGAACGCGGTGTTCGCCTTCGCCATCGCCCGCACGGGACCGCCCGAGATCCGTCCCGCGTTCGCGCTGGCGAGGACGCACCGGCGACCGATCCTGGTCTGGGGATTCGGCGTCGGGGTGCTCGTCGGGTTCTCCGCCATGGTCGTGGACCGGTGGGGCCAGTTCTGGTTCGCGCTCAGTCTCGGGATCATGGCCGGCGTGTTGATGTTCGCGTACGTGGCCGTTCCGTCGCGCCTCCTCGGACTGCAGGTGAACCAGTCGCGGCGGGACAAGATCAGCGCCGCCGCCGTCGGTGGGGCCGTGGGTGCGGTCATCTGTTCGCCTCCCTATGTGCTGGGCCGGATCGCCATCCTGATGATCGGTTCGCACACCCTCCGCTCCCTCGCCGTGCTCTTGCTGGTAGTCGCCGTGGTGCTCCAGACGGGGGCCACCAGCGCGGTCAAGGCGGTGAAGATGAGCGCCAAGATCGTCGCGGGCAGTACGCCCGACAAGGTGGATCCCGAGGTGCCCACGGGACAGCCGGCCGATCTGTAGCGAGCCGGCCACCCCCGGTCGGCCCGAACTTCAGACGTGCTCTCCGTACCGCTGGGTGAGCGCACCGCCACCTTCCGTAGTGGCAGAATCGGCGCCGGCCACAGCGCGGAGACCGCCGTCTCCCGTGTCGCGGCGTTTGAGGAAGGATGTCGTCGGGCCCGGTCCGACGCCGTCGGGTCCGATGCCCTCGGTCCGCAGGCGGTCGGGGACGAGCCGGCCGGGGTGGACGGATTCCCGTGTCGTTGCAACGGGTTTTGCGCACGGTCCGTACGGCTCCCTTCGGGGGAGGGGTTACAGACGTAGACCGGCAATGTACCCAGCCAGGCCGTCGGCAAGGTGAGCGGGGCAGGCTCGACCCATGTCCAACGACCAAACGCGCACGTGTCGACCGCCGCGCCCGGCCGCGGCCGCTCCGATCGCCACGGGCCGAAGTGATTGCACGCCGAGTGCAGCCATCGTCGCACGGCGAACCGGCTCGTACCTAGGGTGCCTCCCTCGTGTACCTCGAACAGGACGGAGGACGATCGGTGGATGAACGGACCCACGCGGTAGCGGATCCCGGTGTACGGGCTCGGTGCCCCGATCCAGGTGAGGCCACCCCACCCGTCGACTCGACGCACCTTCGGGCGTGGTGTGTCCACGTCCGTCGAGTCCTTGCCGGCTCTGCGGTACTGGTCATGGTCGGGGTTGGGACCGGTGTCGCCACCGTCCCACCGGTCGCAGGTGCGGACTCCACCGGCGCCGGCGCCGGTGGCGGAACGGTCACGGTGGGCGCAGGATCGGGCGGGGACACCGGGGGCACGTCGGGCTCGGGGGGCTCGGGGGGGCTGGGCGGCCCAGGTGGGGCTCCGGGGACCGGGTCGGCAGGAAGTGGTGCCGGCAGCCCCTGGACCTGCACCTCCACCTATCTGACCCTGAACAACCAGGGCGGATTCCCGCCCGGTGGCCCCCAGCCCGGTGCCTGGTACTCGGTGACCTGCGTCGACGCGGTCACATCGGTGCAGGTGACACAGACCGTCTGGATCACGGGTCCGGGCCCCGCGGGAGGCGGCAGTCCGGCGGTGGACCCACGGACGTTGGCCCTCCAGGCGGAGAACTCCATCGATCTACCCCAACCCACCATCCGGGTCGATCCGTCGGGGACCTCGGTGGTCGGCCTGGAGACCTGGTTCTGGGTGGACCCGACCATCTGGCACGACGAGTCGGTCACGGCGACGGCGGGCCTCGTGTCGGCGACCGCCGTGGCCCACCCGGTCGCGGTCCGCTGGACGTCGGGCGACGGGGGTGACGTCGTCTGCCAGGGACCGGGGACGGCCTATCTGACCGGGTTGCCGGCAGCGTGGCAGTCGACGGACTGCGGGCACGAGTACCTCCGGACATCGGCCGGCCAACCGACGCTCGACGGTGATCCCGACCACGGGACCTTCGTGGTGACGGCGACCGTGGAATGGGCCGTCTCCTGGACGTCCACCGGAGTAGCGGGTGGCGGCGACCTGCCGACCCTGCTCACCTCCGGAGCCACCCTGCTCCGCGTGGTGCAGGTCGAGAGCGTGAACGTCATCCCCAACATCCCGATCCGACGCCAGACGTCGTCGATCGGCGTCGGCCGATGAGCCCCGGGACGGACACCCTGGCACGCCGGCGCGCCCCGGTGCCCGAACGCGAAGGTGCGGTGCGACCGCCCGGTGGCAGGCGCGACCGGCGGACGCTCGTGCTCGTCGCTTCGGTTGCACTGGTCGGGGCGAGCATCGCCGGGTTCGCCTCGGTCTATTCGGCGGCCGACCGCAAGACGCCTGCGGTCGTGCTGGTCCGAGCCGTCGGTCAGGGTCAGCTCCTCACGTCGGCGGACGTCGGGGTGGCACAGGTGGCCGTCTCGCCCGGTGTCGACTTCATCCCACTGAGTCAGGTGTCGCTGATCGCGGGCAAGCGGGCGGTGGCGGCCATGCCGGCCGGCTCGCTCCTCACGGTCGGGGAACTGACGGGAGCGCCGGCGATCGACAGCGGGGACGCCGTGGTGGGCCTCGCCTTGAAAGACGGAACGTACCCGGCATCGGGACTGGCTCCGGGTGACCGCGTCGAGGTCGTCCAGACGGCGGCGCCGGGTACGTCCGTCGGGGCCCCGTCGGGTTCGTCGCCGACCCCGGCCGGCACCGCTGGCCCGTCGACCGGGGCGCCGGGTGTCACCATCAGTGGCACCTTCGGGACCGACACCGGGGTCCTGGTCCCCCAGGCGAGCGTGTTCGCGGTGACGACACCCGGGACCTCCTCGAGTAGCGGCGCCACGCTCCTGGTGTCCCTCGAGGTGCCGACGTCGGTGGCCCCCCAGGTGGCGACGGCATCCGCCGCCGGACAGGTGGGCCTCGTGCTCCTGCCGCAGGGAGCCTCGTCCACGACGCCCGGGACACCCACGACGTCCACGACGCCCGCGACGCCCGCGACGCAGACACCGGCGACGTCGCAGTCCGGGGTGGCTCCGTGACGCTGGTCACCCTCTTCTCCGTCAAGGGTGCCCCCGGCGTGACGACGCTGGCCTGCCTCCTGGGCGCGGCCTGGCCCGGAGGCCGGCCGGTCGTATTGGTCGAAGCCGATCCGGCGGGTGGTGACCTGGCCGCCAGGTTCGGGCTGTCTTCCCGTGTCGGCTGGACGTCGCTCGTGTCGTCGACCCGGCGGTCCGGTGGGACTCCGTCACTCGACCCGCACCTCCAGACCCTCCCCGGCGAGCTCCCGGTCCTGGTGGCCGCGCGTGGTGACGAACGCCGCCCACCCGAGTCGGACGAAGGTGTGGTGGTCCGGGCGGGTCCGGGGGCCAGGCGCGACGGTGGGTCCGCACTCACCATCGTCGATCTCGGGAGACTGGGCACGGGCGACGACGTATCCGAAGGTTGGTTGGCGATCGCGGACGTGGGGCTTCTCGTCGGGCG
>Ga0080006_1140526_pt1 | contig 11007 bp, 16 predicted proteins | sample RS3BMetagenome_FD_69209 | JGI IMG/M metagenome (GOLD analysis project Ga0080006, IMG submission 69209) | Ferric oxide microbial mat and aquatic microbial communities from Rainbow Spring, Yellowstone National Park, USA - RS3B (SPADES... ... | reverse complement strand
GTCGGCCCGACCGGGGCCGTCGTGGTGGACGACCAGCTGCGACCCGCCAACCCCCGGATCTGGGCGGCCGGGGACGTCACCGGTGCACCTCAGTTCGTCTACGTGGCCGGATCGCATGGCACCATGGTGGTGGAGAACGCCTTCGAGGAGGCAGGGCGGCGCGTCGACTACTCGCACCTGCCCCGGGTGACCTTCACCACCCCCAACATCGCCGCGGTCGGTCTCACCGACGCCGAAGTCGGACCGGCCGGGCTGTCGTGCACGTGCCGGGTGCTGCCCCTCGCCTACGTTCCCCGGGCCATCGTCAACCGTGACACCCGGGGCGTGGTCAAGATCGTCGCCGAGGTCGGCACGGGCCGGGTGGTCGGGATCCACATGATCGGCGCCAACGCCGGCGACGCCATCCTGGCCGCCACCTACGCCTTGGAGGCCAACATGACCGTCGACCAACTGGCCCACACCTGGGCGCCGTACCTGACCATGGCCGAGGGGATCAAGCTGGCTGCCCAGTCGTTCTCCACCGATGTCGCCAAGCTGTCATGCTGCGCAGCATGAGTACCTCGCTCACCTCGCGTCGCCGGCCACCAGCCCCACCACTGCCTGCTGACCCGGCAGGGCGCGAGCTGATGGCCAAGTTCTACCGGGCACTCGGCGACCCCACCCGTCTCGACCTGCTCGAGTTCTGTGCGGAAGGCGAACGGACCGGCAACGAGTGCGTCGAACGGGCCGGGCTCTCCCAGGGGCGAGTCTCTGCCCACCTGGCCTGCCTGGTCTCGTGCGGGCTGGTCTCGGTGCGCCGCCAGGGCCGCTTCGCCTACTACCAGGTCACCGACCCCCGCGTGGCCGAGCTGGTCAGGATCGGCCAGGGGGTCGTCGCCGACCACGCCGCATCGATCGCCGCGTGCATAAGAGTCACCGCGCCGATCTGAGAGTGCCGGGAGCGGCCGGGCAGCCGGGGGACGACGATCGTCCCCCTGGTCCAGATGCAGCACCAAGCTCCCTCGACCGAGTGGACGGCCCGCCGAGCTGGCGAACCGCTGCCGAAGCGCTCGCTGTCTGCCTGCACGCCCGAACCGTCGACGCATCGGACTGACCGCCGCGGTCGTCGGGACGCTATTGGTGGGCATCAATCAAGGTGGCGTGCTCGCCTCGGGACATACCAGCTGGATGGTCTGGGCCCGCGTCGCCCTCGACTACGTGATCCCCACGTGCGTCTCGACGATGGGTGTCCTCGCCGGGACTCGCCGGGGTACCCGAACCGAATGACCGACACCGCAACGAGTAGCGACCCCTGGCCACCAAGGTCCCCCGAGGTGCGTTCGGCTACCCGGGTCAGATGCCACACGGCGTATCGACCCCTCCCACCCGGTTGTCACCGACAAACAGCCACGGGGCGTACTGGGTGGCAGCCAGGGAGGAAGGGCCGGCGCTGCGCGGTGGCGTCGCGCCCGTCAGGTGCTGCGTGGCACGGGCGAACCCAGCCCGGTCGAACGGCCGCACCCATGACGACATGTAGTGCAGGCTTCGCCCGCCTGGATAGTGCAGCTCCAAGGTGAGGCTGGCCCGGCACCCGTGAATGACCACCGCCTCGACGATTGCCGTGATGTAGAGCGCTTCGGGATTCGTTCCCGACGCCAGGTCCCGGGAGAACATGGCGGTCACCTTGGACTGGGCCGACACGACCGTAGCGAGCGCGGCCACGGAACGCGTGGTGTAGACGGCCAGCGCGGCGGAGCTGAAGTTGGCATAGGCTTCGACCACCGCCCACTGGGCTGGACTCAACCGTTTGGCGGCCGTGAAGGGCACCCAGTGGCCGGCGACGTACTCGGTCATCGTCGCCGACTGCGACCCCGGCGATGACGTCTGGGCGGATGCCGCGACAGAGCTCTCACCGCACGCTGCTGCCAGTAAACCGAGGACGCCGACGAAGAGGACCGTTGCTGCACGGCTGGGGAGCCATGCGAAGTCAGGCCACGCGGTTGAAGTCGATGCAGGAGTGTCGGCGAGATCCTCCTGATGGTCACGGCAGGGTGGCGCTGGTGATCTTCGCGCGCCGGTCTTGGCGTCCTGTGGATGGCCGGTGCCCGGTGAGGCGGCCGATGGCGGCGAGCAACTGGGGCATGGTGCTGACCGGGACGGTGTTTTGGTAGCGGATGTGCCCGTCGGGACCGATGAGAGCGTAGACGTCGGGAGTGCCGCTCGGGTCGTAGGCCACGCTGAGGGCCGCCGAGGCCATGCCCCAGGTCCAGCCTGGACGGGTGATCGTGGTGCCTGCTGCTGCACGTCCGAAGCTCAACAGTTGAGCGACGCCTTGCTTTCCGGAGGAGAAGTCTCCATAGAGGCCGAGGGTGACCACCTGGACGCCGTCACTGCTGAGCTGGGCCAGACGTTGCGAAACGGCAGGGATGCTCGCGGCGCAGCTGGCGCAGCCTGCAGCCACGAACCACACCATCGTCGGCTTGCCGCGCAACGAGGCGATGGTGGCGGTAGCACCGGAGGGGGTGGTGAAGGTGCCGTTCGGCGCCATCGGAGCGGACCCGGTGGCGGTCGGCTGGCGCGCCGAGGAGCGGACGGTGGTCGGGCTCGACGGATCGGAACGGCTAACGACGAGGTAGGTGCCCAGGCCCGCGATCACGAGAAGTGCAAGGACGAAAACCGCTGGCGAGCGATGACGCCGTTTGCCTGTCGTGGGCTCAGTCATGCCAGGCCCTTCGCAGCAGCGAGCAGCTGGGGCATGGTGGAACCGGGCGAGCTGTTCACGTAGGTGACCTGGCCCTTGGCGTTGAGCAGGTAGTAGATGTCGAGGTAGCTCTGCGGGTCGTAGACGTGGGTGAGGGCGGCCGAGGACACCCCAAAGGTCCAGTCGGGGTTCCCGTACTCCGTCCCGGCGAGGGCCTTGGCAAAACTGCCGATGGACGGCCCCGACTGGCCAAGGTCCTGGTAGAGCTCGACCTCGGTGACGTGAACCCCGTCGGATCGGAGTGCGGCCAGGTTTTGGGCCATGGCCTGAGTTCCCGCCTGGCAGGAGGAGCACCAGGTGGACACGAACCACAAAAGGGTCGGCTGGCCCCGCAGCGATGCAATGTCCGTCGTTTGGCCGGCAAGGGTCGCGAACGCCCCATTCGGCGCCGGACTGCCTACAGCCGGCGCCGCTAGCGGTGCGGAGTTCCCTGACCCGGACGATCTATTGGCGAAGTGCAGCCCCAAGAGCGCGGCGACAAGAAGGATGACGGCACCGGCGCTCCCGAACCTCCAACGTCGACGGCGTCGGGCTGCAGCCTCTGCGGCTTGACGGGCGGCGTTGCTTGGCCTCGGTGGGCGCGCTCGTCGAGCAGACTTGCTCATGGAAGCGCTCCTTCTTTCTCCATGACTGCCGGGCTGGTAGCACTCCGGTCTTCGACAGCACATTGCTTTTCGGCCGCACCGCGTGCCTCTTCGGCACAGCGCTCCTCGATGCCACCGCGCTCCTCGACGGCGCAGCCCTCTTCGGACGTGCACGCGGCACGGGCCAGCTTGTGCAGACCCCACCATCCGGTCAGGAGGAGGAGCACGAGGCTGGCGGAGAGGAACTCCGTCTGATGGACGGCGAAGAAGTGCTGCAAGGTGCCGGTGGTCCCGTAGAGCCCAACGCCCGACACCCCGACGAAGGCGAGAACGGTGGGGATGATCGGCGTGCAGCACAGAAAGCTGGGTAGCAGGCTGCCGACGAACGCCAGGCCTCCCACTGCCCCGCTGGCCACCCGAGCGGCGGCGATCCGGCGCATGGCGTAGACCTGCACGCTCACCACGAACGCCATGCCCAGGCCGAGCACGATGGCCCAGGCGAGCAGGTAGGCATCGAGGTAGTTCCAGTTGGCCAGCTCGAACCGCTGGGTGTAATCGAAGGGCAGCAGGATCGTGTACAACAAGGTCACCGCAACAGCAACCATGGCGAAGCCAGCCAATCGGCCTCGAGTGCCGAGCACCTCGACCACCCCGGCCCGAAGGGTCCCTCGCTCGGTGGCTCGACCAGTTAGTGACGCGCTCACTGGCGCCACGTTCCTGTCGCTGCCGGCGGGCAGCACGCGGCGTCACCCCGGCGCCGACGACGAATCCAGAGCACCGCGGCTACGACGACGAGCAGGCCACCGATCACGCCACCAACGGTCCCGAGCGTCGCGGCGCCGACCGAGGCCAGGGCGACGAAGATCACCGGGCCGCCGCAACAGAGCACGGGGAGGAGCACCAACAAGATGGCCGCTCCCGGGCCACGGCGTTCAGCGGGAGGCACAGGCCTCGACGTCGGTCCTGCCTCGTAGGAACCGATTGGAGGATCAGTCCTCGGAGCGGTCATGGGTCTCTCCTTGGGATATGCCGGCAGCGGGTCGAACTCGACGACCGAGCCCAACTCTCAGACCATGGCTAGGCTACTACGTATTCGTAAAGGCAAATCAAATTGGGCTCTGGCCCATCCAGGTCCGGGCCGGGCGAACAAGGATGGAGCGACGGATGAAGATGCGAGCTGGAACCAAAGAGCCCGACCCGGCCGCCGCGGCGAACGAGCGAGCGTCGCGGGGTTTCGTCGATCGGTCACCAGTCACCGGTCACGTGGCTACGGTCGGGTCATGAGCGAAAAGTACGACGCCGTGGTGATCGGCCTCGGCCCCGGCGGGGAGGTCGCGGCTGGTCGGCTGCTGGGCGCCGGACGGCGGGTGGCGGTCATCGAGCGTGAGCTGATCGGCGGGGAGTGCGCCTACTGGGCGTGCATCCCTTCCAAGACGCTGTTGCGCCCATCCGAGGCCCGAGCCGAAGCCGGGCGGGCCGCCGGCACGGACCGCCCGGAGATCGACTGGCCGGCGCTGCGGGACTACCGGGACTACATGATCCGTCACCTCGACGACACCGCCCAAGTTGATGGCTACCGATCGCAGGGGGCGACGGTGATCAAGGGAGTTGCCCGGCTCGCCGGTCCTGGACGGGTCGAGGTCGACGGCCAGATCCTCGAAGCCGACCACGTGATCGTCGCCACCGGCTCCGAGTCGGTCCGTCCGCCAATCGATGGGCTCGACCAGGCAGAGGTGTGGACCAACCGGGAGGCCACCACCCTCACCGACATCCCCGACCGGGTGGTGGTGATCGGCGGGAGCGCCGTCGCGGTGGAGATCGGGCAGTTCCTGGCACGCATGGGCGCCCGGGTGACCCTTGTCCAGCGGTCCGAGGGACTCGTCGACCGCGAGGAACCCCGGGTCGGCCAGCTCACCCGGGCCGCCCTGGAAGCCGACGGGATCGACGTCCGCGTCGGTACCCAAGTCCGGCGAGTCACCCGCTCGGGCCCGGCTACCGCAATAGAGCTCGACGACGGCACCACCGTCGACACCGACGTCATCCTGCTCGCCACCGGGCGCAGCCCCCGCAGCGCTGGGCTCGGACTGGAGACCGTCGGCGTGCACCCCGACCAGCGCGGCGCCATCCCCGTCGACGAGCACTGCCAGGCCGGCGAAGGTCTCTGGGCACTCGGCGATGTCACCGGCGTCGCCCTGTTCACCCACGTCGCCATGTACCAGGGCCGGATCGTGGCCGACAACATCATCGGGCGACCCCGTCTCGCCCACTACGAGGGGATCCCCCGGGTCATCTTCGCCGATCCCGAGATCGCCGCCGTCGGGCTCACCGAAGCTCGAGCCCGACAGGCCGGTATCGATCTCATCACCGCCGAGATCGACCTCGCCGAGTCCATCGCCCGGCCCTGGACGTATGAAAAGGACCCCGCCGGCATCCTCGCCGACCGGGACCAACAGGTGCTCGTCGGGGCGTGGGCGGTCGCTCCGCTGGCCGGGGAGTGGATCCACCAGGCCGCCCTGGCCATCCGAGCTCGTATCCCCATCGAGACCCTGCTCGATCAGGTCGCCCAGTTCCCCACCTACACCGAGAGCTATCTCCAGGCCCTCGAACAGCTTGTTCGGTAGTGGGACTCCCGACGGGTCACGTCGCCGGCCGGCTGCTCGGCTACTTCACTCCGCAGGCCAGACCCGGTCGAGTGACCGCCTACGTCTGCGGCGCGGGCCTTTCCGTGCGTCGAGCCAGCCGGCGCCCCCATGCCCACGTCGGACGCAGCCCGAACCCGGCGATTGCGGTCAGACACACGGCCACGCCGATCTCGGTGGCGTGCGCCCCGGCGAGCACGCAGGCCGTCCACGCCATCGTCGCTGCCAGCACCCCGACCGCTGAGCCCGCCGCCGCCGTTGGTGCCCGCCGGTTCGGCCGGAGACCCTCCAGCCGTGCGATCCGATACCGCAGGTGCTCAGGATGGTTGAACGCGACCACGGCGTCCGCAGTGTCCGAAGCTTGCAGGGCGGTGCGAACCAGTGCAGAAAGGACCGGGCCCCTGCCTACCGCCCGGACCGCCTCGTCGTCGGCGGCCGCCTCCAGCTCGCGGCGCAACCCGTCCCAGGCCCGGCGCACCGGAGGGAGTACGCCATAGGCCGCGGCTACTGCCCCGGCGGCCAGCAGCACTCGCGGGTGACCCAAGCGGACATGGGCTACTTCGTGCTCACACACCGCCTGGCGTTCGCGCTCATTGAGCGGCCCGAGCAGGCCCGAGGTCACGACCGCCCTGGGGCGCCACAATCCTCCGGCGTAGGCAGCGGGTTGGGGCGACGGAACGACCCAGACCGAGCCGCCGTCCACTTCCTGGCGGTCAGAGCGGGCCAGCGCCAGTCCTCGCAACTCCGCCCGTTGCGCCGCGACAGCCAGGCGTATGGCGTGCCATACCAGCACCCCGAGGGCTCCGGCGGCGGGTAGGTAGCCGAGGAGCTGCCACTGGCCCTGGTCCAATCCGAACAGGCAACCGCCACCCGAAACGCGGATGCCGGCTGCCCAAGATCCGATGGTTTCCCCCAGGCACGCCAACCACACCGCCGGCAAGACGCCCCAACCCACCAAGGTGACCAGATGGCCGCCGGCCGCCACCCGCGGCGAGATTCCATCCCTCGTCCCGAACACGTTGGGCAGCACGATCAGCAACGCCAGGAGACCCAGCCCGACTGCGGCAGCGCTCACGGTCGCTGTACCCGCTCAAGCACAGCCGCCAACTCGGCGACCAGCTCGGGGTCTTCGAGATTCTCTACGAAATGTGCCAACGCCATCCGAGGATCCTGCGTCGCCGACAACAGCGAACTGATCGCCTGCGCCGTCAGCTCGTCAGGGTCACCCGCCGCCCGGTAGACATGGCCCCGGCCCTCGTCGACCCGCTCCACCAGCTCCTTCTCCACCAAGCGGCCGAGCACGGTCATCAACGTCGTGTACGCCCGACTCTCGTCGCCCAACCGTTCCCACAGCTCCCGACCGGTCATCCAATCATCGGCTGCCCACAGCTCGTCCAAGATCTGGATCTCCAACCCCCCCACCCGGCGCCCTGCAACGAGCCGTCGTGCCACTTCGTCCTCCTACATATCTGTCGTAATGAGGATATGCCATGTGGCCAGCGCCCGGGGAAGTGGAGACCGCCCATGGCAGAACCTGCGGCGGTGAATCACCTTGTCATGGGACGCCCCGCCGGGCGTGGCGAGTACCCCGCGGCGGCGAGCCAGGCTCGGGCACGGCCTCGCTGGAGAACGCGTACCAGGCCTCGAGCTCGCCGGGCCCAGTGCTCGAGGACGTCCTTGAAGCGGCGGAAGGCCCCCCGGCCCGACATGACGATCGACAGCCGATCGGCCCGGTCCCGGTCCGAGATCCCCTCGATGGAGCCCTCGCACCACACGGGGAGCCAGCGGTGGGGGTCCTCATCGTCGGGGTCTTCCCTGTCCTGCTCTCGGGCGTAGTCGACCGCCGCCTGCGGCCAGACCTCGCCGGTGCGAAGATCGATCCGCCCGCCGCCGTGGACCGGGTCGCTTGCCGAGCGCGGCGTCGAGCTGGTCGGCGAGATCGTCGTCGCCTTCTCAGGCGCGCCCACAAAGCTGCTCGGCGCAGCGCCGGGCCAGCTCGGAAGCTTCCTCTACGCCCGAGCCAACGCGAGGAGGAGTCCATCACCTCCGAGCTGCAGCACCTCGCCCCGGAGCCCCTTCGAGAGTGCGACGACGCGTCGCCCGTCCTCAGCGAAGATGGCGCTTCGAAGAGCCGCTCGGCGATCGTCCGAACCCCTCACCAGTTCAAGCCTGGCACCGTCACCGTCCGTGGCGCGGGTAGGCGAGTTCGGTGGGCGACCGCGACCGCTCTGGCCGGCGGTGTCGGCCGTGAGCATGGTGTCGGCGCCCCGTGCAGGCCCGGCGTTCTCACCGAGTGCAGGCTCTGGTATCGTGTGACCACGAGGTGACCACAATGCCCAAGCTGAAGAACGTTGGTGTCCGGGAGTTCCGTGACCACGCCACCACCTACCTGTCGGGCTCGGATCCTGTTGCCGTGAGCAAGCACGGCCAGGTGATCGGGTTCTACATCCCGGTCGAAGGCGACCGGGAGCAGGCGAGGCGCGCCATCGAGCGGCTCGGTCGCTCGGTCGAGGAGATTCTCGAAGAGACTGGCATGACCGAAGACGAGCTGGCCCAGCTGTTCGACCTGCGGCGGGCGCTGCCGGAGTGATCGTTGTCGTCGATGCGAGCGTGCTCGTGGCGGAGCTCCTGCGTCGGCGCGGCCGGGAGCTGTTCGCCCATCCTGACCTCCAGTGCGTCGTTGCCGAGGAGCAGTGGGAGGAGGCGCAACATGAGTTACAGAAGCGTGTCGCTGCCACCGTCGGCCAAGGGCGCCTGTCGAGCAAGCAGGGAGAGAAGCTGCTCGACGTCGTTCACGACTTCGTCGAGGACGACGTGATCGAGGTCGTACCCCGGACGTTCTATGAGCACATGGAGCGTGCGGCGCGCCGACGGGTGCCCCGAGACCCCAACGATTGGGCACCAGTCGCACTTGCCCTGGCTCTTGATGTCTCGATCCTGACGGGCGACCACGACTTCCTTGGCTGCGGCTGTCCCACGTGGACGGTCGAGACGCTGACGACCGAGCTCGGACCAGCTTGAACAGGGCCCGTACAGGGGACCGGTGCACCTCGCAGTCATTATCGACCCGACTTCAAGCGGCGGCCGCATATGAGTAGTGCAGCGCCATGGCGGCTGCATTATGCAGAGCCCACTACCACGGCTTTCGCGGGACCAGAGGCGCGGACATCCGCGAGCGAAGGATGTCACCTCCACCCTGTGCTTTGAATCTTCGCGCCTTTCGGGCTGACTGTCCTGGGCTTTCGTGCTGTTTCGCGGCATTCCCACGGGGTTATCCACAGGGTTTATCAAGCACCTAAATGGCTTCGGCCGACCAGGCCCCGAGAAACTCGTCTGGCCGGAGTTCCCTCCGCTCGCTTCTAGTCCCATTACCGCGCCTGGGTCGTCTCCTTCCGGCTGAAGCGCTGGCGAGCCGCTTGGCGGGAGACCCCGAGAGCAGCGCCGATGTGGTTCCAGGATCTCCCGTGCGCCCGCGCCGTCTCGACGGCCTCCCGCAGCCGAGCCTCGTCTTCGCGGGTTGCCTCGGCCGCCGTCGCCACCGCCCGGAGGTCGCTCAAGTCGTCCGCCTGGGTGACCCCGGGGTCCAGCGTCTCGGTCAGCAGGCGGTATCGCTCGGCAGCTCGCTCGATCTCTTCGTCGGTGTGCTTCATGTCCATCGCCTTGTCATCGGAGAAACAGGTAGAACTTGCGGCTCAGCTCCATGGCGTGGATGACGACCGGATCCTCGCCTTCGAGATCCAAGACGCCGATCTCCAGCAACCTCCCATCAGCCGCGGGTCCGATCAGCATGGTGAGATCTTCATCGAGGTCGATCCGCCGCATGGCGTTGCGCACGGCGTGCCGGATGTCCTCTTCGCTGACGTCGTGCTTCCAGGCCGGCTGGCCAATCCGCATCTCGACAACATACCTTGTCTAGGTTACCGCGCTCGCTGCCAAGTTCCAACGCCGAGGCCGAACTGCAGCCCACGGACGTGGATTGCCTTTCCGGCACCCGCAGGTAGTACCTCGGGTGAGAAGACAATTGGAGGGCGACGTACAAGTCCTGGTCAGCGCCGCAATCGAGTATTCGGCACCCACAGCGCGAAGAACCAGACGAACTAGTGGCGGGGGTTCAGGACCATCGGGCGACTTCGGACCCCAAACCCGACGAACCCGCAGGTCAGCGGCCTGCCCTATGCAGCCGCCTGGGCGCGTGCCCTACTCAACTGGCCTCGCCACCGACGGTGTCCCGAGAAACCGGAGCGTCGGAGCGATCTCCGTTTCCTTGCGGCTCAGCTTGCCTCTCGGACCCGAAGGTCAAGGTGCAGTCCGGCGGCGGTGAGCATGTTCACCAGCGTGTCAATGCTGAAGAGGTCGATCTTCCCTCGCTTGAGGTCGGAGATGCGAGGCTGGGTGACTCCAAACCGGTGGGCCGCTTTGGCCTGGGTCATCCCGGCGCGCTCGATGTAGCTGGACAGCTCCTGCATCAGCGCGCTGCGGATCTTCATGTTCTCGGCCATCGCCGAGTTCTCCTCGAGAGCGTCCCACACGTTGGCGTGCCGTTCGATCGCACTCATCATCTCTCCTTTGCACGGGTCATCTCGATCAACTGCTTGTAGCGTTGCTTGGCAAGATCCAGGTCCGCCCTGGACGTTCGCTGGGTCTTCTTCTGGAAGGCGTGTAGGACGTACACCGCATCGCCGATGCTCGCCACGTAGACGACTCGATACGCTTCGCCCTCGACTCGGACCCAGATCTCGCGACATCCCGGCCCTATGGAAGGCATCGGCTTCCAGTCAGTCGGCTCCCGTCCCGCCTGGACCCGATAGAGCTGGTGGCCGGCGCGTTGGCGTGCGACGGCCGGGAAGGCTCGGAGATCGTCTCCTGAGCCTCCGACAAACGCGACGTCCTTCACCGGCGACATTATACACGAGTTTGTATGTCCTAGGAAGCTTTCGCCGGCGAAGCCGGCACACTTGAGTCAAGTTTCACGCGGCCAGATCGTATTCGCCGATGAACGCGTCGATGGCGTTGTCGAGGTTGTCGAAGTGCCGGCGGATGGGCG
>Ga0080006_1189421_pt1 | contig 11012 bp, 15 predicted proteins | sample RS3BMetagenome_FD_69209 | JGI IMG/M metagenome (GOLD analysis project Ga0080006, IMG submission 69209) | Ferric oxide microbial mat and aquatic microbial communities from Rainbow Spring, Yellowstone National Park, USA - RS3B (SPADES... ... | reverse complement strand
GCACCCCCCCCCCGCTATCCCCTCATCTCAGATGTGGTTAGGCCACTCTCCACAGACAGCGAGCTCCAATCATCGAAGCATTAATCGAATCGGGCAAGCAAGCGGGCAGGGTCAATCCAAACGGCCACACAAGCCGGGGAGATGGGGCAAGAGGGCATAGAGTTAGCCCTCCGGACACATTCGTCATGTGTCAGTCGGCGGCTATCTTCACGTGATAAGGAAGATAGTGTTGTTTGCTAACTCTTCCACATGACAGATGGCCTGACTGTCGGAGTCTTCAGCACTGACGCTGCAGCGAAGTCCAGCTTCCTTCAGGCTGTTGCGAAGAAGAGCGAGGCAGACGGACTGACCGTGTATCAAGCGAACCACGGGTAAGAGGCTCACGCTCCTTGACGACGGCTCCTTCCCTCAGCGGATCCAGGGCTACGCGCGCGTTGCTTCGATCTCTGACCATGCCCTGTACCTCCTGCCTCAGGCTGGCAGACTTGGAGCATCTGACGGGAGCTTGCCGTTCTCCTTGACGCCCTTTGCCCACACGGCACTGTTGTCGCGCCAAGCGGCTCAAGAGAGGAGGAGGTCAGGAGGTACTTCAAGGGCACATGTATCGAAAAGTACAGTGTCAAGGTTGGCGACCCGGCCTCCTCTCTCGCGCAGCCGGCAGCCTTCTCCCCCAGACAGGACATGCCCAACGGCACCTTTGTTTACCTCGACAGGGCGTTCAGCGTGAAGGGGGTTGGAACTGTGGCACTCGGCTTCGTTCTTTCGGGCACAGTTTCGCTTCACGACAGGCTCAGGACACTTCCATTTCCAGAGGGGATCACAGTCGAGGTCAGGGGAATTCAGGTGAGCGACCAGGACTTCGAGCGTGTGGGCAGTGGGATACGTGTCGGCCTCCTCCTCAAAGGTGTCGAGCCAGCGCAGCTAGGGAAGACGTCCTGGCTGGACGACTGGTCTCTTGAGAAGAGCACGGAACTTGAGCTCGCCTTTCCCCTCTCGCCCTTCTACAGGCAGGATGTGGACGGGAGGGACATGCACCTTCATGTGGCCGGGGAGACGCTCCAGGCTAACTTCAGCAAAAGGGATGGCAATCTCCATGCCCTGCTCCGGTATGAAGTGCCTGTCTGGCAAGGGATGAGGGCTGCTGTCATCGACCTCAACGGGAGGGGCCTCCGTGTGGCCGGCGGCGGGCCATGCAACGTTTAACTTTCACCACATCTGTCGTTTGGCATATGCCGCAGTACGAGCTTGCCACTCTGGGAGGGGGCTGCTTCTGGTGCACAGAGGCCGTCTTCAGCCGGTTGAGGGGTGTTGCAAAGGTAGTCCCTGGCTACTCGGGCGGGCACGTCCAGAACCCAACGTACGAGCAGGTCTGCACAGATACGACAGGGCATGCTGAAGTGGTCCAGGTCACGTTTGACCCGCAGGTCATAAGCTACAGGAAGCTGCTTGAGGTCTTCTTCTCCACTCACGACCCAACCACACCAAATAGGCAGGGAGCAGACGTCGGGACACAGTACAGGTCAGTGATATTCTACCACAGCGAGGCGCAGAAGAGGGAGGCGGAGCGGATTGTGAGTGAGCTCGAGTCTGCCAGGACATTCGAGAGGCCAATAGTTACACAGATAGTTCCATTCACGGCCTTCTACGAAGCCGAGGAGTACCATCACAACTACTTTGCAAGAAACCCGTCCAAGGCATACTGCCAGGTCGTCATAGCTCCGAAGCTGGAGAAGTTCAGGGCACACCACCGTGAGCTGATGAAATGAAAGCAAGTCCAACAGACGAGAGAGGACAGCAGCATGCCATCTGAAATACAGCCCCGTCCCGCGATCAGGGCAGGAAGGCAAGCAGGGGGGCTGCTGACTCCGGAGATGCTTGGCGTCCTGTCCTCAATCGAGAGTGCCAAATCCCTTACGCGCGCAGCTGCGGAGCAGGGTGTATCCTACAGGCATCTCTGGTCAACTGTAAGGGAGATGGAGGCTTCAGTGGGGCGGAGGCTGGTCGTCGCTGTCCGTGGCGGCAGGGGTGGCGGCGGGGGTGCAAAGCTCACGAAGTACGCACAGGAGATGTTGAGGAGATACAGAGTTGTCTCAGCAGGGCTTCAGAATGTGGCAGGTGACGAGGGTTTCTGGGAGAGCCTCGGGGTGAAGATGAGCGTCAGGAACAGGCTCAAGGGAAGGGTGGTATCCGTTGTGCTTGACGAAGCCTCTGCAAAGGTCGTTATACACGTCGAGGGGCCAGTCAACGTCACCTCCCTCATCACGAGGGAGGCGGCAGAGGAGCTGCAGCTGAAGGCAGGTGACCTGGTTGAGGCTCTTGTGAAGTCCACTGAGGTCATGATACTGAAGCAGGGAAGACCTAGAACTTTCTGACACTCCTTCCATCCTGCAGGACGTAAACGTGGTCAGAGATCTCCTCCGCCTCTTCACTGTCGTGGGCCGCGGCCACCACGTCCACCCCTGCCTGCCTCGCGATCGAGGAGAAGGTACGGACGAACTTCACCCTGTCGTGAAGGCTAGAGAATGCCTCGTCAACGAGTATCGCTCGCGGTGAGGAGAGAAGCGCTGTGGCAAGGGAGACCCTCACCCTCATCCCCATACTCAGCTCCCTTACCTTGCCTTTGAAGTCGATGCCAAGCGCCTCTCTCAGCCTTTTCACCTCTGCCCCGTCCACAGCTGCACCCCGTGCTGCAGCACCCCACACGAGGTGCTCCTCAACCGTGAGATTCGGTATACACGACTCGGGCGACACGTAGACGATGCCTCTCTTCTCCGGTGGGCTTGAGGTGACATCGACCCCCCCGAGCTTCACGTACCCTTCGTCCATCCTTATCAGGCCAGCCAGCGCTCTGAGCAGCGTTGTCTTTCCAGCACCGTTCGCACCCAAAACGTAGACAAGGCCGCTGCCTTCCAGCCCGGCGTCCAGCTGGAACCTTCCAAGCCTCTTTCTAACTGTTGCTGATATCATTCAGACCCATCTCTCCCCTTCCTTCTTTCTCCTCTGGAAGAGCCTCACGGTAAGGCCAAACGGCAGGGACAGGAGTATCAGGACAGACGAAAGCGTCACTGCCGCTCCAAGGCCGTAAAAGCTGTAGTACTGGTAAACAAGCACGGGCGCAGGGCTGACTCCGTAGAAAGGGAACTGAAGCACTGAGTACGCTATAATGGCGAGAGAACCGAACTCGCTCATAGCCCTGCTCATGGCAATCATGGACGCGGTAACGATAGCGCCCGTCGAGCCAGGCAGGGCGACACTGAAGAAAACCCTTGCCCTTGAAGCTCCGAGCCCCAGTGCGTACTCCTCGTTCGGTGTCCCAGCGCCCTCGAAGTGCGTCTGCATTGCCTTGATGTATATTGGCGCTGCCACGACTGAGAGTGCTGCCACAAGCCCTGTCAGCGTGCCGAAGAAGTTCACTCCTATGGAAAGAAGGAACCTGCCAGTCGGAGTCAGTGGGCTGTCCAGGATCAGGAGTGCAACTCCTATTATCGGGTGCGGCACAGATGCAGGTATATCAGCAAGAGACTCGCTTATCCTGGACCCGTATCTTGCAAGGTAGTAAGCGAGTGGAGTGAAGAGAGACACGCAGACTGCCACGGCCAGGACTGATGAGACGATTGTCAGCTCAATGGAGCGGAGCGCCTCGAGGCTGTAGCCAGCCGCCGTGTTGAGCGGCCCTGCGCCCTCATACACTATCAAAGCTATAGGCAGGTCAAGAAGAAAAAGCGCCGCAAGTGCAAGTACCCTAAGCCAGTTCATGCGAGCGGCCCTGCCTCCGTCACGTACCCCTCTTCAACAAGAGCAGATATCTGCCGCGGCAAGGCGGTGTCGTTGAACAGTAGGGCTGGCTTCAGCGGCGTCATTCCGAACCCGGAAAGAATGGCAGACGAGTTCTTCACGCAGAAGACAACGAAATCGAGCGCTAGCCCCTCGTTGTTTGTGTTGGCAGGCACAGCTACGAAGAGGTATATGGGAGACCCTACCAAATCCAAGCCGCCCGAGTCGTAAGTCAGGCTCCTGTAGTACTGCGCCATGGAGGGGTCGCCAAAGTTCATGCCAGCTGGCAGCGAGACATAGCCGAGGGAGTGAGAGATTGCTGCAGACCTGTAAATGAAGAGGAACTGAATCTGCCCTCCCTCAAGGGGTGCAACAAGCTCAGCCGCATTCTGGGCTGTCACGTTCGCCCTGTTCTCCACCACACGCGACGTGAATGCATTCCTGTCTCCTGCGTAAAGTATCCCGGCAGACTCGAGTGCAAGCCATCCCCTCAATCCTGCAGGGTCTGTCCTTGGGTCCGATATCCCGATCTTCAAGCCGCCCGAAGTGAGCTGCGTGAGCGCTTCCCTCCATGATGCAGCAGAGCCCCCGGTCTGCGCCTCCTTGAGAGAGGCAAGGACAGGAGTGAACTGAGCAGCGGCGTAGCTCTGGTTGGAGAAGGCCAGAACAAGCTGGTCAGAGGCGATCGCGACAGCGAAGCCCGGAGCCTCCGCGCCCATGTAAGACCTGCCCAGGGCTGACTGGGCGACAGGCATGAATACAGTCGCGCGTGCTCCGGCCCCTATCTCCCTCGCGAGTGCGAATGACCCGCCAGCAACCACAGGGGGAGCCTGAAAACCCGCTTCAGAAGAGTACCTTTGCAAAAGGGAAGCCGCCTCCCCCGAGTACGAGTCTGCCACATACACTACAAGCTGTGTGCTCCTTCCTCCACTCTGCAGATCAAGGTAGGCAGCAAGGGAGAGAAGCGACACAGCTAGAGCCACGGCTGCAAGCAACCTGCCCCTGCTTACTGCTTGGATAACCTTCACAGCACGGCGTTATGAAAAGCTATTCATAACGATTTCCTGTACAAACCAGATGCAGCTGCCAAGGTTATATCAGTCCGCGTGCACGGCTCTGCGATGAAGAGGTTCCTGTCCAGGTTCGCATCCCTTTTCAAGGATGGTTCGTGGCTGGAGGCAGGCATCCTCAGGCTACTCCGCGTCCTCTTCTGGATTGCTGTCCTCCTGCCTGTCCTGATAGTGCCTCTCTACTACTTCGTCTTCTCGGTAGTAGCCTGATGCAACCAAGAAGATTCGTGGGTGTTACAGGCACTCCTGGAACTGGGAAGAAATCTGTATCTCCCATCCTGGCCAGAATCCTTGGTATCCCAGCGGTGGGGCTGAACGAGTACGCATCCGTCAGAGGACTTGTCGAGCGGAGGAGAGGGAGTAACGAGGTTGACGTCGTGAGGCTCCGCTCTTCTTTCCTGAAGGAGGTCAGACCCCCTGCAGTGGTTTACGGGCACCTCCTACCCTATGTGCTCCGCAGGGGAGAGGTGAGCGCTGTAGTCGTGCTCAGGTGCGAACCCTATGTCCTCAGGGTCAGGCTCCTCTCACGCGGTTACAAAGGGGACAAGCTCAGGGAGAACGTCGAGGCGGAGCTCGTGGGAGTGCTGCTCTCAGAGTCGATACGAGTCTTCGGCAAAGACAGGGTCTACGCCGTTGATACAACAAGGACAACGCCCGAGTCAGCCGCAAGGGAAGCTGCCGATGCGATATCGCGTCGGAGGGCTAACATTGGACCCGACTGGCTCTCGCACTACGACTCCCCTGAGAAGCTAGTCTCCCTGCTTTCAGCAGACAGCACAGACCCTGCCCTCACCTGAACCAGGATGGGCTTCTGCAGCCTGCTGAGGCTGACGACGGCCTCGCCCACACCCAGCCTGGTGAGGTGACACTTCTGCTCCTTCGTCATCGTGAGAGAGTCGCCTATCAGCTCGACATCCTCAGGCCATGCGACCCTGTGGATTATCCTCACGCCAGAGTTCTTTATCACCTCGGTGGCTATCTGCGTCGGGAACTGGGCGACAAAGAGCATTGCCTCCCCGAACTTCCTCAGCTCCGATATCATCCTCTCGCCCACGCTCGGCGGGTCCTCCTGCCTCCTTGACGGCGCAATGTTTCTCGCCTCCTCCACCAGAGTGAGGTGCTCCAGTCCGCCCTTCTTCTGAACCCTGAACTCGTATACCATCTTCATTAGTATCTCAGAGAATATGCTCCTGGTCTGCGTGTCGCGTATCTGTCCAAGCTGCACACACACCACCTTGCCAAGAACCTCCTCTATGCTGAATGTGCTCGGCCCGTCGAGGGCCCTCCCAGCCTGACCCTGTGTCAGAGGGACAAGCCTCCTGAGGAGAGCGACCTTCGTCTCGTTGTCGTACGCAGACCTCAGCGGGTGCGACTCGATCGTCCTGACGAGAGAGGAGAGCCTCGGCACCTCATCCTCCTGGCTCTCTGTCAGCAGCTTTTGAAGCGAATTCCTGAACATGAACGCCTGCGGATGTGTGAACCTGTAGACATCGGAGAAGATGTCGCTGACCATGGCAATATGCTCCACTGGGTCTGAAACAGAGTTGGACTCTATCGGATTTATCGTGAAATTGTCTCTGCCCGGCGATAGGACATGGCCGCCGACTGACGCAACCACCTGGCCGTATTCGTTGTGCCAGTCCAGTACGAGGGCGGGCAGGCCTGTCTCGGCAAGCTGCTTCACTATAGAGGCTGCAGTCGTCGACTTACCCGAGCCCGTCATCCCGAGGATCACAACATGCCTCTTCAGGTCCTCCACCTGGAGCCTGAAATCGTGGGACTCTCCACCCTTCGACTTTACCGTCCCGAGCAGTATCCCAGTCCTTCCTGACTCGGAGGCGTTAGGCACATAGAACTCAGGTGCGAACTGCCCAGATCCCTGGGAGGGGCTCCTCTCCTCGAATGTCCCCAGCGTGCTCACCATCGACGGGCTCCCAACCTGCGGGAGAAGCTGCTCCCCAGGCAGAAGGAGCGACTTCACGAATTCCCTCAGGTCCCCCCTGCTCAACCTCCTAACAGTCGCTGTCGGGAGTGCAACTGTCAGCGTTGCGGCAAGCACACTCGCCCTCTGCTCAAGTGTCTGGACAGTCTCCTCCTTCGGCTTCTTAGCGTCCACCCACGTCCCCACGACAAGGTCGAACTCAAATATCTCTGCCTCCTCTTCCTGTGCAGGCGACATGATGGAGACGTAGAGAAATGGTATCCTCGCCTTGTGAAGCCCGTCGAACAGCCCCTTGACCCTCTGCTGCTGAAGAGCTATTCTGATCGTCGAGCCGTAGTCGAGCTTCGCATCGTCATAATCATCCGACAGGTTCACCCGCATCAGAGCCATTAGCCTCTGCCTGCTCCCGCTAGATATCGAGACATACTTCGCATCCACTATCCTGACGCTCTCGACTCCAATTGTTTCAGTCGGTCTCAGCTTCCACAGTGCCCTCGAAAGGATGCCCTCGCTCTCTCCGCCCAATGGCATCACCAGTGGAAAAGTGAACCGAGCAGACCGCTTATCGCAGAGCTGATCGAGTTCCAGACACCTGCCGTGAAGCTCGCGCTCTGCTTGAGTATCGACTCTATTCCACCCACGAGCAATGAGAGAGCGATTAGAGCCACGGAGAGCAGTAGCGCCTCCTCGATGAGCTGCGCACCTCTCCTCCTCCACTCGCCACGCCTCGGGCAGGACATACCATCGTACACTGCGATAGTATTTAATCCCCCCTGCACTTGGGCACAATCATATGTCATCCTCTCCAGATGAGAGAGTATTCATGAGGCTCTCCAAGACGTCCCAGCCTCCAAGGATGGACGAGGTACCGGATGGTGGCCTCTGCCTCTCCTCTTTCTTGGTGATATCGAGGAGTGGAAGGCAGAACCATGTCCTCATGGGCATCCTTGACCCTAAGGCTCCCTGGGAGCGAATAGGCGCACTCGACAGCAAGAGGGCTGAGCTGAACAGCAGGGGGTGGATGCTTCCCTCTTCACACCTCCTCCTCCACGAGTCGCCTCAGGAGGCGGCCTCCAGAATAGCCAGGGAACAGCTGGAGATCGAGGGGCTCAGGCTCCAGGGGCCGCTCGTCTTCTCAGAGGTCTACGGCCCCAAGAAGCACTGGGACATAGAGTTCGTCTTCCTCGGCGAAATGGACCAGCCCCCGAAGGCGAGTGCCTGGTCCAGGCTCGAGTTCGTCGATACAAGCACGCTCAGAAGGCCAGACTTCGCAAGGTCGCACGAAGACATACTCGAGCACGTGGGCAGGTGGAGAGAGGCATAGAGCTAAGGCCAGCCCGGACCGGCCTGGCCTATTCCTGGGAGCTGGAAAGAGGCGAGGGGCGAGACAACCGCGGCCACCGCAGCGAAGGAGAGCCCAGAGGCGAGCCCGAATAGGTATGCCCTGCTCGGCCAGACGAAGAGACCGAGCATGAAGCCGCTCGCAGCTGACATTGCACCAGCAGCGTAAAGCATGTACTCACCACCGCCATGCTGTGCGGCAGCAGCCAGCCCGAACCCCGCAAGGAGAGGCCCAAGCCCTGCTATCGTCGCACAGACTGCGCCTGTTACCACTGATACGATCAGCCCCCTCATCCTTAATACCGCCATCTCTGCGCGCCACGCCTCCTCCTCCCTCAGCCACCTCTCCATCAGAGTGCTCAGCTTCCTGCCCCTCAACCCTATGGAGCGCGTTCCTGCCAACCCTGTGGCTGCAGCCATTGAGACGAGCATCGCCACCTCCTCGCACTCGCCCCCAAGCCTTGCAAGCGCCTCTCCAGCAGGTACGCCAAGCAGCACGTCCCTTGCCACCTCGCCATGGGGAGTCCCTGTGAAATTCTCGACCACCGCAGAAGCAAGCCCCCTCCCCTCTCCCATCGCATTCATCACTGATTTCATCAGATGGATGAGGGAGAGTTTCCTGTTCAGCCAGAGATCATCCTCCTCTCCTGGGCGGAGAAGCCCAGTGCCAGGTCGAGCACAACGACCTCCATGCCCACGATGGAGACCAGGCTCCACGGGTCCTCCCTGTGCGCCAGGACAGCGAGGAGCAGGAGAAGCACAGGCGTGAACAGGCAGCACGCGATGAAGACCGGTGCCTTCGTCTCGTCGGCCAGCCTTGCCGTCTGAACCTTCGAGCCCCTTTCGTCCCACTCATCCTCTTCCGAGGAAGGGTCGAGCCTCTCGATCGACAGAAGCACACTCTCCGCCGAGGGTGATAGGACCGACCTGCCTGCGTCTCTTATCACCTCCCCCACTCCTCTCCCCAGTAGCACCTCCCTGCTTGCCCGCAGAACGACTTTGTGCAGACAGCCACGCATTGCGGAAAGTGCGAGCAGTGTCTTCCCCCTAGACCTCGATGCCTCGTATGCAGCGGCCGCGGCCGCAGCGAGAAGAGGAGCCTGCTTCGACTGGTCTAGCGCCAGCGACTCCACGAGCCTCCGCGGCGTTGTAAGTACAAGGTACAGCACAACAACAGAAACAAGGGCGCTCACGCCAAGCGAGGGCGCCCCGAGCACGTTGACCGAGAGGATGTAGAAGAACGCTCCAGAGGCTGCAGAAGAAAGGGCAGAGACAGAAAGCATTCTGCGTCCGTCGATGCTCAGCCTCTCCCAGTTCTCGAATCTCAAAACGGCTCAGCCTTCCCGCCAAGGAGAATGCTCCTGACCTCCTCCCAGCTCCTCCCCTCAGGCGGAACTACCCTCTCCCACTGGCAGACCCTCTGCAGAACACCTTGCCTGTCCCTTGCGTACAGCTCCCTTATCCTTGGCTCCCCGCCCTCGCTCACCACCTGGCAGATCCTCGTAACAAACCTCATCGGTCCGAGCCTGACTGGTCTGCTCATCTGAACCATGACACCGAGATCGAGTATGCACTGTTTCGGCACCTGATGCACGTTCACCCACCTTCTCACAGCCTGCTCTATGGAAGAAGCATGAAAAGTTTGGAATTTCCACGCCTGCTATCGCAAGCAGGCCGTTGAACATAGTTCAGCGTCTCTGCCTCCTTTGTATTTAAATTCTTTCCAATCCAGGCTCAGTAGAAACCCTCTTCCTGAAATCCAGCCCTGACGGATGATTTGTTCTCGGAAGGCACGAAATTTGTTTACGAAGGTACGTATGCGCCGATTCAGCACTTCCTCCTTCGATGAAGAGGAAGTACGACGACCCCGAGGAGAGAAAGAGGAGGCAGGAGAGCAGGTACATCGGGATGGTCAGGGCGGTCTTCAAGGTCTGCCAGAGGCAGGCCGTCCCTCTCTACTCCAGCAAGTACTCTAGGAGGGACTTCACCCTCTGGCAGCACATCGCCCTCCTCGCGTTGATGCAGAGGATGAGGAAGTCGTACAGGGAGTACAGGAACGACTTCCTGACCGTGACGGAGAGGCTCGTCCGTGTGCTCGGCCTGTCCAAGCTGCCCCACTTCACAACCATAGAGAAGTTCGCCCTGAGGGTCTCCTCCACCCTCCTGGAGAGGGTGCTGGGAGGGTTCGTCAACCTCACGAGGATCAGGAGCCAGGTGTTCAGCCCTGATGCTTCGGGATTCACCCTTCACCGCGCCTCCCACTACTACGCCCTCCGGATCAAGAGGGACATCCTCTCCTCGATGAGGAAGCAGGTCGAGCTGAAGGAGAAGAAGAAGGAGAGGTGGTGATGATGGAACCATGAAGACAAGGACCAGGCGCTTCCTGAAGCTCACGATAGGAGTCGAGCTGAAAAAGCAGCTCGTGACGTCTGTCAAGATCAGGAGGGGTCCGTGCGACGACAACAGGGACTTCAAGCCCGTGGTCAGGAAGGCACACGCCATCAAGCCCATCAAGGTCGGCATCGGTGACAAGGGTTACGACGACGAGGAGAACCACGAGTTCCTTAGGGACGAACTCCATGCCGATTCGATAATCCCTGCAAGGTACCAGGACGTCCAGGTGTGGAGGACGAGGGGGAGGTATCGGAAGGAGATGAAGAGGGGATACTCCAGGAAGAAGTATCACCAGAGGTCGAAGGACGAGACGATCTTCTCCGTCGTCAAGAGGACGATGGGAGACGAGGTAAGGTCGGTGAAGACAAGGGCCCAGAACAACGAGATGAGGTTCAGGGTGATAGCCTACAACGCGGCGAGGATAGCAAGCCTGGCCTATTCTTTGGTCAGAGGGTTTCTACTGAGCCTTCAAAACGTTCTCTTTATATGCG
>Ga0080006_1164655_pt1 | contig 11017 bp, 7 predicted proteins | sample RS3BMetagenome_FD_69209 | JGI IMG/M metagenome (GOLD analysis project Ga0080006, IMG submission 69209) | Ferric oxide microbial mat and aquatic microbial communities from Rainbow Spring, Yellowstone National Park, USA - RS3B (SPADES... ... | reverse complement strand
CGGTGCCGGAGCGCGGGCGCGGCGCGCCGGCGGGGGGTTCAGGCGCCCCCGGCGGGCCCGTCAGCGGGCTCGCCCCAGGCCCCGCGGGCCGCGAGTTCCAACCGGCGCACCTCGCCCCCGCCCGCCGCCCGCACCCCCGCCCGCAGCGCGCGGGCCACGGCGTCCGGGGCCGGGCCGTCCCGCGGCACCAGCGCCAGTACGGACGGCCCCGCGCCGCTGAGGAAGGCGCCCAGGGCGCCCGCGTCCAGCGCCCCGCGGAGGCAGTCGGCAAGCCCCGGCACCAGCCCGGCGCGGTACGGCTGGTGGAGCCGGTCCTGCGTCGCCTCCCGGAGGACGTCCATCCGGCCCGCGGCCACACCCGCGACCAGCAGGGCCGTCCGCTGCACATTGGCGACGGCGTCGGCGAAGGGCACCTGGCCCGGCAGGGCTTGGCGCGCCAAGTGGGTGGGAAGCGGGCGGTCCGGGATGGCGACGACGGCCGCCAAGGGGGGCGGCGCCAGCCGCACCGCCAGGACCCGCCGGGCAGGGGCGCCGGCCGCACCCTCGGAAGCGATGCAGGCCGCGCAGAACCCGCCCAGCAACGCGGGGGCGACGTTGTCCGGATGCCCCTCGATGTCGGTGCCAAGCGCGAGCAGGTCGTCCAGGGAGAGCGGGTCATCCAACAGGCGGTTCGCCGCGACGAGCCCGGCGGCGACCGCCGCCGCGCTGCTGCCCAGACCCCGACCGACCGGAAGGACGAGGTGCAGGTGGACGCGCAGACCGACCCGCGGGACACCGGCGGCGGCAAGCACGCGGCGCGCGGCGCGGACGGCGAGGTTGCCCTCGTCGCGCGGCACCTGGCCGGCGCCGGGACCGCTCGCGCGGACCTCCAGGCCCTCGTGCCCCACCAGGGCGCAGCGCACCGCCTCCCGCCAGTCCAGCGCCAGCCCGAGCGCGTCGAAGCCGGGACCCAGATTGGCCGAGGTCGCCGGGGCATGCGCGACTACCCAGCGGCCGAAGCGGGGCGTCAGGCCCACACGCGACCTCCTCACACCCGGGGGATCAGTAGTGGCCGCTGCAAAAGCCCGCTTTGGCGAGGCCCCCTTGCACTGCCGGGCCGCCCCCAACGACCGCTCGGGGCGGGACGATCGGTCGGCGCGCTTGTGGCTCAAGGCTCGAGTCGGATGGTCAACGCCCTCAACGGTTACCTGGACCTCAGCACTTCCGTGCCATCACGGACCCGGGGCAATCGACGGCGAGACCGACCATTGGCTTGGGACGACTTGATCCGGGACGGCTCCGGAGGGTGGCTGCGAAACGGGGCTTTCGCAGCCACCCTCCTATCCCTGCAGTTCCGGGGGCAGGACGGCGGTCAGGGCCTGCGGGGTGGCCTCCGCCTCCAGAGGCGGATCGGACTCGGCCACGGCGCGGTCGGGATCCTTGAGCCCGTTGCCGGTCAGCACGCACACCACCCGCTGGCCCTCCGTGATCAGTCCGGCGTCCTGCGCGGCCCAGAAGCCGGCCACCGCCGCCGCCGAGGCCGGTTCGCAGAAGATGCCCTCCTGGCGCGCCAGGAAGCGATAGGCCGCCAGAATGGCGGCGTCGTCCACCGCCAGGAAGTGACCGTCCGCCTCGGCCACCGCCGCCCGCGCCAGGTGGGCACTGGCCGGCCGCCCGATCCGGATGGCGGAGGCCAACGTCTGCGGGTGGTCGACGGGGGCCCCGGACACCAGGGGCGCGGCCCCGGCGGCCTGGGCCCCGATGAGGCGGGGGACGCGCCGGGCCCGGCCGGCCTGACGGTACTCGCAGAAGCCGCGCCAGTAAGCGCTGATGTTTCCCGCGTTGCCCACCGGGATGCACAGCCAGTCGGGGGCGTCCCCGAGCTGCTCCACCACTTCGAAGGCTCCGGTCTTCTGGCCCTCCAGGCGGAGGGGGTTCACCGAGTTGACCAGGGCCGCGTCCGGCCGCGCCCCGGCCAGGGCGCGGACGGCGGCGAGGGCCTGGTCGAAGTTGCCCCGCACCAGGACCAGCCGCGCGCCGAAGGCCAGGGCCTGCGCCAGCTTGCCCTTGGCCACCGCGCCCTCGCCCGCGGGTACCGCGAGCAGGGCCGGCAGGCCGGCGCGCGCGGCATAGGCGGCGGCGGACGCGGAGGTGTTCCCGGTGGAGGCGCACACCAGAAACCGCGCGCCCTCCGCCACCGCCCCGCTCACGGCCACGGCCATGCCCCGGTCCTTGAAGGAGCCGGTCGGGTTCTGTCCCTCGATCTTGAAGTGGAGATCGGCGCCCCGGCCGGCGTGCAACGCCGGCACCAGCGGCGTGTTCCCCTCCCGCAGGGAGATGGCGGGGGCGTCGACCGGGAGCGAGAGGTACCCGCGATACTCCTCGACGACGCCGCGCCAGGCACCTTCCGGGCGCTGGTGCGGGATTGACGTTGCAGACACGCCTAAGCCTCGGCTTCCAGTTCGATATTCTTCTGTTCCTTCACCTTGGCGGGGTCGTAGTACACCATCTTCGCCAGAAAGGTTTCGACCTGCTCGCGTTCCTCGCGCTGCTGCAGCGGTTCGGCGAAGAAGACCCGGCGGGGATGGAATGTCGTCACCAGGCGCCCGCGCCGGAACACGCCCACGGCCGGCCAGCGACGGAAGTCGAAGGAGTCAAGGGCGCGGCGCGCCTCCTGCCAGGACTCGAGCCGGGGGAGTACATCCGAGGCGGAGACCGACGCGACCCGTAGGCGGTCCGCGTGGTCAGCGGCCGCCGCCGTCAGGACCGCCGCCATCCGCCGGTCCTCATCGGTGCCTCGGTCGAACAGGACCAGGGTCGTCTGGGGCGGCGCCGACACCGCGGCGGCACCCTCCCCCGGTGGCTCCGGCGGGGTCAGCGCCCTGGCGGTGAACTCCTCTCCGCTCCACCGCTCCAGGGCCGGCATTCCTCTGGACATCCCGCGCCCCCCGACTGCGCGGGCCATAGGCCCGCGCCTACGCTGCGGCATCCCTGCGAAAACGGACGCGCCGGCCGCCCTCGGCGTCGGCCCTCCGTCGGCATCGGCACGGTGCCTGTGGGCCCCAGCGCCCGAAAGGCACCCTCTCCGGAGAGCCCTATCCCGACGCCTCGGACCGCGGCTTGGGCGAAGCGGCCACCGCGGTGCGAGCGCCACGCCGCTCGATCAAAATCGTGGCCCCTTGGGCGAATCGGGCAGCCACGGCGAGCCGGCGGCCGTCCCCGGCGCGCCCCGGGATCCGGCCGAACGCCCGGCCGACCAGCATCAGGTCTTCGCCGCATACCGGCAGCCTCTGCAGGAGTCCCCGCTCGTCGCCGACCTCCAGAACGTCGCCGCTCCAGCGCAGCCACCGAGCCTCAGGTACGCAGAGCACACGGCCGCCCGGGGCCTCCACCGCTTCCAGTTCGGCCAGACTCACCACGGCACCCCCACATGCGCTCTCCGGGGGCGGTGCCTTCGACGAATTCCCACACCGTTCCTGTCGATTCGCGCGCCGGCCTGCGCCGCGGCGCAGGCACGGGCAGAGGTCGGCAACAGTATAGCGCAAGGCGCTGGTTCCCGCGCCGGGCCCGATCGGGGCTCGACGGCGCCCCGCTCCGGCGGCGGCGGTACACCGACCGGACCCTCCGGGAGGAGCGGGCGCCGCGCCCACTGCGCCCGGGGGAGCTGAAGCGGTCCCCGGCCCCTGCGGCCAAGCCGGAGTTGCTCTCCGTGGCGGGCGCAGGAGCCTCCTGCGCGGCCGAGCCGCCTGGTGGGATCAGGCCGAGGTCGATCCGGCCCTGGAAGGAGTCGCCGGGAAGGCAAGTCGCGGCCGAAGGCGGAGGGTGCTGCGAAAGCGGACGCTCGCGCACCCTCCTACACGCGCAGGACGCCCGACCCCCCGTAACTGCCGCCGAAGACCGCAGACGCCGACCCGCCCAGCCACCCGTCCACCACCGTACCGAAGACGTCCCGGAAGTCCGTCGTGTACTGGAGGTCCCCCGTGCCGTCGAGCTTGGCCAGGCTCGGCGCCTCGCCGTGGAGCCCGCCCCGCACCGCGGACCCCAGGAGGAACACCGGCCCGGCCGTGCCGTGGTCGGTCCCGCCGCTGGCGTTCTCCTTCACCCGTCGCCCGAACTCCGAGAAGGCGACGGTGAGGACCCGTCCGGCAAGGCCGTGGGCCGCCAGGTCCTGCTGGAAGGCACCCAGCGAATCCCCGAGGTCCTGCAGGAGGGAGGCGTACGGCGCGTGCTCGTTGGCGTGGTCGTCGAAGCCGCCGATCCCGACCGTGAAGAGTTGCGTCTTCACCCCGCCCGCCAGGAGGCGCACCACCAGTTGCAGTTCGGCGGCGAACGCCGAGGACGGATACTGCACCCCCGTCCCCGGTTTGTATCCGGAGGCGGCCTTTTGGACCTCGGCGGCCGCCTCGTAGGCGACGCTGCTCCCGCCCCGCAGGATCGAGAAGGTCGGGTCCGGCGGGGCATCCTGGTACATGGCCGCCAGCGCCCTGCGCAGCGCGGCCTTGTCGCCGGGGAAGCGCGGGTCGCCCGCGAGGTCGAAGGCCGGCACCGTGCCGATGGCGGGCACGTTGGTGTGCTGCCCCACCAGCACCGGGGGGACGGTGGCCCCGATCGCCACGGCGCGCAACGGGTCCTCGCCCGCGGACGCCGTCGCGTCGAGGTAGCGGCCGAGCCACCCGGTCGTACCCTGCACGGACGGCTCCCCGGTCTGCCAGATCGCCATGGAACGGAAGTGCGAGAGGATGGGGTTCGGATACCCGACCCCCTGCACCGCGGCCGCGCTGCCGGCGTGGAACAGGGGCAGCAGCGCCTTCAGGCTCGGATGCAGGCCCAATCCCGACACCAGGGGGAGGACCTGCTTCTCGGGGACGGCGATCGTCGGCCGCCCGTCGTAGTACTGGCCCTGGTTGTACGGGATGATGGTGTTCAGCCCATCGTTGCCACCGCTCATGACCACCAGCACCAGCACCCGGTCGGCCGCGGCCGCCGGGATGGCGCCCGTCGATGCCGCGCCCGCCGCCCCCGACCTCCCGCCCGGGGCGGGCGGCCCCGCGCACCCGGCCGCGCCGAGACCAAGCAGCGTCGCCGTCCCGGCCCGCAGGATCCCCCGCCGCGTCCACTGCACCACCGCCCACCCGCCCTTCCCCGTGCCGCCCGCGTCCACCGCGCCCGGGACGTGCCGGGGCACCCCGCGGCGGGCGGACGGCAGACGGCTTCACTTCAAACGGCTTCACTTCAATTGGAACTCGGGCGCCGACAGGACGAGATGGATCAGCCCCGCGAGCTTCTCGGTCTCGGTGCGCACCGACCACGCCGGCGCCTGCGCATAGGCGGAGAGGGCCTGCTGCGACTGGGCGGACACCCCGTGGAGCCCGGCCCGCGCCACCAGTTGCGAGACCACCGCATCCGGGCCACGCCCGGCGGAGGCCGCGGTGGATGCCGTACCCGTCCCAGATGCCGCTCCCGTCCCAGATGCCGCTCCCGTCCCGGATGCCGCTCCCGTCCCGGATGCCGCTCCCGTCCCGGATGCCGCTCCCGTCCCGGATGTCGCTCCCGTCGCGGATGCCGCTCCCGTCCCGGATGCGCCGCCCTGGGCCGAGAGCAGCCGGGCGAGAGGGGCCAACGCGGGCCCCGGCTCGGTCGCCGCCAGGCGCTCGGCGAAGTTGAAGCGCGAGAGCAACGTCCCGGCGTTGATCCAACTGAGCCCGCCGGGCCAGCCCCCGACGTTGGGGGGATCGAACAGGTCCTGGCCGAGTTGCGCCGTCGTGGACGCGGGCAGCGGGTCAAGCACCGGCCGCCCGAAGGCCCGCAGCGCCGACACCACGAATTCCGCGGGGTTTTTGTAGAGGGTCCACATGGCCGAGGACGCCGAGAAGGCTGCCGAGGTCAGGATGGCGCGCAGCGCCGCCCGGATCTCCATGCCGCTTTGGACATAGGCGTCGACCACCGGGCCGAGCGCCGCGTCGGTGGGGGGCGTGCCCACGAAGAAGTTCCAGAGCTTACCCACCAGGAACGGCCCGTGGGCGGGTTGGCGCAGCGCGATGTCGATCACCTGCGGCCCGGTCCACGGTCCCGTCTGCCCGAAGAAGGTCTTTTCGCCGTCGTCGTGCTGCCGCGCGTCGAAGACCACCCGCCCGGTCTGGGGATCGAAGCGCCAGCCGGTGAAGGCGCGCGCGGCGGATGCGACGTCGGCCTGCGTATAGCCGAGGCCGAGGGTGAAGAGTTCCATGAATTCTCGCCCGAAGTTCTCGTTGGGCGCCGCCTTGCGATTGGTGTTGCCGTCCAGCCAGATCAGCATGGCCGGATCGACGGCCACCGCCTGCATCAGGTCGCGGAAGTTGCCCAGGGCATGCGTGCGAAAGAGTTGATTCTGGCGAATCATGAGCGCGGGGCTGCCGACCTTGGAGTCGGCCGTGGCGAAGTGGTTGTGCCAGAAGAGCACCATGAGTTCCCGCAGCGGCCACGGGGTGCGCACCATGCGGTCGAGCCACCACATCTGCGCCGCGACCAGGTCGACGGCCGGGTCGTAGATGCGCAGGGAACCGGAGGCCGCGGATCCGGCCGCCGCCGCCCCTGCGGGGGCCGGAGTGGCGCTCACGGCAGCCACGGCGGGGACGGCGGCCCCTGCCGCCCCCGTTGGCGGGAAGAGCGCGGCCACGACGGCGTCATCCTCGGCGGCCCGCGCGAGCACCCTCTGCGCCACGGCCGTCTTGGCCGACGCCGCATCGTGCAATGCGGCCGCCGCCGTGCGCGCGGCCTGCGCGGCGGCGGCGGTGAGCACCCCGTGGGCCGTCCGGCCGCCCGGCTGCGTGCGCACGTAGAACGGGCGGGCCAGCGGGTCCACCACGCCGGCCGGCACGCCCTGATCGGCGCCCGGATACGGACGGCCCGCCAGCGCCGCCTCCACGACCGCGGCGGCGCCCAGCCGCCGCGCCGCCGCCACGTCGTCCGGGGTCGCCAGAAACGCGATCCGCCGCAGCAGGTGGGCGATTGGGTCGTCGGCCACCACCATCGTGCCGCCCACACGGCATCCCTCCCGCCCGCATCCGCGGCGGGGCGCGTTCCGGATAGGCCGGGCCCACCGGCGCCCCGACCGCCCCGGCACATCGCCGGCCGCTGCCACGGCTACCCTATCTTGCCGGGCGCGGGACGGGGTTGACGCCCAAGTGGCGTGTGTGTGAACTGTGTGTGACGGTGCGGCGCCGGGGCAAAGTCCCGCCGGCGGCCGCCAACATCGGATCTTCACAATTCTGGCGTAGACTCTGGGCGACACAGGAAGCGGAGGTGCGTGACGATGCGTTGGATGCGGCGCGTGCGTCGTCCCGGCGCCGCGGCGCCCGCGATGCCGGCCGCGCAGCCGGATCCGGCACCGCCCGTGGAACCGGCGGCGCAGGCGGCCGACGCGGACGGCGGGCACGAAGGGGACCGGCCCGCGGACCACGAGATGTATTTTGCGCCGTGGGAGCCGGCCCAACCGCCGGCCTTCGAGGCCGGTCCGGCCCTGGCCGCCGCGCCGCCGGCCCGGAGACGCCGGGGCACGTTCTGGCGCGCCACGGCCATCGCCCTGGCCGGAGCGGTCGTCGGCGGGGCGGCGGTGTATGTCGGGGTTCCGGCATACCGCGTCGGCGCCGCCGGATTCGCCCAGATCACCACCGTGCCCGTGACGGCGGCGGAGGAGTCCGCCGGCGCGCCGGCGGTGGCGGTCTACAAGGCCATGAGCCCGTCGGTGGTGCTGGTGCAGAACAACACCACGGTGAGCAGCTACTACGGCAACCAGAGCCAGACGGCCTGGGGCAGCGGCGTCATCTTCAATTCCAACGGCTACATCGTCACCAACGACCATGTGGTGGCCGGCGCGACCTCCGTCTCCGTCACGCTCAAGGACGGCAGCACCTACCCGGCCACGGTCGTGGGCGGCGACGCCTCGACCGACATCGCCGTCATCAAAATCAACGCCGGCAAGCCCCTCCCGGCGGCGACCTTCGCCAACAGCAGCGACGTCGTGCCCGGCGAGCTGGCCATCGCCATCGGCAACCCGCTCGGGCCGCAGTTCCAGCAATCCGTGACGACCGGGGTGGTCGGCGCCGTCCGGCCGATGCTCTACGGGTACAACACCCAGACCCAGCGCGTCACGGAGATGATCCAGACCGATGCCGCCATCAACCCGGGCAACTCCGGCGGCGCGCTCTTCAACGCCCAGGGCCAGGTCATCGGCATCACGAGCATGAAGGTGGCGCAGACGGGCGAGGCGGGCGTCTCGGCCACCGGCCTCGGCTTCGCGATCCCCTCGAACACGGTCGAGCAGATCGTCAACGACATCGTCCAGTACGGCACCGTCAAGTGGGCCTGGCTCGGCATCGAGATCACCCAATCCGGCAGTTCCAGCTCCCCCACCGCCGCGGAGACGCTGACGATCGGCGGGGTGGACAGCGGTGGCCCGTCCGCGGGTAAGCTCCAGCCGGGCGACGTCATCACCTCGTGGAACGGCAACAAGATCGTCAACTACTACGACCTGGTCGGCGACATCAACGCCGCCCAGCCCGGCCAGACGGTGGCCCTGGGGATCACGCGTGGCGGCACGCCCATGACGGTCCACATCACGCTCGGGACGGAGCCGGCGTCGATCGCCAACAGCCAGTCGTCGCCGTCGGTGCAGCCGAGCCCGGGCCAGACCTCGCCGTTCCCGTTCCCCTTCCCGTCCTTCCCGAACGGCTAAGGCGGCGAGCGGCGGGAGCCCGGGCCACACCCGGGTTCCCGCCGCCTCTACCCGCGGTGCCGGCCGCCCCGGCCCCCCGCCGCCGGCCGCGCCTTGGCGGCGGTCCGCGCCAGGAGCCCCGCCTCCGCCAGGAACCGGCTCGGCCCGCCCCCCGCCTCCCCCTCCTCCACGTAACTGATGCGCAGTTCGTCCTTGGCGCGGGTGAAGGCCACGTAGCAGAGCCGCCGCTCCTCCTCGACCCCCGCCGGGTCGGCGAGGGCGGAGCGGTGCGGCAGTAACCCCTCGGCGCAGCCGACCAAGAAGACCGTGCCGAACTCCAGGCCCTTGGCCGCATGAAACGTCGTCAGCGTGACGCCGGGGCCCTCCGCGTCGCGCCGGGCGGCGCGGGCCCGCGCCGTCTCCGCGGCCGCGGCCTCCAGCGCCGCGAAGAAGGCGGGCAGGTCCCCCGCATCGCCGGCGAGGGCCGTGAGTTCGTCGGCGACACCCACCCACTCCCCGAGGTCGCCGCCCGCGCCGGATCCGGCCCGGCCGCGCAGATACTCCAGGTAGCCCGCATCGCGCAGGACCGCGTCCACCGCGCGTGACGGCGGCAGGGCCGCCAGACGCAGCAGGCCCGCCTGGAACTCCTCCACCCGGGCCCGTTGCCAGGGGGCCAGGTCGGGCAGGAGGGCCAGACGTTGCAGGGGCGTCCCCCCGATCCCGGACGCCGCCGCCGCGATCAGCCGGGCCCCGATATACCGGTTCGGCCGGTTGGCGATGCGGCGCAGGGCGGCGAGGTCTCCGCCGTCCGCGGCCAGGTGCAGGTAGGCCAGGATGTCCCGGGCCACCCAGTGGTCGAGGACGCCCACGGCGCCGCCGAGGACCGCGACCCGCACCCCGGCCTGCGCCAGGGCGTGGAGCAGGCCCGCCGGGTAGGTGTTGGTCCGGTAGAGGACGGCGAGTTCGTCCGGCCGGGCGCCCGCGGCCAGCCGGCGGCGCAGTTCCGCCACCACGGCCCGCGCCTCGGCACCCGGCGTGGGGAAGCCGGCCAGGGACACCGCGGCGCCGGCCCCGGCGGCCCGCGTGGGCCGGCCGGCGAAGGGCACGCGGTCCCGCCCGCAGGCGATGAGCCGGTTGGCCGCCGCCACGATGCCGGGACGGCTGCGGAAGTTCTCGGAGAGGCTGATCCGGACCGCCGCCGGGAACCGGCGCGGGAACTCGCGCATCCAGAGGGGCGAGGCCCCGCGGAAGGCGTAGATCGCCTGATCGGCGTCGCCGACCGCCATCACCGCGTCCCCCGCGGGCGCGAGCCGGTCGACCAGTGCCCACTGCGGCAGGTTGATGTCCTGGAACTCGTCGACCAGCACATGCGCGATCCGGGCCCGCTCCGCCGCCAGCACCCCCGGGCGCCGGCCCAGCAGGTCGAGCGCCGCCCAGGGCATGTCGTCGAGGTCCAGGGCGCCCTCGGCGTCCTTGGCCGCGCGGTACCCCCCGAGGAGTTCCGCGAAGGCCTCCGCCGGTATGCCCACCCCCGGCAGCCCCGCCGTCCGGGCGGCAGCGACCAGGTCCGCGGCGGACCCGTCGCGCGCCGCCCCTTTGTTCACGGCCAGCGATACGGCCGCGGAGAGGGCCTCCAGCGCCCCGGGCTCCACCTCCTGGCCCCGCCCGCCTTCCGCCCGGACCCGCGCGGCGTAGGCGCCGAGGATCCGCCGCAAGAGCGCCAGGCGCTCCCCCTCGTCGAGCAGCCGCGGCATCCGCCCCCCGGGCGCCTCGGCCCGCAGAAGGCCATAGGCATAGGCGTGGAAGGTCCCGCACCGCACGCGCGCGCCCGCCGCGCCAAGTCGCGCCCGCACCTCCTGCCGGGCCGCCACCGTAAAGGTCACGATCCACAGGCTCTCCGGCGCCACGCCGGACTCGATCAGCCGCAGCGCCCGGGCGACGAGCACCGTCGTCTTGCCGGAGCCGGGGCCGGCCTGCACCAGGAGCGGACCGTGCGCGTGCTCCACGACGCGGCGCTGCGCCGCCGTCAGGGGGCGCGTCGGGCCTTCGGCCGCCGACGTGCGTTCCCCGGCCGCGGCCCCCGGTGCGTCCGGCCCCGCCCCCATCCCCGCGCCACCCCCGTCCGGCTCTTCGCCCGTCGGGACGCGGCCGCCTGCCGGCTCGGTGTGCGGGCGCGGCGTCGGAGTCGGCCGGCCTCGGGAGGTGGCTGGGCGTCCGGTGCAGGAATTGGCCTCGATGCGGTGGCTGGGCGTCCGGTGCAGGGACGACTGGCCTTCGGAGGTGGCTCGGCGTCCGGTGCAGGGACTGGCCTTGGGAGGCGACCTCGCCAGGCTGCGCTGCGTGGGC
>Ga0080006_1111164_pt1 | contig 11018 bp, 7 predicted proteins | sample RS3BMetagenome_FD_69209 | JGI IMG/M metagenome (GOLD analysis project Ga0080006, IMG submission 69209) | Ferric oxide microbial mat and aquatic microbial communities from Rainbow Spring, Yellowstone National Park, USA - RS3B (SPADES... ... | reverse complement strand
GGCCGGGGCCTCGTCCTCGGTGCCCCCTCGACGCTGGCCATGCCCTCGGCCGACGACAAGCCGGCCGCCCCGCAGTCTCCGCAACCCACCGAGGCGAGCTTCGAGCGCGACTACCCGGCCCCGAGCTTCAGGCCGTCCTGGAAGAAGCCGCAGGTGAATCGGTCGTTCGTGGCCGACTTCGTCATCTACGCCCACTCCGACCTCGAGATGACCCGGAAGCTCCTCGACAAGGAGCCCGCCTTACTCAACGCCTCGATGGACTGGGGCGGAGGCGACTGGGAGACCGGACTGGGCGGAGCCTCGCACATGGGCCGCCGCGACATCGTCGAGCTTCTCCTCGATCGCGGAGCGCGGATCGACATTTTTTGCGCGGCGATGCTCGGTCAGATCGACGCGGTCAAGTCGTTCCTGACCCATCAGCCCAGGCTGATCGAAGCGAAGGGACCGCACGGGTTCAGCCTCCACTTCCACGCCCAGGTCGGCGGCAAGGAGGCCGAGAACGTGCTGGATTATCTCCAGTCGATCAAGAAGATCGAGCTGAAGCCAAACCCGTTCCTCAGGGAAACGATGCCGCCGGGCAACCCGGTGAAGTGAAGCGGCCCTGGATGCTCGGACAGCTCATCGCTGCTTTGTGAGGAGTGACTATGCATCGATGTCTTCTGTTCGCGTTCCTGATCTTTGTCGTCCTGGGATTCTCGAATCCGCCGATCCAGGCCCAGAGTCTCCTGCTCAGGCCCGCCCGGGTCTTCGACGGAACAACCGACGGGCCTCATGAAGGCTGGGTGGTTCTGGTCAACAAGGGGGCGATCGTCTCGGCGGGTCCCGCCGATTCGGTCAAGGCTCCCGACGGAGCCCGGACGATCGACCTGCCCGGCTGCACCCTCTTGCCCGGCCTGATCGACGCTCATTCGCATCTCTTGCTCCACGACTACAAGGAAACGAAGTGGAATGACCAGGTACTTCTCGAACCGCTGGCCTTGCGGGTCTGCCGGGCGACGAACCACCTCAAGCTCGACCTGATGGCCGGGTTCACGACGCTCCGCGACCTCGGGACCGAAGGCGCGGGCTATGCCGACGTCGGGCTTCGCGACGCGGTCGAGCAGGGGATCGTGCCCGGTCCGAGGCTCCTGGTCGCGACCCGGGCGATCGTCGCCACCGGCACTTACGCCCCCGACGGATTCGCGCCCGAGAAGGACATCCCCCAGGGAGCCGAGGAGGCCGACGGCGAGACCCTTCGCAAGGTCGTCCGCGACCAGATCCGCCGAGGGGCCGACGTCATCAAGGTCTATGCCGACAACGCCAGGGGGGCGACCTTCAGCATCGACGAATTGAAGCTGATCGTCGAGACCGCAAACTCGCAAGGTCGCCCCGTCTCGGCGCACGCCACGACCGCCGAGGGGATGACCCGAGCGGCCCATGCCGGAGTGACCACCATCGAGCACGGCGAAGGAGGCAACCCCGAGGTCTTCCGGCTGATGGCCCAGAAGAACGTGGCCTTCTGCCCGACCCTCACGGTCTTCGAATCCGGTGCCAGACTCCGGGGCTATCGGCCCGGGATCGACCCCGAGCCGCCCCGACTGAAGCAGGCTCGATCCGCCTTCAAGGCCGCGCTCGCCTCGGGCGTGACGATCATCAACGGCAGCGACGTCGGCGCGTTCGCTCACGGTGAACTCGGCCGGGAGCTGGAGCTTCTGGTCGACTTCGGCATGACCCCAACCCAGGCCCTCAAGGCCGCGACCTCGACGGCCGCGAAGGTCCTGAAGCTCGACGACAAGGTGGGCGCGATCAAGCCCGGCCTCCGCGCCGATCTCGTCGCGGTGCAAGGCGACCCGACCCGCGAGATCGCCAGTGTCCGCAAGGTCAAACTGGTGATGAAGGATGGCGTGATCCATCGCCAGCCGTAGGCGCGGCGACACTGGATCTTGTTGCAATCGATCGGGGGATCGGCTCGAATATGGGTACGTGTCACTGACGACATCCATCAATCCCGATGAGCCGACTTCCCGGCGTTTGACGCTGATTCTCTGGTCAGGTTTTCTCACCTCGATGTTGGTCGGCCTTGGCCCTCTCTCGGCTCGGGTCCGGCGATCCTTCCCCACTCATCTCGTCCCGACCCCCGAGAGCTTCCTGATGAAATTACGATCACGCTGGCTCGCCCTTCTGTTCCTGACGGTGGCTCCGGTCGCCCTGGCCTCGGAGCAGACCGAGGTTGACCGCATCCTGTCCACGGCTCGCGAGGAGAACCTCGCGATGGAGCATCTCGACTCTCTGACCAACCGGATCGGCCCCCGCCTGACCAGCTCCGACGGCCTGCAAAACGCCTGCGAATGGGCTCGCGACCGGTTCCAATCGTTCGGGATCGAGAACGCCCGGCTGGAAAAGTGGGGCGAATTCCCAGTCGGTTTCAACCGAGGCCCCTGGTCCGGCCGGATGGTCGAGCCGACCGTCAAGGCCCTGACCTTCGGCACCAATTCCTGGACCGCCGGAACCAGGGGACTCACCAAGGGTCCGGCTGTGATGGCCCCGACCAACGACGAGGAACTCGCGGCGGTCAAGGACAAGCTCCCGGGCGCCTGGGTTCTGACACCCGCTGGCGGCGGGTTGCGCGGCCGGATTCTCGGAGGCGGCGGCCCGGCCAATGAATTCCGGACCAAGCTCGACGCCGCTTACGCCGAGGCCAAGATTGCCGGGACCGTCCGGGGGGCGAGCAACGACCTGATCGTGACCGGCGGCAATTACCAGATCAGTTGGGACAAGCTGCCGACGCTGCCCGTCATCAACATGATCAAGGCCGACTTCGACGAGGTCGCCGCCCTGGTCAAGGAAGGGAAGCCGGTCGTTCTCGAATTCGACGTCCGGAACTACTTCAAGAAGGGGCCGATCCCGCTCTATAACGTGATCGCCGACATCGTGGGGACCGAGTTCCCCGACGAGTACGTGATTGTTGGCGGCCACATCGATTCCTGGGACGGCGCGACGGGCACGACCGACAACGCGACCGGCTGCGCCACGACGCTCGAAGCCGCCCGGCTCCTGATGAAGTCGGGCGTCAAGCCCCGACGGACCATCCGCTTCATGCTCTGGAGCGGCGAGGAACAGGGGCTTTTCGGCTCGCGCGACTACATCAAGGCTCATCCCGACCTGATGCCCAAGATCTCGGCCGTCCTGGTCCACGACGGCGGGACAAACTATCTTTCGGGGATCGGTGTGACCAAGGCCATGAAGGCCGACATGGAGCAGGCGCTCGCCCCGCTGGTCGGGCTCGACCCGGCCATGCCGTTCGCGATCCGCGAGATTGCCGGCTTGCCCCGAGGGGTCGGCAGCGACCACGACTCGTTCCTGGCCGCCGGTGTCCCCGGCTTTTTCTGGAGGCAGTCGGGATCGGCTGTCTATCGCCAGACGCACCACACCCAGCACGACTCTTATGACCGCGCCGTGCCCGAGTATCAGAAGCATTCCTCGGTCGTCGCCGCCCTGGGAGCCCTGGGCGTGGCCAACCTTGACCACCTGCTTTCTCGCGAAGGCTTGACGGCCGCCGGCGGCGGACGGACCGGCATGGGCGGCGGTCGACGGGTGGCCGGGATCTTGCTGGAAGAGATGAAGGTCAGCGAGATCATCGACGGCGGCGTCGCCCAGAAGGCGGGAATCAAGGTCGGCGACGTCCTGATCAAGGTCAACGGCAAGGCGGTCGCCTCTCGCGAGGAATATGTCGAGGCCATGCAGGCCGCCGGTCAGGATTTCCCGATCACCGTGAAGCGAGACGGCCAGGAGGTCGAGCTCAAGCTGACCTTCCCCGCGCCGCAGCCCTGATCGAGCTTGATGGACGAGGAACGATGGTCGACCACCCGGCCGACCATCGTTCCTCGTTGATCGATCGTTAAAATCCTTCACCGCTGGTGAATCCGCCTTCCGGGCTACTGGTTGGAGGATTGGGGCTGGGCGTCGATCGGGGTGCGTCACCACCGAGGGAGCCGCTCGATGGGAAGCTTGGAAACGAGATGGTCGAATCCGACCGTCGCTGGACTCCTCGGTAGGCGGCCTCTCGCAGGGCCGCGCCGGCGACGTCGACGATCGCGCCCAGAATGATCCGACCGGCGGGGCTGGCGGCGAACTCGATCCCGTGATTGACGGCTTGCCCGACCGGGCTGGGTCGGAAGCTCTGGGCTTGCTGGATCGACCGCCAGAGATCGTCGGAGTCGATCTCGCCGTCCTCGAACCGGGCGATCTCGTGGGGGAGCGAGAGCCCTTCGAGGATCGACCGATCCGAGTCATAATTCGCTTGACGATACTTGCGGAGGAGCCGGTCGAGTCCATGCTGGATCTGGTCGGCTCGCTGTCGACGCTCGGTCAACTCGGCCTGGCCCGACCCGGTCGCCTCGATCTGCTGGTTCCGACTCGCCAGGTCGGCGACCATCACGTCGTCCTCGGATTCGGGAGTCTGCCTGGCCCGCTTTTCCAGGAAGGCAAGCTGGGTCTCGCCCAGAAAGGCCTGAAACCGGTCGATCGCCTCTCGATAATATTCGCCTTCGGCCCGTTCAAGGTCGGCAAGCTCTTTCTGGATGCCTTGATTGGCCTTCTGAAGCTGGGCGACTTCCTGAACGAGCTGGTCGCGTTCGGTCCCGATCGCCAGACCCTCCGCCAGGAGAGCGGTCAGGCCCAATCGGTCGGCCTCGGACTTCTCGATCCCCTCGACCTGCTTCATCAGCTCGTTGAACTGGTCGCGCCTTCGGGAGACCTCGGCGGCGACCAGCTCGGGCGTCCTCGTGAGAAACTCGTAGCTGGGAAGCACGGTCGGATAGTGGATGAGGTCGGCCACCCGGCGATCCATCGAGCGGACCCAGCCGCTGGCCTGATAGTCGCTCGTTCCGTAGGCCCGGTCGTGGAGGTAGCGAAAGAGCCGGCTTTTCTCGAACGCCGGCAGTTTCTCGGCGGATTCCCGCTGGAGTTCCTCGACTCGCTTCTCGTCGCGGTGAAGCTTTTCCTCGGCCTGGAGAGCGAGCTTCGATCGCTCCTGAAAGTCAGCGTTCCCCTTGAGGATCTCGACAACCTGAGCTTCGAGCTGCTCGCGCTGGGCGACCTTCTCATTGAGACGCCGAGTGACGGCATCGACCTCCTGATTTCGCCGGGCGATCTCGACGTTTCCTTCTTCGATCCGCGGTTTGAGGTCGGCTCGCTTCGCATCGCGACGGGCGAGGATCGCCAGGAGATCGCCGCGAATGCCCTCGAAGGTCAACTCGATCGCGGCTCGCGAGACCTCCGGGAGATAATGCCGGGCCAGCCTCAGGAGGGTCTCGCCTCTGCTGGCCAGAAGCTGGCGAAGTTCGCCGTCGAGCCGGGCCGCCTCCTGATCGCAGTCGGCGACGGCCTCCCTGGCCCTGTCTAGGGCGTCTTGCAGCTCGGCGAAGCCGGCCGGACCTTCGAGCGTCATGGCATCACCATCCCGTGATCCGGACCAACCGAGCCAGCGGCGTCTTGCCGTCGGCCCCCGGCATTGTGATCTCCTCGTCGAGCATCCCTTTTCGCTTCACGGCAAAGGCCGTCTCGTTCAAGATGCCATCGGACTGCTTGTCTTGTTTGAGCCGGTTGTAGACCGCCTCGGGGACGCGCTCGCCCCAGGTGGTCACGACTTGATCGGTGTTATTCTCATCGTTGTGAATCCGGAGCGGGATCGTCGTGCCATTGGGTGATCGAGCCTCGACGATCAGGTAATAGCCCGAGACCCTTTTTCCTTGAGCATCGGTGAAGTAGCGGTCGATCGCGCTCTTGCGACCGGGTCCCGAGACGACCCGGATCGAGTATTCGCGGACCAGCGCCGCCTCGATCTCTTCCAGCGATTTCTGGACGGATCGAAGTCCCTCGGCGTCCTGCTTCGATCGGTAGACGGCCGCCTCGTCGTGGAGCCGGGCGACCCGAGGGGCCACGCCTGGGTCGATCGCCAGGGCCTTGACATTCGCTTCTTCCTGCCAGATCGCTTTAGCCAGCGAGTTGACGATGTGCGCCTTCCCCCCGCCGAAAGAAGGGCTGAAGAAGATCACTCCGATCAGCCCGGCGCAGACCGCCACGAACAGGAGACCTTCCAGCAACCGCCCTCGAAGAATCCAGAGGTAGGCGATCGCCAGGGCGAGGCCCCTCTTCGGTTCGTGAAAGGTGTGCAGGTTGTCATAATACTGGCGGATGGCGAGGTCGACTTCCTCGGGCGTCACGTTTTCGCCGGTGACTTTCGAGGCCGCGAGCATCCGCTCCTTGAGCCGCTCTTTGAGTTCTTCGACGTTGAGTTGCTCCTCGACGAGCTCTCGATCGAGCCGGAGAGTCGTGGCGACGTCCATGATCCGGAGCATTTCCTGAACGCTCAAGGCGTCGGGATGGTCGCGCTCGAGCCGGGTCATGTCGACGATCTCTCGGGGGACTTTCTTTCGATCGGCCGAGCGGATACCCTGACCAACGACGGGGTCAGTCAGGCAGGCGTGCTCCATTGAAACCGGATCGCCGGTATCCTAGCAAAGCCGGGTGATCGAGTCGACCATCCGTCCCTTTCGGCGTCGTTCCGATCCCACCAAGAACCGCGTGGAGGTTCCAGGACCATGGATGCCAAGAGCCCGCTGAAAGTGCCGGCGACCACCAACGAGATTCCCTCGCCGTCGCTCCAGAAGTATCTGGATCGCGCGGTCAAGGTCCTTGGCCAGTTCAAGGCAAGCCCCGACACGACCAGTTCGGAACTGGTCCGCCTGCTCGACGATATCAAGCACATCGACGAGCCGAAGGTCCTGGCGATCTCGCGGACGATCAGCTACATGAGCCGGTTCAACCAGCTCGTGCGCGATAACGTCGAAGATATCAACGTCGGCAACCGCTACCTGGAGATCACCCAGGCGTTCGACTCGATCCGCGAGGATTCCAAGACCCTGATCAACCAGCTTCAGGACGGTCAGATCGACCTTGGCGAGAAGATGCAGAACCTCTGGATGAGGCTCCGCCGGGGGACGCCCTCGACGCGGTTCGAGGAGATCGCCGCCACCTACAAGGCGGTCGCCCACGATACCAAGGATCAGCTCGACCGCGAACAGAAGATCATGGACGCCTACATCGACTTCCGGTTCGCTCTCAAGGAGGCCGAGATCCTCTCGGCCGAGTTGCTCGCCCAGCAACGAGAACCGCTCGAAGAGGCCCGCAACGCTCTGGCCGTTGCGCAGGGACAGGCCCTCGCCCCCGCTTCCGGTGAGGGGGAGAAGGTCAAGGACCCCGCCCGGGCCAAGTTCGAACTCGCCCGGGACGAGGCGATCGACCGGTTCCAGAAGGAAGACCGCACCTTCCAGCTTCTCAAGGATATCACCGAGAACCTCTCGGTCGGCTACGACGTCGGCGACACCCTGATCACCAAGCTCAAGCAAACCCATGACGTCAAGGAGCGGGTCTTTCGCCGCTCGGTGACCTTCTTCACGACCAACGAGCATGTCTTCACGATCCTGGGCACGGTCTACACCTCGCAGCACGGCCTGCACGAGGCGACCCAGGCTCAAGACGCCATGGTCCAAGGAGTGAACAAGGGGCTCGAAGACGTCGCCGAACTCGGCCGAGAGCTGGAAAAAGCCGCGGTCAAGGCGGGTTACGGCTCGACGATCCGGCCCGAGTCGGTCGAGAAACTGGTCCGGTCGATCTCGGATTATCAGGTCGAATCGCTCAACATGATCGCCGACCTCCGGAAGGAGAGCGAGCAAAGCGCCCGGGCCATCCGCCAGGCGGTCGAGGAAGGCAAGAAGAAGTACAACGAGACCGTGGCCCGGTTCGCGATCGAGAATGCTCCGAAGCCGGAGTCCTGAAGACCACGATCCGGCACGCGATGGCTGGGATCGCGTGCCGGATCGGGAAAGTCTCCCGAAGCTTATCCCTGGATCGCGCTGGTCCGGCCGAGGGCGATGTCGAAATCGCTCACCGACGGGACGAGCATGGCCATCAGGGCGAAGCCGTAAATCCCGGCGCTGAACAGAAAAGCGGCGAGGATGTCCTTGTTGATCAGGCTGATCACGCAGTAAAAAGACCAGAACGGCGTCAACAAGGCAACCAGGGCGATCGCTCTCGACGGGTTCTTCGAGCCCAGAGAGGCAAACAGGGCGACGCTTCCCGCTCCGATAAAGATCAGGAAGCTGAGCAACTGGCGGGCGAACTGACGATCGCTCAGGATGATCAACAAGGCGCAGATGCCGATCCCGACCAGCAAAAAGAAGATCGTCCCCAGGCTGTTGGCCACCGCTGCCCGGCTGTTCGTGTAGGTGATCGCCGCATGCAGGCCAAGCATTGCCGAGAAGTGAGCAAGCAAGATCCCATCGACGATGGCGTAAAAACTATTTTCCCAGCTCATCTGACCGCTGATCGCGAACCAGATGAGCAAGAGGATCGGCAAGGCCACCATTTCCTTGGTGTTGTAAAGCACTCCAAAGAGCTTGCCGTAGATGAATTGCTTGGGGGATAGCTCGGTGACCAGCAGCAGGTCCAGGGCGCCGGTGTCGCGCTCGCTGGTCAAGGCCGTGACTCCCTGGGCATTGATCAGGATCAGGCTGAGGATTCCCAGGCCGATCAGGACCCAGGTCCGCCGGACGTCCATCGTCGCCGGGTCCGGGGAGAGTTGGACAAAAGCCACGCCGAGCGCGAAGGCCATGACGTAAGCTCCCTTGATGATCAAGGGCTTGGTGCCGTAGGCCCGGGTCATCAGCTCTCGCCAGAGGATCGGGTTCGTCCAGGGTTTACGATAAACGCCAGGCCCCCGAGTGATCCGCCGATGCGTCCGTCGGGGGACGTGGAGGCCCGTCGTCGCGCCGACTTCCGCGTCGGGAACTGCGGTCGCCAGGTTGGCTTCGAGTGTCGTCGAGCTTCCCGAGGCTTTCGCCACGCCGCTCGTCGAGCCGACCGCAAAGGCCCGGGCTCCGACCGGTTCGGCCACCTCGATCAAGGTCTCGGTCGCCTCGACCTTTGCCTCTTCTCCCTCGCGCTGCTCGCGAGGCTCGTTCCGTCCCGGGTTCCAGATCCGGAGCATGAATGTGCTGAACGCCAGGATACCCACCGAGATCAGCGAGCCGGCAAGCACGAAGACGAGGGCCGGTCGGAAGGCTCCCGAGGTGGCCGTGCTGCTCAGGTTCACCACCGTCAGGACGGCCCGGAAGGGGTCGAGGGCCTCGGTGAGCGGCACGCCCAGGATTTTCCAGTCGGGAAAGATCGCGCCCAGTGTCTCGATCCCCGCCAGCGCCAGGACGAGCGAAAGCACCGTCAAGGCCAGCGACTGGAAGGTCCGGTCGCGACCCAGCGCAACCAGTAATCCCAGCGATCCGCCGACCAGACCCGCCGCGGCCGTCACCATCACCACGTCAAGCACCTGGCCCGGCGAGACCCCGCCCAGGAGCAAGCAGAGAAAAAAGACCGGCGCCGAGGTCGCCAGGAGCGTCAAGACCTGGAGCAGGCTGGCCATCAACTTGCCGACAATGATCTCGACGTCGCGAAGGTCCGTCATCAGAAGCAGGACAAAAGTCCGCCGGTCTTTCTCGTGCGCGACCGAGGTCGCCGCCGAAAGGGGAGCGAAGAAAAGCATCAAGGTGAGCTGGAAGAGGACAAACCACCGAAAAAGAAGATGCCCGAAGTAGGCAATCAGGCCGATCTCGGAGATCTCCGCGAAGCCGACCCGGGATTGCCAGGCGGTCCACATCAGGATGAAAAGCAAGCCGACATACGAGGCTCGGGCCACGTAGAAAAGCAGGGGCCTCGGCGCCGTGATGACTTCACGGGCGATGATCGGTCCGGCAAACAACGGGAGGCCTCCAGATCAAAGAAGGGGCGGACGGGCCGAGCCTGCAACCGGCTCGCCAGGCAGAATCACTCTCAACTGACTCCTTTGAGAAATAAATCAGCTACGACGAAACCGCAAGAAAGGTTCGATCGGGCGATCAATTCCTATTCTTACCTCCAACCAACCATTGACCCGTCTGCTTCCAGGAAGGCGATCTGTTCGTCCCTTTCCCTTTTGACCGAATCGCACGACATGGTTTGGTACGAGGATTGCTTGCAAAAACGTGCCGAATGGGTAATCCCCATCAATCGGGCGAAGAAAGACGACTGCAGATTCTCGGTATTCTGCGGGGCATCATCCATTCCGCCCATCTCTCTCTTTGCGTTCACATCACAGAGGTCCAATCATGCGTCATCCTTTCGAGAAGTCGAAGTCCGCCTCGCCGATCGTTGCCACTTCGGCCACGCCGTCTGATGTCACTTCGGCTGAAGGGGCATCGACCAGTCGTCGATCGTTCCTGGGTCGAGGTGTCGCCGCGGCGGCTGTTCCCGCCGCTCTGGTGGCTGGTTCGGGCCTGGCCAACGCCGGGACCCCGGGCAATGGTCCGTTCCCTTCTTATTATCCGGGCTCGACGGCGAAAACGTTCCAGGAAATTCAGGTTGACGAGTATCTGCACGTCAACATCATCTCGCAGTTGATCACGAGCCTGGGCGGCACGCCCCGACCGCTCCCGACGTTCCGGGGGATCCAGAACCTGAGCGCGACCCAGTTCCTCTCGCTCTCGACGACCCTGGAGAACACGGGCGTCGGCGCCTACCTGGGCGCGGTGCCTTACATCTCCAATCCCAAGGTGACGATCGCCGCCGCCGAGATCGCGCTGGTTGAAGCCTATCACGCCGGATTCCTCAATACTCTTTCGAACGTCCCCCTGATCCCGAATCGGACGCTTCCCCTCGCCAGTCCGATTGACCTCTTCACGATCCTCAACGCGGTGGCCCCGTTCGTGGTGAGCCTGAACGACAACGGCCAGTTCCCGCCGGTCTATGGTTCGACTCCCTCGGCCACCAACGACCTCGCGATCCTGAACTTCGCCCTCTTGCTCGAAATGCTGGAGGCCGAGTTCTACTATTATAACGTTCCGGCGATCTTCCCGGGCTGATCGCTCCCGAGATTCGCGAGTGACATCGACGGCGTCCTCGGTCCGGATCATCGGGCCGAGGACGCCTGTTTTCGTAGGCGGCTTGAT
>Ga0080006_1086197_pt1 | contig 11018 bp, 12 predicted proteins | sample RS3BMetagenome_FD_69209 | JGI IMG/M metagenome (GOLD analysis project Ga0080006, IMG submission 69209) | Ferric oxide microbial mat and aquatic microbial communities from Rainbow Spring, Yellowstone National Park, USA - RS3B (SPADES... ... | reverse complement strand
CTCTTGATCGCCGTTATATGGTACCCGCTAATAGCTCGGGCGATCGCCTCACCCGCTTGGAACACTGCGCTTACGTCTGCCTCGCCGTTGGCCGCCGACGGCGTTCCGGCGGCGATGAAAGAGATCGCCGACTGCGCCACCGCGAAGTCCAAATCGGTGGAAAAGCTCAGCCGTCCATCCTTGAGGTTGCGCGCTACAAGCTCGCGAAGCCCCGGCTCATAGATCGGCAGCTCCGCCGCCTGCAGCCTTGCGATGCGCTCGCGGTCGATGTCGATACACACCACCTCGTTGCCGCTCTCAGCAAAGCAAGTCGCGGTTACTAGCCCGACATAGCCGGCGCCGACAACAGTAATATTCATAAGCTGTGCAGCCTAAGACTCCATCCGATTAATTCGTCGTCTTTGATCTTTCGCACCATGAAAGTCCTTCGCGCGCGCCAGTTTCATCGTGGCAAAGCGTAGTGAACGGTCGATCTCGCACCGGGCCCCGCAACCGCTTGCGCGAGGATTCGGTCGCCGTTCTTCATTCCTCCTGTTATCACGTTGTAACCGACCGCATCCGATGGTTGGCGGCGGGATATCGGCCGATAGCTCGGTGCAACTTTCCGGCGTCCACTTCAAGGCAGGGCTTTTCTTGCCTCTGGGCGTCGGCAAGCCGGCGATGCAGCTCGCTCTTGAAATCTTGGCTCGTCGGCATCAGAACTCTTTGCGCCCAACTGGGTTCAAAATTCCTCTTTTACCACATATGTCGGCTTGTCCTGCGATTCGTAGTAGATGCGCGTCAGCATCTCGCCGAGCAGTCCGAGGCTGATAAACTGCACTCCCACCACCAGCAGCAAAACAGCCAGCAAAAGCGCTGGGCGTTGAGCCAGCGAGAATCCCAGTACCACTTTCTCGAACACCAGCATCGCGGTCCAAAGTCCGCCTAGAACCGCTAGCACCACGCCAATCGTACCAAAAACCTGAATCGGACGTGTCGAGTAGCCGGATAAAAACATTACCGTGATTAGGTCAAGCAGGGTGCGAATCACCCGCGAAAGGCCATACTTGGAATGGCCGGCTCGGCGCGGTCGGAAATTGACCGGGAGCTCCGCGATTCGCGCCCCGACTTCGAGCGCAATAAACGGGACAAAGCGATGCATTTCGCCGTACAGCCGAAGCTGCTCGGCGAGCGGTCGCCGGTAGGCTTTAAGCGTGCACCCGTAATCGTGGAGCTTCAGTCCGGTGATCGAGGAGATTAGAAAGTTGGCGGCTAACGAAGGCAGCTTGCGGCTAAAATATGCGTTCCTCCAGCGCTCCACGCGCCAGCCCACGACCAAGTCGTAGCCCTGGTCAATCGTGTTGAGCAGGGACGGAATATCGGCCGGATCGTTTTCACCGTCGGCGTCGAGCGTGATGACGAGATCGCCGCGCGCGTGCCTAAGTCCGCACGCTAGGGCTGCAGTCTGGCCGAAGTTGCGCGCTAATCGCAACGCTCTAACCCTTTCGTCCTTGGCTTTGAGTTCACGCAGCACTCGGTCGCTCTGGTCGGTGCTGCCGTCGTCAACGAACAACAGTTCCCAAGAGCGGCCGAGCGAATCGAGCACGCCTGTCAACTCGGAATACAGGGGAGCCAGATTGTCGCGCTCGTTGAAAACCGGAACCACTACGGAGAGGTCCATCGTGGAGGCTGGCTGTCAGTAAGTTCGTTGTACGCTCGATGGCGCTCGGCGATATCTTCCCAACTCAAGGCGGACATGCGCTGCAGCGAAAAGCTCTCGACTACGAACGAGGCGACCACGTTGCCGTAAACCACCGCCGCGCGCCGAACGGCTTCGTTCACTTTGCCCATCCGGGCGATGTACCCCATAAAGGCGCCAGCAAAGGTGTCGCCCGCTCCAGTGGGGTCGACAACCTCTTCGACCGGATAAGCGGGCGCCGCAAAAACGCCAGCTTCGCTAAAATGGAGTACGCCAGCCTCGCCGCGCTTTATCACTACCGCCTGCGGCCCCATCTTAACCAACGCGCGTCCGGCTTTGGCCAAGTTATGTTCGCCGGTAAGCATTCGCGCCTCGTCGTCGTTGAGCATCAAGATGGTTAGCTGCTTCATCAGCCGCAACAACCCCTCGCGCTCGTTTTCGATCCAGTGGTTCATGGTGTCAGCACCCACCACCTTGGGGCTTGCGACCTGCTTGAGCACGCGCGTTTGCAGCTCGGGTGAGACGTTAGCCAAAAAGAGATAGTCGCTGCGCCGCTGGTCTGGCAGCAGCGTGGGGCTGAACCGGGCGAAAACGTTTAGTTCAAGGCTGAGCGTTTCTCGCCGATTCATGTCGGCGTGGTAGCGCGCCTTCCAGCGGAAGGTCCTACCTTCGTGGCGCTCAAGGCCCCGTAAATCTATGGCGCGTTCGGCCAAAAGACGGTGGTCATCCGACGAAAAATCCGACCCGACCGCCGCCACGATACTCACCGGGGAGAAAAACCGCGCCGCCAGAGCAAAGTAGGCGGCAGAGCCGCCGAGCGCGTCGCGGACCGCGCCGCGCGTGGTCTCGACGTCGTCATAGCCGACAGTTCCGACAACCACTATGCTCATCTACCAGGTCTTCCCCGCCCTCTAAAAAGCTCAGCGCGCAGAGGTAAAAGACTCTTTAAAAGCTAGTTTCATAACGCGTCCCGAGATAGTCCCACAATGCGCGGCACCGTGATACTTCGATGCTTCCCAGGCAAAGCTTCGCCAAAGCAGCCTCACAAATACTTGCCGATTAGCGGCCGCAACTGCTCTACCACCCTGGGCGGGATCAGGCGCGGCTCGGTGATGATCGCGTCTTTGAGGGCGTGGGCGCATCCACAGTCCCGAGGTTGCGAGCCAAGCAAGGCGGCAAGTTTGACCACCGTCGCCTGGGCAATGGCCACGTTGTCGCGCAGCACGCGGAGCACATCGGCGATTTCGACGTTTCTGTGCTCCTGATGCCAGCAGTCGTAATCAGTGACCGTGGCAAGCGTCGCGAAACACATTTCGGCTTCGCGGGCCAGGCGCGCCTCCTGCATCGCGGTCATGCCGATCACATCGATCTTCATGGAGCGATAAAGCTCGGACTCGGCCCGCGTCGAAAATTGGGGTCCCTCGATGCAAATATATGTACCGCCCCGCCGTGCTCGCGCGCCCGCCTCGCGCACAGCTTCGTAGACCCGAGCGCCGAGCTGCGGGCACACCGGGTCGGCCAACGACACATGTGCGACGATGCCGTTGCCGAAGAAGGTCGACGGCCGCAAAAACGTGCGGTCCACGAATTGATCCACCAGAATAAACTCTCCAGGCGCCAAATCCTCCCTCAAACTGCCCACGGCGCTCACGGAGAGCAAATATTCCACCCCCAGTAGCTTCATGCCGTACAGGTTCGCGCGAAAATTAAGCTCGGTAGGCAGCAAGCGATGGCCTCGTCCGTGTCGCGACAAAAACACAACGTCGGTTCCGCCCAAAACGCCGCGATAAAACACGTCTGACGGCTTGCCGAAAGGCGTGTTGATCTCAACATGCTCGCCTGCCTCAAGTCCGGGCATCGAGTAGAAGCCGCTGCCGCCGATTACTCCCAGAACGGGACGTGCCATAATTTTCTGGCCCTGATTTGATTCGCTTAAGCCGCCCGCGGGCCGGCGCGCATAAGATATCACGTTCACCCGAGGTCTTCCACGCTTGCGTTGAAGTCTAGCCGCCTAAGTGGAATACGTTAACCTACGCGTTTCTCGCTCAGGTTGGAAATCGGCTGGTTGCGTTCGATGTCCCGCGATAGTGTCGGCTTCGCGCGTCGAGCGCTTTCGGCCGCCTTCATTGGGCGCGAAGCGCGCCTGCGCATTTCAGCGGCCCATCCACCTGCTGAGCCTCGACTCGCAGTTGCCCGCATGCCGCGGCGATGTCGCGTCCGCGGCTTTCGCGAATAGTAGCTGTCAGGTTGCCGTCGCGCAAAATCGCCTGGAACCGTTCCATTGCCTGGCGCGAGCTGGGTTCGAATGTCGAGCCTTCGAATCGGTTGAAACAAATCAGGTTTACTTTCGCCCGCAGAGGCGCGAGCAGCTTTACTACCCGCTCAGCATCTTGCCTCGAGTCGTTAACGTCCTTGAGCATCACGTACTCAAAGGTAATCCGCTGGCGGCGTTTAAGCGCAACTCGTTGGCAGCCTTTAAGCAGCGCGGCCAGCGGGAAGCGCCGATTAATTGGCATGAGTCGATCGCGCTGGCCGTCGCTCGACGCGGTCAGCGAGACCGCTAGATTAACTCCCGTCTCAACGACCAAGCGCTCCATCATGGCCGCCAAGCCAACCGTCGAGACAGTGATTCGCCGCGGTGATATCCCCAGCCCCCACGGCGCGGTCATAATAGCGAGCGCGCGACGCAAGCGTATGTAATTGGCCAGCGGCTCGCCCATACCCATGAAGACATAGTTGGTGAAGCTCGGCTGTCCCGGATCCAGCTTCTCGCCAGCAGCGAGCACTTCGCCGACGATTTCGCCCGCACGAAGATTACGCCTGAGCCCCATCCTGGCAGTAGCGCAGAACGCGCACGCCATCGCGCATCCCACTTGGCTCGATATGCACAGCGTAACGCGCCCGCGCGCCGGAATAATCACGCTCTCGATCAGCTCGCGGTCGGCCAGTTCAAGCAGCAGCTTTTTGACGCCGTCCTGTGCCGTGCTGCACTGAGCGACCCGTGGCAGGCCAAACGCGTAACGCTCTTCCAGTGCGGACCGCAACGACTTCGGCAAGTCGCTCATCGCAGCAAACTCCCGCACGCCGCGGCCGTAAACCCATCGCATCACCTGCCAAGCCCGATACCGCGGCTCACCCAGCGCGGCCACTCCGTCCTCAAGCTCGGACAGCAATAGCTCGTAAATGTCCTGCTTTGCGCTCACTGACTGCAGGAGCCCAGGCGAATGGTCTTCCACAAACGTTTAGTTTAGCAGCGCAACCGCCGCGCCCGCATCTCTACCTGACCCCTTAAACCGCCCAACTCAATCGGCCGCCACCATGTCCCCGACCGCAATGGCTGAACAACGCGACCAAGCAGACTTGAAGTCATCTCAAAAATGATCGTAGAGCACCGATGTCGTGTTGCGCGCCCGCTTGGTGATTCCAGACGCCATTTCGGTCGTTCTGAGGGTGTGTGATTTTTTGGCAGTAGGGCGGGCCGCCGTGCCCGCCGTGATGCGCGGGCGCCATGCCCGAACCTCTGTTGTGCCGCGTGATGTGCCGCGCGACCCCAAACAGCACCCTCACCCCAACCCTCTCCCACAGGGCGAGGGAGCAGAAAAGGCGAGCCGCAGAACTGAGCGCGCTTAGCCGCCCTACTAAAAATTCATTGCAGGCGAACGGTTCAGCATCACCGAGAAAGCACAAGTGTTCATGAACGACCAAGCGTGAGCGCTTATGAGATAGGTTCTAGTCTTTCGGAAGGCGGTCGCGGTCATGAGGCGCGCCAAAGTTTAGCAACGGGCCTTTGGCCACGATACGAGCTGGATTGATATGGCTGTGACTTACGTAGTAATGGCGCTTAACATGAAAAAGATTGACGGTGCAGGCCACGCCCGCAACCTGATAGAGCTCGCGCAGGTAGTTCGCAAGGTTCGGGTAGTCGACAATTCGGCGCAAATTGCATTTGAAGTGCCCGTAGTAGACTGCGTCGAAGCGAACGAGCGTGGTGAAAAAGCGCCAGTCGGCCTCGGTCAAGCGCCCGCCAACTAGGTAGCGATGTGCGCTCAAGCGCTGTTCGAGGTGGTCAAGGGCCTCGAACAGCGCGTCAAACGCGGCCTCGTACGCCGCCTGCGTTGTAGCAAAGCCGCATTTGTAGACCCCGTTGTTTACGTTCTCGTAGACGAAGGCGTTGATCCGGTCGATCTCGTCGCGCAGATGAGGCGGATAAAAGTCCACGTCCGCGTCGCCCCAAGCGTTAAACGCGCTGTTGAGCATCCGGATTATCTCCGACGATTCATTGTTAACGATCGTGCCGGCTTGCTTGTCCCACAACACCGGCACGGTGACGCGGCCGGTGAAATCGGGCTTGGCCTTCGTATAAATCTCGTACAAGTAATGCGCGTGATTAACCTCGTCAGGAGTCGAGCCCGGCGTAAGAGCGCCGTCAGGCGCGCTGAACGCCCATCCCCGATTCCCCATAAATGGGTCTACCACGGAAACCGAGATAGCGTGTTCCAGTTTTTTAAGCTTGCGGAAGATGAGCGTGCGATGCGCCCAGGGGCAGGCCAACGAAACATATAGATGGTAACGATCGGGCTCGGCCCGGAAACCGCCCGCCCCAGACGGACCGGGACTCCCGTCAGCCGTCACCCAGTTTCTGAAAGACGTGTGCGGGCGCACGAAATGGCCGCCGGTCTGTTCGGTGTCATACCAGCGGTCTTGCCAAACGCCGTCAACCAGCAATCCCATGTCGCCACTCCTTTAGCGAGCACGCTCGGCGCGCAGGCCAGGTCCGTCGGCCCGCTTGGACCTCGGTTATTCCCGCGGCGCCACCGAGACGTAGCGATTACCCCGCTCGTAAAATCGCCACGGCTTGCCGGCCCACGGACCGGCGTAATCCACGTTGATTCGCGCCGAACGTCCGATCTGTCCCGCGGGGCGCTGTGCATACTCCAAGAACAGCGAGTCTCCGCACAGGTCCTGCCCGTAGTTGGCGCCGGTTATAGCCAAAGCCTGGGTAAGCTTGCCCGGGCCGTTAGTGAGCTCGCGCGAAGTAGGCGGCCTGCCCCGCCTGCGCGCCATCAACTCCAACCCGCGCACGGGTTCAATCGCGCGAATCAGCACCGCGTGCGGCATGCCTTCCTCACCGGTCACCAAATTGAGCGCCCAGCTCGTGCCGTAAAGGAGGTACACGTAGGCATGCCCCGGCGGTCCGAACATCGCGGCGGTACGCCGCGTCAGGCCGCGAGCGCTATGCGCAGCGAGATCCTCCGGGCCGCGATAGGCTTCGGCCTCTACGATTCGCCCCGCCGCCTCACCTTGCGCCGTGCGATGAACCAAAACCTTGCCGATACACTGGCGAGCCACAACTAACACCGGACGGGCATAGAATTCACGGGGGAGTTTCACGCGCTCGTCGCCGGGCTCCATCCTCTAACAAGCTGCGTGGCCCTTGAGCGGAATGCAAGTTGACCCCGAAATCGACAAGACGGCGCCGCGATGCCCGGCGAATGCTCTCGATATGAATGCCGAGCAGAATCAAGCCAGCAAGCAGGCAGCGAATCTTAGGCGTAGTACGAAGCTTTGTGGCAACGTCCCCAAGCTTGCGTGCGGCGCTAGCGCCTATATCGCTGACACCGAAAACGCTTAGCTGGGAGTGCCGCGGCTTTCGCTCGCCTCACGCCGCTGGTTCCAAGGTATGGCTGGCGTCACGCCTTAGAAAGGCTCAATATAAAAAAGAAAGCGAACACGGGCGCCCAACAAAATACCTAGACGAGTGAGCGAGTCCACGACACTGATAGCAGGCCGCAGCGTGAACGCTGCGTCGGAGGTGCAGCTATGGAGAGCAGAGTTTATAAGGTAATCGAGATAGTCGGAACCAGTTCCGAGTCATGGGAAGCCGCGACCCGGGCGGCGGTAGAGACCGCGTCGAAGACGTTGCGCGACCTGCGTATCGCCGAGGTGGTGAAACTTGACGCAACTATCGAGGACGGTAAGGTCACCTCGTTTCGCGCCCGGCTCAGCGTGTCGTTTAAATATGAAGGCCCCGAGTAAGACTGACGATACCGCAGGCGATAGTTCAGCCGATTCAGCGCGGCGCGCCTGACGCTCGGATAGACCGGCCTGCACCGCTTCTTGACCTCGACAGGGAATCGCTCAGTTCAGGCGGCCTCCCAGACGTTGCGCGCCGCCGAGTCAAGACCGGTCTTAGGCAAAAGCTTTCCCTGGCTTTAGGCGCAACCGATCTCGGGCGCAGCTCAGAGGCGGCCCGGTTCAGGGGGTGGATGCGCCACGGGCGTGGCGCAGGGGAGCCTTGGGGATATTGCCCGACACGGTGAAGCGCGGAAAATCGACCACCTGGGTGACGGCGAAGTCGACCGCAACGCTCATAAAGGCGTAGGCGTCGTCCGGCGACAGTCCGAAGTGCCCTGTAAGCCAATCGAGCACCCCGGCGTTGGCCTCGACCATCGCGCGATTCAGATCCTTCTCGCCGAAAGCCATCACGATTACTTGGGACGGTGTCTCGATCACCGGCGCGCGAACGTTGAGATCTTTGCGCACGAAAAACCTGAGCACCCCGTTAAGCGAGGTCTCGATCGCCGTCCCGTCAACCTCGCCGTCACCCTGCGCGCTATGCGGGTCGCCAGCTGAAAAAAGCGCGCCTTTCACAAACACCGGCAGGAAGATTTTAGCGCCCGCGCCTAGCCGCCAATCGTCCATGTTGCCGCCGAAAACGTAAGGGGGGTAAGAGCTCACTCTGCCCGGGGAGGCGGGCGCAACGCCGACACTGCCCAAATGTAGGCGAAGAGGAATCTCGACACCCTTAAGCGCAGGCACCCGCCTGACGCTTTGGGGCGGCACGATGTTGTGCTTGAGCACGCTGAAGTCGCCTGGCGCGTCGAAAGCAAAGACCGCTCTTGCCACGCCGGCGGCTTGGTCGATCTTAAAAATGGTGGCGCGATTTTTGGGGAAGCGCTTGCCAAGGATCCCAAAAGGAGCTTCGGACACGTTGGCGCCGTAAGCTGTCGCGGCTCTGGCGGTCAGCTTTTCGATGCGGACCTCTAAGGTGTCGCCGGGCTCGGCACCGTCGACGTATATCGGGCCGGTCAATATGTGCGGTCCGGGGCCGCGCACTTGTACCTTTTCGTAAATCGCCCGTATCGCGTCGTCCATCATGAGATCCGGAGCGTCGCCTGAATGATGGGTGACAGTCTCTATCGCCACGGCCTCGCCGGGCTTTACATACAGCACCGGCTTGAGCGAATTGTCGTAGTAGCCCCAATGAACCGTGTCCGGGGTCGCTCGCAGGAGCTTTGCGCCCTCCCCATCCGCGGCATACAGATTCGATGCCGCCAGAGCAGAGAGCATTCCCACCAACGTCACCAGGGCGCAGAAGCAAAGCGCGCTGCGGCTTTTCATCGCCCGAGCCGGGGGTCTAGCCTGCCACGTCATAACCGCGTGCCTCGTTTCTTGCGTGAACCGCTCGATTAATTTCATTGGCGCCTCGTCCACTGCGAGCTTTTGAATCATCCCGCTCAGCTCGAAGCTGACAGTTGCGGCCACGCTATAAGCCGCGTCGAGGAACCGGCGCGCCGACCCCACCGGAATAAAGATCCATCGCACTCTAGTTTTTCGGGCACGTAGACCCGGCCGGCAAATGTGCGAACGCTTAGGCTGGCAAGCATTATCGTGCAGCTCATCAAATAATGCCGGACGGCGCTAGTGCGCCCCTCTGCGCGCGCAACGACTAGCCGTTAGCTAGTTTGAGCAGCACCTCGGCCAATACTCGCGCGCCCGCCGCCAGATCGTCCGGACGGGCACTTTCCGCTTCGTTATGGCTGACTCCGCCGGCGCAAGGAACAAAGAGCATCCCGCTAGGGCATAAGCGAGCCATAAACTTAGCGTCGTGGGTGGCGCCGGAGACCATGTCAATGCTGGGGAAATTTTGGCGCTTAGACGCCGCGCGAACAAGCTCCACAATTCGCGGGTCGAATACCGTCGGCGCGGCGTTCAGGGTCTCTACGACCTTGACATCGCATCGCCCGGCTCTAGCGCGGCAGGTCTCCTCCACGCGATCTCCCAGAGCAGCGAGCATCCCGGACTCCGGATGGCGCAGATCAATGGTAAAAACGACTCTGCTCGGCACGGTGTTAGGTGAATTGGGAAAAACTTCGAACCGCCCAACGGTAAAGCGCACGGTGTCGCTTGCGTCGCGCATCAGTTCTTCAAGCGCGCCGATCATCGCCACCGCCGCAGCAAGCGCATCGCGGCGCAAACGCAGCGGCGTGGTGCCAGCGTGAGCTTCTTGACCGAATACCGCGACCTGAAACCAGCGTAGACCCTGAATCCGGGTAACGACGCCGATCTTCTTTTTTCGCTCTTCGAGCAGCGGCCCTTGCTCGATATGCGCCTCGAGGTAAGCTGCCATTGGAAAGCGAAACTCTCTGTGCCGAGTGATTCTGAGAGAAGAAAGCATCTGTTCCAGCGCGGTCTTCACGCTTATGCCCGCGGAATCGGTCGCTGCCAACGCGGCGTTCAGCGCAAGCGCTCCAGCGAACACCGCCGAGCCCATCGTGGTCGGCTGAAATCGCGCGCCTTCCTCGTTGGTCCACACCACCGTTTCCAGCGGCCGCTCGGTCGCGATTCCAACGTCATCGGCCGCTTCCATAGCCTCGAGTGCGGCGAGCACGCCGTAGACGCCGTCGAAATTGCCGCCGGTCGGTTGACTGTCGAGATGCGAGCCGGCGACGACTGGCGGCGCCTCTGGGTTACGCCCTGGCCGACGGATGAACAGATTGCCGATGGCATCGATCACCGCTTCGTAGCCGCGCGCCTCTGCCCAGGCGAGCACGCGCTTGCGCGCCTGCGTGTCCTCGGGAGTAAGCGCCTGGCGATTGACGCCGCCCCGTCCGGTGGCCCCGATCTGAGCGATCGCCATATGGCGCTGCCATAAGCGCTCTTGGCTGACGGCGCGCGCCACTGCCATCGCCGCCGATTCTGCTTGCCCCATGATTGCCTCCGCACCAAAGACGCCTTATTGCCCACCCCCCCGCTCGCGACAGCACCAAGGTATGCACGCAGCAGGCAGGCCTCTTCGAAGGCCGCCGAAGTACTATTCGCCGCTAGCGCCGCCTCCTACGCTTCCGATGGCGGCTTAAGACCCTAAAAGCCGCGGCGCGCGAGCATTTGCCCCAACCCTTCGCGCCCATGCCATTGCTCGCTGTCCACAACCATATTGCCCCGCGCAGGAACACCTTCTTCACGCGGCCCCGCACCTGGCGGCCTTCGAAGAAGCCATAGTCGACACGGCTGGGATGCGACCGGTCGCGCAGCAGCGGTGTTATCACGCACTTCGCCC
>Ga0080006_1156351_pt1 | contig 11028 bp, 9 predicted proteins | sample RS3BMetagenome_FD_69209 | JGI IMG/M metagenome (GOLD analysis project Ga0080006, IMG submission 69209) | Ferric oxide microbial mat and aquatic microbial communities from Rainbow Spring, Yellowstone National Park, USA - RS3B (SPADES... ... | reverse complement strand
TTTGGGCGCTTCAACCGCGCCCCCTTTCTTTTTCCGCTTCTTGTTTTCCTTTGTTTTCTCCAAAAATTTCCGTTTACGCGAGATGTCGCCGCCATAACACTTGGCCAACACGTTCTTGCGCATCGCGCGAATGCTTTCGCGGGCAATCACCTTGTTGCCGATCGCCGCCTGGATCGGTACCTCAAACATCTGCCGCGGGATCAGTTCCTTGAGCTTCTCGCACAAGATACGGCCGCGCTGATAGGCCTTGTCACGGTGAACGATGAACGACAAGGCATCCACGATCTCTCCGTTGAGCAGTACGTCGAGCTTGACGAGGTGCGAGGCGCGATACCCGATTAATTCGTAGTCAAAAGAGGCGTAGCCTTTCGTACTGGACTTGAGGCGATCGAAGAAATCGTACACGATCTCGGTCAGCGGCAGTTCGTAAACGAGCGTCACCCGCGTCGCGTCCAGGTACTGCATATCGAGAAAGACGCCACGCTTCTCCTGACTCAGTTCCATGACGCTGCCCACATACTCGCTCGGCACGATGATCGACGCCTTTACGTAAGGCTCCTCCACGTGTTCGACCGACCCAGTGTCAGGGAGCAAACTGGGATTGTCGATCTCGATCATCTCGCCGTTCGTTTTAAAGACACGGTAGATCACACTGGGCGCCGTCGTGATCAGCGTCAAATTGTACTCTCGCTCCAGCCGTTCTTGCACAATCTCCATGTGCAGCAAGCCCAAAAAGCCACAACGATACCCAAACCCAAGTGCCGACGAGGTCTCCGGTTCATAGCGCAATGACGCGTCATTCAACCGCAGGCGCTCGAGTGCATCGCGCAGAAGCGGATAATCAGATGAGTCGACCGGGTACATTCCGCAAAAAACCATGGGGTTAATCGTTCGATACCCCGGCAGTCCCTGTGGCGTGGGACGATGGGCATCGGTGACCGTGTCGCCGACCCGCGTGTCGTGAACCGTTTTGATCGCCGCCGCGATGTACCCGACATCCCCTGCTGTGAGTTCCTGCACTGTCGTCATCCGCGGTCGAAATACACCGACCTCGACCACGTCAAATTCCGCTTCAGTCGCCATCATCCGAATGCGCATGCCTGGCGACACCGTCCCGTTGACCACCCGCAAATACACGATGACTCCGCGGTACGGGTCATAATGCGAATCAAAGATAAGCGCCTGCAGTGGCGCCGTTTCATCGCCAACTGGCGCGGGCACCTTGTGCACGATCTGCTCAAGGATCTCGCCAATGCCGATACCCGCCTTTGCCGACGCCAACACAGCCTCCGAGGCGTCGAGTCCGATGACGCGTTCGATCTCCTCACGCACCCGCTCCGGCTCGGCAGAGGGCAGATCAACCTTGTTGATGACAGGCAAGATCTCCAGATTGTTGTCCAGCGCCAAGTACACGTTGGCCAACGTCTGCGCCTCGATGCCCTGTGCTGCGTCGACCACCAAGAGTGCACCTTCGCATGCCGCCAGACTGCGCGAGACTTCGTACGTAAAATCCACGTGTCCAGGAGTATCGATCAAGTTAAGAGTATAGACGTGGCCATCTTGTGCCGGGTACTGCAAACGCACAGCCTGTAGTTTAATAGTAATGCCGCGTTCGCGCTCCAAGTCCATCTGATCGAGCACCTGGTCCTGCATCTCGCGTTGCGTGAGCGCTCCCGTAAACTCCAGGATGCGATCCGCAAGGGTCGACTTGCCGTGATCGATGTGAGCGATGATGCAAAAGTTGCGCACCCGCGAAATGGGAATGTTCTCTGACACCGAAGAGGATCCTCCTACCTGCGCCATCCGAGCGCAAGGTTATCCCTCATTGTACCGCAAACCCTCGGTCCAATGCACGGAAGTCCTCACTGCCCGCACAAGCCCTCTACGACACATGCGTCAGGACTGTCACTGACCGTCTTGCAGAGGGAGGGCGGGCTGACTCTCTGGTGGCGCAACCCGGGTCGCCTTGTCAAACAATCCTGTGAGCCATTGATGAACCGCTTGTTGCACCCAAAAACCAGCGTCCACCGCGTCTGACTGCACGATGTTGGTTTCGGGACTTTGCATGGACTCGATGACCCGATCAAGCCCATGAACCAATGTCGGATGCGGGACGACCACATAGGTGGTGCTCTTGCCCGAGTTTTGATCCACGTGGTAAACCGGGTCAGCACTCGTGATGATCACAGGTCCCGACAACGCAGGCGGTTGGTCCATGCGCGTCACAACAAGGTGCATAAACGACGCGAACACAAGCAGAGCTCCGCTCATGAATAGCATCACCACGATGATAAAGATCAGAACCGCCGTCGCCTTACGCACCCCCCGCGGCAACTCTGCCGCCCGCACGACAAACGCCAACAGTCCCCTTCGCCAAGCCTCTGGAATCCGAATCCGTATCTCAAACTGCATGTCCCTCTCTCCTTCGTCCGAATCTCGCAACCTGATTGATAGGTATGCCAGATTCGCACGAAGTATGATGCCGCTCGCGAGTCGTGTCAGTGTGTCAAGGATTTGGCATCATCCAAATCCATGGCTGGATGCAGTGCAAGATTCAGGCCCATGGCGACAATGTGGGCGACGTCCTCGACAAACTCATCGATCTCTTTGGGGGTGACCATCAGGTTATTGCCCAGGGGTTGCAAGACCTCCCCTACCAACGCCCGCTTTTCCTCGCGCGAAAACTGATTGAGAATCTGTCCAGCACCATTGCCTGGCGCGTTTTTTTCAAGGTGGGCGAGTAACAAGTCCATGGCATCGGACGCGATCGTGGCCGCGTCTAACACGGTCGGCACGCCGATCGCCACGACGGGCACGCCGAGTGTCTCCTTCGTCAAGGCTTTACGATGATTACCCACTCCCGCTCCCGGGTGAATGCCGGAATCGGCGATCTGAATCGTCGCATTGACCCGTTCGATCGAGCGGGCTGCGAGGGCATCAACCGCGATGACGAGGTCCGGGTGCACATTTTCCACCACACCGCGAACGATTTCTGATGTCTCGATACCCGTCAGACCGAGAACCCCTGGTGCCAGGGCGCACACGGATCGGAAGCCGTCGCCGATGACCTCGGGCACGATCGAAAACAGATGGCGCGTGACGAAGAGACTCTCCACCACGAACGGCCCCAAGGCATCGGGGGTGACGTTCCAGTTGCCGAGCCCAATGACCAGAACCACGGCATTTTGAGGCAAGCGGACGTACTGTTCGAGTTCCTCTGCCAGGCGCACGGCCACGCGTTCTTGCAGATCGGGATCTTTATGGCGCAAGTCCGGCACTTCAAGCGTTGTATAAAACCCTGGGACCTTGCCGATCGCGCGGGCGCCCGCTTCTGTCTGAACGTGAATACGGGTCACAGAGATCTGCTCTTCCTTATGCTCCTGCATGTCGACTCCGGGGATGTCGAGTTGCTCGGGATTTAACCCATGGGCAAACTCGCGCGCCTCGACGGCCAGATCGATATGCGGACTATCCGTCCAATCCCTCACGACATCTTCCGGTGCGGCGAACTGTGACCCGCGCACCGGAAGCCTTTGCAAAAATCGATTGTCTATCCGCTTTTTCACGCACACCCTCCAGTCGCGTAACCGCCGTTTTGCAGACGCTGTGAAACGACCCTAGGATGTCCACAAGCGGTTCAGTTGATGCTGGCCAGGAATTTGCTTCGGGAACTGTGTCATGCTACAATAAACGCTGCTGATTTAACGTAAGGCCAACCCTGTTAGGAGGTGAAGGAATGCCAAACATCAAGTCCGCGATCAAGCGGGTCAAGGTGACGAAAAAGCGCGCTCTGCGCAATGCTTCCGCCAAATCGGCGCTGAGGACATCGATCAAGCACTTTGAAACTGCGATGCGTGAGCACAACGTGGAGAGCGCCCGAACCGCCCTGCACGGTGCCGCCCGTTCTTTGGACAAGGCTGTGACCAAAGGGATCATTCACCGCAATCATGCGGCCCGCAAGAAATCACGGTTGACGAAGCGGTTTAACAAAGCGGCAGTCTAGTCTCTGATGACAAGCGCGATACCGCCCGCGGTTCTCTATTGGCGAGAGCGAAAAAGATCCCGGGCACACAGGCAATATCAACAGGCACCCCTTGACCAAGCGGGCGCCTGTTTTCTCGTGCCAAGAGGGATTAGACAGCAGGCCCCTGCTCTCCCAGCCGTTTCATGAAAAAGAGATCCATCGCCAGATGCTCCTGAATCCGTCCCGACTTGATCGCATACTCGATCTCGACGACTTCGCCGAGAAAGCGCAAACAGCTATGGATTGAGGTCTTGCGAGACTGCTCGCGAGCCATCTTGACAGCATAGGGATGCACCCCAGTGAGTCCTGCCAGCCGAGCGTCCGACATCGCCCCATGGGTCTTATCATGGACGATGGCGATCAAACGAAACTGCCGGGCGATCAGCACCAATAGGCCAAATGTAGACTCCGTCGGCGGCATCGCCTTGTACTGCGTATACGCCGACACGATATCCCCGTTCACAAGGTTGCGAATCAAGGAGAACACATCAGGCTGACTGTCACCCACTACGAGCATATCCAAGTCGTCATCCGACACGCGCCCACTGCTGTGAGCGAACAGCCTGAGTTTCTCGACTTCATTGTACAGCCCTCCCAGCGAACCGTGGGTGCGCCGCAAGAGCTCCTGACGTTGGGGCACAGTGAGAATCAAGTCCCGGCCCAGCCAACGCTCCAGGAGCACACGGCGATCATCCTCTGACTGTTTCGTCAGCGACACCATGTGGACATGGGACGCCGCCTGCAGCGCCTTGACAACCTTACGCCGCTCGTCCAGTTTCTCCCCAGATGTATAGAAGATAATCGGATGCGCAGGCATCTCGTCAACCACCGACTGTAGGGCCGACGCTTCCTCTTCAGAAAGCTTGCCCTTGTATCCCGTGGTCAGACAGTCCACTCCCCGAACCGACACCAGCATCCGTTCGCCAAACAATGACCCGCTGTAAGCCTCCTGAGTGGCCTGACGAAGTGAGGTTTCCGGCCACTCATAGCGCACGCACTCGCCCTGCTCTCGGATCGCCTTGATTTCATCGCGCCACGCCTGCTCCAACAGTTGGAGAGCAAAGCGATCGCTCGATCCGTACACAACCATGACTGTAGGTAACCCGTACTTGAAGCCATGCAAAGCCTGGGACAACGAGACGTCCAAATGCTGCAACCTCCCTCTTCACAGTTCACTCAAAACGGGCAAGGCAGTTCTAAAACTATCGATATTTTCATCCATACTTCGAATCTTGGCATCCTCTTTCAGGTAAATCTTATACGGTTCGAACCGCTGTGGCAATGACACCTTCCGTTTGCCGTTTGCCGTTTGCCGTTTGCCGTTTGCCGTTTGCCGTTTGCCGTTTGCCGTTTGCCGTTTGCCGACAGTTAGCAGTCCCCCGCCGATGAGTGCAAGTGGAGACTAAATTCTGCACTCCTCTCGGTCAAGCCTACGCTTCCGTGATTGTCCTTCCCGAGCCACTGCAACCGTATCCTCCCATCGATTATTACTGTGGGGCCAGAAAATCACCCCACTTTCCCCACTAAAGATCCTGCAAACTGGTGACCCGCGATGTTCACCCCGCAAGATTCTTTTTCTCCTCAAATTTGAAGTGGAAGCACCGACTCCGGTCGGGCCAAGACCCTCAATCGGAGGCCCGACCATTAACACCGACGGATGACACTAATGGGCGTAACCCGCCTTGACGTCTCCCCCAAATCATATAATATCAGTAATACTATAGCAATAAAATACTTAAAATGCATCATTCTATGTCTCAGTAATGGCGTAGCCGCTTATTCTTCCCGCAGACGGTGGCGCGAGCGCGCCATGTCATCATCTCAGAGGCGAAAAAGGCGTTCCAGAGACCAAGAACGCCATTTAGTGTGAAAAGTCGTGGTTATTTGGTCGCTGCAGACGGATATGACGCTGATCAGCTTTCATCCGTCTCACTTTTGCACTTGAATCCATGCCTTTACCTTTATCAAACATTGCCGCCAACAAGCCGGCTGCCACGCACGCGCACGCTGAATCCTAACGCATCATCTCTTTGTCCGCCCACGCGAATGAGCGATCTTGTTCCTTTAAAAACACCGCAATACTCGACACATCCTCCAGCAGTTGGGACAGGGTGCCCCAGTTGGGGCGATCGCGCAACGCGTACGCCCCAATCATCATCTTTTCACACATGAGCTCGAGTTCCGTGTCCTTAAACCCCACATTCATCCTTCGCCACCCGCTTCCTCTGTGCTCAGCATCTACCCTATCAGAAGTATCGACGTCGAACTCCATTGGCATACTTGCGAACGGTCCGATAAGTTCCCCATACCAAAATATAATAGAGCAATACATCAGTGTATGTCACGTGATTTACGCGTAAGACAAATGACCCTTGCCCAAGCGTCCGAATGCCCTGATTCAAAAAATCAGCCCCCACCATCAGCACGGGACTCAAAGTGGCAGCCCCCTGTGGCAGGAACACCCCAAGCAACACGAGGACAAAGCATACGGGAATTGCCAATTCCAAAAGTGGATAGAGAAAAAGGTTGATCCCGAGCGACAACAAAGAAAACTGTGCGAACAGGGCCGCGATCAAGGGCGTCAGTCCTAGTTCAGCGGCAAGGCCACGCGCTATGACGTTACGCACCCAATGCGGCCAACGACCGGGCAAGACAGCGTCCAACGCTGGGGTCATGCGAGCCAGAACCCACACAGCCGCAAACGACAACAGTACACCCGGGTCCAAAGCGGCGTCAGGTTGCCACAGGGTCAGGGCCAGAGATGAGACGGCGAACGCAGCCCATGGATCATATGTGAATCCACAAACTTCCGCCGTCCACATATAGGCGTAAGCCGCAATTGCACGTAGCGCTGGAAGCGAAAATCCGGAGTAGAGTGCCATGGCCGCGAGCAAGGCTAGTGCCGGAACGTACCACCGGCCTCTGCGCGACCCGCCAAAGCGCCTCATCGCTCGAACTAGCGGGACCACCAGCATCGTCACAGTCGCACCGGATGCAATCAGCGCATGAACCATACCAAGACCGGCCAGGGTCTTGACAACGCCTGCATCCAGCATTGAGTGGTCTCCTGCAGCGATCGCCAAGATCCAAGCCGCGGGCCCTTTGCCAAAACTCGCAACCATGCTTCGGGACGCGTCATCTAACGCTGATCCGTACAGGACGTTGACACTGCGAAAGGGAGATCCGACATCGACGACGCTCATGCTATACAAGGAGGCTGTGGTCAACAGCAGGATACCTTGCCGATGCAGAGTCACGGCAAAAGGTCCTGCAGGCACTCGCCGCACGTAGGCATACACAGCATCCCAACTACCAGGAACAATTTGCAACGAAGCCGGGAAGAATCGCGCCACGACTTCACTTCGACTACCGCCGGCCACCGTTTTCGGTAGCGCCACGTCCATCCATACGGGCACTTCGGGCTGAAATCTGTGTTCACCTGAGCGAGCGAAGACGCCGCCCACTAAAAACTCTCCCGAGATGTGCTTTGCATTTCTTTGTATGGACCCTGCCCATGTCCCGATCATCAGCACTGTACCCTTGCCGCTCATCGCCAATACGGCATCCGCTTGCGACTGTCTCAGCGCCAAGGCATCCGTGGCGTAAGCGAATCCCGTCAAGACACTCATTGCAATAGCAGTGGGGAGAATGGCTGTGGCCCAGTTCAACCTCCAGAATGCCCTGCCGCGCCATGGCACCGTCTTACTTCCTTGACGCCAGGCCGATCTCGCGCCCGACTTGGCGAAAACAAGCAGCGTCGAGAGTGCGCAAGACGCCAGCGATCCTGACAACGCGACATCCACACCATGGATGGCAGCCAAGAACGCCCCAACGCTAAACCCCAGCCAAGCCCAATTCAGCAGACTGTGCATCAAACACAGCACCCTTTGTATAAAATGTACACAACCCACTTGTCACTCTGTGTCGTAACTGGTAGAATCGAAACCAGATTGCAATGCCGAATCGAAGCTGCAAGGCTTCGTACGGGGGACGTACCACCTTGGGGTGAATCTGATAGTACTCAGAGGGGCTACCTTTCAGCCCTAACCCGTCAACTAACCTCGGAGGCAACAGAAAGGGGCCTACTTTTTGCGCGCGTCTCACGTCATAGCAACCCTGAGTCTTCTAGGTGGCGTTTTGCTTTCGGGCATAGCACCTCAGGTTGCGCTGGCTGATACCAGCGGCATTATCATGCAACCTGGCTCGATGGGGGCGGATGTCTCCCTCTTGCAGACAGACTTGCAGGCGCTCGGATACTTTCCGAAGGATGAAGGTATCACAACGTACTTTGGCCCCGTAACGTCACAAGCTGTGATCTCCTACAAGGTCCATCACAAGCTTGGTGACAAAGCACTCGTCACACCGCCTGTGTTTCACTCCATTCAGCAGGCAGCATCCCGAGTCGCAAAGCAAGTCGCAGAACCAGAGACACTGGGCGACCGGATCGTGGCAAAGGCAGAGACCTATAAAGGAGACCCCTATGTTTGGGGAGGAACCTCCCCCGCCGGCTTCGATTGCTCTGGTTTCACACAGTACGTATTCGCCCAGTTTGGGATCACCTTGCCGCACTCGGCAGCGGGTCAAGCAGCGCTTGGCACACCCGTGAGCAAGGCAGACCTGGAACCCGGTGACCTTGTTTTCTTCGATACACTGGGTGGCATATCGCACGTGGGAATCTATATCGGCAACGACCAGTTTATCAATGCCGCAAGTACGCAAGTGGAAATCGACAACCTTGATGATCCGTACTACTGGGGGAGTCGATACCTCTTCTCAAGGCGAATCAACTAATCTTCGCCTTAGAGGGTCAGGTACGATTCGATTCGGCTCAGGAGCTTCGGCCCGATTCCAGGGACATGCCGCAGATCAGACAGAGTGGTAAACAGCCCATGGGCCTGCCGGTAGGCAATCATCGCCTGAGCCTTCTTTTGACCAACGCCTGGCAGCATCTCGAGAATCTCGAGATTCGCCGTGTTGAGATCGATCCGTTCTCCGGGAGCCAGTTTGTGTTTGTGGTGATGCCGACCACGAGCAGACTGGCGGCTCGGAGATGTGTTTGTAAAAGTAAATCCACTGGCAAGGGCCCCGCCCGAAGCACCGTCCCCCCCTGTCGTCGCCACGGCCAGCTGGGTCTGGCCTAGGGCCGGCACAACGACCTCCATTCCATCCTCTACGACAGCCGCCAAGTTGATGGCGGCGAGATCAGCGTCTGCCAAGGCCCCACCCGCTCCCTGAATCGCCTGAGCAACACGGGCATCAAGCGCAAGTTTGTAGAGCCCCGGGCGATGCACCGCCCCAACGACGTAGACCGTCATCATTCCGGCGTTGGACGCTCCCGTCAAGCTCTTCGCGTCAGGAAAGCCAGACCCGGCCCCTGACGACGATCCACTGGCGCTCCCGCCCGACACAGGTAGAGCGCTCCCGCCCGACGATCCGTCGCCTTGAACTTTAACAGGCCCGGCCACCATGGAGTCTGCCTTGGCCCGGACATCTAACCCTTGACGGCTCAAGTTAAGCCCAAAAACGGTCCACCCTGCGATCAAGGTCACAACGAGACCAAACGATAGCACTCGCTCGACCCCTCCCACCCTGCGCAAGCGTTGAAAAACTCCTTTCATCCATCCCACTCCCCTTTCGATCTGCTTATATAGCCCGTTCGGGATATCACGGCGAATCCCTTTTTACTAGACGATCATTTACAAAACAAGAAATTTCGTCATCATGACCCGATGCAGATTGGGCAGGTCTGTAGTACAATAGGAGCGATCATAGACCGAAAGCAGGCGTTGTAGTGCTGACCCCAAGCATGGAAGACTACCTTGAAAAAATATACGTCTTGATGAAGAACAAAGGGTATGCCCGCGTCTCGGACATCGCCTCTTCTTTGGCTGTGCAACCTTCCTCCGTGACGAAGATGCTGCAAAAACTCGACGAACAACAGTATGTCAGTTATGAGAAGTACCGGGGTATTATGTTGACGCAATCGGGGGAGCAGATGGGTCGGGCTATGATCCACCGCCACAGTATGCTTGAAGAGTTGCTTCGCATGTTAGGCATACAAGAAGACACCATTCGCGTAGACGTGGAAGGGATCGAGCACCACGTCAGTCCGCAGACAGTGTCCCAGTTATACTACCTCATGCTGTTTTTCAAACGCCATGAAGAGGTCCTCAACACCTTCTCGGAGTTTCGCGCTCAGTGCCTCGGAACAGATGGAGACCAGAGTCAAGGGAATGGCAGTGACGCCGACTGACATACCGAAACGCAGGGGATGGCGGATGAATCACCGCAGTCCTCTGTGTTGTCATCGCTGCGGCTCCCGGGCTCCCCAGGTCCCCACTCTGACCTATCGCGTCGCGAAGAAAAACCAGCGTGAAGCTTGAGCCATCTCCTCTTCATCGGGAATGATGTTGTAGCGGATGCCGCCGTTGATCGCACCGAAGGTCAGCACTGCCGTCTGCTTGGACAGGTTGGCGCGGCGGCTGACGATGGTCTGCGCGGTGCCCACCAGGTCGGCGGTGGCGACGATCGGATCAACCCCGTTCCACGGCGCCGAACCATGCGTCTGGCGGCCGATCACCTTGATCCCGAACCGGTCCGAGGCCGCCATCAACGGGCCACCGCGCACCGCGATCTGACCCACCTGCACGCTGGAGAACACATGCAGGCCGAACACCGCTTCCGGCTTGAAATCGGCGAACAGGCCTTCCTTCAGCATGAGTGCCGCACCACCCTCTTCCGGCGGCGGTGCGCCCTCCTCGGCCGGCTGGAAGATCAGCATCACCTGGCCCGGCAGGTCCTTCTTCATCGACACCAGTGCTTCGGCCACGCCGAGCAGGGTCGCGGTGTGCGCGTCATGGCCACAGGCATGCATCACGCCCACGGTCTGCCCGCGGTACTGGTCAGTGGCCTTGGAGGCGAACGGCAGGCCGGTCTGCTCGGTCACCGGCAGCGCGTCCATGTCGGCGCGCAGGGCGATCTTCGGCCCCGGCTTGCCGCCCTCG
>Ga0080006_1134302_pt1 | contig 11028 bp, 9 predicted proteins | sample RS3BMetagenome_FD_69209 | JGI IMG/M metagenome (GOLD analysis project Ga0080006, IMG submission 69209) | Ferric oxide microbial mat and aquatic microbial communities from Rainbow Spring, Yellowstone National Park, USA - RS3B (SPADES... ... | reverse complement strand
TGCATCGCCGCCATCACGCACAGCAACAACAATATGTTCAAGGTCAAGCCCGCATCGGCGACCAGACCCGCCCGGCTATAATAAACAGCCATGAAAATCAGCACCATCGCCGCGCCCACCACGAAAGAAAGCTCGCCCTGATGGATGGAGTCGCGGCCGAGCGAAGGACCCACCGTGCGCTCCTCGATAATCTCGACGGGAGCAGGCAGCGCGCCAGAGCGCAGAACGATCGCAAGGTCGTGAGCTTCGTCAATCGAAAAGCGGCCAGTGATTGAAACCTTACCCCCAGGGATGCGCTCCTTAATCACCGGCGCTGAGTAGACGGTTCCGTCGAGAATGATCGCCAGGCGACGGCCCACGTTGTCAGCCGTCACCGCGTCGAAGATTCTTGCCCCCCGCTGGTCGAGGTCGACCGACACGTACGGTCCCTCAAGACGAGAGCCCGGCCGCACGCGCGCGTCAACCACCGAGTCGCCGGTCATCAGCACCGCAGACTCGACCAGAAACGGTTCGCGCCCCTCCCGCCGCGGTGGCCCGTAGACAATTTCGTCCCCTGGAGGCGGCCCGTTCTGCAGCGCGTCCTGCACATTATGCGAATCGTCGACTACCTTGAATTCGAGCACCGCGGTCTTGCCGATAAGCTCCTTGGCCCGCTGCGGATCCTGAATCCCCGGCAGCTGCACGAGGATATCATTGTCACCCTCGCGCGCAACCGTCGTCTCGCGCACCCCGAGTTGGTCAATACGGTTGCGGATAGTCTCCAGCGCCTGGTCCATCGCGCCGCGTCGAATACGCGCCTGTTCGAGCGGCCGCAGCGTCATCTCGAACGCGGGCCCGCCGCTTGCGCTTTCGACCGGAGTAAAGGTGAACTCCGGGAAAGACTTCTCGACCAGCTCCTGAAACGCGCTCCTTTCGGCGGGCTCCTTGAGCTGAGCGAGGATCGCGCCCGAGGGTTCAACCGAGACCTGGGCAAAGGCGAGATGATTTAACTTAAGCTCGCGTTTGAGATCGTCGGCGCGCCGCGTAACCGTACTGCGCACGGCCGCATCCAGCTTAACCTCCAGCAGCATGTGCGTTCCGCCCTGAAGGTCAAGTCCCAACTGAATCTTGGGCGCCGGCAGATACGCCTTCCACCAACCGGGTAGTTCCACGCTTGCCGTGGGCACCAGCAGCACCACTGCCAAACCGGCAAGCGTAGCTGCGAGATAAAGCCGGGTGGCACCGGCACCGTTCGTGAAGTGAAGGTAGAGGATCGCTCCGGCCAGCGCGAGCAATATCAGAATCGGGGCGAAATTTTGATTCTCCAAAGCTAAACCGGTCCCTAATTGAAGCTAATTGGCGGCGCGGTCACGTCCCGCTCTTGCCATGCGTGGTTTCGTCTTTGTCCTTAGCGCCCTTGGGCGTCTTGCCGTAAGCCGACAGCGCGGCGATCTGCGGTCTTTCCACCCGCACCCGAACGCCTTGAGCGATTTCCAGCGTCACCACTTTGTCCCCCAGCTCGACGACTCGGCCAAGCAAGCCGCCTGTGGTGACCACCTCATCGTTACGTTTAAGCGCGTTGAGCATCTTCTGATGGTCGCGCGCCTTTTTGACCTGTGGTCGGACCTGGACGAAGTATAAAATTCCGAACAATAGAACCATTGGCACCAGGTACGCCAACACAACCTCGCTGTTCTGGCTCGACCCTCCTGGCGCAGCAGCCTGTGCCCATGCGACTGTTTCCCAAAACATTTTTCCGTGTGCCTATTCGCGGTCAACCGCGTTTTCGCTCATCCGTTCCAGCAAGCCGGCCGAGAAAGTCTGGTAAGCGCCGGATACGATAGCAGCTCGCGCTTGCGACATTAATCTACCGTAAAAAAAGAGATTGTGCTCAGTGAGAGCGCGCGCCGCAAGGATATCTCCGGACAAATATAGGTGGCGCAGGTAGGCGCGGCTGAAAGTTTGACAGGGCCGGCACGAGCAGCTCGCGTCCAAGGGCTTTGAGTCGCGCGTATAGCGCGCCTGTTTGATCGAAATCACTCCACACGCGGTGAACGCGTTGCCGTTGCGAGCGTTGCGCGTGGGCAGCACGCAGTCAAACAGATCATAGCCGAGCGCAATCCCAGCCAGCAGGTCCTGCGGCGTGCCGACACCCATCAGATAGCGTGGATGATCCTTCGGCAAAAGCTCGCAAACCAGAGCCGCTATATCCAGCATTTGCGCTTTAGGCTCTCCGACCGAGAGTCCGCCAACAGCAAAGCCCTCGAACGGCATCGCGGTGAGCTGTCTGGCGCTCAGTTCGCGCAGATTAGGGTAAACGCCACCCTGCACGATCGCGAACAGCGCCTGCCCTTGGCCGCGTTCGACCTTGAGCGAGCGCTCGGCCCAGCGCGTGGTCAGCTCGACCGAGCGCAACACCCGCTGCGCGCTCGCCGGATAAGGCGCGCACTCGTCGAGCGTCATCATGATGTCCACGCCTAACGCGCGCTGCATCGCCACGACCCCCTCGGGCGTCAGCTCGACTCTGCTTCCGTCAAGCGGCGACCGCAGCCTCACCCCATTGTCGGTAACCGAGGTTAGCTTGGCGAGACTCAGCGTTTGATACCCTCCCGAGTCGGTGAGCAGCGCACCCGGCCAAGCCATGAACCGATGCAGGCCTCCGAGTTCTTGCACCAACCGCTCGCCGGGGCGCTGGTTCAGATGGTAAGCGTTGGCGAGAATTAAACGATACCCGAGCGCCCAGAGTTCATCGGGCGCCATCGCCTTAACCGCGCCCTTGCTGCCGACCGGCATAAAAGCGGGCGTCTCGACGGCGCCGTGGCCGGTCAACAACCGACCTTGGCGAGCTCCTCCATCGCGCGCCACGACTGTAAAACCGCTCTGGCCGTTCGGTTCCATCGCGCGGCGCGCCCTAAAGGATCAGCATCGCATCGCCGTAGCTCAGAAAGCGATACCGCAAGCGGATCGCCTCGCGGTAGGCCTTGAGGACCAACTCGCGGCCGCCAAAGGCCATGACGAGCGCCAGCACCGTGCTGCGCGGCAAGTGAAAGTTCGTGATCATACCTTCGACCAGCTTGAAGCGAAAACCGGGCAAGATAAATAGGCCGGTGTCTCCCTGCGCGCTGCCGGTGATCGCGTACGACTCCAAGGCTCGCACCGTGCTGGTGCCGGTAGCAATAATACGGCCGCCGGTTCGCCGCGCATGTTCGATAGCAGCCAGCGCTGCGGGTGGGATAAGGTAGCGTTCCGCTTCCATCGAGTGCCGTTCAACGGTCTCGTGGCGGATAGGCGCGAACGTTCCCGGACCGATATGGAGCGTCAGCCTCGCAGCTTGGATTCCACGGTCTGCCAGCCGGCTCAGCAGTTGTTCGGTGAAGTGCAGCCCGGCGGTAGGCGCCGCAATCGCGCCCGGATTGGCCGCGTAAACTGTTTGATACTGCGCGGCATCGCTGGCAGCGACCGACCGGCGGATATAGTGCGGCAGGGCCAGTTCGCCGTGCTCGGCCAGTAGCTGCTCCATGGGCTGTGCGTCAAGGCTGTTCACGATCACTCGGCCCGGGCGCGGGCAGAACACGACGCGCAACCTCGCACCGCTGTTTAACAACAGCTCCGAGTTAGGTCTAAGCGGACGCCCGCTACGGGTCAGTGCGAGCCATCCGTCGGCCGGCTCACCGACCCTGCGCACCACCAGCAGCTCTACCAACCCGCCGGAGGTCTTGCGCGCGCGCAGCCTGGCCGCAAGGACGCGAGTATCGTTTAAGACCAAGAGATCCCCTTCGCGCAGATAGCCCCCAATCCGGTGAAAATGGGAGTGCTCAAGCCTGCCCGTGTCGCGGTTAACGACGAGCAGTCGCGCCTGGTCGCGATCGACAAGCGGCTCTTGCGCGATGAGCGCCGGCGGCAGCGAGTAATCCAGCTCTGCCAACCGCATCAGACTATAGTCCGCTCTAATAAAAGCGTTCGCGCGTCCAACCGCGGCACCTTCCGACCACCTCGGCAGCTATATGCGGCTGCAATTCGAACAGCGAGGCTGCGCAGGGCGGGTTAATCGCGCCTTACGCAGAGAGACCTACGCGACGCGCAGAACGATCTTACCGAAATGCGCGCTCTGACGCATTATGCGATGAGCGCGTGAGGCCTCGGCGAGAGGAATCACCTCGTGAATCGGCGGCCTCAGACGGCCCGCCTCCAGCTCCGCGCCGAAACGGCAAAGGAAGGCTTCGACGATTCGCCCCTTTTCCTCCGGCGAGCGGCTGCGCAGGGTCGAGCCGATTAGCTTTAGATGGCGGCGCAGAACGGCGGCGAGATCGATCTCGGCGCGCGCGCCTTGCATAAGCCCAATCAAAACCATTCGCCCGCCCGCCGCCAGCGCCTCGATATTCTGCGCGAGGTAGGCGGCCCCGATACTGTCCAGAATCACGTCGACGCCCCGACCCCCGGTTGCGGCTTTGACCTTAGGCGAGAATGGTCCCTCTTTGTAATTTATCGCAACGCTCGCACCAAGCCTAAGACAGCGCTCACATTTATTCGGGTCGCCCGCAGTGACGATCGAACGGGCGCCGACGAGCGCAAGGAGCTGAATCGCCGCCGTGCCGACGCCGCTGCCTCCACCGTGAATCAGCGCGGTTTCACCTGGCTTTATCTCCGCCAACATGAACAGGTTCAAGAACGCCGTCAGGAAGACCTCCGGAAACGCCGCCGCCTCTTCATCGCTTAGCGCAGCGGGCGTGCGGATCACCGAGCGATGGTCCACCGCCACCAGTTCAGCGTAACCTCCGCCGCTCAAAAGCGCCATCGCACGCTCCCCCGCGCGCCATCCGCTGACCCCCTGGCCGACCGCAACCACCTCACCGGCGCACTCAAGGCCGATAATCGTGGATGCGCCTGGCGGCGGCGGATACAAGCCCTGACGCTGCATCAGGTCTGCCCGATTGACCCCGGCGCAGCGCACTTTGATCAACAAGTCCCCAGGACCTACCTCGGGCTCCGGCACGTCCGCGAGCTTGAGCACGTTCTCGTCACCCGGGCGCTCACACACTATAGCCTTCATCTTCGGTCGCTCTCCCAATCTACGCCGCTTCTGAGTTAAGCCGTGCCAAGCGCGGCACGATGTCGAGCCTTGGCGCCAAAACCTCCCAGCAGCGAACTAATCCGGCGCTCCCGGGCAGGGGTCATACACCCAGCGCGTGTTCTTGGGTTCCGGCAACGGTTGACCGTCCTCGCTCACCGCTATCACTTGGCTGGCGTGGTCCAAGATGAATCGGCGCGCGCATTTGACACAGCGACCATGCTCGATGCCCTTGCCGTCGCGCATGGTCTCGAAGTGATGGGTATGAAGCACAGTAGCCAATGTCACGTTCATCGTGGCATGCGTAACGCCGTAGAATAGAGAACCCCGAATCTCGACGGGTAAAGCTTCACGACCTGGCCCTGCGGCTACGCCTTGACGGCGCACAATTGTCGGTTGCATATCGACCGATAACTCGATAACCGACGCCCAGGGACGAAGTTCAATCGGGCCGCAAGCGGATGCCATTCAAGGCAAACCGCCGACAGTCCCTTGCGATCAGCATAAACTCGACAATAATAATTGCACGGTTAATATAGTCGGAACAAACCATAAATCAAATACGGTTATGGCGGAACTCACCAACCGTGCCGATGCAGTCTTAAGGCGGCTTTCGCGGTCAGCCTAACGTGGGAGAGAATCTACCCGGTCGGCGCACCGCGAATGCAGGAAAAGCTTGGGCGGTGTTCGGTCCGCGCCGTTTGCGGAGCTCTGGGCCACGTTCTATATTGGCAGATTGCGCGCAGATGACTTTAGGGCGAGGCAATGCGCACGGTGCGTATACGTGAGCTGATGGAAATTTCCAGACGGTCGCTTTGTATAGCGCACCCGCCGATGCGCGCGAGGACGGGAAAATTCGTCGGCGTCATCTACAAGGCCAGGCGCGCCTCGAACCTATGTAGGCAGTTGTGGGTTGTCGCATGTCTGCTTGCTCTGGCGCTCAAGGGCACAATCGCGTGCGCCGCCATACCGAGCGGTCAAAGCGTTGCCGACTGCTGTGTTAGGCAGTGCCCCAGCGCGCCCGCGCCTGCGGACTTGCGATGCTGCGGCTTAGCGCACGCCGCTGCCGACCCGAGTCGTCCTGTTCCCGGTGGCGGTCTATCGACCGATCTACAGATAGCTCGCCCCAGCACGCGGCCCGCCGAATTTTCTAGCTTTAACTTGAGTACGTTACCTCCGCTTTTGTGCGTCGGTCGCGCCCCTCTGAAGCTCCTTTGTTCCCTGCAGCTTTGAGCTGATCCGTCCGCTTCTCAGCAGATAGGTTTTAGGCGCACGCGGCCCGGCGGCCACGCTGCCTCTTATTACACCCTGTACCCGCGACCGGAGACACAGCTTGAGGTCTGTCATCCGGCGCCACGAAGAGGACCCTCGACAGCGGGTCGGTGTCAAAGTTTTTATGGCACGATTGAATGCGCGAAGTAGGTTATCCGCAAGCGTAAGGACATTGTTTTTGTGCGCTGTAGCGGCGCTAGCGGCTGAGTTCTGTGCATTAGCCGACGCGGCCCAAAGCGCGCCCGTGGATGCGTCTGAGCGGCTCGAGGATCTGATCGCCGAGGGGTTGCGCAACAGCCCGTATCTCGCCGAGCTGCGCAGCCAATGGCTCGCACAGCGCCAAGCGGCGCCGCAGGTCAGCACTGTGCCGGATCCGGAGATAGCGTTTCAAAATCTGGCGGTTGGCAATCCGATCCCCGGCCACGGCCTTCAAACCAGCAATTTCGCCTATTTTGGCTACGGCATATCTCAAGAGATTCCATTTCCCGGCAAACTCGGGCTTAACGCGAAAATCGCCAGAGCTGACGAGAGATATCTCGAGCAGCAACTTGCCCTAGGCGCCAACTTAACTGGCCAGAAAATCAGCGAGTTATATTACGAGCTTTCTTATCGAAACAGTGAACATCAGCTTCTCCTGAATAAACGCGAAGAGCTGCGACAAATCCAACAAATCACCGAGACGCGCTACCGAGTCGGCGAGGCAGAACAGCAAGACGTGCTCAAGGCGCAGTTGCAAATGAGCGCCATACTGAAAGAGCTGGTCGACAACGAGGAGACGAGCGAGCAAGCCCAGGCCCAACTCAAGGCAATCCTGGGGCGCGATGCGGACTCGCCCGCGATACGGGTCGGCAGCCTTAAGCCAACGGAGCTGAGTCTTGGAGGAGCAAAGCTGCGAGCTCAGGCCGCGCAAGCATCACCCCAACTCAAGGCTCAGCGCGCATTGGAAGAACAGGCTTCTGATAAGCTTGCCCGAGTGCGTAAAGATTTTCTTCCAGATTTTGTGCTCCAGTATATGTATCAAAATACCGGAGCGCGCTTTCCGGACTATTATATGGCGACAATAGGCGCCAAAGTGCCGCTCTACTTTTGGCGCAAGCAGAAGCCCGCGCTCAAGCAGGCATCGCTCGAACTTGAGGCGGCGCGCGCTCGGCTTCACGCAACCGAATTGAGCGTCTACTCAAGTCTCGGCGTCGAAGAGGCTGCGCGCAAAGCTACTGCGCGTTTGATGACCGTCTATCAGGAAGGACTTTTGCCGCAAGCCGAGGCAACGTACGAGTCAGCGCTAGCCTCGTATCGCGTCGGCAAGCTCGACTTCGAGACCTTGCTCTCGGCCTTCAACGACGTCCTTGAACTCAAGCGCGGTTATTATCGGGCGTTGACCGACCACGAGATCGCGACCTCGAAGATCAAAGAGCTGCTTGGCCAATTTCACTAGAACCTATCTCATAAACGCTTTCGCCTGGTCGTTCATGAACGCTTTTGCTCTCTCGGGTACGCTGAGCCCTTCGCCGCTCATTCCGAGCGCAGCGAGGAATTTAAGCGTTGGTCAAGCTTTTGTTGCAGCGAGACCCTTCGCTACGTTCAGGGCGGCCGCTTCGCGGCGCTGCCAGCGAACAACGGCTCAGGGTAAGCTCTGCGAATGAATTTTTAGTGGGGCGGGCCGCCGTGTCCGCCGTGCTTCTTTTCTCAGTGGGGCGGGCCGCCGTGTCCGCCCCACTACGCAAAAAATCACACACTCTCAGAATGAGCAAAAGGGCACCTGGAATTACCTAGCGGGCGCGCAGCATGGCATCCGCGCCCTATTTATATGAGATGACTTCTAGGCCAAGCACGCTGAGGACTTAGAGAACTTAGGCCGAGCGGCCGATATAACTGAGCGCCGGCGCCGCTTTGGCAAACTCTGCGCAAATAGCCCGATAGTTTTCCAGATCGTCCACGGTACGAAAATAACCGTCGACCTGAAACCCGTATATCCCCGCACCGCCCGCAATCAGCGGCGCCAGCAGATCACTCACTATGCCGAAGGCCGGTTGCTTCGGCGCAAAGTCCACAAGGGCGGGCTCACACAATGTCAGCCCGCAAAAAATGTGCGGGCGCAGCGTGCACGAGTCTTGCGGGCGTAAATGCGCCGGATAGTCGTCGTAGACCGCGTCGCTGGCCGCCTGGTCAAGCTGGCCTGCGACATGGCGGGCGCCGATCGAGCCTTTCCTCAGACGCACGCGCCGCACCCTCCCCTCAAAATCCGTCTCCACGATGCTATAGCGGGAGTTGTTCACGCAGGGACGCAGCGCCAGGGTCGCAAGTGAGCGGTTGCGGCGATGAAACTCGGCCATAGCCGCAAGGTCGAAATCCAAAATCGTGTCGGAATTGGCCACCCAGAAAGTGTTGTCACCGAAAAACTCGCGCAGCGCCACCAGCGGCCCCCCGGTGTTGAGCAGCTCTCGTTCAGGTGCATAACTAATCTTGAGCCCCAATTCGGAGCCGCTGCCCAGCCTTTGCTCGATTAGCGATCCCAAATGATGCAGGTTAATCACGACCCTTTGCACGCCGGCGCGCTTGAGCATCATCAGGGGATAATAGATCAATGGTATGCCGCCCAGCGGAAGCAGCGGTTTTGGCGTGGTGTAAGTCAGAGGGCGCAAACGCTCGCCAAGTCCCGCAGCGAGCACCAGCGCCGTCTCGACTCGTTCGCCGAGGCTCAGCGGCACAGTATCCCTCGCAGTACCGGAAAGTCGTCGCTGGCGCCCAGCATGCGACGTGCCTGCTCAACACAAAACGGCAGATAGGCGCGATAGTGCTCCTGCCCGAGGCGGCTTAGCTGAGCGAAACGTCCGATCGCTTTCAAAGCATGTTGCAGCACCGCCAGCCGATATTCTTCAAGAAAGCCGACCGGGTCGAGCAACAGGGCGCTTTGCGGTCGAGCGCGATGCTGTGCTTGTTCGATATAGTAGGCAACCAGGTCGGCTTCGAGCAGCGGCCCGATCACTGAGACACTGTCGCGCGTGGTCAACATCACCGCCAAATCCTGCGCCGCCGGAGCCATCAACGCGTCCTGGAAATCAAGCACCCGCAAGCGGCCATCGGGGCCGACAAATAGATTGTACCCGTGAAAGTCGCGATGGGAGAAGACGCGCGGCAAACGCCCCAGCGCAGCGGCAAGCCGGGCAAGTTCAGGCGCGACCACCTCGCGCTCGGCCTCGGCGTTGATTGCGGCCAGACCCTCGTTCAGGAACTGCTCCATCTCCCAGGCGAATAAACGCTCGTCATAAGCGATGGAGAAGGCCAGACAGCGAGGGTCGCGTCGCGCCGTGCCGTCAACATGAAACCGTATCAATTCATCGATTGCCGCCCGAAACAACTCGGGCGCACGGGTCGGGCGCAACTTGACCGCGTCGATTAAGCTCACCTCACCCACATCCTCGACCAAGATCAGGCGGCTCGGGTCAATCGCCGCTGGGTCGCCGCTAAGCGTCGGACGTGCCGCGGGGTCGGCAGGCTTAGCGTCATTGGTCCAGTACAGCTCGGGCACGCTCACGCCGAGCGTCTTAAGATACCGCCCCACGTTGAGGTACAGCGGCTCGGGCAGAGGCTCGGGCAACAGTTTTAACGCCCGCGCGTAGGTCGGCAAGTCGTACGGCCCTAGGTAGGCGGCAATTACCGAGGCCGGAGCATCGCTCGCGCCGCGCTCGAGATACACCCGCCAGTAACGGCGCGCGGAAGCGTCGCCCTTAAGCTCTCGCACCGTCTTGAGACCCGCAGCGGGCCACCGCAATGGAAGCACGGTTTGGAGCCAAGAAAGCACGGTATCTAGGGCGGGGTCGGTCACGATCGGCGATTGTAGCGAGAGGCATAATATGTTGCACGCGTTTGCCCGTACTCTTTTACACACGCTTATAAGCGCTCGGTCGCTGGCCCACGCGATTTAGACGTGAAGTATCGAAGGCGTGCCGGCTGCACCATGAGGTTTCGTCGGTTTACACCGTTGTTACGCTCCCAACGGGCGCTACGGCCGTTTCCATGCCAAGAACTGAGACTATCTCGACGCCAGAGAGAAATTCATCGCCAAGCTTGCCCAAAGCGTATCGCGCCCGTTCAAAATTCGGTTAAGATACAAAGGCAGAGGACTTTGTTCGTCGCGAAAGCGCTATGGCCACGTGGTTTCCGATTGCTGTCATCACCGGATTTGCCGCTCTGGTCGTCGGTGTGATGGTCTCGATCAACCGGATTCTCGGTCCGCGACGGCCAAGCCCGGTCAAAGGAGAAGCTTTCGAATGCGGAAACGCGCCGAGCGGAAGCGCCTGGGCGCGCTTTTCAGTTCGCTTTTACCTTATAGCGATCTTATTTCTCGTATTCGATGTCGAGGTGGTCTTGCTTTATCCTTGGGCCGTAGGAATTCGCCGGCTCGGCGTCTTTGGTCTTATCGACGCTGGAATTTTCATCGCCGTCCTAGTGGTCGCGCTCATCTACGCGATCCAGCGCGGCGCTTTGGACCTGGAATAAAGCAGCGTCGAGCACCGGTTTAACGACACTACGCGACGAGCCGAGAGGGTTTGGCGGCGCGCGAGGAGAAAGCGGTTAGCGGTCGAATGTTGATCGAGCACTTGAGAGCGCGCTATGGCGCCGACATCATCTGTGCCGAGGTCAAGAACGGAGAGAATGTCGCTATAGTTGGACGCGATCGCGCGCCAGCACTGATGCAGCGTTGGCGT
>Ga0080006_1129096_pt1 | contig 11029 bp, 10 predicted proteins | sample RS3BMetagenome_FD_69209 | JGI IMG/M metagenome (GOLD analysis project Ga0080006, IMG submission 69209) | Ferric oxide microbial mat and aquatic microbial communities from Rainbow Spring, Yellowstone National Park, USA - RS3B (SPADES... ... | reverse complement strand
TCTGGAAAGCTTACCACTGAGCAAAAATGATAAGGAGAAAATAGCGCACATGAACGCTGAGCGGCTTATGAAATTTTGACCTACTTAAGGGTAATTTTTCACACTGTCATAGGTGTTAGCTACACATAATTAGTTAAAAACACAAAATCAAATATTATTCATTATTGCAGATTATAAAATTCATATCAATAGAATCATTGATTTATGGGTAAATTTGAAAATAATATATAATATGTGTATAATATACTTTTGTTGTCAGCGTTTAACTTCTTTGAGCATAACCTCCATCAATTAATTACAGCAGCATTCGCGGTTGCATATGCGTTCCAGCATCTTCCTAAAGTAAACTGATTTAACCCATGCACGTAAGCAAAAGGTTGTGAAGCTGGTGAACAATGGATTGACCCAATGGGACATAGCAAAGTTAAATTTTTGTGTACAGATTAAGAGGTTTTCAATAGCTATCATTCCCTCATGGGTTTCAATAAATCAAAGCACGCTATCATTTCCTTTAGAGCATTCTGAATGTTTAACTCAAGTAATGATGTGGAAGTTGTTAAAAGTTTAGACTTGGACAATGAAAAGGTCAAGAAATTTATGAAAAATACTTACTGAAAAAGGTATTTCAAAGCTTCCTTTTATTTGCAGATAGAGGCACTAAGAGAGGAAGAGGAAATTAATAAGAAAACTCAATTAAATCTTTTGGTCTAGACCTTGATTATATTTCACAAATAAATCAATCATGTAGAATAGGTGACATGGCGGGACCCCCTTTCTTCAATGTAAGAGCTTTGCGCTTTTAGAAAAGACTTAGAAGTGAAACTGTGAATTATATATTGGAGCAAGATTATACGTGATGTCTGCAGACAGTGGCACAATCTATTTAATCTTAGCCATACAGTAATTATGTGCAACAGCTTCATAAGTCATAAATTTTATAATCATAAAAATTGCGGAAGTACTTTTTCACCAATGATTATCATTTGCTCTAATCTATAAAAGGCTGGAATAAGCACTAATCTTTTAACTCCAGCAAGTTTGTATTTTTCTATTTTTTCTATGGCTTTTTCAACACTACCCCAAATACCGCTTTCTACTGTAGCCTCCGACCATTTAGGCAAGTCCATATATTTATTCGTAAATTCTAAAACCTTAGATTTGGCCACATTTTCATCAGAATCTATGTATATGGGTACCATGTTTGTATTGTCAAAATTTTCAGGATTTCTGCCTGCCTTTAGGGCTTCACTGTTTATTGTACCAAGTGAAGTTCTAAAAGAATCCGGGGTATAGTAATATGATAACCATCCGTCACTCATTTTGCCAACTCTTTTTAGAACATTTTCCGTGTAGCCACCCATTAAAAACTTTATTGGTTGTTTTGGTCTTGGGGCAATTGTCATGTGCTCATACTTCTTACCATCAAAACTTATATTTACGTCTTCATTGTATAATAATGTATTTATTACATTTAAATTTTGAACCAATATTTTTCCCCTTTTATTAAAATCTATTCCTACAGCATCAAATTCCCTTTTGTACCAACCTGATATAACAGCCAGTAAAAGCCTGTTGCCAGATATATAATTTAATCCAGAAATTACTTTAGCTGCAACTAATGGGTCTCTTAGGGTCAATAAATAAAGGGATCCTAGATTAATTCTTTTTGTTACCCCTGAAAAATATGAAAGTAATGTAAGTGAATCCAGTACTGGGAATACATTTTTCGAACCGAGTAACAAATGATCCCAAGTCCATATAGATTCGTATCCAAGCTCATCTGCTTTTATACAATATGTTTTCAGGGATTCAACATCTGGCTCCTTTCCTGGGCTGGTAAAATTTTCTATTGCGACTCCTATTTTCATATTAATTTAATTTAGGCTTTTACAATTTAATAAGCTTACGCTTTGACATTATTGGAATTATTTATATTATTGATTATACTTTTAGCATTTGCAGAAATTTGCCACGTCGCTTCAAAATATTCAGCAAGGCTTGAAATTATTTTTTTGCTTCTAGTGTAAAATGCAAAATATTCCTGATTAAATACAGAAGGCTGGCTTGTCATAACTATTGTTTCTGATCTATCTGTTATGACAAATCTAGTTATATAACTGGATCCAGTAAAATGTCTGATTTCTACGCCTTTCATATAATTTAAAATTATATGCATGTTCTTTTCATTAATATCTGTTATAACCCTGATCTTAATGCCTCTTTTTGAAGCTTTCAATTCTTCAGCAATTGTGCCATTGTTCCAGTTAAGTTCTATACCCGTAGAGGAGATTATACGTATTATCTCTTTAGATGAATTTCTAACCATATTTTTCATTTTTTCAAAAATCTCTTCTCCTTCAATGTATTTTATAAAATCATCTTCATCTGCTGATTTAGTTATTGATATGTTTTGATTAAGTTTTTCTTTTAATTCTTTTAAAACTTCATCTGATCTTCTATAAAACAACCCAAGCCTTTCTTCTTCTTTTTTTCTTAAATTTTGTATCAAAGACTCTGGAAATACTGCAGTAATTCTTCCTCCCTGGCTATAATCTACCATTATATAACCCTTTTTCAGCATATTATTCAAAGTTACAGCCAAATTATCTTTCTTGACCCCCGAAATCATTTCTAAGGATTTTAAGTCTGTGGGTCCTCCCAAAAACAGCAATATATACATTCTAGCCTCTAGAGGCATCATGCCTAAATCTATTAAATTGTTTATTAAATCTTCAAGCCTGTTTTCTAATTTCATCTTACAAATTCAATCTTTAAAATTTATTTATAAACTTTAATGACGACACAGTAGATGGAAATTTGTCCAGCTGGGAATGCGATAGTAGTAAAATTTAAATTTACTTATAACTGAATCGAAAATTGAAAATGGTTAAACCTGAAGATCTAGTAAACGTTGTAGATAAGGAAAGTAATGAAATAGTTTCGTTCTTAAGGGATATAATTAGGATACCAAGCGTCACTGGTGAAGAGGGCGAAATTCAGAGGTTCGTATCCAGCTATCTTAAGGAGCTTGGGATAAAGTTAGATATATTTGAACCTGACATAAATGAATTAAAAAAACATCCAGCTTATGTGCCAGTTGAAAGGGATTACAAGGGAAGGCCTAATGTTGTAGGTATACTTGAAGGCAGTGGACAGGGCAGGTCTATTATATTAAATGGGCATGTAGATGTTATACCTGCAGGACCACGTGAATATTGGAGTGTTGATCCGTGGGGCGGTGAAATCATTGGTGAAAGCATCTATGGAAGAGGAGCTTCAGATATGAAGTCTGGAGTAGCTGCAATGACAGGTGCCTTAAAGATCATAGCAGAATCTGGGATTAAGCTCAAGGGGAAGATAATAAGTGAATATGTAATTGATGAAGAATTGAGCGGGCACGGTACATTAGCATGCATATTAAGAGGCTACAGTGCAGATGGAAGTATAAATTTGGAGACAAGCAGCATGAAAGTGCAACCTGCTAGTATAGGGAGGATATGGTATGAAATTTCTGTTAAGGGCAAACCTGCAGGTATACAGAACAGGAGAAATGGGGTCAATGCCATCGATCTAGCTTACAAACTTAAATTGGCAATAGATGCTTATGAAGCTAATAGGATAAGTACACTAAGCCATCCGTTATTTCCAAATAAAGATGAATCTCTACCATGTATGGTGGGCGAGTTTCATGCTGGGACATACCCTAGCGCTTTTCCTGACACCTGTATTCTAAGGGGTAGCCTAGCTACACTTCCTAACGAAGATTCAAAAAGAGTTAAGGATGATTTTATAAAATATTTAACTGAAGTCGCTAGACAGGATCCTTGGATGAGGCAGCAGCTTCCTGACATAAAATATAAGGGATACTTTGCAGAGCCTGCAGAAACAAGCACAGAACATCCCCTTGTCAAAACCGTTAATAATGCATACCGTTCTGTTTTAAAAAAGGAACCAGAAATAAGTGGAAGAAATGGAGCAGCTGATATACGTTTGTTAATAAAATATGGGAACACTCCAAGTATAATTTTTGGTCCAGGAGATACATTGCAGATGCATGCTACAGATGAACATGTTAAAATTGAAGATGTTATAAATGCAACAAAAATAATGGTCAAAACCATACTGGATTGGGTTGGTTATGAGTAAATTTTTATTTTTTTAAAAATAATTAACCTCCATCGATAACTGGGAAGAGCATTACAATATCTTCATTATTAAGTGGAATGTCAAAGTTAGCAGCTTCATGCCCATTAATTAATACAAAAAATGGTTTGCCTTCATATGAAAGCATTTTATTATCGATCTTCAAGTTAATACCAAATTTTTTGTTTAATAATAGTATCAACTCCCTAACGTCCTTTACATCGGCATCAATTCCATTAATTCCTAGATATTTTTGTAATATTGAATAACCCTTTAGTTTAACCATGCAGAATTTATGGAGGTTAAATTTAAAAATCATTTTGCAAAATTAAAAATAAGAGGAGATATAAAGTGACCATTTCACTTCAATTAGAAAAAGAAATTTTTTATGAAATTTTAGAAAAGGGAAGAAACGATTATTTTAGGATAGATGCAGAAAGGAAGGCGAAAGGGGAGATAAAGTACACGGGCGACTTGATTGAGGTAAACGCACTTTATGTAAAAGTATTCAGGTCTAATGTGCCTCACGCTTTAATTGAATCACTAAACATACAGGATGCTTTGAGTGTCTCTGGAGTTGTAAAGATTTTAACGTATAATGACATTCCAGGAGAGGGCATAATAGGCTTCTTCACTCACGATCAGCCATTGCTTGCGAAGGATAGAGTTAGATACATAGGTGATCCTATAGCCTTGATTGTTGCTGAAACGCCATTGGCTACAATAAAAGCAATGGAAAGAATAAAGGTTTCATATAAACCGTTGCCAGCAGTGCTTTCAATAGATGAAGCACTGAATCCAAATTCAGTAAAAATACATAATAGAGGCAATATAAAGGAAATGTTTACAATTAACAGAGGGGATATTCAGAGTGGAGAAAAGGATTCATCTGTAATAGTTGAAGGAAGATATGATTTCGGCTATCAAGAGCATGCATACCTTGAAACGGAAGCGTGCTTAGCTATTCCAACGAGCGATGGTATAGTAGCTATTGGAAGCATGCAGGTTCCATTTTCAGTTGAGAAGGCTATAAGAACGGTTTTGGGCAATGCTGTAAAGAACGTCAAGGTTATTCAGGCACCTACAGGGGGTGGCTTTGGGGGTAAGGAGGATGCACCAGATGAGGTTTGTGCTCAGGCCGCGCTTGCAGCATGGGCTACAGGGAAACCAGCATTTCTTATGTTCAACAGGAGGGAATCGATAGGTTTTCATCCTAAAAGGCACCCAGGATATATCAACAGAAAGCTTGGTGCAACAAATGATGGAAAATTAAAGTTGCTAGTTGAAGACATTTATCTTGATGGAGGAGCATATATGTCCTTGTCTCCAAGGGTAATCTTTCAGGCAGTAATGACCGCACCAGGACCTTACTATATCCCTAATCTTCAGATAAATGGAGTAGCAGTGTACACCAACAAGGTACCTGCTGGTGCCTTTAGAGGGTTTGGAAAGCCACAGTCACAGTATGCAACGGAAGTTCAAATGGAGGAGCTTGCCAGGGAATTGGGCATGGATCCAGCTGAATTAAGGCTAATTAACATTATCCACGAAGGAGATGAACTCATCATGGGTGGAAGATTACAAAACGGTGTGGGGGCCGAACACTGCGTGAAGAAGGCCATGGAAATTTCAGACTGGAAGAAAAAAATTGCATCATATCCTTTAACAAATTCTGCTAAGGTTAAGGGCATTGGGATGGCCTCTGTAATACACGGTAACAGCATTGGTCCACTTGGGATAGACGTAGGAGCAGCAATCGTTGAGTTAAATGAAGAAGGGAACATACTGATAAAAAATTCTCTAACAGAATACGGCCAGGGAATTATCACAGGTTGGACAGATATTGTAAAAAACGCTCTAAATGTTGATGGTGAAATTATAAAGGTATTATATCCTGACACTTCTATTATGTATGATTCTGGCCCCACGGTGGCCTCCAGGAGCACAGTTGTGGGTGGAAGGGCTTTATTAGAAGCCGCATTGAACTTCAAAAGCGAACTTATTAGGTTTGTAAGCACATTTACTTCAATTAACCCCAATAGGTTAAGCCTTGAGCATAACTACGTAACTGATATACCAGAAAAAAGGCTAAAAATTACTTTAAAGGAAATTTCAGAAAATGCCAAAGGGAGAGGCATCATAATAAAGGGTGAATCATGGTACAATAATAACGTAGATGTTTACTGGGATAAGGATAAAGGGGTGGGTAAGGCTTGGAAATCCTATTCGTTTGCTACACATATAGCAGAAGTAGAAGTAGATACTGAAACTGGTGAGGTCAAGGTCTTAAATTATTACGCGGTGCACGATTCAGGAAAGATAATAAACAAAAAGTTGGCTGAGACTCAAATATATGGTGGAGTAACACAGGGTCTAGGGTATGCCCTAATGGAAGATCTTATAGTTAAAGATGGCAAAGTGCTAAATGATTCATTTTTAGATTACATGATTCCAACTTTTGCGGATACTCCCAATATTAATGCCTCTTTTATTGAGACTTATAATATGGATGGACCATTTGGGGCTAAGGGGCTTGGTGAAGTTCCAATTGAACCCGTAGCTCCTGCAGTAGTTAATGCAGTTAGCAATGCTATAGGAAAAAAGTTGCGCACTATACCGATTACGCCTGAAAGGGTATTAACAGCAATAAGAGGTGAACTATAAGTGCAGCCATTTCAATATCTTTATCCAATAAAGGAGTTTGATTTTCACCGTCCTCTTTCAGTAAAGGAAGCCTTACAAATGCTTGATCAATTAGATGAACCAAAGGTAATAGCTGGGGGTACGGATCTGACTATAGCTCTGAAATATGGTTTAGTTAATCCTAAGAACATAATAGATTTGAGCGCATTAAATGAACTTAAGTACATTGTTGAAAATAAGGATGAGATAAGGATAGGATCACTCACAACATTTGATGAGATTGATACTTCAGAATTGATTAAGGAAAAACTACAGAGTCTTTGGGCGGCTTCCCACAATGTAGGAACATGGCAAATAAGGACCCTAGCCACTATTGGGGGTAATTTAGCTAACGGATCACCTGCAGCTGACAGTGCACCTCCACTTATTGTACATGATGCATCTGTGTTAATAAGGTCAATAAATAATGAAAGAATGGTGCCCATAACTGCTTTCTTTACCGGTCCAAAGAGGACAGTCTTAAAGTCAAACGAATTAATAACCGAAATAAGGATGCCCAAATCTGATACCAAAAGCTGGTGGATGAGGATAGGTAGAAGACAAGCCAATACCATATCGGTAGTAAGTGTCGCAGTTTCAGCTGAAATTGCAGATAGTAAATTTATGTCATGCAAAATAGCATTGGGTTCTGTAGCGCCTACTCCTATCCTAGCATTAAAAGCATCAGAATTTCTAAAGGGCAAGGAAGTCACTGAGGAGAACATTACAGCAGCATCTGATCTAGCTTCCAAGGAGAGTTCGCCGATAACAGATATAAGGGGTAGCGCTCAATATAGAAGGGTAGCGGTAAAGGTCTTAACCCAAAGGATTCTTAAAAAGTTGGTGGAATAAATCATGAAGATCAAGTTTGTATTAAACGGAAAAGAAGTTGAATCAGAAGCTTCTCCTAATATGACACTTGCAGATTTCTTACATGATATTATGGGACTGACGGGAGTTAAGAAAGGGTGCGATACAGGCGAATGTGGGGCATGCACTGTACTGCTAAATGATAAACCTATTACTTCTTGTCTAATGTTGGCACCTCAAGTAAATGGCAATGATGTAAAAACCATAGAATATATATCAGGCACTGTATTAGGAAGCAGAATTGTAGATGCATTTAAACAGACAGATTCTGTTCAATGTGGATACTGTATTCCTGGAATGATAGTCACAGCTCATGCCCTTATAGCCTCGAAAAGAACTAGTGAGGATGAAGCTATAAAGGAATACATGTCAGGAAATATATGCAGGTGCGGTGGATACGTAAATCAGCTAAAGGCTATCAAATTTGTAATTAATTTAGAAAATTCATTGTAGTTAGATAATATAGCACAACAAAATATTTTTATTAAAAACCATATACAGCTGTTTCTGTTCTCATTAGTCTAAATAATTTTATCAACGTTTAATCATTTTTAATTTGTTAAGCCATCAACTTATTAATTCATGCTATTTTAGCTATAAAGTTTTTAAATAATCCAACATTACAATAAATAAATTGCAATCTAGGATTTCTTCATCAAATAAGGATCACGGCTTTAAAAATAAACTCATGTCTTTAGAAGATGCCATTTCTCTTATTTCTAATGGTGATACTGTAGCCATTGGGGGTACAGTTATAACACGTGATCCATTCGGTGCCATATGGCAGATTATAAAATCTGAAAAAAGAAGCTTGACTGTAGTGAGAAATATGATGAGCTTTGAAGGCATAATTTTGGCAGTCAGTGGGGTAGCAAAAAAGCTAATTACATCATGGATAGCTATTGCAGGACCATTTGGTGCATCCAAGGTGTTTTCTGAGCTCCTTACTAGCAAAAAAATTGATTTTGAAGAATGGAGCCATATGGGCATTCTATTAAGATTTTATGCAGGAGCCATGGGAATTCCATTTATTCCAGCCTATACAATGATTGGATCCGACATTTTAAATAAACTTAACCTAAACGTCATGGAATCACCCTATGGTGGTGGCAAGGTAGTTCTTATACCAGCCATAAATCCAGATGTAGCAGTAATACATGTTCAGAGAGCAGATAGGTTCGGAAATGCGCAAATATTGGGCATGCCTATACAAGATAGAGAGATAGCTTTGGCATCAAAAAAGGTCATCATAACAGCGGAAGAAATAGTAAGTGAAGAACACATAAGGAGAAACCCAGAAGCTACAGACATTCCTCATTTTGCTGTAGATGCAGTAGTCAAGCTACCACTAGGAGCCTATCCAACAGAATGCCAGGGTTATTATGAATCAGATCTGAATTTTTTGGAGAACTTATCGCGTTATGATAAGGAAAAAGGAGTGGAAGGAATTAATGAAATTATTGAAAAATATATATACGGTAAAAATGACTTCAATGACTTTCTGAAGATAGTCGATCCTCGTGAGCTAATATCAATAATGTATTCAATGAAAGAATTAATAAATGGTGATAATTTAATTTGAGTTTTACTAAAAGGGAGGCTTTGGCCGTAATAACTTCACGCATGTTAAGGGATGGAATCTCCATATTTGTAGGAATAGGCATAAGCCAACTAGCTACAGAGCTAGCCAAAAGGCTCGGAAAGAAAAATATAAACATAATATATGAAGGGGGAACCATAGATCCTGTACTTAAGCCTCCATATATTCCTTATTCTACAAATGACATAAGGGTTGGATTCCGTGCTCTAATGTATCCAACATGCTTAGAATCATTTACATTCATGCAAAGAGGGTTAGTGGATCTTGCGCTTTTAGGAGCTGCACAAGTCGATCGATATGGAAATGTAAACTCTTCATTAATCAGAACTGAAAAAGGAAACTTGTATTTGCCTGGAAGCGGTGGCGCAAATGACCTAGCAAGTTTAGCCAGAGAAACCATGATAATTACTGCACTTGAAAAAAGAAGGTTTGTAGAAAGGGTAGATTTCATAACCAGTCCGGGCCATTTAAGTGGAGGCGAAAGCAGAAAAAAAGAAGGATTAGTAGGAAATGGGCCAAGTAAAGTAATAACGGATTTGGCTATATTTTCATTTGAAAATGGAGAAATGAAGGTTGATGGAATACTTCATGGTTGCACAATTGAAGAAGTGTTAGGAAATATGAGTTTTCATCCAAAAATATCAAAAGAAATTTATGAAATTCCGGAGCCTACTGAAGAAGAGCTAACAATTCTTAGGAGCCTCGACCCAAATAGAGTGTTTCTTGGTTAAAAGTAAGAATTATCGGCAAATTTTCTTCTTTTTTTCTTATAGTGTATTACTTTATCAATTAACATATTAAGCGAATATCTCAACTCAAAAAGATTTTTTTCCAATTCCGGATCATCTTGTACTTTTTCTATTATTCCATCCAAATTTATTAATGTTGAACGAAACATCAATTCGATTTTTCTATATATTAGTAGTTGAGAATCAATTTCTTTTTTTGATTCATTGATAATTTGTCTGACATCCCTTACTGATAATTTGTCATTCACTGCTCTTTCAGCTATTTCTTTTTGCTCATGGGGATCGTTTACCCAAACTAGTTCACGGGCCGTGCTTGGTTTTAGTTGACGTGCACTAATTAGATCCTGAACCTCCCTTGGAAGGCTCAGAAACATTATCCTATGAGAAACATAAGGTTCGCTTTTTCCTATAAGCCTTGCTAGCTCTGTTACACCTCCCCATCCATATTTTTGCACAAAATCATTATATGCCTTAGCTTCCTGTATAGGATCTAATGTTTCTCTTTGGATATTTTCTACTAATGAAGCTATAAAAGCTTCTTTATCATTCATTTCTATAATAATGGCAGGAATTTGTTTCCATCCTAATTTTTTACATGCTTCAACCCTTCTATTGCCACAAATCAATTCATAATGATTTTCTGATGGTCTTACCATAATAGGAATCAAAAGGCCATTTTGAGCTATAGATTTTGCTAATTCATCCAAATTTTCTTCAATATTTCTATAATTAAATTTACTCTTTATAATTTTATTTAACGGGATCTTTTCAACAGGATATTCATATATTTGTGTTAGATGCATCTTTATTATTGATAATATTTTCTATATGATATTTAAGCTTGTCTGATAGGACGGCTGTGGGACAGAATTCCTGCTTGGCTACCTGTTAAGGTTGAACAGATTGTGCCACAGGCCTGTGCAAAATAAAGCGCTGTCAATTCTGTCTTCTCTCCTCTGTGCTATTCCCCAACCAAACAGCTTCT
>Ga0080006_1110330_pt1 | contig 11033 bp, 12 predicted proteins | sample RS3BMetagenome_FD_69209 | JGI IMG/M metagenome (GOLD analysis project Ga0080006, IMG submission 69209) | Ferric oxide microbial mat and aquatic microbial communities from Rainbow Spring, Yellowstone National Park, USA - RS3B (SPADES... ... | reverse complement strand
AGAAGCGGATTGTACAAGAGGAATGGCCCTTGCACCATCTGATATATTCTCTTTAGTAACATCTATGGATAATATCTTTCCTGTTTTTACGTTAACAGCGATATGGAATTTGATGAACCCTCTTCTTTTTGTACCGTACCACTTCTCTCTAATCCACTCTGTTTGAAACCTTTATGCCAGTTGAATCCACAGCTATTGTAACATCTTTAGCAATATCAACATCAGGGTCGATATCCACCTTTACTTTGGCTACTCTCCACCATACAGTTGTATAATCAGCTGTTCTTCTTTTGAATACGTCTATATGCTCTGCGAACACCCTTAGAAACCCCTCTATCTGTCTGTAGGGAAGAAGATATGCATGAATGGCTGCGAGCATATTCATTAATGAGTTTGGATAAAGAAAGATACTTTGCTGTTTCCTTTTTCTCGTCCAATCTGTTTAACTCTTCTCCCTTCTCATCCAGATAAAAAATCAGGGTCAAACAATAACTCTCCTCTTCTTACCAATTCTTCATTGTACTTCTTCCAGTCCCTCTTCTTTTTATCGGAGGTCAATGATAGTTATCGTTAACCAAGCATCAGTAAACGGAGTAGTGAAAATAATAGACGACAAACATGTCTAGTTATTCAACACACCATTCTCAAGATAAATAATATAAAGAACGTATTCTTTCTTAGCGGGGGTTCTACTGTAATCGGCGTAATTACACTACTATATTCTCGCATAGCCGGTCTCAAGACAAATTTGTTGTTTTATGGTAAGGACATAATGCAGGCCAAAAGGAGCTTCATTAGGCTGTTACTTTTGAGAACATCTATCATATTAACCGATGGTGTGGCTACGAATTCTATATTCACAATGAAACTACTAAAAGGACTCATGCCAATAGATAAGAAGATGACCATTCTTTATCCTAGTGCTTATAAACCACAAAATTCAGATGAACGACAAATCTCAATAAATAAGCCATATACTATACTGTTTGTGGGCAGACTTGTGAAGAGAAATGGTCTAGAATACCTGATCAGGTCAACCGCATTACTTAGGACCAGGTTCCCTGACATAAGGCTAGTTATAGTCGGAAATGGACCTGAATTATCGAAGATGAAAGAGCTGGTCAGAGGGCCAAACATCTCCGACATTGTGGAATTTACTGGTGAGTTAAGAGGGGAAGAACTGTCAAGACGTTATGCTTCATCAAAATTGTTTGTAATGCCCTCGGTCACACTCGAGGATGACGTGGAAGGTTTCGGGACTGTATTTCTTGAAGCCGGTCTCCGCGGTGTTCCTTCGGTGGCTACGTTTAGTGGTGGTATTCCCGAAGCAGTGCTGAACAATGTCACCGGAATTCTTGTACCTGAAGGAGATGTCGTTGAGCTTACAAAAGCCATAGAAACTTTGCTTGTTGATGAAAATAGGCGGCGAAAAATGGGTGAGGCTGCAAGGGTGAAAGCCATAAGAGAATTTTCCTTGGGAACATCGGCAGAAAAGCTGTTAGCTTTATTTGAATAATCAAATCTACTGACTGCCAAATCTAAAGGTGATGAATGGCCAATTCATATAAGTGGATTTGTGGTTCTTAAAGTTTATTAATGGGGGTAATTGACTCAACCGTAGAAGCTGAATTAACAGATGAAAAGATATTTGCTCGCTATTGTAGCTTTGATAGGTATATATTGGATATCATTGACCCCTGCCTTTGCTACCACATACTATGGGCCGAGCTTTAGTACGCCGGTCGCAGTGCCACCTGGCTCACCTATAGACATAGTTCTATCGACTGCATCTGGGTCTACTATTGTACCACTTCCTCAGGGTTCAAACCAGCCATGTTCAGGAACCTGTAGCTACCCACAACAGGCATGGACTACACCATCAGCATGTTTTGTGTCTGTACACGAAGTTACTGTAACTGACCCCAACGGTAATGAATTTATGCTCGGATCCAGTATCACATCAGGTCTCTATTGGCCAGCAGCTTTTGGAGGGAGTGGTTCAGGAACCAGTGTACCTCCGCAAGCACCTGCTCTGAACTTTACTGTTGGTGATACATTCACGTTACCCTTTGGTACTGGACCGGAAGGTTATATGTTTAGTAGTGTCCTTGGCTCACCGTACAACACTAATCCTGAAGGTCCTTATTATTGGTGGATCGCTGTTGTTGCGCCAGGTAACCCCAACGGCTACACCAAAGGAGCAAGGCTTGACCAGACCAACATTAACCCAACCACTACCCACGGAACGTACACAGTTAACATAGAAGGAGTGGTCGCATGCCCCGGTGGGGAAAGCGGATTCACAGACATCCTCTTCTTTGATGCAGGCATAATTGTAACTACACCCGAATTCGGCGTTGGCATGGCAGCAGCAACAGTGGTTGGTCTGGTTGGCCTCTTGGTTCTACGCAAGAAGATGCCTATATCTCTAAACAGAACTTCCAAGATGTGAGCCTCGTTGCCGGAATTTTTATTCTGCTAATTAGTTTATTGAATAATACGTACATTTTCAATCGAGAGAATTCCTTTTGTTGTGAACCGTAAGTATAACCTTTGAGATACATATAATAATATACTAAAGTTGTATAATGCTTATTAACAAGTGGTGGCCGTGACGAAACCCAGATTGACACTTGATTATGCAAATACTTTCCTAATCGCGGTCCTGGCTACTATACTCTTTCCTGGTGTTTTACCCCGTGTTGGCCTCGATTACCCTTATCTTTTCATCTTCCTGATAACTATGGCGACTTGGTTTACGCTCAAATGGAACGCAGTGAATTCATTGATATTAAGAAGTACATTTGTTGAGCGGGTTCTAGCCTTTTCTGTAATCCTAGCGGATTACGCACAAAATTTCTTCTTCGGTTCCCGCTTCGGGCTACTAGATATGTTAGTGACTTTTTCTGCGGTGGTTATGATCTTTTTTGGTTTAAGGTCATTCAAGTTGTTCTGGGTACCAGCAACTTACGGTGTCGTGTTGCTTCTTGGGTATCAGCTCGGAAATGTCATTCCTAATTATATCGTTCTTCAGGACTGGCTTGCCAACCTGATGGCATCTGCTGTAGCATTTTTTGGTATTCAAGCCACAGCCCTAGGGCACGTAGTGTCTATGCAGACCACCTCAGGTCCCTTACTTCTTGACGTGCAAAGCGATTGTACCGGAATTCAGGGGGTTCTTGCATTTGGGATGCTCTCAACGATGACTTTGTTAGACATGAAGAAGAGCTGGGTCAGGCTGATTCCATTATTTATAATAGGATTTGCGGGCGTATTTTTAATCAACATAATTAGGCTTTTCGTCGTCTTTCTAACATTCGAATTCGTGGGTCCTGCGATGGGGAACATTATGCACCTTTTTGTTGGATATATATTGTTTGTTGTTTGGGTGATGGTGTTCTGGTGGATGTCCTTCAAGTATATCAGTCCAGTCGCACCCACTACTGTTGATCAGACACCAATGATTGATGGTAAACGCTAGTCAGCTAGTTATGTTAAAATACTAACGGAAATGTACGTTATGCCTAACTCATGAATAGATGATTACTTATTATCCAAGATTTTGTTATGAAATTATTTGGTTCAACCTATTGACAAACTGTGATTTTATAGATAGAAGCAGGTCAGATTCCAGCCATAACTCATTCCTTTTAAAGACAGATAAAGAGTCAAGACTAATAGAACCCTGCTTCTGAAGTGTTATATTTTACACGTATGCGGATTGAACAGAATGATCAGTTCAAGATATGTAGCTGCCTTAATGCTCGCAATCGCTTCACTGTCAATAGGATTCGCGGCCTACACACCAGCACTAGCATGTTATTGTGTTTCACCTCCGGGAATACAAGGTCCGAATACAGTCACTCTTGCGCCAAACCAGAAAAATAATGCTGACCTACACATTCTCCTATGCCTCATTTCCTACAGACCCGAGCACCATCACAATTCATATTCACGAATCCATCAAACGGTTGGGCTTGAGTTGTGAGCCCAAGTCAGTTTGTGGTCACAAGTAAAAATGAGTCGGGGACAATAACCTTCGCAGTAACGGTTACGACGCCAAATACACCCAACTCTAACATCCAATTCACACTTTCAGAAACGATTAGTGCATCAGAGTTCTCACCTTGTTCTCCATACGTGGTCAAATTAAATACTACGTCAGGGAGCGTTGGGGTTCCTGAATTCCCGATGCCGATGGCATTTATCGGAGTTCTAGGATTCGTGTTAGTAATGGCGCAGCGAAGATTCATCTCGAACGGGATCAAGCAGTAGTGAATTCGTCAGCTCGGTTTATTGAATGACGTTGGCCAGAAGGTAAATGAATCCCTTTTTTGTTTATATGCGAGTTACGATGAAATCTTTGGTTTCCGTAATAGGACTTGGTTACGTTGGATTATCCACGGCAGTCTGTTTGGCAAGCAGGGGAATCAAAACTATAGGAGTCGAGAAGGATCCGAACAAACTCAAAGCTATTTCCTCAGGGCATGTCCCTTTTCATGAAGAGCGGCTTCCTCAGATGCTCAATTCGACAATGAAAAAGGGAACGTTTGAATGTACGAACCAGATTCACAAAGCTGTAGAGGCAACCAGATTTTCATTTATTACCGTTGGGACGCCTAGCAAACCCAATGGGGAGATAGACACGGGTTACGTTGAATCTGCATGTGTCGAACTGGGTGAGGCTTTAAAGCGAAAGAAGGTATGGCATGCTGTTGTGGTCAAAAGTACAGTCGTGCCCGGCACCACTGAGGAGTTGATCAAACATACCCTCGAAGCCAGTTCATCACTGAAGGCCGGAGAAGATTTCGGACTAGCTGTTAACCCGGAATTCCTCAGAGAGGGCACTGCGGTGTATGATACTTTCCATCCAGATGCCCTTGTGCTCGGATGTTCGGACAGGCGAACGCTCAGGGAAATTAAAAAGCTGTTTCAAAAGTTCTATCGCAAACTTCCCTCTGTTATAGAGACCTCCACCACGAACGCTGAATTTATCAAATATTCTGTAAATACATTCAGGGCTGTCCAGCTAAGCTACCTGAACACGCTCGCCAATCTATCCAATGTCCTACCGGATTCCGATGTTGGCGACGTCGTAAAAGGGTTGGCCACAATCATGAAGCTCGATAATAGGTATCTTAGACCCGGTCCGGGATTCGGGGGAAGCTGTCTTCCAAAAGACACAAGGGCTCTAGCTGCACACATGAGGAAAAAAGGCGTCGATGCGAGTGTGCTCGAGTCAGCACTCTCTGTAAATCTAAAACAGTCTAAGGTTATAGTTGATATGGCCGAGGGACTCACTAACGGACTTTCCGGAAAGAGGGTGGCTATTCTTGGCCTCTCATTTAAGGGAAACACGGACGATGTCAGGGAGTCTCCCTCCCTGAACATAATATCTGAGCTATTAAGCAGAGGAGCGGTCGTGGCTGCCTACGACCCCAAGGCCATGGAAAATACCAGACGAATTCTTGGAGATAAAGTGTTGTTTTCAGACAGGGCGAAGGACTGCATTAAGGGAACCCACTGTTGTATAATTGCTACAGACTGGAAGGAGTTTCAGACGCTCGGACCAAACGATTTTAGGACAAGTATGAAAACTCCTGTGGTGGTAGACGCTAGACGAATTTTCGAGCCGGAGTCATTTCGTAATTCGGGGGTCTTGTATCGTAGGTTAGGAACTTCAAGGTGAATTGCATATGCGAAGGGCTTTGAGTACTCTTGTTCCTGTGCTCAAAGATTCCATCATTATTTTTGTAGTATACACAATATTAGGAATTATATTGACATTCGTTTCATTAATATGCACTTCTTCATCGGTGAAGATAGGTACTCTGAGACCAATTTTGGCAATACCTACGCATGAGATTTACCTTTTGATTGGTGCGCTTCTGATCTGCTTGGTCTCTTGTGCCGTCTATAGAAGGTTTGATTTTTCCTTTCTGTTCCTTCCAATCATTTTCACAATTATGTTGGATCTTGATCATCTTCCCGTTATTTTGGGTGTAGCTCAACCCATACGTCCGGCCCACTCCATCTTCTTTCTCTTGGCTCTGATTTTGATACTTCGGTTTGTACTGAAAAAACCACTTTATATCGAGTTTCTAGCCATTTCCTCCTTTCTGATGCATATTGCGATAGATAATGGAGTTTTCGCACTTTTCTCTCCTTTTTCCTTTGAATATTACGACTTGGGCCAAATCAGGATTTACCTCGGGTTGCTCGCGATAATGGTGGCAGTTATGGCGGGATATTCTAAAAGGGTTCTGAATTTCCAATCTCATATGGCGAAGGAAAAGATATCTCAACGGTAAAAGGAGCATATAATAACATAGGAGAAATTACAGATCAATATCGGAGATGTTATTAATAAATCTTAACCATCTATCAGTCAGTCAAATATACATGTTGTTGAATAGGGCGAACGTTGATATCGGGTAAGAGTTCTCTATACGTATCTGGACATGAAGTAAAATCGATGCTAAAGGAAGGGGGTATAACGATAACGGTCATTGGGCTCGGGAGAATAGGACTTCCTACCGCTGTTTCCTTTGCCAATGCGGGGGCAGCTGTATTCGGGGTGGACGTGAATGAAAATGTTGTAAATTCTGTGAATAAGGGAGATAATAGGTTTGTAGATGAGCCGGGACTGTCGGATCTGCTTCAGGAAGTAGTCACAAAGGGAAAGCTTCGTGCAACTCTCAACCCAGAACCGGTGATTGCTAAGTCCGATTTCCTCATCATTAGTGTCCCTACACCTGTTCTGTCCAGCAAGACGCCCGATTATTCTGCCATTCGCTCTGTTTCCCATCTTGTGGGGCAGTATCTGAGAGCTGGAACAACTGTGATAGTTGAAAGCACGGTGGGTCCTGGTACAGTCGAAGGTCTGATAATTCCAATCATCGAAGGGGAATCTGGGCTCAAGGCTGACGTTGAGTTCGGAGTCGCCAGCGCCCCCGAAAGGTCAGACCCTGGCAACATAATGAAGAATCTTCGCTCTGTTCCTAGGATTATAGGTGCATCTAATCCTAGAACGAGAGATGTAGTTGCCTCACTATACGAAGCGGCGTTCGGAGTCGAAGTGGTAAAAGTTTCTTCTCCAAAGACTGCGAATGCGGTAAAGCTTACTGAGAACCTGTTTAGAGATGTGAATATAGCCCTTGCCAATGAATTCGCACTTCTATACGAGAAATTGGGTATAGATTACATAGAGGTAATAAAGGCATGCGCGACAAAATACAACTTCATGCCACATTATCCTGGGCCTGGAGTTGGCGGACCCTGTTTGCCGTCTAATCCATATTATCTTATAGAAGAAGCACTAAAGGTTGGCGATATACCATACCTTGTGAGGATGGCCAGGGAGATAAACGACAGAATGCCCGAGCATGTTGTGGACCTGACCATGGAGGCGCTGAACGAAGTAGCAAAAACGGTAAAAGGTTCGAAGGTTGCCGTTTTGGGGGTTGCATACAAACCTAACATTAAGGATATTCAACTTTCACCAATAGACCCGATTTGTAAGAAACTAACAGAGATGGGTGCTGTCCTGAGGATTTACGATCCTATGTTTGCAGGAGAATCCGTTTTCGGATACAGAGTCGCCTTGTCGATTGATGAAGCCGTTCGAGATGCGGATTGCATTCTCGTTGGGACAGCGCATGATGAGTTCAAACACATAGACCTGTCACACATCAAGATAATGGCAAGTCGGGACTCGTGTATTGTGGATGCATGCCATGTATTTGATCCGAAGATGGTGCTAGAGCAAGGTTTTGCGTATCGGGGTGTTGGGAGAGCTATAACTTAACCATCTAGAACGAATTTGTGTTCTGAATTACCAATTGGTCTTATAACTGATTAACATGGTGATTTTTGCTTAACTGCTGAACCCTGTCCACTCGTTTACCCTTCAAAATGAACTCGAAGTATATCTTAATGAACGGTAGATTCATACTGCCTAAATATGTTATATTCAAAGCAATATAAACGTGTGTTAGGTTTGAAAAGAACGATCTGAATGGCTTTGATAGGTTTATCAGCATTGTCAGCTGTACTTTGTTCCTGGGTCCTTTTCTTTAGCAAATGGCTGTCCGTCGTATACCACCTCTAACGATGGTTTAAGCTTTACAGTTCAGGTGACAGGTAATGACGGTTCCTGTCCTTCTGTTTACAGTAGTTCGCACATAATACATTACGTTCTTTCCACCGGGTTAGCGCAGAATCCTTACACGATAGCTCTTAGTTCTTGTTCCGGCTCGAATTGTCCTCCTACAGAAATCATAGTACGGGGTTGGGCTGGAAACGAGATCGTTTGTGGAGGCACCGGCACCCAAAGCTGTTCAACCTCGGGTCCTTGGATATTCAATGTTGATGCAACCGTACAGGCTAGTAAGGAGCGTAAAACAGCACCCGTCAAGGTGACCGGCAGCACAAGCTCAAGAGAAGAAACTGTTCTAATTCTGGAGGCTGTGTTGGTGGCGTTTGCTCTTCCCCTCCAGTTGGCGTTCCTCAATTCCCATTGGGGATGGCTGCCGTAGCTCTATTGACACTTCCAATTTTACTCCTGATCAGACGTTTTAGGATGTCGCCTATTAGTACTTAGTAACGTGGGATTTATTATGGGATATTGCATACGAGTTGCCTAGACAGAATTCTTCAAAGGGTTCAGCAGCTGGAAGATGCTAAAATCCCTTCTCTAGGATGAATACATTTTCATAACATTCTACTGCACAAATCAGCCGAGGCTGACTATGTAAAGGGACAGTAGCTATTATCCTACTTCAGAAGAAGGGGCGCTATTTGTTTTTCAATCTCGGATTCCTGTAACAGCGCTTGATCCTGTGTGTCGATGACATACACTCCCTTCTGGGATAGCCTAAGGATAGCAGAACTATCTATCCTTGCAGGCGACACAACCACCGCAGAGAATAGCCCAGCTCTTTTCTTTTTGGAAACAATCCTTTGAAACGTTTCTTTATCTATTACATCAGCCACATGTATAACAGAAACGCCAACTATCCCTAAGGTCTTCCTAGTTGGATGCGTAGCGACCAGGTCCCAGTATAATGGTTCACCTTTATGCTCCTGAAGAAAGAACATTCTTATATCGTAACCCATCTTTGCCAGGTAATTACCAACCATTTCATTAATTCTAAATGCTGTCCTAATCTGATGTTTTTTGCTTTGAGCGAATCTGGTAGGCATGTAAAGTTTGAAATTCACGGACGGCTCATCTCCCTCAGCATATGTGGACATACATTCAGGGCACTGGTAATTTGTCGAATATTTTTCAAAAATTGAACCACATGACACACATTTGTATCTCATACCTTCATCGGTATAATCCGCCCCCGCAACGTACAGCCACTTCTTACAGCTCGGGCAGGACCAACCATCAGCCTGTCTGTAAAGCTCTTCAAAGTCGTGGAACCCGCACTTGTGAGCGAGAACCCACCTCTCTTTATCTTCCCTGAGCCACACGAAGGACATCGGCCCACAAGATTCAACCCCATGGCGAAACATTCTACGCAGTACGTGGTAACAGACTCTTCCGCCACAAAATAACCGTTCGTATCAAGGAAAACCAACGCATTTAAAATGCCAGAATAGGACACCATCGTAGCTGTGTCTAAAGGTGGATCAAAGAAGTAATGATTTGAAAACTTCTCATAAGTACAAACCACCCTCGATATCTTCTCGTTTGCATACCCCCTGAAAATCTGGTTTACTATAAGCTCAGAGCCGGCATTAAGTGTATGCATCATTTGAGTGAAAAACACCCTCAACATGCTATTTAATATGCATGTTGCAAATGTTGCTTATAATAGAATAGTCAACCTCCAAAGGCGTTCCCGAGGGATAGAATCGCATGGGGGGGTTCGCCGATACCGTTAAGCTCACCTCCATGGGAACACATCCCAGCATCTGATGCCTCCTCAGATGATTATACCAGAGCATAAACAGCTGTATGAAGAGGTTCACGTTCTTCAACGAGCTTAGACGGTATGTTGTTGTAGAACCTCCTAGCCCTCTCCTTGAACGTCCTGAAGAGCCTCTCTATCGAATTCCTTTCGCCAAATGTAATGTGAAGCCGCTTCAATCCGTACCTTTGAAGGGCCCGCGGATACCATGGGCCCGCGTCCACAAGGATGACGGGCCTGTTGGTGCACGTATTCAGGACCTTCCTGACAAATATCATCGTGTTTATCGATATCTCTGGTAAGAAGCGTATATAGAAAGGAGTTCCTTCGTGTCTATATCTATCGCTGCTCATATGAAGATATCCCTCCCCTGAAGCTTTGTCTCGTCCATAGCGATAAGCCTCCTTTCCCTCTTGTTTACCTTCGAAACCATGCTCCTCAGGGAGCAGACTAAATAGTGTACAGCTACATGGCTCTAGCCTATCAGCCCCGTCTGGTAGGTCATCCCTCTGTAAGAGAGTCCACTCATGTAGAGCAGGCAGGCAACTATCTATCTTTGTCTCCAGAGGCTTTTTATTCCTCTTAAAGATGCGAAGAGCCTGAACGGCTTTCAGAAGCGTGCAGCATGCTAGCATAAACGTATGACATCTTCTGAGAGCCGTTCAACTTACATCTCAAGAAGAATAGACCAACAGCTCAATTCCTTAAGTTAGTTATATGTGAGCAAAAGGATTAGCAAGTCAGGTGATGAGATGCATATGTATATAGGGGTTGATATGCATAAAGCAACCTTCAGTGCAGCTGTAATAGATGAAGATGGAAGCATTGTAAGAGAAGCTAAATTACCATCAGATCCTGAACAGCTTAGGAATTTCTCTTATTCACTTCCCTCTGGCTCTGATGGAGAGCTCTTCAACCTGGTATTGGGTATACAGGATATTATCAGAGAGACACAAGGTTGTTCTTTCAAATCCTCTCAAGACTAAAGCTATAGCTTCTGCAAAAGTCAAGACTGACAGGATTGATTCTCTAACTCTAGCTGAGGGGAGGATATATACCTGAATGCTATATTCCAGATGTGTACACTCAGCAGATTAGAGAGCTTGTCAGATA
>Ga0080006_1141489_pt1 | contig 11037 bp, 9 predicted proteins | sample RS3BMetagenome_FD_69209 | JGI IMG/M metagenome (GOLD analysis project Ga0080006, IMG submission 69209) | Ferric oxide microbial mat and aquatic microbial communities from Rainbow Spring, Yellowstone National Park, USA - RS3B (SPADES... ... | reverse complement strand
CGCTCAATCGTCCGCCGTCAGGCCGATTTTTCAACCTGTTAGCAGACCACCAAAAGCCTTGGTTTCGAAGCGGCTATCGACAATCTCGTCATGCTGGCGCGGGGGAATTGGAAAAGCGTTAAGTCAAGATGACAAAGCGAATATTGACCGGCGACCGGCCCACCGGCCCGCTTCATTTGGGGCATTACGTGGGTTCGCTCAAAAACCGCGTACGCCTGCAGGAGGAGTACGACACGTACGTTTTAATCGCCGATCTGCAGGCTCTCACTGACAACTTCGAGCATCCCGAGATGCTGTCGCGCAATGTGCTCGAGGTTGCGCTCGACTATCTCGCCGTGGGGCTTTCGCCCGAGCGGGTTAAAATCGTCGTCCAGTCGATGGTGCCCGAGCTCGCAGAGCTCACAGTCTATTTTATGAATTTGGTGACGGTAGCGACCCTGGAACGGAATCCCACGGTCAAGGAAGAGATCAAACAGCGCCAATTCGGCAAGCGCGTCCCGGTCGGCTTCTGGGCTTATCCCATCTCGCAGGCTGCCGATATCGCGATCTTCAAGGCGCATCTGGTGCCAGTGGGCGAAGATCAACTGCCGATGATCGAACAAACCCGGGAGATTGTGCGCCGCTTCAACGCGCTTTATGCCAACGTGTTAGTCGAGCCGGCAGCGCTTGTCGGTGAAGTCGCGCGGCTGCCGGGGACCGACGGTTCGCCCAAGATGTCAAAGTCGCTCGACAACTGCATCTACTTGGGTGATTCGCCCGAAATTTTGCGCAAACGAGTGATGTCGATGTTCACCGACCCGACGCGGATTCACGCCACCGACCCCGGCCATGTCGAAGGCAACCCGGTCTTCACCTACCACGACGTGTTTAATCCCGACCTGGACGAAGTCGAGGAGCTTAAGCGTCGCTACCGCGCGGGGAAGGTCGGCGACGTGGAAGTCAAGGAGCGGCTTTACCAAGCCCTGGAGCGTTTTCTAGCGCCGATTCGGGAGCGCCGGCGCGCCTACGCTGCCAATCCAGGGCAACTGCGTGAGATAATCATGGAGGGGACGCGCCGAGGCCGCGCGCTAGCGCAAGCGACGATGGAAGAGGTGCGAGCGGCGATGAAGCTCGACTATTTTCGATACTGAAGCGGGACACGTCGCGTGCTGCGGCAGCATCGCTTGAGCCGCGGTCTCAGGTAGCGCGAGCCCGGCTCAAGGGCAAAAAGGTTGTAAAGGCCGCCAAGCCCATCGCCATGGCAAACGCAATTGTCAGGCGGTAGCTTCCGGTGTGATCGATCAGGAAACCCGCCAGTGGCGGACCTATCGCCACACCGATCGCGCCGCTGGTGTAAAGTGCTCCAAGCAGGCCGCCGAGTCCCTCGACGCCGAAGAGCTGCGCGGCGACAGCGGGCGAGAGCGCGACGAAGCCTCCATAGCTGGCGCCCATGACCAGCGCAAACGCCACCAGCCAGGAGTAGCCGCGCGCGAAAAACCAGATCGCATAGCTCAGCGCGAATATCAGCACGGTCGTCTGGTAGAGGCGCACGACACCGAAACGGCCGCTCAATGCGGCCAAGCCAAAGCGCCCGACCACGCTCGCGGCCCCGATGAGACCGACCAGCGTCGCCGCGGCTACTGCGTCAACGCCGTGATGGCGCGCGAACGCCGCCAGGTAGGTGAACGAAATAAACTGCGCGACCTGGAACAACAAGCCGCCGACGTACAACAGACCAAACGCCGGGGCGCGGATCGCCCGTGCAATATCCAGCGTCGGCCGACCTTCCGGCGCTGACGGGCTCTTGGAGAGCCAAGCGCAGCCGAGCATGACCAAACCGCCCGTGACGCCCAGAATCAAAAAACTCTCGCGCCATCCATAGCGCTCCGTCAAAGCCGCAGCCAACGGGGCCAACGCTAGTGTGCCGCAGCCGATCCCGGCAACCGCGAGACCCAAGGCGGCGTCGCGCTGGCGCTTAAACCACACGCCAACCAGGACCAGCGCTGGAACGTACGTGCACGCCACGGCGATCCCCATGCCCACACCGAACGTCAAGTAAGCGAGCCACAGACGCCTGACTAACGCGGTGGTAATGAGAGCGAAGCCGAGCGACAATGCGGCTCCTATCAACACCGGGCGCGCGCCCAGTCGGTCGCTGAGCCGGCCCGTGAGCGGCCCAAGCAATAATCCCAAGCACATGATTACCGAGAACAGACCGGAGACTGCCCCATGACTGCCACCGAAGTCATCCATCATCGGCTTGAGAAAGGCGCCGAAGCTGTAAAGGAGGCCGAAGGTAGTAAACAAAAGCACAAAAGAGACGCCGGCCATCAGCCAGGCTTTGGCCGGATCCCGTGGTGGCCGCTCAGCCGGCGCCAACACCGGCCGCCGCTTGCCAACGGGCGCCTCGGAGCTTTCCTTTAGACGCGCAGTCTCAGAATCGCTCATGAGCGCACTTTACTTTAACCGCAAACAAGGTGCGACATGGTCTGCCAATGAGCGACCGCCTTAGCGTTAAAGGACGCGCCCGAGCTTATCGGCTCCTTGCCCGCCGCAGTTTGCCGTTTGCAAGAATGGCTTCGAACGACCTTTTTCCGGCCATGCAGGTGCAATGCGCAGCGTTTGAAGAACTTCCAGTTACCTCAACCGACCCGCCTTCGCTACTGCTGGCCGCCACCACCTTGGTCAGGGTTTTGAACGCCGGTACGAGGCGGCGGATAATCGCGCAGCTGGCTACCGAATGAACATGTCGAGGTTTTTACACCCGGGCTGCTCGGCAGGCATGTCGTCTCCCCATTGGCGGCATACTCCGCCCTTTTCCACGCTGTCGAGCTGGCGCACTATTTCACGGTAGTTCGGGCCGAAATCGACCGCGCAGCCATAGCGAAAGCTCAAAAACCAATGGCAGCTTTGCCTGCCATAGTCGTGCGTGGCGCATAAATTAAGTTCGTCTCTGAGCGTACATAGATACGTATGCCAGAAACGGGGATCGCCCTTACCGAAACAGTCCCGCGCCTGTCGCAGCATATTGAGAAATTCGACACGGTAAAAAAACCCTGCAAGCCTTCCAGCGTGCGAGCCGAGATCGCCGACCTTGTCTTCGAGCCGGTCCCAGATTGGCGTACGCAGCGGAAACCACGGCTTGTCCCAGGCGCTTTTTGCAGGTTCTTCGAAATTCAAGCGCGAGGCTGCGCCGGGCTCTTTCCAGTCACTCGGCGGCAACTGACCAGCGACGTAAAAGACCTGCCAGGCCATCGCGTCGCACAGATACCCCGCCTCCGTGACCAGCGCGGTTTTCTCTCCAAACTGGGGGTACACAAGGCTCAAAAAAGCCACGATTACGGCGCCGCCGGCGCCGAAAAACGCGGCCGCGATAACGCCGAGTGCCTCGGTACGGTTTTTAAACCACATTGCGACTTGCGCCTGCCGCTACCTGCGCTTTCGAGTTAAGCCCTCGTCGGCGCCGTCCTTTCAATAAGCTTTGGCAAAAAAGGCCCGTTCATTCGCGGTTTGGCCGCATACTACGCAAGGTCGCGGTGCGACGGTTTGCGCCAGCGGGATAGCGCGGCACGTGGCTTTGGTCTGCTCGCGTATCTTCGTCTCGCATGCCGCGCTGCCGCACCAATACACATTGGCAAGGCCGCCACCACCCTCGCCTGCCATCTGTCGGCAAAGGCTTTCGAAATCGGGGGCCTCAACTGTAGCGGCATCCATCGCGCCCTTCGCCTCGCGATAAAGCCCGGCCTGCATCGCGTCCAGAAGCGCGCTGACGGTCTCCGGCAGCCGGCTAAGCGCGCCTTTAAGCTTGCTTGTCGGCCCAGGGGCGTCGCGCCTAGCCAGCGTAGCCTCACTAGCGGCCACATCGCGCGGGCCGATTTCGATTCGGAGCGGCACGCCGCGCATTTCCCATTCGTTGAACTTAAAGCCGGGGGTGATACCTTCGCGGTCGTCGAGCTTGCAGCGCACGCCGGCTTGGGTCAACGCCGCCAACGCCGCACGCGCGCTGCCTAGAACGTCATCGCGCTCTGCTGGTTTGCGCCAGATCGGGACGATCACGACCTGCACAGGCGCTACGGTGGGCGGCAGCCGCAACCCCTGGTCGTCGCCATGAACCATGATGAGCGCGCCGAGCAGCCGCGTCGAGACTCCCCAACTCGTCTGCCATACGTATTGCAGCTGGTTGTTTTCATCCAGGTAGCGGATCTCGAAGGCGCGCGCAAAGTTTTGTCCCAAAAAATGCGAAGTTCCGCACTGCAGCGCTCGCCCGTCCCTCATCAGGCTCTCGATAGCGTAGGTTTCCACCGCTCCCGCGAACCGCTCGGCGGCGCTTTTGCGCCCGACGATAAGAGGAATGGCCAAGAACTCTTCGCAAAACGCCCGGTACACCTCGAGCATCGCAAGCGTCTCGGCCTCTGCCTCTTCGCGCGTGGCGTGAGCGGTGTGACCCTCCTGCCATAAAAACTCGGTGGTACGCAGGAACATCCTGGTCCGCATCTCCCAACGCACAACGTTGCACCACTGGTTCACCATCAGCGGTAAATCGCGATAGGATTTGATCCACTGGGCGAACATGTGGTTGATGATCGTCTCAGACGTGGGACGTACGATCAGCGGCTCTTCTAACTCTTTGCCGCCGCCATGTGTCACTACCGCAAGTTCGGGCGAGAATCCCTCGACGTGGCTGGCTTCCTTGCGGATGAAGCTTTGCGGGATGAATAGCGGAAAGTAAGCGTTGCGTGCTCCCGTGCGCTTAATCCGCCGATCGAGTTCGGCAACGATGTTCTCCCAGATCGCGAATCCCTCGGGTCGAAAGACGATACACCCTCGGACCGGAGAGTAGTCGGCCAGCTGAGCCCGCAGAACGAGCTCGTTGTACCAGGCGGAAAAATCCTCGCTTCGCGGGGTAAGCTTTTTGTCGTCGGGCTTATTCGTCGTCGTGCTCATCATTCATTAGAGCGCGGCGCGGTTGAGCCGGTTGCTGGCCGAGCTCTGCGCCTGCCGCGGCCAGACGATTGTAGCCTAAGCGCATGAGTGTCGGTAAGACGCGCATGGTCGTCAAGCCTAGCTCAAGAATTTCTTGAAGCTTACGCGCCTGCGCAACAGGCACTTCCAGTAACGCAGCGAGCATGGACGTCTTGCGCTGAGAACTTTGACCTTTCCGCATTAAAGCGCGAAGCGGCGGCGATCCAACCGCACCTCGAAGAGCTTCCCGAATGCCGCGGTCAGCAAATCAAAAAGCGGCGCCGGCGCCTCGCGCCTCAGCCAGCCTGAGCTTGCGATGGCAGAGGTAGATAAGGATAGGATGCATGATCCGCGTGATGAGCGCGACGGCGATGGCGCCGCCGATAACCACAATGGCCAGCGGACGCTGAGTTTGCGCGCCGATCCTGGTCGACAGCGCCGCCGGCAAAAGCCCGAGTCCGTCAACCAGCGCCGTCATCATCACGGCGCGAAAGCGCCGATCGGCGCCCAGGATAATCGATTCCTTGAACGGATGGCCCCGCTCCCATAGCTCGCGAATATAGAACGTGAGCAAGATGCCGTCCATCACCGCGATGCCGAAAATCGAGATAAACCCGACAGCGGCGGAGACGCTGAACGGCGTGTTGGTTATGATGAGCGCGAGAACGCCGCCCAGGCAGGCGATCGGGATCTGGGTCATAATAAGAAACGTGTCGATCAGCGAAGTTGTGGCAGCGTATAGCACGCCTACGATCAGCAGCAAGGCCACCGGCACAACGATCCGCAAGCGGCGATTGGCTTGCTTGAGCTCTGCATACTCACCAGCCCACTCTAGATGTACTTCGCGCGGCATCTTGACCGCCGCAGCGACTTTTTGCTGGGCTTCTTCGACCGCGCTTTGAAAGTCGCGATGGCGCACGGCGAAGCGCAATGGGACGTAGCGCTCGAAGTTCTCGCGGTACACGAAAGCGGCCCCTCCAGCGCTGCGGATGTCTGCGATTTGAGCCAGCGGAATCATGCCGCCGGCAGGCAGCGGCACGCGGATCTGCTTGATCGCTTCGAGATTAGTGCGATACTGCGGCTTCCAGCGCACGACCAGATTGAAGCTGCGATCGCCGACCAGGACCTGAGTCACCGCTTGCCCGCCTATCGCCGCCTGAACTACCGCGTTAACGTCCCCCACGTTGAGCCCGTAACGCGCGCACGCGGCGCGGTCGGGCGTAATCACTAGATTCGGCTGCCCCATCGAGCGATAGACCGCTAGGTCAACGATTCCTGGGATGCTGCTCATGATCTCGGTGATCTGGTTGGCGATTCGTTCGTCAACGGCAAGGTCGGGGCCGAAAACCTTGACCGAGTTGGACCCTTTGACCCCGGACATCGCTTCATTGATGTTATCTTCGATATTCTGCGAGTATCCGAAGCTTACTCCCGGAAAGTTCTGATTGAGCTTCGCGTTGATCCGACTCACCAGCTCAGCTTTTGTCAGCCCCTCGGGCCATTGGTCCGGTGGCTTGAGGTCGACCGAAAACTCGCCGTTAAAAAAGCCGGTGGTTTCCGTACCGTCGTCAGGGCGACCGAGCTGTGAGACAACCGTCGTCACCTCTGGAAACGACATGAACACGTGCCGGATTCTGTTGGCGAGGCGAACGCCGTGCTCGAACGAGATGCTGATCGGCATTGTCGCCCGCGCCCAGATATTTCCTTCCTCAAGCTTAGGCAAAAACTCGCCGCCTAAGCTTGAAAACCGGCTCAACACGACAACGATAAACGTGGACAGCACGAGCAAAGAGAGTCGCGGCCAGTCCAGCGCCCGCATGAACAAACGGTGGTAAAAGCTCGCCAGCGCCTCCCATAGCGGATTGCGCAGGTGGCGAATTTCGCCGCCGAACACGTAGGAGGTGAGCACCGGCGTGACGGTGACCGCGAGCAGGATCGCCGTAGCCAGCGCGTAGGCGTAGGTATGAGACATCGGCGAAAAGATTACCCCTTCCACCCCGCGCATCGTGAACAATGGCATAAAGGCGATCACGAAAATCAGCGTCGAGAACACCATCGGCCCGCCCACCTCTTGCGCGGCGGCCAAAATGCGCGGCCCAGGGCTCTCCCCCGCCTGCGCCGGCACAGTAAGCGAGCGATATATGTTCTCCATCACGATCACGGTGGAGTCGATGATGATGCCAAAGTCGATCGCGCCCAGCGAAATCAAGTTCGCTGGAGTATCGCCCAGGTGCATCAGGATAAAAGCGCCGCAAAGAGCGAGCGGTATGTTGACGGCCGCGATCAATGCCGCCCGCACGTTGGCCAAAAAAAACATCAGTACCAAAAAAACCAACGCCATGCCCAGCGTTAGGTTCTCGAGCACTGTGCGCACGGTCGTATGCACCAACGAGGTACGGTCGTAGTAGGGCACCGCTTTGCAGCCCTGCGGCAGCAAGCCTGAGGTGTTGAGCTGCTGAACCTTTTGCTCCACACCGCGCAGCGTCTTTAGCGTGTTGCCGTACTTGCGCATCAACACCACGCCTTGGACGACCTCGTCGCGGTCGTTCATGCCCACCGCGCCCAGCCGTGGCGCGTAGCCGATGCTCACGTCGGCGACGTTGCCGACCGTGATCGGTGTCGCCTTAGCGCTCGAAAGCACGACGTTTTTGATGTCCGGAAGCTCCTGGATAAAGCCAATGCCGCGGACGTCGAAAGCTTGCTCGCCGACCGTCAGATAGCTGCCGCCGACGTTGATGTTGGAGTTTTGCAGCGCGCTGATCACCGTGGGCAGAGGAATGCCGTAATACGCGAGTTTTTGCGGGTCCACGTCGACGTGATACTCCTTGGTCAGGCCACCAAAACCCGCGACGTCGATCACGCCGGGAACCGTTTTGAGCTGTTTTTCGAGCACCCAGTCTTCAAGCTCTTTCTCTTCGAGCAGGTCATGGTTTGGGCACTCCACGGTGTAGCGATAGATCTCGCCGATCGGATTTTCGGGAGAGATTCCAGGGGTTATACCTTGGGGCAAGGTGATGAAGCTCAGGCGGTTGATGATTTCGGTGCGGTCCCAGTAGTAATCACTGTCCCAGCTAAAGTAGCAGCGGATGTCAGACAGGCCGAACAGCGAAATCGAGCTCATACGTTCCAGGTTGCGCGCGCCCGCCAAGCCGTATTCGATCGGTATCGTAACCAGCCGCTCGGATTCTTCGGCACTCAGCCCGGCGGGAAGGGTAAGCACCTCGACCAGCGGCTGCACCGGATCGGGATAGGCTTCGATATCGAGTTTAGAGAACGAAAACAGGCCGCCCAAAAGCAGAGCTGTCGCAAAGCCGATGACGACGATGCGCTCGCGCAGTGCCAGCGCCATCAGCGCCTGAATCATGGCCGTCCGTCTACGAGGTTTCGCCGTGGGCGAGATGCCACAAGGCGTTCACTTGGACCGATTCGTCGCTCACCACTTCTTGGCCGGCTTTAAGTCCAGAGACGACGCGCGCGTAGCCCTTTTCGTTCCATGAGCTGATCGCCACCTTGCGCCGTTCAAAGCGGCCCCGAGCAACTTGAACGAAGGCGTAATAGGCGTCGGTTTCGAAGACCAGCGCTTTTTGCGGAACCACTAGAGCATAGCCGGGTTGGGTCACGATCTTAACTCGCGCGAGCATCTGCGGTTTGAGCCTAAGCCCAGGGTTTCGCACCTGGCATCGAAGCTCCAGCGTGTGCGTGTCGGGGTTGATGCCTGGGCTGACACGCGCGATTACGCCGGCAAAGGTCTCGTTGGGGTAGGCCGTAGTGACTGCTTGAAGCTGCTGTCCGACGTGTACTCGCGCCAGGTCATCCTCGTAGATATGCGCGGTGATCCAGATCGGGTCGAGCGTACCTACGGCGAAAAGAGGATCGCCCAGGTTAACCTAGGAGCCGCGGTTTACCTTGGTCTCAACGATGCTGCCGCTGATCGGCGCCCGCACCACCGTGACCGTGCTCGGGGCATGAATGGCGTCAATATCCGCCGGTTCCAGACCCAGGAGCTCGAGCTTGCGCCGCGCCGCCGCCACCATCTGCGCGGCCAACTCGGCGTTCGCACCCAGGCCCAGCCGAGACGATCCCTTTTGGGTTTCCAGTGCTTCCAGATATTCGGCCTCAGCGGTCATGAAGTCCGGGCTATAGAGCAACATGATCGGCTGCCCTTTGCGCACGTAGTCCCATCGCGCAACTTTCATCTGCTCGATACGGCCAGCGACGCGAGAGGAGATGGTCGCCACCTGACGCTCATCGAAGCTTATCTCGCCGTTGGCCTCCAGCACGCGGGACAACTCGATTTGCCTGACCTGAGCCAGCGTCATGCCCGGCACCTGGCTGGGCTTGAGCTCCATCAGATCGCCGGCGCCCGGCTGGCGGATCAAAGGTGGAACAAAGCTTGTGGCCGTTTCCTCCTGTCGGCTGGCCGACGAGCTTTGGCAAGCACTGCACAAAAATGCCAGCACCAAAGCGCTCAACGCCGCGCGCTCAATCGCCCGCAGGCTCATTGCTCTAGCACCTCACCGACAGCCTGCTCGAGCGCGACTCTGCCGGCCAAAAATTGGTTAGCAGCCTGCACGTAGGACACCTTGGCGCTGTTACTCTGTTGGACCGCATTGGTCAAAGTAAGAAAGTCGATTTTTCGCGATTGGTACGCAATCAAAGCCACTTTAAGCCCTTGCTGCGCTAACGGCACCAAGGAGTCGCGGTACAGCAAGGCGATGCGGTACGCGAGCTGGGTTTGTCGGTACAACTGCGCGACCATAGCCACTGTTTGCGTGCGGACGGAGTTCAAGTCTTCGCGCGCCGCCATCAGATCGTACCCCGCGCGCTTGACGTCTTCCTTCTGTCGAATCCAAAAGAACACCGGCAGGTTGATCCCTACAAAGAGGTTGTGCGTACCGAGAAAGGTCGGCGCCGGGGCAGCACTGGGGAGAATCCAGCGATTGTAGCCGTAACCGAGCAAATAATCTGGCGCGTACTCAAGTTTGGCCAGTGACAGCGCCCTCTCGGAGTTCCGTTCCGCCAGAGCAGCCTCGAGCAGCTCCTGGCGCTTGTAAGTCGCGCGTGCCGCCAGGTCTTCCTCCCGCGCTGTAAGCGGTTTGAGTTCCAGCCGCTGCTGCAGGGGCAGCGGAGCGTCGGGCTGCCGGTTCAGCACCTGATTGAGCGTGGTGCGGTCGTTGGCCTCGGCGACTCTTAGCGTGTCCGCCTGCTGCTGCGCTACTGCCAGATTGAACTCCGCCGCGATAAAATCAGCCTGCGCAGCCTGGCTTGCGGAGTATGCCACCTTCACCACTTGCACTACCTCTTGCAGAGCAGCCACGTTTTCATCGTTAAGCTTTCGCAGGGCGTGGTCTAATACGATCTGATAATAGGCGGTTTCTGCCTGTGCACGAATGTCTCGCGCCGCCGCCTGGTAGACCAGCCGAGCAATATTAGCGCTGCCGCGCGCGATCTCGCCCTGAAGGTGGGCCTTGCCCGGAAATTGGAAGCTCTCGGTAAAGTCGAAGCCTTGCCAGGTGTTGCCCCACAGCGGGTTTTTCGGGCTGTCGCCGTTGGTAAACAGAAACTGGGGATCGGCGGGCACGTAGTTCTGCTTAATCGAATGACGCGCAGAAAGCCAGCGCGCGCGGGCCGCCCGCACTTGCGGGTTAGCCTCGAGCGCCAGCTCCACGACCTGCTCCACACTCAAGGCCTCCTCGGCGCGGCCCTCCACCGGTGCCATGAGTGCGACCTCTAGGCTCAGGGCCAGAGCGATGATTTCATTGAGCCTTAAGCGTCGTACGTTTGCCACATTACTGATACCTCGCGCGACGGACCTGAACGCGCTGCGACTTACGGCCTCGATGGTGCGCCCGGGCCATCAGGCCGTGGCATGATAGTGAGAATCGCTATCATCGTCAACCTCGCTTTCGTCGCATTGCTACGTGAATAGCCCGTAAATATACTCGGCACGCTCCACCGGCGCCGTCGTGCGACACCCGCCGTAATCGCTCGTAGCGGCCACTGCGAAGGCCAGACGCCGCGCAAACGCGACAACAGCTTCGGGCAGTATCCGCTTGACCAAAATTTTTTTCGCGATCCTCATACCTTTCTGGGCGT
>Ga0080006_1143305_pt1 | contig 11039 bp, 9 predicted proteins | sample RS3BMetagenome_FD_69209 | JGI IMG/M metagenome (GOLD analysis project Ga0080006, IMG submission 69209) | Ferric oxide microbial mat and aquatic microbial communities from Rainbow Spring, Yellowstone National Park, USA - RS3B (SPADES... ... | reverse complement strand
CTCAACATCCCCCTAGGAACTATCTTCTCATGGATCAAAAGGTACTGAAGAGCAATGTTCATGAGACTAGAACAGCTATGGTTAAAGGCTAGAGAGCATAATGAGAGTGTTACTAGGGTTGTTGATGAAATGTGAACATACTTGTTCAAGAGGGATAAGGGTTTTTATGCTACTAGTGTTGGTCCTTTTGTTGATTCTCCATGTGAGTTGAATTCTTGTTTTCCTATGTGATATGTGAATTGTTCTCCTTCTGGTAAAAAGTAAAGGTCAATGAACCTTATGTGATGTTCTGTTGTATTTGGATGGGTAATTTCCTTACCTACTGTTACTTTAACAAGGACTATTCATTCTTTCTTCTCTATTACTTCTATAACTGGAACATGCTTCTCTTTTTTCTAATCTTCGCTTTTAATTATTTCATTTAAAGACATAATACTCCTTTATCTGGGTTAAGTATATATTTGATATTTCATAAATTTATTTTTCATAGTGTCGTTATTTAGCTATAAATTTTATAGTATAAGCTTAGAATATTATTACTTGACATAATTTGGATCGAAGATAGAAATGTACTATTTTTATTACAAATGATGACACTATGAAAAATAGTATGCTTATTCTCCTTTTGCTATTTCTTTAAGCCTTTTTAAGAGTTCGTTTTCAACATGTAAGTTCCACAGCATTTCTGGCACATCTACAAAGATGAACAGCTCTGAAAGAAAAAGAACCTCTAGCGCTGTAACGCCGATGTTTTGAAGCCATTTGCCCACGCCGACTGTAACATTGACATCATCTCCGCTTTTTTCAAAAGTAAATGTTAATGCCCTTTCAGCAACAACTATGTCCCTAAGTATTCCCCCCTTTTGTGCTTGTATGATAGCTTTATCCCCTTCTATTTTTGTTTGAACCTTATATCCTTCGTCTTTAAGATAACTTGAAAATTTGTCGACAAGAATTTGAAGGTCTTTTACATTTTCTAAAGTTATCTGTTTCTTAAATAATGGCATAAGTAGATAAAAAATACTTTCTATATAAAGCTTTCTGAGCTAATTTATCCTGTTTTAGTTATATGTGACCAAAATTAAGGATGTAGGAAATCAGTTGACATAACTCATATGTACGTCGGATTGGATCTTCATAGGGCAACGATAAATGCAGCTGTGATGAATGAAAACGGTACTGTGCTAAATGAAGTAACATAGTGTCGTCATTAAGCTACAAATTCCGGAATTAACCCTTTCTCAAAGAGAATCAGAGCTATTGAGTAGAGCATCCTCTTAACACTCCTGTTCACAGCTTTAGTAGCCCCCTTGAACCTCACAAGCCTATTCCTGAGCGAGGAGTGGAACGGCTCATTAGGATTTACGGGAGAAACTATGGTATGATTCCTCAAGGGAAGATATACATCATAACCATCACTAACCCACCTACCCCCGGCGCAGTAAAACACTCAGCCATCCCAAACGTCCCCTCATCCCTATCTCCAACCCAAAAAGTCATGTACAACCCCTCCTCGTGTAATCGAAGATCGTAAACACCCACTTGTAAACTCTCTAATGCCACACGCATGCTTGTCTTCCTTCACGGTCCTGAAAACACATTAAAAACGACTCTGCTAAATACTATTATGAATATGCTCAATCCATTAGTACAAAAAGTAGAGATTGATTCGGTGATAAGGAAAAGACCTTTGCACCAATGAATATAAAAACAGGAGTTAGGGCTGTAGTGGACAGCGAATTCTCAGACATATTAGTAAAAGGTGTGGAATTCCAAAAAAATTGTAGGTGGAGATCCATTATTCATAGACAGAAAACACCTACCCCCAATAAAATACTTCGCTTCATACTTTGGGCATCTCGGACCTGTATACCAACTAACCGTCTTCATTAGTAAAGAGGATAAAGTAGGATATTTGATTAGTGTGTTTAGTTTATCAACATCAATAAGAATTATGTATGCTATGTGTTTTAATTGGTTTTCAGGGCCTCCTACTATTGCTATACCTGAAGCTTCTTCTAGTTTCTTCTCTTCCTATTCTTTTGTTTGATCCCCAACTAACTAACGGCCTCTTATCAGAATCTACCGGAATAACATTGAACCCTGCATCGTATAGCTTTAAAGCCAGTTTTTTAATTCTTCACAGTTCAAGGTTTTACACCTACAGGTTCGATTGAAATGATGTAGGCTTTGTTGATGTAGAGTATTTTGCTATCAGCGTTTTCAAATTTTATCCAATACCTTCTGGCATCGACAATTTTTCCGATGAGTATTGGCTGATTTATTAGCTTGTAATTATGATCTTAAAATTCATCGTAGATTGTTAACTTATTTTTATGCGTTCTTAAAACGTAAAACCAGAACACGTTAGAATTTAAACTTTCTAATACTTTGAAATGCTTTCATAAATAAGATATGTATCTCTACATCAAGCTAATAACTGATTAAGTTAAATATTTATTGATGTTTAAATTTCCCAGGAACTTTCTATTCGGATTTTCTGAATCAGGATTCCAATTTGAAATGGGTATAAAAGGTTCAGAAGATGAATATTCTGACTGGTGGTCTTGGGTCCATGATGAAGAAAACATGCTTGCAGCCATAGTAAGTGGAGATTTGCCTGAAAACGGGCCTGGATACTGGGATCTTTATAAAAAGGACCATGAAATAGCAAATGTCTTAGGAATGAATGCTGCAAGATTAGGTATAGAATGGAGTAGAATATTTCCTAAGCCTACCTGGGATATTAAAGTTAGTTATGAAGAAGATGAAGATAGCATTATCAGCGTTGACATAAGTGAAAGTATTTTAGAAAGATTGGATGCTATTGCAGATAAAAACGCTTTAAAGAGATATAGAGAAATATTTGAAGATTGGAAGTTAAGGAATAAATTTCTTATAATAAACCTTTCCCATTTTACTTTACCTATATGGATTCATGATCCAATAAGTATGAGAAAATATCATCAATCAGAAAATTTACCAAAAGGTTGGGTCGATAAGAAAACAGTTATTGAATTTGCAAAATATGCAAGCTACATTGCATGGAAATTTGATGACCTTGCTGATATGTGGTCTACTTTGAATGAACCAAATGTGGTTTATGGCTCAGGATTCGTCCAAATTAGATCTGGCTTCCCTCCAGGCATATTAAATTTAGGATATGCAATTAGCTCTGCTAAACACCTCGCTGAAGCTCATGCAAGGGCTTATGATAACATTAAATCCTTTTCTAAGAAGCCTGTTGGCTTAATCTATGCTGTGCCTTCTGTGGAACCAAGAATAAAGAATGATGAAAAACATGAAGAGGCAGCAAGAATAGCTAAGGATGTAGAAGTTTTTGATTTAATGAACCTCTTAACCAAAGGAGAATCAAAATTTATAGGACGAAGAAAAGATTTGGCAAATCATATCGATTGGATTGGTATTAATTACTATAGTAGGATCGTTATTGAACCTTCTCAAACAAACCCCGGTTTTAAAGAATTAGATGGATATGGAATGCATTGCCTTCCAAACTCAGTTTCGAAAGAGGGAAGAGAGTGTAGCGATTTCGGTTGGGAAATATATCCAGAAGGGCTATTTGATGTAATAAATGAAGTTTGGAAAAGATATAATAAGCCGATGTTAATAACCGAGAATGGCATAGCTGATGCTGAAGATAAATATAGGGGAAAGTTCATTATGAAGCATTTATACCAAGTTCAAAAAGCTTTGAATACAGGAGTAAATTTAAGAGGTTATTTCCATTGGGCCCTTACTGACAATTATGAATGGGCTAAAGGATTTAAAATGAAGTTCGGCTTATGTTACGTTGATTATGAAACTAAAAAAAGATATCTTAGACCTAGTGCTCTAATACTTAGAGAAATAATAAGCCAAGAAATTACAAAAGAATTTGAACTGATGATTTAAATTGAAGGATAAATTTTAAATTAGAACTTGAACCTATTTATAAAGTAATGTTTAGATAATTTTAGCAATCATAAGAAACATGGCATTAAAAATATTATCTCTATCAACGGTTACTCTTTTAGTAACTTTAACTTATCTTTGCGTTCAGTCTTCAATTCTTATACTAGCGCCTTATATTTCATCCAGCTTTTTTCCTGCCGATTCATTTTTAGGTTCCTTAGCTTTCACCTTTTTAGGCTTCTTTTTAGGCTTCATGATCAGGCCAATAGGAGCTATAATATTTGGTTCAATTGCGGATAAAGCTGGAAGGAAAGTATCTTTAACTTATGGCCTTTTGGGCGCATCTGCTGTTGCCTTTTCAATAAGCTTAATACCTGATTACAATTCAATAGGATTACTAAGTTCAATTTTTTTCATTATTATTCAACTTTTATTAGGGATATTTTCAGGAGGTATATCCGCTGCAGGAAATACGATGGGACCAGAAATAGTTCCTGAGAAGTTTAGAGGATTCACAAGCGGACTAGCTGGAAGCAACGGTGGATTTAGCTTTTTAATCTCTACGTTCTTTTTCTTAATTTCATATTCTACATTTCCTACTTTAGGCTGGAGATTTGTATTCATACTTGAAGGAATATTCTCACTAGCTATCCTGATTTATTTCAGATACTTCATAGCAGAGTCAGAAATTTTTCTAATGGCTAGAAAAAGGTCTAGAAAGCTAAATTTATGGGATAGAGAGATAAGAAAGAAATTCTTAAAAGCTTTATTTTTGACTGTAGGTTGGGCATTGATGTTCTATACTACACAGGGAACCCTCTCAACATTCCTTGAAAAGGAAATCAACTTTAATCAGTACTTAGTAGGAATTACGCTAACTTTTTCAAGCACTGCTTTGATAATTTCAGCAATAATAGGAGGAGCATTGTCCCAAATTTTTGGTAGAAGAATGATATCAATAATAGGTGGAATAATTGTTCTGATTTTCAGTCCGCTTTATCTTCAAATGGTATCCCAAAATCAATTCAATGTTATTTTATACGTATTCTTGATAGCTTTTGCTACTCAGTTTGGACAAGGAATGCTTACTGTATATGTAGCTGAAAGCTTTCCAACAGAAGTTAGAGGAAGAGGTGTTGGATTAACTTGGAATATAGGATACGGAATAGGAAGTTTGGCTCCTTTAATTGCAATAGAAATTTCTGACAACCAAAACTTACCTTTCGTACTTTTTCTCTTCACTTTGGCAATTGGTATTATGATAATTTTAGGAAGCATTATAGGAGGTGAAACAAGAGGTGCGATTGAAGAGGAAATAAAGAACAGAAACTAAGAGTTTGCACATATCATGCTATATCTCTTGTAAATATAAAGCCGCCTAAAAACATCTATTCGGAGCCAAAAATTTTATAATCTAAGTTGATTTAGCAATGAGCATTTTAAAAATACGTATAAAATTTTGTTCTAAATTGAATGCGATAAAACTTCTTTTAATAATCCACACATGTCTTATCTTAAAAAATTGAATATTATCTAAATCAGCATCGATTCTTAAAAATAAACTATCGGTTAAAAACTCTAATACTTTGATTTCCAGAAGGATTTGAGATTCTCTTTAATTCTTAAATTTTTTAAAGAACATATCGAATACAGCAACCCTTTTATCATAAGCAAATTATTTTTATGCTTGAAAAGTATTATTTGATTATAGGTTTGTGTGTGACATTATAGTAGCAACTCCTAATATAACAAAAGAAAAGACTATGATATTTGCTAAAAATAGTGATCGAGATCCTAATGAATCACAAATTCTTGAATACTATCCGAGATTAAAGCATGAAGAAACGTCAATTAAATTGACATATGTTGAATTTCCCCAAGTTAAAGAAACATTTTCTATTTTAATATCGAGACCATGGTGGATTTGGGGTGCAGAAATGGGCATAAATGAATTCAACCTCACAATAGGAAATGCTGCAGTATTTACTAAAATCAAGCTAGAAAAAGAAGGGCTGATTGGAATGGACATACTTAGATTAGCACTTGAGAGAACTAAAAGTGCTAAAGAAGCCCTAAACTTTATTGTAAACACTATAGAGACTTACGGTCAGGGCGGTAATTGCAGTTATGAACATAAGATGTACTATAGTAATTCATATATTATAGCTGATCCGAAAGAAGCTTGGACTTTAGAGACCGCAGGCAAATATTGGGTTGCTAAAAGAATAGACGGTTTTTATTCAATTTCCAACTCATTATCTATTGAAAATGATTGGGATTTAGCGTCTGATGATGTCATAAGATTGTCTAAAGGTATAGGAAATTTTAGTTTCGCTAAATACTTCTCAGATAAATTTTACACGTATTTTGCTCATGGGAAGGAAAGAAGAAAATGCACAACTGGTTCAATTGAAAAGGAAAAAGGCAACATCACTTTGAAATACATTATGGATCTTCTTAGATATCATAACAGCCCCTTATTCGCGCCATGGAAAGGTTCTATGAAGGACGTTTGTATGCATTATGGTGGACTTACGAGGCCTTCTCAAACCGCCTCATCACAAGTTTCAGAACTTATAGGCTATGATTTAAGCATAAATTGGTTCACAGGAACTTCAAATCCTTGTTTAAGCTTATTCAAACCATTTTTAGTTACGGATGAAACAAGAAATATATTGAGTAATTATTTGGGCGATTTACCTACAAACAAATACAATCCCCAAAATTATTGGTGGATTGCTGAATACTTACATAGGAAGATTCAACTAGACTATAGAAGTGACCTATTTAAAAAATATATTCAAGAAGTGCGTCAGCTTGAAGAAAGAATTGTTTATGAAGTAAAGGAGAATTTGAATAAAAAATCTTACTTAGTAGAATTATCTAATAAAGCACTTGAAGAAGAACAAAGAATTCTTAATAAATGGATTTCTTATTCATTTCCCAAATTTGCACCATTTCAATATTCATTTAAGATATGGCTAATCAATAAAAAAGCAAGCATATATAACTGAAAAGAATTATCTACACAAAAATGAAGGCGTGTTATCTTGTTCTTGGCGGAGCAGGAGATATGGGAAGCTCTGTTGTAACTGATTTATACTCAAGTAATGTTGATGAAATCATAATAGGTGACATAAATGAAGAAGCTGCTAAGGCTCTAATTAATAAATTAAAAGAAACAGTTTCTTCTAGTTCAAGAATTTCATTCATCAAATTGAATATCGAAAATAAAAAGGAATTATTAGACGCAGCTAAAGATGCCGATTTGGTTATAAACACTATAGGTCCTTTTTACAAATACGAAAAACTTGTTATAGATGCCGTAATAGAGTTAGAAAAGAACTATGTTGATATAAACGATGATTACGATGCAACTTTTGAGGTTCTTAAATTAGAGGAGAGAGTAAAGAGTAGTAATTCAAGAATTTTAATAGGAATGGGATGGACACCAGGAATAACAAACGTATGCGCAAGGGCTGGATATGATTTTTTAGATAACACGGAGGATATAAACATTGCTTGGATTGGAAGCGCTTCTGACGCTAAAGGATTAGCGGTTATTTTGCATACATTCCATGCTGTTACAGGAGAGGTCCCTATGTACTTAAATGGGGAATTAAGCTATGTTTCAGCTTTACAGTCTAAGTTAATCGTAGAATTTCCAGAACCTATCGGGAAAGCTGAAACATACTTTGTAGGACATCCAGAACCTATCACAATACCAAAATATTTGAAAGGCGTACGTAACGTAACTTTAAGGGGAGGTTTAATTCCCGATTGGCAGAATAATTTATTAAGACAATTTGCTTTAATTGGTCTTACCGAAGAGAAAGAAATTCATATTCGAGGAATTAAAGTTACAGCAAGAGAATTTCTTGCTCATTTTGTATATCAAACATTTGAGCAATTTAAAACAGGAGGAGTTGAGGCTTCAGGATTTTGGGTGGAAACAAAAGGTAGAAAAAATTCTAAAGAGACAATAGTAAGATATAGTGGAGCTGATAGAATGAATAAATTAACAGGCTTTTCCGCTAGCATTGGAGCACAGTACTTGGCGGTAAATAAAAGTAAGATTGAACCTGGAATATATGCACCTGAAGGTGTAATAGATCCTAATTGGTTTATAAAAGAATTGAAAATAAGGGGAATCAAGATAAGAAAGGAGCTTCTATCTATTGAAGAATAAAATGAAACAGATAGTTTATGGATCACAAGAATTTTTAGACAGATTAAAGGATGCTGTTAACAAAGATACTATATTCAGAGATTTGGCAAAGGAAGATTATAATGCAAACGAATTGATTATAGTTAAGGACTTAGGAATAGGATTATGGCAAAGAACAATAAACGGAGAAATCAAAGAATTTATGTTAATTCCAAAGAAAAAAATAACAGAGTATGAAAAACAGGCTGAGATTGTCTATTATATAGACAGTTATAACTCCTTGGTTGATATTTGTAGAGAAGGAGCAAGTTTTATTCAAATGATAATCGATGGGCAAATAGATGTTAAAGGGGATATGAAAAAATTGAAGAGAATACAAGCAGCAAGTGAGAGGATGGAATTGATCATGAAGAAAATATGTAAAGATTCGCTAATCCTAAGTAAAGAAGAGTATATAAGATTACTACTTCAGAAAAATTATCTTTAATTGAACATGTCATCAGATGAACTTGAAAATACGATAAAAAATTTCGTAGATAAGTACAATAAAAATATAAAATTACAGAATATGCTGAAAAATTGGAATTCGAAAGTTCTAATATGGATTCGTAATATAATCAAAGGTTTCGTCGTAAGGATTGAAAAGGGCAAAGTTGTTGAGATAACAAAATCAGAAAACTTTAATGAAGGTAATGTCAAGATTGTAGGAGATGAATCAATTTTAATTGACATGTTCAAGGGAATAAAAAATCCATCATCTCTTTATCTAAACGGAGTTATTGAAGTATACGGTCCTGAACGCGATCAAATCATATTAGATAAGATAGTAGAGGAAATCTGGGGCTAACATGTCACTAAAAAGGATCTTAAAATTCAATAGGCTAGTAGCTGTAACGATGGGAACGCCACTTGCCTCTTCTGTGTTCCCAAGCTTAATCCTTTTAGATTTGACTGCATCCTCTTTAATAAATGAACTAATTGCCGTTTTAATTGCCACAATACTTATAATCATGGTTTCTTTAGCTTATAGTGAACTTGTGAGTATATATCCAACTGCAGCAGGTAATAGAATATTTTTAAAGAAACCCTTTGGCGACACTCTTGCTTTAGCCTTATCGCTTATGTGGATATTCATAATACTGGGTGCAGCTGGAGTCGAAGGCTACGTAGTAGGTTATGTAATAAACTATTTGATAAGTCTTTATTTAGGAGGAACTATTGCTAACGTATTCCCACCTTTAATTTTATCTTTCATTGTAATGACAGCTATTCTCATTATTAACATAATAGGAGTGGAGATTTCGGGAAATTTCCAAATGGTAATCACTTACTTTGTAGCCGCTTCCCTTGCTACTGTTTCGATACTAAGCATTATATTTCTAAGGAATTCGTCATCTAGTAATTTCTACATTCAATTTGGAAATTTTGATATTATCTCAACCTTAAGTGCAGCAGCTATTGGAGTATATTTCTTTCTTGGATTTGGTAGAGTAACAACTTTGGGAGAAGAAGCCATTGATTATAAAAAGAGCCTTCCACTTGCTATGCCAACTGGAGTATCAATACTTGGATTTATATTTATTCTTGTATCAACGGCTCTCTTCTTAGCAGTGCCTGTAAATACGTTAGCTTCATTCCTAATACCACAAATATTTTTGGGCAAATATCTAATTGGAAGCAGTGGCGCTGTAATTATGATAATCATCAGTATTCTAATGACCTTTAGTACATTTAACGCTGGTGTTCTTGGCACTTCAAGATTGATTTACGCTTTAGGAAGAGAGAGTACATTGCCTAAAATTTTTGGTAGAGTGCATAACAAGTATTTTACACCGTATGTTGCTTTGCTTTTTTTATATTTTATAGCTATAGCTATGCTCCTTCTAGTTACCCTTACGCAAAGCTTTTCTATACCGCTTTATGTTGCAGCAGGATTCGATTCCTTTATGTATGCTGCAATAGGTTATAGTGCACTTTGGCATTCAAGAAGAATAAAGGATAAAAATTATTTCAGAGTTAAAGGAGGAAAATTATTCTTTACTATAGTCACGATAGTATTTACTTTGCTTGGAGTGATTTTGTTATTAACAACTCCCATAATAGTTGCAATTGTAATAGTAATAGGTACAATTCTTCTTATATTATATTCCAGAATTGTAATTAGAAAAATAACTCGCAACTGATACTGTTTTAATTTAATCGAAACAATACAACTTTATAATTTCTTAAGATAAAAAATAATATGAATGAAATAAATTGTTATAGCCCCATGTTTTAATCATACTTCCAAAATTATTATTTGATGAAGAAGGAAACATATTTGAATTTTCATACATAGGCATGGCTATTGAACCAATGTTAAAAGTTAACGCTAAAGAATCTAGCGATTTAAAAACAAATATTAAAAATGATGATATATTAACTGTATTAAATTCAATAAAAAATTACTTTGGATTATCGAATATAGAAATAAATGTATTTAATGATTTTAATTTAAATTCGATAAATTATCTCTCAACAATAACTTTAGCTTGTTCATTCATATATCTTTGGATATCCAATCAAAGAAACCTTTACGAGAACTTAGATCTTATCGATTCATTGATTTACAAAAACAAGGTAGGATTGCAAATCTCACATATAGTTTTAAATGGGGGATTTGGGTTCTACTCAAAAAGCAATAACCAAACGATATACTATAGATTGCCATATAATAAAGCAAACTATGAATTACTAATATTGGAAAAAGGATCATACAATTTTTTTGACATAATTAAAGATAAAAACTACAGGAATGTTTTGGCCCATCATACAAAGCTTAGTTACGATGCAATCCAGAATGATATGAGTTTGAAAAGGATATATGAGGAAAATAAGAGAATAGCTTTCGACACTGGATTGATAGATAGCGATCTATATGAAATAATCAAATTGTTAAGTAATGAGGGATTTATTT
>Ga0080006_1196506_pt1 | contig 11040 bp, 8 predicted proteins | sample RS3BMetagenome_FD_69209 | JGI IMG/M metagenome (GOLD analysis project Ga0080006, IMG submission 69209) | Ferric oxide microbial mat and aquatic microbial communities from Rainbow Spring, Yellowstone National Park, USA - RS3B (SPADES... ... | reverse complement strand
CCCTCAGTAGCAAGCGAATCGGCTTGGGAGGCGACTCCCCCCAGGCTCTCTTCTTGACTCGAGCCCAGGGAAGCAGCTCCGTTCCACGAGGCCGATTGAAGCCATCAGCATGGTCTGATTCTACCAGAGATTCGACCGGGCGAACAACCTGTTGCGAATCCTCTCGCCGATTGAATGCCGGTTTGACGCCTCCGGGTGATCGACCTTAGAATAAGTATCCCCTTCCGGGGCGGTTTGATCCCTCTGCCGACGAGCTTCGTCGGCTCCCGCCCCCTTATTCGGAGCATTTCTTGGCCATGCCTCCCACCTACCCGCTCACCGAACTCATGGGCGACGGCATTGGTGCCGAGCTTTCTCGGGCGATTCATACCCTGGCCGAGGCTTTGCCCGTCCGGCTCGAATTCCGGCCTGTTGACCTGACCCTGGCGAACCGTCGGGCTCGGGGGAAGGCCGTTTATGACGAGGCCGTCGAGGCGGTGACTTCGACCACCGTGGCCCTCAAGTATCCGACCGTGACGGCCGAGGAGAGCCCCAACGCCGTGCTCCGTCGACGGCTGGATCTTTCGGTCATTCACCGGCCGGTTTATACAATCCCGGGCGTTCCCACCAACTTCCGCCGCGATCTGGATTTTGACATCATCCGGATCGCCACGGGCGGAACCTACGATGACCCCGGCCGGGCGATCGGCGAGGACGCCGCCGTCAGCCTCCGGATCGTCGAGGGGCGGCCGGTTCGCCAGGCCGCCCGTTATGCGTTCGACCTGGCCCGGAAGACAGGGAAGCGGGTCACGTCGGCGTCGAAATATACGATCCAGAAGGCGACCGACGGCCTTTTCGAGGCGATCTCCAAGTCGGTCGCGGGCGATTATCCCGAGGTCCCGCACAATGTCGAGCTGTTCGACGCCCTGCTCGGCAAGGTGATCATGACCCCGGAGAAGTTCCAGATCATCCTGGTCCTCAACGAGTACGGCGACTTCCTCTCGGACATGGCCTGTGGTCTGGCCGGATCGCTCGGGATCGGGGCCAGCGCCAACCTCGCGTTCGACCCGTCGAGCGCCGTCCGGGTGGCTCTCTATGACGCCGCCCACGGCACGGCTCCCGATATCCAGGGGAAGAATCTGGCCAATCCCACGGCGATCTTCCTGGCGCTCTCGATGCTCCTGATTCAACTGGGAGAGATCCATCTGGGCCAGATGGTGAAGACGGTCACGCTCGACCTCTTGCGCGAAGGCATCCGGACCGGTGACCTCGGCGGGACCGAGTCGACCGACTCGTTCACCTCGGCCGTCGCCGCCGAGATGACCCGAAGGCTCTCCGCGACGGCCCCGGCCTGAACTTGACCTTTCTTTACGCCTCCAAGGCCCCATTCTTGTAAGATCGGATCGACTTCGATCGGTATTGACAGGCAGACAAGGTGGTCGAGCCTCCCGATGACCGGCCGGGCAGGAAGCCTTTCCCGTCGTGTTCACGATCGATCCCGAGCTATCAACCATGTTCGACTTCCTGAGTCGTCGAAAAACCGGTCGTCCTCCTTCGAGCGACCGCCGGCGAGCCCGAGGGCCTGTCACGATCGGCTTCGAGCAACTGGAAGGACGCGAGTTGCTCTCGACGGGAATCGCCCTGACGATCATCCCCTCGCAGCTTCCGCCGCTGGCCAACATGCCCCGACCGATCATCGGCAGCATCAACCCCGAAGCGGCCGGTGAAGACCCCGTCATTTCGCCGCCGAGGCTCAAAGTCGAATGGCCAGAGCCCGACCGGCGAAGGTCGCGACTCTGGCCACTCGGCGATCGATTCCGGATGGGTCATGGGAGGGTCGACGACTGACGATCGACCGTCAATCCGCGTTCATTCCTTGGCGGCCGGCGACATCGGGCCGGAAGCCTTGGAGGCGGCCCGGCGTTCCCAGCCTTGCTTGATGTAATCTTCGTAGTCGGCGAAGTCGCTCGACCCGGTCCACCCTTGATGAAGCGCTGGTCGGACCTTGTCGTAGGTGTGGTTCTGGAACTCGGGTTTGTCGTGGCTTTCCCAGCCGTATCGATAGGCGGGCGATGCCTGATCAAAGGTGGGACCGCCCTGGGGGTGCATCGACTCATGATGCTGGCGGAACTCGGTCTCGTGGGTGTCGTAGTCGATCCCATAGCCGACCATCCCACCAATCACCGTGCCCACCGTGCCGCCAACCAGCATGCCGACCGGTCCGGCGAGCCCGGCGCCCAGAACGGCGCCGAGAACTCCTCCAGCCCCGAGCCCCGCCGCCCCGCCGACGACGCCGTTGGCGCCGCCTTCAAGGTTGTCCGGGTTTTCTCGATCTTTATCGTTCATCGGTGATGTCTCCTTGATGAAGTGCCATGTCGTGACGAACGGACTCAGGCCTTGCCTCGGGCCTTATCCCAGGCGTGATGGATGGCGTCCTTGAACTCTTCCCAGGTCCCTTCGTTCCGGCTCTCCCAGTGCGTGCGGGCCTCGGGCTCGATGGTCTTCCAGTCGCCCGAGCCGTAGTGGGCGTCGGTGGCCAGCGAGTGGCCGAACCGGTAGGCGGGGGTGAACTCTTCGAGACTCACGCCGGTCTTGGCGTATCTGGATTTGTAGTGCTTCTCGAAGGTCGGCCGGTAGGTCTCGAACCCCTCGTCGGTCACGACGGCCGGGGTGTCGATCTCCTGAACTTCGACGTCGGTCTTGCGGACCTTGTCGCGGACGGTGTGCTTCTTGTCGTGACCTTCCCTGCTGAGGACGACCTCCTCGATCACCCGGGCCCGCTTGGAGACGACGGCCTCCTCGGCGGTCTCTTTCAGCTCGATCGTCCCTTCCTGGAAAGCCGCGACGTCAGCGTCGGTGACAGCCCGGTTGACGGGGCGTCGCTTGACCTTGACGTGCTCCTCGTGCAGGTGGACATCGGCCTCGACCGGGGTCTCGGTGACGGTCGTCTTGACCTTCACGCCCCCCTTCTCGACCTTTCGCTTGCCGACCTGCAACTCTTCCTCGACGACCGGGACGACGGCCTCGCCGCTCGACTGCCCTTTGAAGGCCGCGCGACGTTCCCAGGCGGATTTGACGTGCGGCTCGAAGTCGGACCACTTGCCGCCGCCGGTCCAGCCTTTCTTGAGGTCGGTGTGAACCTGCGACCAGGACTTGCCGGAATACTCGGGCCGGTCGTAATGCTCCCAGCCGTATCGATAAGCCGGGGCAACGTCATCCCACTTGTGCGAGGCCGCCAGGGGGGATGACTCGAACTCGGAGCGGAACTCGGGCTCATGCGCCTCGTAGTCGATCGCCGCGCCGGCGGCCGATCCGGTGATCGCGCCGATCCCTGCTCCAACGGCCGCGCCGACCGGCCCGCCGACCACGGCTCCGATCCCCGCGCCCGCCAGGGCGCCCGCCGTCCCGCCACCCGCCGTGCCGGCGACACCCTTGCCTTCGTCAATGTGTCCGCGTTTGGTGGTGGCCATCGAGAAGTCTCCTTCATCACGCCTTGGGAGAGGACGATCTCCGGGCCTGGCGCGATGCCGGCCGACCGAGACGTCTCTCGGGAGCAGGTCGTCGATTGAGGTTTCGGGGCAATCTGGCCCTCGCGGACCTCGACATCCCCGCGACCGATCCAGGGATGTCGTCACGCTTCGTAGTGGATTCCAAGGCAAAGAACATGCCGAGTTCAAAGACCGATCAAGTCTCCGGTCTCGACGGATCGACTCCTGATCGTTCGACGGTCGCCTCCTCGCTGCGAAGGACCACGGTTTGCGGGTCGTGCTTGACGGTTTTCCGCCGGGTGATCCGGACTTCCTCGCGGAGGATCAGGCGCTTCTCGACCACCAGGACCTCTTCCAGAAGCGGCACGATCAAGGTTTCCCCCTCCTGTCGAGGGCCGACTGCCTCCGGGATCTCGCGGTTGATCGGAACCCGGACGACCTCGACGTCTTCCTGAAGAAGAGGCTCGTCGACGACCTTCTCGGTCGCCCGGACGGTCTTGCGAACCCGGACCTTTCCCGTCTCGACCTTCCGCTTGCCGACCTCGGCGGACTCGGCGATGACCGGGACGACCAGCTCGGTTTCCGGATTCGCGTCGGGTCGGGAAAGTTCGAGCCGGTAGCTGCCGTCGGCTTGCTCGATGAGCGCGGTCATGGGAACGAGGATTCGCTCGCCGTCATCGAGGAGGACGTCGACCTGGCCTTGCGGGTCGACCGAGCGATCGAAGCTTCCGCCGACAATCGCGCCGATCCGGCCGTCGCTCGCCCGGACGATGGGGGGTGCCTTGGTCGCCATGGCAGGGGTGCTCACTCGGGAGGAAGACAGGGAGAGGAAGCGCAGCTGATTGTCGAAGACCGCACGAACCATGCCGCCCCTTTGTCGAGATTAGCGGTCGCGAGAGCGGCAAGGGTTGCGCGGGGTTGGCTTTTCGAAGGACGGGTGAGGTCTGGCCTTGCCGCGAGAAGATAGGATATATTGGCAGTGGAGTGACGCCGCCGCGTCCCTGTCCGGTCGTCCGATGCCATGGCGAGGGAGAGGTCCGATGTCGACCGCGGGAAAAGTATTGACCGTCCTGATTATGCTGGTCACGGTCGTCTGGCTCGTCATGATGTCGGCGGTGACTCAGCTGAACGTCAACTGGCAGCAGAAGATCATCGCCCAGGAAAAGAACCTGGAGCAGGTGACCACCGAATCGACCAAGGCCCAGGCGAACGCCGTGAGCCTGACCGCGCAGACCATCGCAGCCCAGGAAGCGACGGAACTCCTGGTCCTCGCTCGCGAGGAGAAACTCGCGGCCGCGATGGCTCGAAGGTCTTCCCGGATCGAGGATTTGAATCGGCTCAAGGCGCAGGTCGCCGACGAGCAGGCCGCCGCCCAGACGTCCAAGACCAATCTCGCGACCCGCGAGGCCGAGATCGTCAGCAACCAGGACGAGCTGGCCAAGAAGCGTGACGAGATCGCGAAGTCCAAGGCGGTCAACGCCGACCTCCGATCTCAGCTCGCGCAGCTTCAGGCCGATTTCAAGCGGCTCCTCGCGGAGAACACCGCCAAGCTTGACAAGGCCGCCAAGGGCGGGGCCGCTTTGCCGGCTTCGAGCGTCCGGGGGTCGGGGCCTTCGTCCTGATTTGCTGGTCCGTCTGGTGCGATTGAGTCAGAACTATTTTGACCTTGCGGAATGACCCGGCCTTTGTGTCGGGTCATTTTGCGCCAAGGCCAGGTCCCCCGCTCGCCCCTTGACGGTGGGGCGGTGATGGATTCCAATTCACAACGCCTTGATGGGCCCTGTTGACCGAGACCATCGCCTTATTCCTCGACAGGTCGAGGAAACGGGGGAACCACTGAATCCTTTTCTCTTTGCAGGGAAGGGTTCCGGGGCGAATCGTGCCGAACCTTCGACTCCCTTCGAGGGCCAAGGCACGACGGGGCACCTTCGGCTCCGAGCCCGACAGCTCACCTCGTCGGCGTCCGAGGGGTCTTTTTGATGCCGTCGCCCTGACTTTGAAAAAAAGAGGGGCGGCGATCGCCGGCCGGATGTTTCGGCCGAGCCCCATCTGGTCTTCGGTCCGCGTTTCTCGCTTCGGAGTGAAATCGGTCGATATGCTGGCCACAGGGGAACGTCCGCGCGAGTTGCGCTGGTATCATGCGGGTCCGATGCTGTTCGGCGACTGGGGGACGAGCCGGCTCTACGTGCTCGGCCTGGCCTTCGCCTTCACCGGCCGATCGTCATTCTGGTTCGTCGCCGCGATGTGCGCCTTGATGATCGGCGTCGGCTGGAGCTACGAGATCATCTGCCGTCTCTTCCCGGACGGCGGCGGCGTCTACTCGTCGGCGAGGCACCGGTCGCAGCTCCTGGCCGTCATCGGTGGCCTCTTGCTCTGCGCCGACTACGTGGTGACCGCCTCGCTGTCGTGTCTCGACGCGTTCCATTACCTGGGGATCAACGGCCTTTACCTGACCCTGGGCGGGATCGGCACCAAGGGAGGGGTCCCGCTCGATGCCCTGGCGGCGGCCATCACGATCCTGGCGATCGGTGGTCTCAACTACTTCGGGCCGACCAAGACCGGGTCGATCGCGATGGTCGTGGCCCTGGCGACGGTCGTCCTGACCCTGGTTATCGGCATCGCCTGCCTGCCGCACCTCGGCGAGGCCTTCAAGCTGGTCGAGTCGCCCTTCCAGCACGGTGTCCGCAATTCCTGGATCGGCTTCACCGAGATCGTCCTGGCACTCTCGGGCGTCGAGGCGATCGCGAATATGACCGGGATCATGGTCCAACCGGTCGAGAAGACCGCGAGAAAGGCGATCCTGCCGGTCCTGATCGAGATCGTCATCCTCAACCTGATCCTGGCCCTGGCGATGACCTCCTTGCCCAACTCGATTCTCGACGAGAAGGTCATCGGCCCCGACGGCAAGGAAACCCTCGCCCATACCGGCGACATGCTCAAGCAGATCGCCATCCAGTACGTCGGCCCGGGATTCGCCGCGGTCGCCTCGGTCGTCTTCGCCGCCCTGCTCCTCTCGGCGGTCAACACGGCGCTCGCCGACCTCGTCTCGATCCAGTTCATGCTCTCGCGCGACAAGGAATTGCCCCAGCACCTCTCGAAGCTCAACCGCTTCGGGATGCCGGTGATCCCGCTGGTCATCGGGGCGATCATCCCGGCCGTGGTCGTCCTGATCTTCTCCGACGTCGAGAAACTGGCGGCGCTTTACGCCATCGGAGTCGTCGGGGCGATCTCGATCAACCTGGGGACGACCTCCACCAACCCGGATCTTCCCCTGGCCCGCTGGGAGCGGGCCTTCATGATCGGCTTGACCCTGATCATGATGGCCATCGGCTTCACGATCTGCACCGAGAAACCCGCGGCCCGGAGCTTCGCCCTGATCGTTCTCGTCGCCGGCCTGGCCGGGCGACTGATCACGATCGTCTCCAACAAGGTCGTGCCGATCGAACGAGGGTCAAGAATCGCCTACACCGTCCTGGCCGTCGCCGCCGTCCTGGCCGAACTCGGGATCGCCCTGACCATGGGTGACGACTGGAAAGCGTTCATCCCCTCATCGATCATTGCATTGATCATGGGGTATGCCAGCTATGACACCCAGAAGTACCGGTCTTACCTGCTGGGTCAGAAGCCGACGGTCGCGGCGACCCAAACGGGGGTCTCGGACCACGAGCTGGAAGCGGTGGTTCCCGCCAAGCCCAAGATGATCCTCAAGGGAGAGTACATCCCCAAGGAACGGATCATGGTTGCCACGACCGGCAATCCTCGCCTGATCGATTTCGCTCTCAAGGAATGCAAGAATCGCCAGGCGGAGCTGGATATCCTTTTCATCCGACACCTGGCCGTCACGCCGATGGGCCCGACCGCGCCGCCGAGCCTGGCCGAGGACACCACGGCTCTCGAACTTTTTGATCGCCTGAGGACCCAGGCTCATGATATCGGAGTTCCGCTCCGGCTGCTTTACGGGGTCGCCCGCGACATTCCCGAGGCCATCCTCGACATGGCCGTCACCCACGGTGCCGACCTCCTGCTCCTGGGCACCACCCGCCGGGGAACGCTCTGGAAGGCCATGAAGGGGGACGTCATCCAGGCCGTCGCCGAGCAACTTCCCGAACGGATCGGGCTGTTAATTCACGCGTGATTTCGCCGACATTTTCAAGACGATCTTACAAAGTTTTCCAAATTCAACGGGCACCAGGACTTCGGTGAGCCGAAGTTTTGGTGTCCGTTTCTCATCAAGCTCGATCTCTCTCAGGGATGATCCGGCAAGACGTCGTCGTGACCCGAGATGTCACCCGGATGTCATGGCGTCGGCCATGGCAAATTATCAACAAATTTGGCAAATCACCCAGAATTCCTTTACAGAAAATAGGCCCTATTGCTATGGTATTAGACGATTATCGATTATTCTTAGTAGTAAAGTGAACCAGGCATGCGGGTTCCTTTTTTATGCAACCCGATCGATACCTCGCTTACATAAGCATAGGGATCAGTCTGTGCGCGAGCTTTGCCGCACTGGCGGGTTATTTGGCCTATTCCAAACGGCGATCACCGCTGGAAGGGCTTTTACTTGGCCTTTTTCTTGGACCGATTGGTGTGATCATCGAGTGGTTCTTGCCGTTTTTGCATCGGCCGATCGTCGATGAAAACTCGATGAACTCGTTTCGGTCGATGATGGATTACCAGGCGACTGGTCGGGAGTTCAAATCTCGGATTGATCTCGATGAAAAGCGACAAAAAGAGCGGGAGTCCTGGCAGTCAAGATCAAAGAGTTGATCCAGGTCCTGATCTTCGATGGTCGCTGCCGGAAGGGATGGCCCACTCGATTCAAGAGTCGAGTCTTTGAGAGTCGGTGGAAAGCCTTCGGAGCATCCGCCCTCGCTTTCTGGGGAGATGGGCCCGGCCAAATTCAGCCATCCGGGGCTCGAACTGAGCCCAGGTCAGGACGGTCAGACAACTCGTTCCATTGAGGATGGCCACCAGGACCCTCCCCTGATGAACGCCCAGCACGGCGACGGCGTCGTTGGCGGGATTCCGTCCCAGGCGTCGGGTCCTCGACAGGGCGAGCCGGAGTGACGACTCGGCCTCCTCCGTCGCGACCCCGAACCGCTCGACGAACCGTTCCAGAGCATGAACGGTCAGGCGGACCCCGCCATAATCGCGCTGGCCAGGCAAAGCCATGGTCACCTCTCCTCCGGTCGAAGGGCCATCTTTTTTCGGATTGAATGCCCCGGATCGAGAAAAGCCGGATCGCTCCCCCCTCTCGGGGCATTCTGTTTCCCTGATTATGCCGGACTCTCCGGCATGACGTCGGCTTCACTTGAGGTCGGTGGGAACCTTGCCGGTGGCGGCCCAGATCACTCCTCGACGGGTCCAGGTCTGGAAACCAGGATCATTGATGGTGGCGACATCGTGGCCCAGAACGTTCTCGAAGACGCGACCCTTGCCATAAGTGCCGGCCCAGATCACTGCTTCATCCTTACCCGTTCCTCTGGGTTTGGAGGGGTCGGAATAGGCGGTGGCCAGCACGACGCTGCCTGGAGGAAGCAAGCTGTTCTGATAAAGCTCGTCGATCGCGTGGGCGAACTCGGCCGGAGCCCCTTCGGAGACGGGGTGAGTCGCGGCGGTCTTCTTGACGATGAACTCGTGAGCCGGGCCATGGAACCCCTGGGTCCGCCAGCCGCCGACGGCCTTCTCGAACTCGGACCAGTTCGGCTTCGTGAACGACCCCGAGGCATGATGAATCACGACCAGGCCCTTGCCGTCGTCATGGATCGCCTTGAGAAACGCCGCCTTGTTGGCGTCGGTCCAGGTGGTGTCCGGGCTCTCGGCGGGCTTCTTGTAATTGAGGTAGTTCAGCAAGAGAACGTCGTACTTCGCCAGGTTCTCGTCGGTCAGGTCCTTCGCGGGCGTGGTCGTGACGTGGACATCAACCCGCCCCTGAGCGGCCAGGACATCGCGGAGCGCCGGGGTGGTCGACTTCCAGTCGTGGGCCGGGTGGGTATCCCCGGTGATGATCAAAAGCTTGACCGGTCGCGCGGGCTCATCCGCCCAGGCCATCACCCCGCCGGCGGCCAGGGCGGTCATTGCGAACATCAATCGACGCATGGGTGGGTCCCTTTGATGGATGGATCGGGTGGAATCCCCGCCAGTTGAACCCATTCGAGCCAGAGGATCAACGGGCCACCCCCGACCAGGATCAGGCCGATCCGATGCCATCCCCCGTCAGAAAGTCGACGGGGGATCACCTCGCCTTCACCTTCCGGACCAGGGTCGCCTTGTTGATTTCCTTCCACCCCGGCGAGCTTTCGAGCACGGCCGCTTCCAGCTCTTCCGACGTCTCGCTTCTCACCGCGTGCTGATACGAGACAGCCGCCTTGACCAGAAAAGCGTCAAAGGCGTCGGTGGCGACCTCTTCGAGCGAGTGGCAGGTGAGAATCACTTCCTGGAACCCCCCTTTGGGTTCGCCCAGGGTGATCCGCTCGGCGTCACTCAGGACCGGCTTCCTGGCCTCGTGGAACGGCGCGAGGTTGAGCTGTCGAGAGAGCGTCTCGAGCTTGAAAGCGTTCCGCTTGACGGTGAAGCGGAGAGTCAAGACCCACTCGTGGCCGGTCTGAGCCTGGAGGAAGGGCGGATCTTCGGGAGCGACGGCGGGGACCCGGACCACGGCGCGCTGGGTCCAGTCCACGGCGGGAAAGCCGCCGATCTGTTCAAGACGATCGACCACCTTTTCGAGGATCAGGCCGTTCCACTGCGCGGGCTTGCCCGACCGACCCACCCGGTCGACCGTATGCCAGCGTCGACCATCTTTTTCCCAGGGAGCCTGGACCTCCGCGACTTCCCCCTGCGCGGCTTTCGCCTCCGCGAGCAATTTTCTGGCGGCGGCCTTCGGGTCGTACCTTGGTCGGTCCTCGAACGGCCCGGCGGCAAGGACATCTTTCAGGATCGCGCCAGTGAGCGAGTTCTTCGCCTTCGCGATCAGTTCGGGCGGTCCGGCGGCGACGATCTCCCCCCCTTCCCCGCCCGCCTCGGGGCCGATGTCGATGATCCAGTCCGAGGTCTTGATCACCTCCAGGTTATGCTCGATGATCACGACCGTATTGCCCAGGTCGGCCAGTCGGTGGACGACGTCAAGAAGCTTGCGGGTGTCGTCGAGATGCAATCCTGTGGTCGGCTCGTCGAGGATATAAAGGGTCTTGCCGGTGTCGGGGCGAGCGAGTTCGGCGGCGAGCTTGACGCGCTGGGCCTCGCCGCCCGAGAGCGTCGGCGCCGACTGGCCAAGCGGCAGATAGCCGAGGCCGACGTCGTGCAAGGTCTGCATGATCTTGCGAATCTTGGGGACGCTGGTGAATAGACCGAGAGCCTCGTCGACGTTCATGGCCAGGACGTCGGCGATCGTCTTGCCCCGGAACTTCACCGCCAGGGTCTCGGGAGTAAACCGCGCGCCGTGGCAGGAGTCGCAGGCAACCCAGACATCGGGCAAGAAGTGCATCTCGATCCGACGCTGGCCCGCCCCTTCGCAGGCCTCGCACCGGCCGCCCGCCTGGTTGAAGCTGAACCGGCGGGGGGTGTAGCCGCG
>Ga0080006_1265915_pt1 | contig 11041 bp, 6 predicted proteins | sample RS3BMetagenome_FD_69209 | JGI IMG/M metagenome (GOLD analysis project Ga0080006, IMG submission 69209) | Ferric oxide microbial mat and aquatic microbial communities from Rainbow Spring, Yellowstone National Park, USA - RS3B (SPADES... ... | reverse complement strand
AAAAGGGTCAGTGGTACTACAACGGCACTCCCTTCATGCCGACCCTTTACTACAGGAGCGACGACCCGATCAGGACGGCGGCCGCGCAGGCCCTGGCCAAGGCCGCTTCCCTTATCAACCTGACGATCAGCCTCAAGAGCGTAACCGACGAGACCACCAGCGGCGAGATCTTCAGTCCATCGATAAGTGCGGTGACTTCCATGGGGGTTATGGCCCCGAATTTCTCGACGATAAAGGCGCCGGTGTTCAACTACACGTACGCCAAGGAGAACGACAACTGGGACATGTACACCTTTGGGTATGAAGTTTCGGCGAATCCTGATTGGCCAGTCTTCATGTTTGCTAGCGAGTACGCGGGGATAGGAGATTTTGGTAATTATTATGACCCGGAGATGGATTATTGGAGCAACCTACTTTACTATGGGGCGGCCAACGTTTCCATCGCCCAAGAGGCTGTTTGGAATATCCAGAAGATATTCTACCAGGACCTTCCCTACGTCATTTGGTTCTACGAGCCCGAGCTCTACGCCGTATGGACCAACGGTTGGTCCGGTTATGCCTTGATACCCACGACCGGTCCGTCTACCAGCACTGGCCTCTATTACACATCCCTTAACGTTCACCCGACGGGTCAAGCTTACGGAGGTACTTATACCGAGGCCCTTCACGGCGTCCCGGATTCGTTGAACCCACTTTACTACACTGGTTGGGTCTGGCAAGATGACGTCTGGCAGGAGGTCTACGATAGCCCCCTGGGGACTCCTCCGACCGGCGTAACCTCTTTGGGCCTAATGCCTTGGATGGCCACTTGGAGCATACAAAACAAGACTACAACGCCCATCGGTAATGGGCCAGGTTGGTGGAACCCCTTCCACGCCAGTAAGATAGTCAACGGACAGGTCATAACGCTCAACTTCTTCCACAACCTGACATGGCAGGACGGCGTCCCGGTTACAGCCTACGATTACAACTTCTCGCTTTACTACTGGAACATAGGTGGTTGGACAGAGGCCGCTACACCCCTTGAGGCGGAATTCACGCCTCCCTATGGCCTCCTGGCCACCTACATACCTCCCAACGATCCCTACCAGATAAAGCTCTACGTCAACTCCACCAACCTGTGGAACGTGTACACGCTGGACGTGGCCGTGCTCCCGGAGCACGTATTCGAGTACTTCAGCCCATCAGCCGTGGCCTCTTCTACCGGTGCCATGGACACCACCGTCCCGGCCTCTCAGATATCGGGCCTTTCGGGCTACTTGCTATCCAACACCACCAAGCTCCCACAGTACGTCTACTGGCTGCCCAACCTGGAGGTCGGCAGCGGCCCCTTCGCGTTCGTCAGCTGGAACAAGGTTTCCAACGTCATAACGCTCGTCAGGAACGTGCACTACTACAGGAGCGCCTGGTGGGCCTTCCAGCAACCCGCCGTGGTCGGCAAGCCCTTCACCTACTCCACGACCATCAACGAGACGGTCTACAACCCGACCTCCTCCGCCTTCGAGGGCGTCCCGGCCGGTTCAACCGGCACCATCCCCATAACCAACGCCACGGGATACGTCGAGATCCTCTCCAACTCCAGCGCGGTGCTGGCCAAGGCCCCTCTGGTGAACGATGGGAACGGCCATTACTCCGCCACCATCGACACCTCGACGCTGGCGCCAGGCCTCTACGAGTTGTTCACCAACGCCACTTACACATCCTTCGGCCTCCAGAGGTACTGGTACACCTTCACCTCCGTCGACCTGAAGGCCGAGGTCGCCAAGGTCACCTCCTTGACGCTATCGCCTACCTCCGTCACCAAGGGCCAACCGGTCACCATATCCGCCACTGCCCTATCCTACACCGGTGCCCCCATGGCGGGCCAGAAGATAAACTTCGTGATCAACGGCACCGTAGTGGGCTCCAACACCACCAACTCCAACGGCGTAGCGGTGTTCAAGTACGTCCCGTCCAAGACCGGTTCCCTATCGGTGATCGCCTCTTCGGCGGCCAACTCCTCGGTTACTTCCGGCGCGGAGGCGCTGACGGTTACCGCTCCGACCAACTACACCCTCTACGCCGCGGTGGCCGCGGTGGTAATAGTGGTGATAGCGGTCGTAGCGGCCTTCTACTACGCCAGGGGCAAGAACAAGGGAAAGGGCGCTAGCGGCGGGACGCAGCAGGGCGGCGGACAGGCTAACAAGTGACAACTCGGTAAGAGAAACCTAACCATGAAATTTTGTTTTTTAAAATTCGGATGATTTTTTCGTTTACGACATATACGTGGATCTTGGTAAGTAGTCTGTGTGAAGCTTTGGAAACGCTCAGACCGATTCGTCGAAAGCCGTCCAATCGGCTGCGGTGAAGAAGCGAATTTTAGGTTGGTGCGACTAATTATGCCTTAGATAGGTGACCCAGCAGCCCTTTTAAGTTGGGGGATGGCTAGGGCGTGGACGAGAAGGCTTTCGGTGATGCGGTTTTGGGTTTTCAGGAAGAGCTGAAGAAGGCGTACTCGAGTTCTCCTCCCAGCTCAGGTGTAAAGATTTACCCCGAGCCCTTCTTCATGCACCCCACTTCCGTCAGGGACTATCAGGTTACGTTTTGCGATGGAGGAAATTACCCGTTGATCGTTACGCACTTCTATGCGTTGGAGGTCAACAGGGTCTTTCTATCCACGTGGCGTGGGGCGAAGCGCTTAGCTTATGCTTCTATCGACTTTTTTTCCATGACCAGGCAGGCGGGGGGATACGTTTCGAGCGTGGTTTGGCCGCTTTCGTTCACTGTCAAAGGTTATGGCCTAGGAGCGGGCGACCTTGAGCCGATCGTGAGAATGGATGAGGAAAATACCCTCGTCCGTTATCGCGAGCTGGGGGGGCTAGAGGCCCTACTGAAGGCGGCCCAAATACCGCGTCGCATTGGAGAGAGGCGGTTGATGGCCGCGGCCATGGCCGCGGGGTCGGGCTTCTTCGTGTTCGACGGTTTACTCCAGGCGGAGGTCCCCCAAGAGAGCTCGGCCATTCAAAAGGCGGTATCGCTTAGCGAGGAACGGGGCCTGATGGTGGCTGGGTTTGCGAAGACCGCCGGTTTGCTAGACCCGGGGACGCTTCCCAAGTCGATATTCACCCGGACAGGGGAATGGTACGCGAGGATAGGAGAGACGGAGACAAGGGATTCCTATATTTATGCTGTTCGCTTCCACAGGAGTTCCCTGACGCCCTACGTAGTGGAGGTATCCAAGCGTGGGGCCGGAGATTACGATTCATTTTTCCGTGCACTTTTCTCCGACTCGCTGGACCCTCACCTCCCGGGTTATCCTCATGGTCTCCTGGACGCCGATAGGCACGCGCGGGTTCGCCGGCATGAGGCGGAGCGCCTGAGGGCGCGTTTCATCTCCAAGTTACCCGTTGAGCAGGCCCAAGAGATACTGAGGCAGGAAAGGGCAATAACCACGCACGAGGCGCTAAACCTCATAAGCTCGTGGCGATGATTCACGATGTCCAGAGACGACGGAGCGGTCGGTGTGGTCGCGGGGGGAAGGTTTGGGGAGTTGCTACTGAGGAAGGATAGCGAGAAGACGTTGGAGATAGGCCAGCTATTGGTGTACGATAAGGGAGACAGAAAGATGCTGTTCAAGGTCTTTGACCTGGTTCATTCCTCGACGTTGCCTCAGGAGGCCATCGATATGGCTCAGGGTTACGCGAGGGAAGAAGACACCCCTCCTCTCGCGATGTACGATATGGACGTAAAGGTGAGTTACTTCACCAGGGCGCTTCTCAAACCGCTGGTCGAGATACGCAGGCAGGGGAACCGCTTTTCCGTAATTTCGCCCAAGAGTATACCGCCTTGGTGGGAAGGTCTGAGGGAGGTCACGGCGGAGGACGTCGACTTCCTTAGGGGGTCTGGGACCTACATAGGTAAGTTGAGAAACGGCTCTAGGGTTATGGACGTGGACATCAACATACCCACCGATGTCCTCATACCTCATCACGTACTCGTGGCGGCCAGCACTGGGAAAGGGAAGAGCAACGCCGTAAAGGTCATGCTGTGGTCTATGGGTAAAGAGGGTAAAGCTGGCGCGTTCGTGGTGGATCCGCACGGGGAATATTGGGGATTTCATGGGTCCGGTCTGAGGCAGTTGGGAGAAAGAGCCGTACTGTTCTCTCCGGATCCGCCGCCCGGAGGGGTCACGCTGAAGGTGAACACTTCGTCGTTGTTGCCCGAACACTTCTCGGGCGTTTTCGAGACTTCAGAGGCGCAGTTCGAGGCCATGCTGGCGTATTACAGGAAGTACCGCGAGAGGTGGTTGGAGGAGCTACTGGGGGAGGGCGCCGATTTAGGGATAGAAGGCGACGACCATAGTTCCAGTGGGGTGAACGGAGTTCGCGAGTCCACGCTTTCTGCACTCAGGAGAAAGCTGAACGTTTTGCTTGACGTCGATGGCGAGAACAGCCCCTTCTCCTTTGATGAAGGGGAGAACACCATACCCGACATAATAAAGCACCTTGAAGAGTCGAAGGTTGTAGTGGTGGACACTTCGTCCTTGGAAGAGGGGGCTGAGCTTCTGATCTCTAACGTCGTAGCCGATCGCTTGATGAAGGAGCACAGAGGCGCAAAATCCCAGGGTAAGTTAGATTCGGTGCCACCCGTGGCGATCGTGATAGAAGAGGCGGCAAGGGTTCTCGGAGAAGGGGTTGAGCCAAACGTGCTCGAAAGGGTGGCAAGGGAAGGGCGGAAGTTCAAGGTGGGCCTGGTGGCCGTCACCCAATTGCCCTCCATGATTCAAAAGGAGCTGTTGGCCAATATGAACACGAAGATCATATTGGGTAACGAGGCCAGGACGGAGCGCGAGGCCTTGATCAACTCGTCGGCGCAGGACTTATCTAATGAGGAGGAAGAAATAGCCAGCCTCGACGTAGGCGAGGCGATCGTGACCAGCTCCTTCCTCAGGATGGCCGTCCCAGTTAAGGTGCCCCGCTTCGAGGATTTGGCCGCGGGAGCCGTCCAGCAGCGCGGGAAGCTTAACTTGACGGTTTAAGCGCGGCTTGCCCTCCGCTTTTTTCCTTTGGTCGCCGCTTTCCGTGGGCCCTCGTTGCACAGCGCTGGCCCTGATCGGCACCGGGCCCAATATCGCGTAAGAGGATATCGCGTAAAACGTGTCTTCCAGCGTGGAGATGCCCATCTCGGGGAAGTGCCTGAAGCCACCGTTCCCGTTTTGAAAGCCCATGATGAATTTCCTCACTTCCTCTCTTTCCTTTATGTCGTACCCGGTTTGCGAAGCGGTCCACACCCCATGGAATACGTCGTAAAGCGTGGGCGGGAAGGAGTTTGGTACTTCCGAGAAGCCCATGCGCGGCACCTCGCACGCGGATAGGAAGTCGCGCGCCATCCCCCTCACCTCGAACCCCATGTTCTTCAGCGACCTGATCGCGAGATAAGTGTTGGTGAGGGTTTCGTGCTGCATGCCGAACCCGCCGTCGGGTCCCTCATAAGACATGAGCTGACGCCGCAGGTCCTCCGCGTCCACTTCGGATATCAGGCCCGTGTCCGACAGGAGGGCCGTGGCCGCCTCAAAGGGCTCCAACGAAAGGTCGTTCTTCAAGCCGAGCCAAAAGCCCTTCCTCTTGAAGCTCAGGAGCCACGACCTGAAGCCGGTACCGGCGGTGAAGTGCTCCCCCAAGAGGGATAGGCCCTCCACGGCGTACCGCGCCACCTGAACGCTCGAGAACGAGCCGTCCTCCTGCTGGGAGGAAGCCAAGAACGCGACCACGTCCCTTTTCCGGGGCACTTCTCTTCCTAGCGTCTTCAGTACGCTGACCGCGAAGAAGGTGTCCTCTACGGTGGAGTACCCAGCCTGGCGAGCGAATAGGAACCCTCCGTCCTCGTTCTGCCTAGCGGTAACGTACTCTACTACCAGGTCCAAGCTCATCGCTTTCTGCCAGGCACCTCAAAAATGCCCTTAAAAGCGTTGCTAGCTAAGGAAAATGGGGCTAGAAGGGCGGCGATGCTGATGAAGCGAACGACAAACCTCGCCATTCAGGGCGGGGGGAGGGGGAGGTCATGTAGGTCGCACGGTGTGCGATCGCGTAGCGTCGAATGGAACGGTCTCGTGCCGGATTGGGGGGGAAGCGTTGCGTGAGGACGTGGGCTCGGGTGGAAAAGCACTTTAACTCCCGGCTCTGTACGTGCATGGAATCTGTGCTTTTTGCCCACGCCGCCGACGCGCACGCGGGGGCACAAGAAAGGGTTTTCCTAAAAGAGGGCGAAAGGGAAGCTTTCAGCGAGCTCGTGGACACTTGTATCAGGGATCACGTCGACTTTCTGATTTTCAGCGGCGACCTTTTCGATAGCAACGTGCCACCGATGGCCGCTGCCAGCGCGGTGGCGGGGGAGCTGAAGCGTCTGAAAGAGGCCGGTATTCCTGTCTACGAGGTGCACGGAAGCCACGACAACTCGCCCACCCATTCCTCTATGATAGAGGTGTTGGAAGGCGCGGGCCTGCTGGTCAATGCCTACAGGCCGGTTCAGAAAGGAGAGTCGGTGGGGCTTCAGCCCGTCGAGGGGCCAAAGGGTGTTAAGATATTCGGCTTACCGGGTCTCAAGGAGGGCAGGGAGAGAGAGTACTTCGAACTGTTGGACAGGGAAGGTCTAAGCGGGGAACCCGGTAAAAAGATATTCGCTTTTCACAGCGCCATAGAGGAGTTCAGGTCCGGGCGCTTCGCCAAAATGGAGGCGGTGCCGCTTTCTTACTTCCCGAAAGGTTTCGATTATTACGCTGGAGGGCACGTCCATCAATATCTAGTGAAGAAATTGGAGGGCTACGGGACCCTGGCCTACCCAGGTCCGCTATTCGCGGGATGGGGTGTGGACGACCTAGTGGATTACTCGAGAGAGGGGGGAGGTTTCCTCATGGTTAACCTAGGAAACGACGTGACGGTGGATAGAGTGAAGGTTTATCCCGTCGACGTGGCGGTCGTCGAGAAGAGCGCCGATGGGCTTTCCGCTACCGATTACGTTAAGGAGCTGGAACCAGCTGGGGATTACTCTGGGAAGGTGGTGCTCATAAAGCTTGGGGGGAAGTTGTCCTCGGGTAGGGTAGCAGACGTTTCCTCAGCCTACCTTAGGAGCGAGTACGCGAAGGCGGGCGCGCTAGACGTAATGATCAGCCGGGGCTCGCTGTCTGGTCCAGAACAAACGGTGGTGAGGGTGGGGTCGGCGGCGCAGCTGGAGGAAGAGCTGTTGAAGGCCAACCTGAAGGGACCAGTAAGAGCAGAGACGGCCAAGGCGCTGCTCGAGGTACTCTCCCAAGAGAAAATGGAGGGCGAGACGGACTCCGATTACGAAGACAGGTTGATGAAGGAGGCGGAAACGATCCTGGAGGAAGCCCTCAGCTCCAAGAGGAGGGGAGGAAGCCGTTGATGCTTGAATCGCTGCGCGTCCAAAATATACGCAGCCACGCATCGACGTCGGTGGATTTCAAGGACGGTATAACGCTCATAGAGGGCGATGTGGGCAGCGGAAAGAGCACGTTGCTAAAGGCAGTTCAGTTCGCTCTGTTCGGGGCAGGTGACGAGAGGAGCTTGTTGCGTTACGGTGAGAACGTGGGGTCGGTCGATCTTCGCTTTAGCGTTTCCGGCAGGCGCTACGCCGTTCATAGGGAGCTTAGGAGGGTGGGTGACAAGGTGAGGAGCGCCAAGGGCTATTGGGAGGAGGATGGCATGGTGACCCCGCTGTCGAGTTCCCAGCTGAACGAAAAAGTGATGGATGCGCTTGGCATCCGCGCTTCGGAGAGGGCCAGAAAATTGCCAATATGGGAGTACGCCTTTTATACGTCGCAGGAGAAGTTAAAGGCAATACTTTCGGATAGGGATGCGAGGAAGAAGGCCGTCGGCGCCGCTTTCAATACGGAGAAGTACGCGCGGGCGGCTTCTAATGCTCAGAGGCTTGCCGCTAACTTGTTGGGCGAGGCCGAGAACTTTGAAAGTTATTCGTCCGACCTTGAGGAGAAGGAGATGAGGATGAAGGAAAAGACGGCAAAACTCGAGGAGCTAGCCGCACGGGTAGATGGACTTTCCTCTAGGTTGCAAGAGGCAAAGGAGAAAAAAGAGAGGGCCTGGGCCGACTACGTTCAAAAGGGGGAGGAGCTGAAGCATCTGGACTCCGTTATTTCAGACCTCAAGACTAAAAAAGAGAAATACGCGGCGCAGGAAGGCGGGCTTCTGAAAAGGGTTCAAGATAAGGAAAAGAGGTTCAGGGAAGACGAGGAACAGCTGAAGCGGGTGGAGGAGGAGTTGTCCAAGCCGGTTCCCCCGCACAGGTCTCCAAGCGACGTTTCGAAAGATTTGGACGCCATCGCGAATGAGATACAGGCCGAAAGCAACAGGTTGTTCGCGCTGGGGGAAATGAAAAAGCAATGCCAGAAGCTTCAGGCCGATCTTCAGGCCTACTCTGTTCCGGCGCACCGCCCGGCTTCGGCGGTCGAGGCCGATTTGAGCTCGGCAAATGACGAGCTATTAAAAGCGCAGTCGAGACTAAATCAGCTGTCCGACCTCCTGCAGAAGTACGAAGAGATGGAAAAAGAGGGGAAGTGCCCGTGTTGCGGCAGAGACGCTTCACCAGAGTTCGTTCAATCTCTTAGGGTGGAGCCGCTTCATGAGATTTCGGCTTTGAAGGAAAGGATTCCAAGTTTGGAAGAGGAGGTGAATAACCTCAGGTTAGAACTGCGCAAAGCGTACAAGCTGGATGAAATGGAAAACGTACGGCGTGAGAAAGAGAAGGAACTCAGGGATTCGCTGCAGCGGCTATCGCAGCTGTTTGGGGAAGAGGCAGTAATGATTGGAGGCGACCCGCTCAAGGCGGCGGATGAGGTAGTTGGTCTGATAGAAAAGAGGCTCGATTACCTGAAGGACGAGCAACAGAGGTTGCAGCAGGAACTCAGGGATTCCGTGGAAGCTGAGAAAAGGGATCAGCTGCTTCAGGACCTTGTCTCTCAGAGGGCTCGTCTTCAAGCCTCTATTTCGAGTGCGAAACAGGAAATCGACGAAATCCAAGCGGAATTGGAGGCCTTAAGGAGGGAGGAGGCAGGAATCGAGGAACAGTTGTCGTCTTCGCTTGAGGATAGGCAGCGCGCCTACTCGGACTACGATAAGGCTGAAAAAGCCTACCGCGGCGCCGATGAGGAATACGGTAAGATTAACGCCGAGTATCAAGCCACCCTTTCCACGAGAGCCAGCTTGCAAAATGAAATCGTGGAGCTCCAGAAGGAGGTAGAGGACAAGCGGGAGGCAAGAGGAAGGGGGAAGGAGCTGCGTTCTCTGTCGGATTGGGTTAGGCAAGAGTTCATACCGGTTTTGGGAGAAATCGAAAAGGAGGTTTTGGCTAGGCTGAACCAGGAGTTCCAAGATAAGTTTTCGGAGTTCTTCTCTTTACTGGTCGACGACCCACAGAAACGGGTGAGAGTAGACGAGGACTTCTCACCCATCATAGAGCACGGCGGTATAGAAATGGACATCGATGAGGGGCCGAGCGGAGGAGAGAGGAGTTCTATAGCGCTTGCCTACAGGCTAGCGCTCAACGACGTGGCGCGGGAGGTCGCAGGGCTTTCGGTCGAGCTCATGTTGCTGGATGAGCCGACCGATGGCTTTAGCTCGGAGCAGCTTTCTAAGTTCAGGGATTTGGTGGCGAACCTAAGGGCCAGGCAGATAATCCTAGTATCTCACGAGAAAGAACTGGAGAATGCGGCGGATCACGTGCTGCTGATAACCAAAGAAAACGACGAATCCGTTGTACAACAGATCCGAAGCCGGTGGGTGCGGTGATCGCGCGAATCAGAAGAGGAGATATTTTCACTTCACGTACGGGGAATCGCTTAAGTTTTAGCGCGGAATAATATATTCGGTGCGAATTTGAGTAGTGAACCGTCAGGGGAAAAATACAAGGAGCTGGAGGTAATAGAAAAGGGCTGGCTGGAACACTACGGCGGCGTATTGAGATACAAACAAAAAATCACCCTCTACAAGTTATCCGAAGAGGGGGACGCGATACCTTACAAGAGCTACATAGTCGAGAGGCAGGTCATTCGAGACCCCAGCTTTTTCCGAAGAACCTTTGGGCGTTTTTTGACGTGGTTGAGGCCACCGATTCCTGAGTCAGGTTTTTGATTTTGGCTATGGAGGACACGGAAACGATGAGGTTAGAAGGTGTATTTCTTTCGCCTGGTTCTGGGGCCAGGGCCGGGGCATCCGATTCCAACAGGATCGAAGTGATGGGTAAAGCCTTGACTAACCGGATTTTTTGGTCGCTTCTGGCTACGGAGGGGGGTATTGAGAAGAAGATCCCGTGCTTCTCGCTAGCCTCTTTTGCGGTAGATACCCGTCCATCGTAGGCGTGCATGTCGACGTTCACGTTCAGTTTCTCATCGAGTAGTACGCGGATAGCCTCTCTGCCGGCTCCCCTGCTGTGGACGACCAAGGGCAATTTTTTACTTTCTGCCAGCCTCATAGCCTCTCTGAAGAACTTCTCTTGGAAGGTTAGGTCTCCTCCCCCTCTGCCCCTGTCAAGGCCAACCTCTCCTACGGCGATGAACTTTCCAGTCTTCAGCGCTTCCTCCATGTTTTCCAGCACGGCCTTCCAGTTGTTCTCGTTGATGCTTTGCGGCTGAGCCCCGACCGACAACTCAACGCAAGCGTGATCGGAGGCTATTTTGATTGCCCGCGTTAGGCCTAGGTCCAGCATGGCGGACAGCACGAAAACTTTTACCCCGTTGGATTTCGCTTTTTGAATCACCTCTTCGAGGTCTCTTTCGAAAGAGGGATCATCTAGGTGGCAATGGACATCGATCAGGTTCATGGAACGATACAGCCTTCGGGTAATATGGGTTTCACTCTATGTAGGCACGCGTAGGTACGCATCAGCATACCTATCGTACGCGTAGAGCTTGGGCTTCACGGCTTCACGCAACTCCCTCACGAGTTCATCGGGAGTCTTCCGCTCCGCCCCCCTCAGGACGCACCCACCCAGGAGTGAAGGTAGGACCGTGCGGTCCCACCACTCCTTCTGGGAA
>Ga0080006_1253020_pt1 | contig 11042 bp, 12 predicted proteins | sample RS3BMetagenome_FD_69209 | JGI IMG/M metagenome (GOLD analysis project Ga0080006, IMG submission 69209) | Ferric oxide microbial mat and aquatic microbial communities from Rainbow Spring, Yellowstone National Park, USA - RS3B (SPADES... ... | reverse complement strand
GTATATCTTGCTTACCTCCTCCTCGTGCCGGCGCATTTGCGATTGTGTCGCTACATGCCGCATAGTCCATTTTGTCTCACGGGAAAGCTTGTAAAGCCAAATCCGCGTGACGGTGATCCGCAAGACACGCGCGACCGATCTGGCGTGATAGGCTGACAACGCAACGCGCTGGCCGGAGCGTCACTGCGGCCACGCTGCGGAATTTTTCCGCGCACGACCGCCGGCCGCCTGAGCCTCAGATTGGTATCCGGTAGCCGTAGAACTCGTGGTCCTCGTTGTAGCCGCCCTGGCCGTTCCCTAGATGCTTGAAGTCGGCGACGAACTCGATCGCGGCGATCCATTTGACCTGTTTGAATCCGAGCTCGTTTTCGCATCGCAACCGCAGCGGTGCGCCGTGCAACACGCTGAGCGGCCGGCCGTTCATCTCATACGCGAGAACCGTCAGACGATGCCGCATGTTCTCGAGTTTGTGAACGTCATAATAACGTCCGCCTTCGCCGCCTTCGGCGAATGAGTAAAAGACGGCATAGCGCGCGGCAGGCAGCGGTTTAACCTCTTCAATGATTCGCGCTATCGGCACGCCGCCCCATTTCGCGACTCCCGACCATCCCTGGATGCAGAAATGGCAGGTGATCTGCTCCTGCTTCGCCATCGCCTTGAGCTCGGTGAAGGAAAACTCACGCGGATTCGCAACCAGTCCGTCGATACGGAGCTTGTAGTCCGCGAACTGGCTGGCGACCAGGGCATTATATTCGTCTGACGCGGGCATCGTGCCATTGGGCCAGAAGTATTCAGAGATTTCGCTTTCGGAGTATTGGTTGGAAGGATCCCACCATTCGGCGACGCCCTTGAGCCAACCGATTAGGAATTCTCCGGTCTTCTGAACCGCGCGCGCATGATTCAGCGTGATCGGCGTGGCGAGCACCCATGCGATGGCGACCAGCGCCATTGCGCCAGCGAAGATCAACAATCCTTCGGGCCCCGCGCTGTCGTTGCCCGCGAACATATGATTCAGGTTCGGCAGCAGACCGGTGACAAAGACCATCGTCACGTGGATAAAAATGAAAAACAGAAACCAGGCGAGGACGATGAAATGTATGGAGCGCGCGGCCTGCCGATGCAGCGTTCTGCCGAACCATCCGGTCTTGTTTGAAATCGCCGGAGCCTGCATCAAGCCGGTGATGATCGCCAGCGGAGCCGCGATGAATACGGTCGTGAAGTAGGCTAGTTGCTGGAGACCGTTGTAACGAATCCAGCCTTGTTCGAGTGGAAAGCGCAGCGACAAATATTGGATCGCAGCGCTGAGTGCATTGGGTAATACCGCCGAAGTGCGCGGAACGATTCGTTCCCATTGATGTGTGGAAAATAGCATCACATAAAATACCGCGCCGTTAAGCGTCCACAGCAAATCGCACGAGAAATGCCACCATCGCGCCAGTCCGATCGAATGGCGGATACCAGGAATGCCAAGCCAACCGGGCAGCGTTACCGAGTCATCCTTTGCCGTCCAGACGCGGTCTTGAGGAACGTCATGCTGAAAGCGAAACCATTCGGTGCCCGGCGTGCAATGCGGATTCCAATAGAGGCGCGGATGGTCGGCAAGAATCTGCAGGCCAGCGCGGATAATAAAAAGCAACAGAAACAAATTGAAGAAGTGCTGCCAGCGCAGCCACGCCGGAAAGCCGAAATACTGAACGGGTATCGAGTCTTGGCCTGGATACCTTGCGATGAAATGTTGGACGGCAGGAAGCTGCCGAAGCTCCTGGGCCAACGGAACTCCGACGATCAAGAAGAGAAAACCGACCGGAATAAGCCAAAGAACGCTGTACCACTTGCCGCGTAGGCGTACGCGCGGCGTACAGCCAAGCTGAGGCGGCAGCCACGCGCTGAGCCTGACCCGGTCGTCAGCGTGCGTGAGTTGCCCTTCTAAAGGTTCTCTTAGCTCGGCCACGAATAAACTTGTCGCAGTTGCTTTATCGTACGCGCGCGGGCGTTGTTTCGTTGTATCGGTTTACCACCGAAGGTCACGCCGACCTTCGAGAGTCCTCGCTGCGGGAACAAAAAAGGGAAACTGCGCCGCAGAATGGAACGGAGATCGTTGTCTGCTGCACCCCATTCTTCCCGATAGTGTGGACGCGTTGAATTTCAGGGTTGCCTCAACCGACGCCGCATGCGCGCTGTTCGCTTGGATTCCGTCTTGACAAAACCGCAGTCTGACGAGCGCATCTTCGATGCTTAATCGATACGCGTGCACGGCCACGTGCCTTAGACGCCATTGGCGAAACCTAGTACTGGTTAGTGGGCGCCATGTGTTGCAAGTCATGAGCGTAGTATCGATTGCAGTTCGGCGATAATCCGCTCGGCCTGCGCTGCTATTTGATGAACCAGCTCGCCGGCTGGCAAAATCGAGTCAATCAGCCCGGCATCCTGGCCGATCAGAATCGCCGCATGGTCCGCGTCGCCATTAGCTCGGGCGGTTAGCATCGTCTCGCGCGCCGCCTTCGCATGCCGGCGCAAGGTCCACTCTCTTCCAGCCCAATGTTCGACGAAGCGGTTGCGCAACGTCCGCGCCATCGCTCCAGGCCAGACTCGACCGGCGGCGATGTCGGGGATCTCGGTCAACACGGTGTCATGGCCGTTGCTGCGCACGATGGCCTGCTTGAGGTTGGGGTGGAGCGGCGATTCGTCCGATGCCAAAAAGCGTGTGCCCAAAAGTACGCCCTCAGCTCCGAGCGCCAGGGCTGCGGCCATTCCTCGGCCGTCGGCAATCCCGCCGGCGGCCAGGACTGGCAGTGGTGCGACCGCACGCACGACCATCGGCACCAAAGTCATCGAAGCCATCCAACCGACGTGCCCGCCACCTTCACTGCCCTGGGCGACGATTATGTCTGCGCCAGCCTCGGCAGCGCGAACCGCTTCAGGAGCTTCGCTGACCATATACATGGCGAGCGAGCCGGCGTCGTGTATACGTCGCACGTAGCGGCGCAAGTCCTGCTCGGGTCGTGCCCAGGCCAGTGCAATTACCGCTAGGTGCTCTTCCAGCGCCGCTGCGAAACTAGCCTCCTGAGCTTCGAAAAGCAAAAAGTTTACTCCGAACGGTTTACTGGTAAGCGTGCGAACCGCAGCCACCTGTTCCCGTACCTGGGAGGGGCTGAAATTCGTTACCCCAAGCGTACCAAATCCTCCGGCGTTGGATACCGCCGCCACTAATGGCACTGAGGTTGCGGACGCCATCCCACCCAAAACTATGGGATGGGAAACGTTCAGTAGATCGCAGATACGCGTGTGCAACATGTGTTCCCCCTTTGAAGACCACAAGCTCACCGGGCTTTATCCGCGCGTTTTTGTCTACTTCGGCCAAGGGCAGACGGCCGATGATTCAAGCGGCGTCCGCATTAGGCTCGCGTAGTCAAGCGGCCATGTTCGTTGACGCGCGCAGACCCCGGTCTATGGTTACCGATGCCCGGTTTAGTGCGCCCGGCACAAGCATTTCGCCGCCACCTTCGAAGCCCGGCCGACAACGACTGCCTAAAAGCGAAGGCATGGCTTTGCGGCCGGCCTCTCGCGCTTGCGGATGGGCGGGAGGCTCGCGCCAGTCCGCGCGGTGCTGCTCGAGCGCTCGCGACTAGAGCCAGCCGAGTTGGCGTTTTCCTCGCTCGGAGATCATCTGGGGTGACCACGGCGGCTCCCAGACCAGCTCCACGCTCACGTTCTCAACCTCCTCGTATTGACTCACAATCGCCTCGCGCACCTCTTCGGTGAGATACGAATGCATCGGGCACGCCGGCGTCGTCATTGTCATTACGACGCGCACGTCGCTGCCGTCAAGCTCGACACTATAGACTAGGCCGAGATCGACGATATTGACACCTACCTCCGGATCGTTGACTTTGCGCAAAGCCGCCAGGATGTCATCCTCGCTCATGGTGCTTCCTACGTGCCTAACGCTGCGCTGCCATTGCCGGAGCGGCCGTATTGCACGTCAGCCGCGCCGCCCGATTCGCACTCGCCAGGTCTCCGGTCCCTGTTCCAGATAGTCCCAGGAGAACTGACCGGCATGTTCCGCCGCGAACTGGTAGTAAAGCGGCCGCGGGTCGTGGTCGTTGATCAAGACGAACGCCTCGCCCGGCTTGAGCGCGGTGAACGTCTCGAAGATTAGCCTATGACGCTCTCGGGGGACGATCTCGCGAACGTCCAGATGACGATCATTAGGCATCTTGCTTTTTTCCTCCTCGTAAGATCCGTGAATCGCCTCAAGGATCTGCCGCTGGCGCGCTTGGTCGAGATACTTTTCGATCAGCGGCAGATAGACCCGTTCTTCCTTGGCGAGGTGGAGCTCGACTATCGCGTCCAGGCAAAGCGAGAGCTCGCGCAAATCCCGCAAAAGCTCCGGCCGCTGCTTTTCCTCCGCATCCTTAAGTCGCTGCGCCACAAGCTCAATCCTCGCCACGTAGTCGTTGATAAACTCATGGTCTATTGCCATCGTCGCGGTTGCCTTGCCGTGCTCCTGAACCAGCGTATCGACGACGCCGTATAGATGGCGCTCCTCGCCGCGCGCGTGCGGTACGAGGTCGCCCTTCAAAAACGCTATGAATGAGTCACGCTCGCTCTGCGGCTCACTGCCACCGACCCCGCGGGCATGCGCTTTGAGCGTCTGAGCCAAAGACCGATGATGCTTACGAACTGCGTCGCACAACGTACTCATGACCACGCTTCCTTTTCTTCGCCGCGAGGGCACTGAATTGGGCAGCGCTTGGCGGCGCGCAATGAAGATGTATTCAATATACTGCTTTTCGTGGCGCGGTCAAGAGCAGTGCATTGAAAAACAGCCGACTTGGACACCTAGCAACAGCGAAAAGCGAAAAAGTGCGTGACTTGTGCAGGGCCCGGTCTGCTGGCTCTAGCTTCTCGGCGAACTCATTGACGCGCGCCGTTCGGCCGCTTCAATCGTCATTTTTGTGAGTTGTTGGTGATGCTGTTCACAGCTATCACCGCACCCGGCTAACCGTGACTGGAAGATGTGGCAATCGCTGTGGCTGGAGAACGATTCTCAGTTGCAAGCCCGATCCCGCCGAGGTCGGCCAGGGCGCGGAAGCTAGCTTGCCAGCTATCGAATAGCCGTTTTATTGTGGGGAATCCTACCTGATGCTACCTTATGGCCAAAGTCGGGCTTCGCGCGTCCCTCTAAGCGCGCTTTGTGCCCTCGTGGTGAACCATCAGGAGAACTTTGGATGACAGGCCGCAACCCGCAGACGGAGGAAGAGGCGAGGCGCCTTGTCGCCTATGTCGAGTCGCTGTTTATGCCGTGGAACATCCCGGCGCTCATCGCCGGCTTCACCGAGGATTGCATCGTGCGCTTCGGGGACCTGCCCGAGTTGCGCGGGCAAGCGGCGCTCGAAAAGCTGTTTTGCAGTCGCAGCGAAAGGCAGAAGGGCTACAAATTAAAGAAAGAATTTCGCGCGCTGATAGGCGATAGGATAGCCAATTACTGGGAGGGCGAGTGGGAAGACGCGGCGAGCGGCGCGCGGATGTGGGGACGTGGCGTCGAAATCTGGGTGATGCGCGACGGCAAGATCGCGGTTTGGGAAGCCGCTTTTAACGCCCACGAGGCTGGCCAGCCGAGCGCGATGGGCATCATGTGAGTGCGGCGCGCGTCGCTACAGGCGCGGCTTGCCGGTTACCCCGGCCTCCTCGAGTCGGGCAAACTCATCTTCGGAAATTCCGAGCAATTCACCAAAGACGTAGCTGTTGTCCTCGCCCGCCAGCGGTCCGACCCGTTTGATTGGCGGCCTTAGGCCGTCGAAGCGGGCAGGGAAGGCGGGGTAGGGATGGCGGCCGGCATAAGGATGGTCGACCTGCTGGAAAAAGCCCGTCGCCGATAGTTGAGAACTGCTCAACTGCTCCGAGGGATAGACCACCGGAGCGGCAGGTACGCCGCGGCGCTGCAGTTCGCGGGTCAATTCGTACTTGTCGTAAGCCGCGGTGGCAAGCGCCAGATGCTCGTGGATTCGGTCTCTGGAGCGCAGTCGGCCTAGCGTGGTGGCGAATTCCGGCGCCGCAGCCCATTCGGGACGGCCAAGGACTTCGACCAGCGCCTGCCATTGCGCGTCGTTTTGAATGCTGATCGTGATCCAGGCGTCTTTCCCGCGCGCCGGAAAAGAGCCGTTGGGTGCGTAGTATGGATGGTCATTGGTGGCGCGCCCGCGCACGCGCCCGGTGAAAGAGCATTCCATCAGGGCGTCGGCGATAAAGGGCAGGCTGGCCTCAAGTTGCGAGACCTCGATATGGCGGCCGACGCCGGTGCGACGCATCTCGTGGATCGCGGCCAGGGTGGCAAAGGCCGCCGTAATTCCGGCGAAGGGATCGGATACTCCCACGCCGTTTAGGAGCACGCCTTCGCCTTCGTAGCCGGTAAGGCTGCTGAGTCCTGACAGCGCCTCGCCGATTGCGGCGAAAGAGACATAATCGCGCCACGGGCCTGAGGCGCCAAAGCCGGAGATTGAGGTCAGAATTATTGAGGGCTTGATCGCGCGCAGCGCTTCATAGTCGAGGCCAAACTGCGGCAGCACCCGTGGGCTGAAGTTGGAGATGACCACGTCGCACTTGGCGACCAGCCGCTTGCACAGCGACCGGCCGCGCTCGTCGCCTAAATTGAGGGTAATCGCCCGCTTGTTGCGGTTGGCGGCGTTGTACAGCGGCGAGCATTCGTAGGCGAGTCCGGCAGGAGCGTCGGCCGGCACGCCGTAGGCGCGGAACGGGTCAAGCCGCGCGGGCCCTTCAACCTTGATCACTTCGGCGCCCATGTCCGCCAGCATCGCCGACGGCAGCGGCCCGGCCCAGAAAATCGTCAGGTCGAGAACTCTGATTTCAACTAACGGTTGAGTCGGCTTCGTCATACGACGCCCATCTCGGCCAGCGCGAGCAATTCCTTTCTGCTGAGCCCCAATTCATCGCAGAAGATTTGGCCGTTGTGTTCGCCAAGCATCGGCGCCCGACGAACTGGGACTGGCCGCCGGCCATCGACAAGGACCGGCACTCCAGGATAACGACGTGAACCAGTCGCCGGATGGTCGATCAAGTCAAAGAAGCCTCGCTCCTTGAGCTGTTCGGAGTCGAAGACCTCGTCCACAGTCGCCCCTGAGCCCATCGGCACGCGCCAGGCCTGCGCCTGATGGAAGACCTCGTTGCGGCTGTGCGAGCTGGTCCATGCATTGAGCTTCTCGACCAGTTCGGACCCGTGCTCGTAGCGCTCTTCACGGGTGGCAAAGCGATCACTACTTACGCCGGCCAGGGTCATGAAGCTCTCGACCTGGGCATCGGTCGACGCCGCGCAACTGACGAAACCATCGGCAGCCTCAAAGATTCGATAGGTGGGCGTCCAGCCGGTGAAACTCTTGCCACAGCGCTTGATCTCGGTGCCGGTGTAAGAGAAGTAGGTTTCGTTGTAGCGGGTGCAAGCGAGCAGCGCTTCGTGATCGGATAGCTCAACGTGGCACCCCTCGCCGCCGCTTCGCGCCCGCATCACCGCGGCCAGCGCGGCGCTGGCGCCCACCACCCCTGCGACAAAGCTCACGCAGGTAAGGCTATTGGTGATTAACGGATTGCGCCCGGGCTCGCCCAACTGTGCCATCCACCCGCCCATCGCCGCGCTTTGCAGCTCGGTCGCCAGGTAGTTCTCATACTCGCCGCCGCGGGAGAATTTGCGCAGGTCAAGCAGCACCAGCCGCGGGTTGATTTCGCGCCAGTCGATCGACACCTGGCCTGCGGCAAGATCGCCATTGTCGATCACTAGGTCGGCCTGTGCGAGGAGGCGGCGTAGAATCGCCGCGCCTTCAGGATGGCGGTAGTCGAGCGTGACGCCAAATTTGCCGGTCGCCGTATAAAGAAAGAGCCCACTGCGATCGGGGCCGGGCAGGTCGTCGAGAAACGGGCCGGTAAAGCGCAGCGGACTGCCGCTGCGCGGCGCCTCCAGCATCACTACCTGGGCGCCGAGATCGGCAAAGTACCTGCCGCAGATGGCCTGGGCGGGGGCGCCAGCCAGTTCCAGCACCCTGATGTCATCAAGCAAAGCTATGTTGTTATGCATAGGATCCCATAGCAGAAGATACCGCGTTGTCAGTCAAGTCCTCAAAGCGTTATGAGGTCGCGAGCCGCAGGGATACGCAGAGAGTCGCCAGCGCAGCGCGAACAGGATTACCCAAATCTGATTCGCCCAGGGCACGCGATTCGCTTGGGCATTTGGGGCGATCTGGGTGTTGCGTACATTGCCGTAGGCGCTCTAGACCACGTGATCAACGACTTGCGACCAGGCAGCAATCACTCGCACTGATGGCGAGATGGCATTGGCGCTGCCCTTTTTTAGCGCACTCCATGTGCCGCGGGAGCAGCGCGCAATGGAAGCTAGTGTCCGATTCCCGGTTCACGCTCAAAGCGCTACGCACTGGCTGGGTCGCAGTTGCTCAGTAAGTTCCTCATGTCGTGGGGTGAGTGAAGATTTTGGCACGTTCGCTTAGGTGACAGGCAGACGACAACCGGCTTTCCTTGGCGGACCATGTTGTTCACGCTGTTCAACGTACCCTTGCTCTGGCCGTCCCATAACATGAGCCCGTATGCGGCATCGTCAACCATTGCCTTATCTTTTAAGTGCGTGGTACGCAAAACCGCGTACTCCTGGCCCAGCAACTACGCCGACGGGCAAATTGCCAACGTTGTTGCGACATTTGCCATCCATGCAGTAGACGACGGCGTTGCGGTAAGCCTTTTCGGCAAGGTAGCGCTGAACGGCCTTGTCGGCGCTGTTTGCATCGCCGACCAGGATCGTGAAGCGCTTCTCAATCATGGTGTCGATCCGACGCTTCACTTCCGCGTTGAGGCGCGACAGGCGGCGAGACCCAGCGATGAAGACCTTTGTGATGTGCGTGTTCGTGTTTTGGTCATGGCGAGCATGTAGGCCGCTGCTGCCGGCGCGATTCGCCTAACGCTGCCGCAGGATCTCAAGCGCTCGGGCTTAAAGCGCAACTGTGCCACCCCTTGCCCTTGGCGCTTTGCGCATCCGGCCGCAGCGTTATCATGCCGGCCTCAAGACTCACCTCATCCCAGCACAGCGCGGCCGGCGCCGAGCGGCGCTGCTTCGTCAGGCGCAAAAGCAGAAAATAGTCTCGCCACAGCGCCGGTTGTGCGGCAAGCGCCCGGACAAAGCGCTCCACCCCCTGTTTGGGTGTCAAATTTGCTGTCATTTAAAATACGGCAGTTTTGGTCGGGGTTATGATTTATGGAAAAAGCCTTGAATTTAGCGGGGTTTTTGGAGGGCCGTGAGAGATTCGAACTCTCGACCCGCTGATTAAGAGTAGCTATTTGGTATATCCGCCGGTGTTCATTGCGTAGTAAAGTGTAGGTTTTATCGAGTATCCAGTGAGTATTCAGTCCGCCCGCGTCCGCCGGTGTTCATGCCCGTGGCTGTCAGATTGGCTGTCAAACTCAGGTGGCCTCAACCAGGCGGCAAGAAGGTTCGCGCCGGCCTTAGCCGGCGCGGCGGCAGGAAACGTGAAGGCGTGGAACTCCGCTCGCGGTCAGCCAGACGGCCGCAGCCAGACGGCCGCAACCAGGTGGCTAAACATGCCTTCGAGGCATTCCTGACGTGAGCCTTCGCTTCGCGAGCTCGCCGCGTCGCGTCGGCCGCATCGGCCGGCCGTCGCGGGCCTACGGTCCGCCAAAAGTCCGAGCCGGGCTGGCCGTCCCGGTGCGCCCGCAATTGCGTATCGGGCCGACATAGGTTCCGGGTGGCCAGTAGCGTATCTACGCAACGGGCGTGGGGCACCTGGGCCACGCCTGCTCCGCCCTCGACCTCGACCGCCAGCATCGCGGCCGGCCAGGCGAAGTCGAAGCGCCAGCGGCGCGATGGAGCGAATCGGTATTCGCGGATGGGTTCGGGCAAACCAGCCGCGCGAAGGCAGAGTGGAAGCAAGCGTTCAGCGCCGGACATTACGGCTCTTGGCGATACTGGCGATACTGGCGATACATACTGGAGATACTTTTTCGGGAAAAGTTTTTACCACGGCTCGCGGGCGACATCACTTCGGGTCGGGAGTACGTGCGGCCTCAGCGTCCGGGGTCTTGGGCGGCTTGCCGGCGCTCCCTTGCCGCATTAGCTTGCGGGCCTCAGCGGCGCGTTCGCGAAGCTCCAGCGCCATCAGCAACCGGCAGGTAGCGTTCGCCAGGTGGTCTTCGGCCGTATCGGTTTCGCGAAGCAACCGCAGGTGCCGTTCGGCGCGGCCGGTATGAAAGCTGGCCGATTCGTCGCGCCAGTCGCCGGAATGAGTCCGGGCGCCTTCGTCCAGCACCCGGGCGATGGCCGCCAGCGCAAGCCGGAAAGTAATCGCCGGCCGGCTCATTGCCTTGGCTTGACCTCGACTAGCCGCGTCCCAGGGAAAACGCCTTCCACGGCCTCAACCGCTTCGAGAAGCTCCGGGTCGGGCTGGCCGCCAAGCTCGATAAGCTCGCGCTCGAAGGCTTTCAGCCCGGCCAGTATCGCCTCGGCGTCAGCCTCTGCCAGCGGGCGAAGCCGCTCGGCGAGCGCCGCGCCCGCAGGCGTAAAAGCCAAACTCGACAATCAACTCGACGCCTCGTGAACAGCGAGGTTCTACACGGAGCGGCGAGGGGAAAAACCATCCCGCTCGCGCTCCCCCATCAGGCATAAACCCGAGGAAGGAGTTTCAAATGCCGAAAGGGGGGGGTGAGTTTCGGGTACTCGTCGACACAAGGGCTCGAGCCAAGCCGGCATCGCCCGCCGTGAGCGGATCGCCCGCGCCCGGGTGACGCAGGTCATGGGCCTGCTTCGCCTCGCGCCCGACATCCAGCGGCACGTCCTCTCTCTGCCCGACATGGTCCGCTGCCCGGCGATCACCGAGCGGGCACGCCGGCCGATTGCACAGCTGGAAGGTCGACAGCAGGCGGACGCATTCCAGGCCCTGTTGCGGAGCCCCTGACCTCCCACCTACTGGCCTTCTTCGGGGAGCTTCTCGCTGTCCGCCTCGTCGAGCGGC
>Ga0080006_1202051_pt1 | contig 11043 bp, 7 predicted proteins | sample RS3BMetagenome_FD_69209 | JGI IMG/M metagenome (GOLD analysis project Ga0080006, IMG submission 69209) | Ferric oxide microbial mat and aquatic microbial communities from Rainbow Spring, Yellowstone National Park, USA - RS3B (SPADES... ... | reverse complement strand
CGAACTGATCTGGTGGGCTTGTTTCCCCTGACAGGGTTACCAGAACTGTTGATGGAGGTCAATCGCTGGACGCCCTTTGCACGGGAGTTAACGCACCTTACTGGACGTCGCCAGCCCTCTGCCGAACGAGAAGCGGCGACGCTTCCTGTGGTGTTTGCTGTGCTGGTCGCAGAGGCGACAAACTTGGGGTTGGCAACCATGGCTAATTCCTCTGGCATTCCACTCCACGAGCTAGAAGCCGTTTATGATTGGTATTTTCGGGAGGAGACGCTGCGAGCAGCCATTCATCATCTGATCACCTACCACGGAACGCTGCCTCTCACCCCCTTGTTCGGCGATGGGAAGACCTCATCCTCTGATGGAATACGCTTTGGGATGGCCACATCTGATCTGGGTGGACGGCACAACCCCCGTCATTTTGGCAGACGGCGCGGCCTGACCTTGTACAACCATGTCAACAACCGTGGCGAGCAGTACTGGATTAATGTCGTTAACTCTACGATGCGCGAAGCTACCTATGTCCTGGACGGGCTCCTGTATCAAGATGCGCCGGAGATTAAAGAGCACTATACCGATACCCACGGCTATACCGACCTCGTTTTTGGGCTGTTCACGCTCCTTGGGTTCCGCTTTGCCCCTCGCTTCCGCGACCTGCCAGACCAGACCCTCTACCGGGCGAAGAAAGGCGCAGACTATGGGATTCTTGCACCCACCCTCAAAAAAGATATCCGCGACCAGCTCATCGTGGAGCACTGGGACGACCTGAACCGCATCGCGGCATCGCTCAAAGACGGACTCATTCGTCCCTCCATCCTTGTCTCTAAACTCCAGTCGATGCAACGGCAAAATCCACTGCAACAAGCACTTCAGGAATTAGGGCGCATCGCCAAGACTCTTCATATTTTAGAATATGTCGATGATCCCGCACTTCGCCGACGGGTACTGGTCGGACTCAATAAAGGGGAGCATTTACACTCATTGGCACGCGACATCGCCTTTGGTAGACAGGGCCGCTTTCACGACCGGGGATATGAGGCACAACTCAACCGGGCATCAGCGCTCTCTGTCGTGATCAATGCCATTGCCGTCTGGAACACGCGCTACTTTGAGCGAGCCAAAGAGGCTCTGGCTCGGCAAGGTGTTCCTGTCCCAGAACAGATCTGGCAACATCTTTCTACGTTGCAGTGGGCGCACATTCATCTCAATGGGTCCTACCACTTTACCAACGTCACGCTCAAAGGAGACTTTCGCCCCTTGCGCGAGTATCAAGGAGCACGAACACCTCGAGCAGATCGGCCTACTGTATCAGAAAACACTGATGTTCAGCCTCCACCTGAAGAAGAAGAACTGCTTGACCCGACTCAGCTCTCCCTGTTTCTGGAAGAGGAACAGAACCTGTAGCTACGTTTGCAGTTATATGGTACATCGTATCTTTTCGTCAGGATTGCACTGACAGGCCACCTGCATGCTGTCATTGCCAATAATGCCGATGTATGTGCAGGTCGCATCAGTCGGCACGAGTGGGAACGCCGGGCGATGAAGATTGCCTACCAATTTCCCCAGGACAGCGGAATCCGGGCGCACCTGCGCGAACAAGAAGGACTGCGCGAATAACGGCTGCTTTGCCTCGAACATACAGGAAGGAATTGGTGATCTGGGTGATGGTCTGGTGAGTTCGCTTTCGCTTGATGCAGTCAGGACACACCAGGTCATCACCAGTGCGAGCAGAGAATCTGGTGGAGAATGGTCATGATCACACCTTGTGACAATCCTCATTGCCCCAATACCGTCGAGCAAGCCGGTCGTGGACGGAAGAAGCTCTATTGTTCAGAGTCCTGCAAACAGAAGATGAAGAGAGCAAGAGCAGAGCAAAAACGTGTCAGCAAACAGCGTCTCCAGATGACACGAAATAGACAGCAACAGAAGCTGGCAGTCGTGCCCTGCACTATCGAGCAGGCGAATGCCTATGTCGCTCGTCTGCACCGCCATCATGGTGCGATCCCCATTGCACGCTTAGCCTTCGCAGTGGCCGATGAAGCGGGAGTGGTACGCGGCGTCGCTATCGTTGGTCGCCCTTGCAATACCCATCTTGACGATGGATGGACACTCGAAGTCCGGCGCGTCTGCACCGACGGATGTCCCAATGCCTGTTCTTTCCTGTATGGGGCGGCGTGGAAGGCGGTCAGAGCCATAGGATACAAAAGGCTGATTACCTACACTTTGCCCGATGAAGGCGGGGCCTCGCTCCGTGCGGTCGGGTGGAGGGAAATCAAAGGATGCGGAGGCGACCCCTGGAAGAGCAAAAAGCGTCAGCGTCAAGTTAACCCGCTCTTCCTCGTGAAGAAAACGCGCTGGGAAGTTGTGACAGCAGACTATGCGTCCTCTCGTTCCGTTGTATTTGTCATGCCGGAAAAAGCCGAACAACATTGATAACAATCAAGTCCTCTCCCGGTTTTCACCAGGAGGTGACCAGGATGTTAGCATGGAAGTTGCAGAGAATACATTGTTCCGGTATCCTTTATTGATAGAACAAGAGTAGAGCAGTACGCTCCCTCTGATGAGCGAAACCCCTGGAAGCTGGACACGTTCATGACTGCCGAGGAGTGGAAAGAGGTTTCGCGGTGGTACGACCACTCCTTGCGTTCATTGATGCTTGATGGTCGGTGGTATGAGCATGCCCGGTGTCCATCCAGAGAGAGCGCCTATCAGATGGTGCGGGCGCTGACCGCGCAGCATCCGCACGACCTCTCCGTCATCGTCCACTGTACCTTAGTGGGGAAGATGGGCGTGAAAAGATGGTCTATTGCTATCCTGGCAGTGAACAAACGATCCTGCGAGAGCGGCAGGCACGACGAGAGAACAGGAGATGACCTGATGACCATTTTCACCACCCAACCTGGACGGGAACCAGACCACGTGCTGATGCCACAATCAGGATTCAGTCGAGGTAGCGACGTGCGAATCTATCCATCCATCGGTATGCCTTCTCCTTCGATCAGTTTGCGGAAGCTAGAGCTGGGAGAGTACCTGGAGGTGATCACCAGCGAGCGAAGACAGCGTGGCGATGACGTGAAGGCGGGAAAGGAGAAAGCGGGAAGCTATGACCTGGGCCGGTCTCAACAAGCGTCAGCAAACCTACCTGCAGGCCGTCTACGAAGTCGACCAGGCCATCGAGGCGAGCCGACGACACTGGGCAGCACGAGGGCGATGGAGTAGCACGAAGGCCGCTGAGTGGCGCTGGATGCCCTACAATGCTGCCGATGCAGCACTCCTGCGCAAAATCCAGGGGGCAGGCTATCAGGATCAGGGGACCGGCAGCACCTTTGAGGCGTTGGAGCGGCGAGGCCTCGTTCTCTGCAAAGATGAAATTTCGCGCTGGAGTCTGGAAGTGACCTTTGAAGAGGGGCGCGCCCATGTGGGCATCGAGACACAACGTCGGTGGTCAGACGTGGCTATTGAACGCTCGACTCCTCTACTCTTTGGCCTCTACAGCCTTGTAACGCTCTTTGGGCGGGCGTTGCACCCGAATGGGCACATCCCTGCCGCTCAAACAGCTTGGTATCGCAAGCAGACTGCTACCTTCCGTGACGTTCGGTGGGTTCCAGGATGCGGTCAAGGGCATCCTGGCAAAGCTGGAGCAGATAGCACAAGGGCAGCAGGAGTAGACTGACATACTATCATAGGTGAGCAAAAAGGGCCATTCTAGCCAACATAGCCAATACAGAGAGACGATGAAAATAGGCATCGAAATGAGAAAAGTAATAGCTTTTCGTAACGCATCTGGCGCAGCCTTAGATGCGATTGCCCTGGCAATGGAACCTCTATCACTTGTCTCTTGTTTTCATACCTGATACAATCGGGGAAATATCTGGGCGCGCGAGTGTCCAGCAAAGATGTGGAAAGGATGTGGGATTGGTGTCCAACTCCAAACGAGTCGCCGGGCGTTACCGGCTGATCCGCAGCGTTGGTGCCGGGAACATGAGTACCGTGTACGAGGCTGAGGACGCCCGTCGTCGCGGCCACATTGTCGCAGTCAAACTGCTGAATACCCAACACGATGATGCGCTTAAGCAGGAATTCTTCCGCCGTGAGACACGCGCCCTCTCGCAGTTGGAACACCCCAATATTGTTAGCGTCCTCGATTACGGCTGGTGCGATGAATACCGCTGCCACTACTTAGTGCTGGAATACATCCCGCACACACTGCTTGACGACATTGCGCAGCACCAGGCGGATTCCGATCACACTTGGTGCTGGCCGTTGATGCGCGCGCTGGCAAATGCGCTCGCCCATGCCCACAGCCAAGGGATCATTCACCGGGACCTTAAGCCAAGCAATATTTTGATTGCACCCGATGGACAGCCAAAGCTAGTTGACTTCGGCATCTCCCTCTTGAAGTACGAGTTGGGAACCGGCGTCACCGTCTCCTCTTTCCATTCGATTGGATACGCCTCGCCCGAACAGCGAGCTGATCAGCACGTTGATGAACGCAGTGACCTCTACTCCCTCGGCTGTGTCTTCTACCATATGCTGGCCCGGCACACTCCCCCGGCTGACGGTCCCGAGCTGGAACAGGTCGACGCGCTCCAAAGCGTCCCGCTCCAGGTGCGGCGACTCCTGCGTCGCCTGCTCGCCCCGAACCCGCGCGATCGCTTTCCGCGAGCCGTCCAACTCTGCCGCGCGCTGGATGCCACGCGGCGGCTCCAGCCGCTTCCCGAAGTCTATCTGCGCGTCACCGAGCGAGCACGGCGTGACCTTTTTGACCTGGGACTTATCGAGCAGGCGTCCAATGAGGCTGCCTGCGCGTTCCTCCTGGAAGAACTGGGAGACCAGAACCCCAAGGAGCTGTATCTTTCGCTCGACCGCGGAGGTCTTCGCATGCTGACGGATACCCTGCGGCTGGTCTGCGCACGTAACCCCTCTGCACCAATGCTAGCCATCAGTGCAGTCCAGGTTCCCTACCAGCCGCAGTTAGAGCAGCAGCGCCGCCATGCTGTTCCCGTCGAGTATCTGTGGCAGGTGATCGATACGCCTACGCTCTCCGGCTTCTCTGTGGAATACGTGCGCGAGCTAGAAGAAACGCTCGTTACCCTGTTCGACCGGCTCAGCACACACGAGGCTGCCGATCGGGCCACGTACAAGCGTACCATCGAACGCCGGGATCTCACGCGTACCTGGGAAGCGGTCATGGACTATCAACAACAGCAGATGAAGGCGGTTCCCATGCTTACTTATGAGACAGTCGTTCAGGATGGTGATGTCCTGTTCTTTACCCTGCTCTCCGCTGCTCCCGATACCCTGCCTTGGCCGGAGAACACACCGATCGCTGTGATTGGCCCACAAAGAGAAGCTCCCTCGTTTATCGGCCATCTCCTGGGTATCAATGGCAAGACGGTGCAGGTTGCGTGCGACATAGGGGACGTGAACCGACCGATCCAGCCCGCCGCTACGCTTCCCGCGTGTGGCCAACTCACCCTCTTTCAGCAGGAGGCCCTGGCGGCGCTTAAACGGCAGCAGGAAGCCTTGGATCGTGTGAGGACAGGCAGTACGATCAACACGCGCCTGCCCGAAGTCCTGCGTGACCTTGCCAGCGCAGCCTTCGATGAGCCTGATCCCGACCTGGAATTCTTCCAACCTGATCTGGCTGACGACAAGCAGCGGGCTGTGCGTCAGGCACTCGCTGCCCGCGATCTCTTCCTGCTGCAAGGGCCTCCTGGCACCGGCAAGACAACGACGCTGGCGGAAATCATCCTGCAGATTCTCAAAGTCAAACCGGATGCTCGCATCCTGGTCGCCTCGCAGTCGAACGTCGCCGTCAATCATATCCTCTCACGCATTGCCGAGCTACAAGGTGGACGCAGTGTCGAAATCGTGCGTGTGGGGCGCGCTGAGAAGATCGGGCATGGCGCGCAGATCTGGACCATTGACCAACGCCTAGCCTCCTGGCGAAACGAAGTCCTCGCCCGTACTGAGGACGTGGTGACCGACCTGAAAGCACAGATTCGTGAGCAACGGCGTCATCAGCAGGCGAAGCAGCAACAGGAGATTCCATCGGATGACCTGCTGCAGTGCCAGAGTTGGCTAGAAGAGCTGGCTGGAGATCTAGAAGACCTCGACAGGCTCCCAAAGGAGGCACGCCAGGCGAAACGTGAGGAGCTGTCAGAAAGTCTGGCCCTCATCCGGGCCACGTTACCTGAGAAGATCCAGGGAGAACCTCTTACCGCACTGAAGGACGAACTGATCAGGCTCTCTCAGATCGTCAGCCGTTTGCTCTCCCCTGCGCTTCCCGATAGCCGTGAGGCACGCCTGCTCGAGCTGGTCGAGGGCTGGCGCAAAATCTTCGGCAAGCAGCAGGAATTTGCCGCACCCATTCTCGAGCGCGCCTCGATCCTCGCGGCGACCTGCCTCATCGCCGGGGGCTACTATCTGAAGGAGCAGGAGTTTGATTGGGCCATCATCGACGAGGCAGGGCGCGCGACAGCCCCAGAACTCCTGGTGCCACTGGTACGCGCCAGGCGGGCTATCATTGTTGGTGATGAGCAGCAGCTTCCGCCGATGCTGGACGAGGACCTCACCTCAGAGGAACTGGCACGGCTGGGAACATCGCGCGAGGAATTGACCGAGAGCCTGTTTGCCTCGCTGGTGGCACAAGGGAAGGACGAGCAGCTTCCCGCTGTGCAGATGTTGACAGTGCAGCACCGCATGCACCCGGCTATCGGGCAGTTAGTGAGTTCCGTTTTCTACGGAGGAAAGCTCCGCCACGCGGTACGCGCCAGTGAACGTGACCATGGGTTGGTCTGGCTCAGCCGCCCCGTCATCTGGTTCTCTACCTCGCGGCTGCCACGGCACGCGGAGACACGGCAGGGGCAGAGCTTTTACAACCGCACGGAGATCCGCGTTATCTCCGATCTCCTGCATCGCATGGAACGCACCTACCTGGAACGGGGAGAAACGCGCGAGGTGGCCGTCATTACCCCTTACAACGCGCAGATCATCGAACTCATGGCAGAACTCACGCCACAAAGCCGATTCTGGCGGGCGCTTTCCATCGAGATCGCCACCATCGACGCTTTCCAGGGGCGTGACCGCGACATCGTGTTGTACTCGACAGTGCGCTCGAATGTCGAGGGTACGCTCGGTTTTCTGCGCGACCGGCGCAGGCTGAATGTGGCACTTTCGCGTGCCCGCGAGGCGCTCCTCATCGTCGGTGATCTCGCTACTTTGGAGCGCGGGCGTGCCGGGCCGGAAGGCAACCCTTATCAGGAGCTGGGCCGCTACCTGCGCACGCACCCGGATGATTGTCTGATCGAAGCCCTCAGCGAGGAGGATGTGCATGGATAACGTGCTTCCCATCGTGTGCCGCGACTTTCCTGATCTGGAGGCGACACATGTGTTTCATGCGGGCCTCCCGGTGTACTTTCTCCGCTTGCTGGTCGAGGTACTCGAGCCGCAGAAATTGACCAGTTTTGAGAGCTACCTGCTTCACGCCATTGCCCTCGGGGTGAACACGCGCGAGGAGATCGCGACCCTCCTGGGTGTGGACGACCGAGATCTCGTGGCACCGGGCGCGAGCCTGCTGAAACGGGAGTACATTGTCCAGGGACAGCCGACGGCCTCGGGGAGGCGTCCCATTCTCCTGACAGAGAAAGGCCGCACAGCGCTGAACGAGCAGCAAGCTTTGCCGGTTCCCATGCGGCGGGGTGTCCAACTCCACTTGAATGCCCTGACGTGGGAACTGAGACCCTTGCTGGAAGACACCTGGTCCGTGGAGCGCATGGGCAAGGAGGGACTCAGTCTACTTCCCACTAGGCAGCCCGAGCGCCCGACACTCGGTGACTTCACTAAGGCAAACGTAGCCGTAGCACTCCGCGATTCCGACTTCTTCCGGAAGAAGCAGGTCATCGACCTGCTCGAACTGACCAAGGTGACGCTGGAGTACCTCGCCCCAGTCACTGTCGTCCAGTTGCGCAAGCCGGGTACCCAGGAGCTGCGCCTCGTCATCTACTGGAAGGGGATGCGGCAGCACACCGAATCGGACGCCCTCCAGCGGCTTTTTGAGACCGGACACTTCCAGCTACCTGGCGATGTCGTTGCGCTTGTCAGCGAGCCTCTCTCGCTCCCACGCTCACTGCCGTTGGCGGTCACGCGCGTGATCCAGCACCTCACCGAGAACGAGGCTGCGCGGAGCAGGCTCCAGGTAGACCTTTCTGGAGTGCAGGCCCGCAGTTGGACGACGCAAGACCGGCAGGAGCGGGCGGAGCTTGAAGCGCAGGTCCAACGCCTGCAGGACGAACTGCGTGCCAAACGCAAGGAAAGCGAGCGCCTGCGCGAGCAATTGAAGCAGAACCAAGGGACCTTCCTGCGCACAGAAGAACACCGCGCGCTCCTTGAGCGTACTCTCAAAGAGGCACGGGAGGAGGTAGTCATTATCTCCCCTTGGATGAACCGCCGCGCTTGTGACGACGCCCTCTGCGACCTGGTTGCGCAGGCTGTGAACCGAGGCGTGCGCGTCCGGATCGGCTACGGCATTACGGAGCGTGCAGGTGACCCCGACGCTGGACGCAATCACGCCAACGCCCAGCGCGTCATCAGGGAATTGAAAAAAGCGGTCGAGCGGGTCGCACCACCGGAGCGGCGAGAACTGCTGGATATCAAGAAAACGAGCGGGACGCACGAAAAAATCCTGGTATGTGATCGGGCCTTTGCCGTCCTTGGCAGCTTCAACTGGCTCTCGTACCGAGGCGAAGTTGATAAAGAGTACCGCAATGAGACGAGTGTCTTGCTGCGTGACTCAGACTCGGTCAGAGAGTTGGCGCGCATCGCGCTTAGAGAATGGCCAGCATAGCGGAGGAAGCAGCTTACTCGTCAGGAGGGCCAGTTCGCGGATAATAAAGAACAACAGGGACTCACCGCAGAGGAGAGCGAACGTGCTGAGGAGAAACCATACTTTCCATAGCTGGAATGTATCAGAGAGACACTATCATGGTGAGGGACAGGTGACACACCGGTGAATGAGGATGCTGGCTGTGGATTCTCAGATAAAAATTCGTTTTTTGATCAGATAAATTTTCCTGAGATATTTTCCGTCAGCCTGTAGAGCCGGCCTGTCAGTGTTTTGCTGACGGAAAAGTATGATGTACCATAGAACTACGTATGAGCTTTTGATAAATCGGCCCTAGAGGCCCTCGCACGCTGCTTAAAGATATTCATGTCGTTGCATGGAACCTGAAGCCTCATGAGATGCTCGATATCTGATAAAGCCTGCTGGTGAAGAGAGAAATCCGGTTTTTAAGCGCAGGAAAGAAGAAAATGGGCAAGCTCAACCTCAGTTCTATGGTACATCATACTTTTCCGTCAGCAAAACACTGATAGGCCAAATGTTCTCACAACCATGTACACACCGTTCGACCTCTGCCTCTGACTCCACCATCCGCTCACTCCTGCGGGCCGGAGCAAGCCGTGTGACGACAGCGGTGGGATCACGGTTGCCTGGCTCGCGCGACCGTGCTGCTTTCTTGCCCCTCGCCTGCTTGATGCACGACGTATTTATAAAACGTCGCGCGGCTCTTAAAGCCAGTGAGGGCCATTATCTCGGCAACGGTGTTCTGGCGGGCGGCGTAGAGCTGTCGGGCCCGCTCCAGCTGGCCGGGGCGCAGTGTCTCGATAGCGGGCCGTCTGCCTCCTCTTCTGCCTCTGGCGCGGGCGGCTTCCAGTCCGGCCTGGGTGCGCTCGCGGATGATGTCGCGCTCAAACTCGGCCAGGGCGGTCATCAGATGAAACATCAGTTTGCCGGTGGGGGTGGCGGTATCAATGTGCTCTTTGAGGCTGCGCACCTCAATGCCGCGCTCAGCCAGGGCATTGACTCGTGCTCAGCGGGCAGCGTGTGCTGGGAAGGGGGGAGGCCGGGGAGAGCGTTCAGCAAACGGTCGTTTCCTGAACTGCCCTCGGCTTCCCCTGCTGCTCCTGAACCGGCGGGCCGTTCGCGGTTGGCCTGTCGGTGTTTTGCGACGGAAAAGGATGAGGTACCATACAACGATGCCTGAGCTTTTAAAATTGGCTCTAGAGGCTCTGATACAGGTAGCTCTAACATCTCTACGAAAAGAGGCAACAGAGTACTTTTGTTCTAGGGAATCACCTTTCTGAGGTGATTTTGAGACAAGGAAAAAGAGAGAAAAAGAACATCTTCTCTCAAGGGCTTCGTCAGTCCTTGCTCTCTCCTCAGCCTTGTGAATTGGCTTGAGAAGCTCGTTCATGACCCTATTGCCTCTTTTTGTAGATATCCTAGAGCTACCTCTATCAGGCGTTTCGGGAACTGGGCTGCGTGGTGCGCACCGTCTTCCTCCTCCAATTTCTCTCTGATGAGAAGCTGCGCGAGGTGATTCAGTCCACCCCCAATAAAATGGAATAGTTTAATGCCTTTTGCAAGTGGCTCCTGTTCGGCGGAGAGGGCAAAATCTCTGATAACACCCCCGAAGATCAAGAAAAGCGCATTAAATACAATGATCTCATTGCCAACTGCGTGATTCTCAACAATACGGTTGAACTCAGTGACAAGCTCAATACATTGGCGCAAGAGGAGTATGTCTTCACTAAAGATGAGTTAGCCGCGCTTTCTCCCTATCAGACGCAGCATGTCAAGCACTTTGGGCATTATGAGCTTGATCTTCAAACGGTGCCTCAACCTATTACCGATGATTTACTCTTTGAGATTATCATCCCAGACAATCCTCTGCTTTTGCTTGGGACAGAAACAAGCGCTACGGGATAAGGGTTGCAACGTTGAGGGTTTTGTGAGGGTCTCGTTCATTTGCTCGATCTTCACGAAACTTTCGCTCATACACCTCATTTTTTTGACAAGCACCCCTCAATATTGCAAATTGCTCTAGAGTCTTTTATGAACTTTACGTGCAATGAGCCATTATAAGGGCAAAGCAATGCAACATGAGCAAAGCAAACGCCAACAAGTGAAGACCGGCCAACGTCTCGGGCAAGCGCTCATAATCGCGTGCCAGACGACGAAAGCGAGCTATCCAGGCAAAGGAG
>Ga0080006_1156333_pt1 | contig 11044 bp, 7 predicted proteins | sample RS3BMetagenome_FD_69209 | JGI IMG/M metagenome (GOLD analysis project Ga0080006, IMG submission 69209) | Ferric oxide microbial mat and aquatic microbial communities from Rainbow Spring, Yellowstone National Park, USA - RS3B (SPADES... ... | reverse complement strand
GGGTGGGCAGGGCCCGACCGGCCCGGCGGTCGAACCGGGCGAGCTCGCCGGTGGGAGGGCGGGGGAGTTGGCGGCGGCGGCGGCGGTGCTCGGGTTGCGGTCGCACGAGATCCTCGGGATCCCAGACGGCGAGCTGACCGACGGGCTCGAGCTGCGCCGGGAGATCGTCGGCCGGGTGCGCCGGTACCGGCCGCAGGCGGTGCTCGGCCACGACCCGACGGCGGTCTTCTTCGGCCAGGACTACTTCAACCACTGCGACCACCGCAATGCCGGGTGGGCGTTGCTCGACGCGCTGGCCCCGGCGGCGGCGTTGCCGCACTACTTCCCGGAGTGCGGTCCAGCGCACCGGGCGGAGGTGGCGTACCTGTCGGGCACCCTCGAGCCGGACGTGTGGGTGGACATCACGGCCACCGTCGGCGACAAGGCGAGGGCGGTCGAGTGCCACCAGAGCCAGTTGGTCGGGGACCATGGCTGGGCCGGCGAGGCGGTGCGGGTGCGGGCCGAGGAGGAGGGCCGACGTGCGGGCGTGGCGTTCGCCGAGGGGTTCCGCCGCCTCCGGCTCGGCGGCTGAGCGGCGGCTGCCGGGACGGGCGGGGTCATGGGTTCCGCCGAGGGCTTCGGGGCGCCCGCCGACCGGTCGGCCGAGGTAGTGCCGGCGATCCTGCACGTCGACATGGACGCCTTCTTCGCGTCGGTCGAGGTGCTCGACGATCCGGAGCTGGCCGGCCGTCCGGTGATCGTCGGAGGGACCGGCCGGCGCGGGGTGGTCGCCTCGTGCACCTACGAAGCGCGGGCGTTCGGCGTCCGCTCGGCGATGCCGACGGCGAGGGCCCGGCAGCTGTGCCCGGAGGCGGTGTTCCTCGACGGCCGCCATTCGCGCTACGCCGAGATGAGCGCCGCCCTGCGGGCGGTCCTCGAGCGGGCGACCCCGCTGGTCGAGCCGATCGGTCTCGACGAGGCGTTCCTCGACGTGACCGGGTCCCGTCGCCTCCTCGGCTCGCCCCGGGAGATCGCCGACGGGATCCGGCGGGACGTGGAGCACGAGCTGTCGCTCGAGTGCTCGGTGGGGATCGGGCGGAGCAAGCTGATCGCCAAGCTCGCCTCGCGGGCGGCCAAGCCGGTGGCCGACCGGGCGGGACGGCGCCCGGGTGAGGGCGTGCGGGTGGTGACCGAGGACGAGGAGCTGGCCTTCCTCCACCCGTTGCCGATCGAGGCGTTGTGGGGGGTGGGCCCGGCGACCGCCCGAGGGCTCCACGACCTCGGGGTGCGCACGGTGGGGGAGCTGGCGGCGATCCCGGTCGAGACGATGGTCCGCCGTTTCGGCCGGTCCCACGGGCTCCACCTCGCCGGCCTCTCGAAGGCCGAGGACGACAGCCCGGTGGTCCCGGATCGACCGACCAAGTCGATCAGTCACGAGGAGACGTTCCGCCAGGACCTGTTCGACGCAGCCGAGCTCGCCGGGCACCTGACCCGGATGGCCGAGTCGGTGGCCTCGCAGCTGCGGCGGGCGGGCCTGGTGGGGCGGGCGGTCGGCGTCAAGGTCCGGTACCCGGACTTCACCACGGTGAGCCGGTCGCACACCCTGGCGTTCGGCGCCGACACCGGGGCGGCCCTGGCGGCGGTCGGCGTCGCCCTGCTCGGCGCCGTCGACCTCTCGCCGGGGGTGCGCCTGCTCGGCATCGGTGCCTCGAGCCTGCAGCCGGCCGGTGCCGGTCAGCAGCTGGCGTTCGAGCTCGGGGCCGGTGCCGGGGCGGAGGAGGCGGCGCCGTCGGCGGCAGCCGGGTCGGCCGACGCCGCCCGGCTCCAGGAGTCCTGGCGGGAGGTCACGGCGGCGGTCGACGCCATCCGAGACCGCTTCGGCCATGGCTCGTTGGCGCCGGTCTCCAGGCTCGACGAGGACGGGTCCGACCACCGCGGCGACGACGCCCGGTGGGGTCCGTCGGCCGGCGGCGGCGATCGCTGAGCCCGCCCTCAGCGGAGGGCGGCGGTGTCGCCGGCCCACCAGCGCAACCAACGGCCGTGGGGGTGCAGGTCGGCCAGACGGCGGCTGCGCGGCGCTCCGTCGTGGTAGGTGGTGAGGACCAGGGCGGTGGCGCCCCGCCGGCCTTCGGGGGGCGGCGGCGGGACCGGGAGCCCGGGCACCTCGGCGGGTTCCTCGGCGAAGAGCCAGGCCAACGGCCGCCGGCGGCCCAGGTCCGCCATGGCGGCCGCCAGCGAGCGTTGGCGGTCGGAGGTGAGATAGGCGGCGCTCCAGGTGTGGAAGACGCAGAGCGGCGCCGCCGTCGGGACGGTGGCGACCACGGCCGCCAGGTCGTCGACCATGTCGGCCTGCACCACCGGTGGGCGCGACGCAATGGCGGCTGCCAGCTCGAGGGCGGCGGCGAGCCGTTCGAAGCGGGCGAGGTGGTCGGGCCAGAGGCAGGCCAGCAGCCACCTGGCCGATGGCTCGTCGGTCGGGTCGACCGGCTGGCGGTCGAGCCCGCAGCGCCAGAGGAGCTCGGGCAGCGCCAGCCGGGGGTGGCCGTGGCGGAGCTCGCACCCGAGGACGACCGGGGAGGTCACATCGCCGGCGACGCCGCCGCCGTAGTCGTAGGCGTAGCGGTCGAGGAGGAGGTTGAGGCCGGCCGACGCACCGAGCTCGAGCAGTGTGAGCCGAGGGACGCCCAGGGCGGACGCCGCCGCCGCCAACCCCGGGACGAGGGCGGTCGCACGACCGATCTCGTTGGTCTGCGTGGCCCTGGTGCCCAGCAGCGGCTCGAGCGCCGATCGGCGCGACAGGCAGAAGTCCCGGAAGTCGGGGAACGGGTCGTCGCCGCCCGGCGCCCGACGGGCCGCGTCGGGCGGGGCGACGGTCCGGTAGCGGGCTCCGAGCGGGTGGTCGTCGCCGCCGAGCAGCAGGAACTGGACGGCGGCGAGCAGCAGCGTCGGCCGTCGTTGCTCGGGTGGGGAGACGGCCGCCAGCGAGAGCAGCTCCGGGTCCTCGGCGACGCCGGCCGAGATCCGCTCGTAGAGGGGAGCGCCGTCGCGCCCGGCGACGCCGCTGAACGAGCGGAACTGCGCCGCCAGGTCGAGCCCGTCGTCCTGTGCCACGCTGCCATCGCTAGCACGTCGGGCCCGGCGGTAGCCTCGAGCCGGATGGCGCCGCCCCGATTCGTCCACCGGTGGGCCGATCGCTGCCGAAGGGCGTTGGTCGACCTCGCTACCGGCTCGGCCCGGGCGCGGGCGTTGATGGCCAGGGCGGGGGCGGAGCTCGACCGGGCGGCGCGTGCCGGCGAGGTGGTGGCCGAGGCGCGGCGGGCGACCGTCGGCGGCCTCTACCAAGGGAGCTACTTCGGTGAGGGCCGGGATCCTTCGGGCGACCGGGAGGGGCGCTCGGGCTACGCGACCTACGACCGGGTGTCGTCGAACGCCGACATCGCCGCCTACCTGCTGTGGCGGAATTTCAGGGTGCACCGGACGCTCGACGTCGGCTGTGCCACCGGCTACCTCGTCGAGGCGCTACGGGAGCTCGGCGTCGACGCCCACGGGTGCGACGTCAGCCCGTTCGCCGTCGCCCATGCCGCCGCCGGCGCCCTCGGCTACGTCCGGCTCGGCGACCTGTCGAGCGGGCTCCCCTACGGGGACGCCGAGTTCGACCTCGTGTCGTGCCTCGAGATCCTGGAGCACCTGAGGCCCGAGGCGGTGCCGGGCGCCCTCTCCGAGCTGCGCCGGGTGTGCGGCGGCGTCGTCTACGCCACGATCCCGTCGTTCGGCCGCAACCCGTCGGGCCCCGACGGGCACCTCGTGGGGAAGGTGCGCCCGGAGCGGCTGGCCCACTACCGGTCGCTCGGCGACGAGTTCGTGGGTCCGGTGCCCGAGGAGGACCTGGCGGTCGACGCCGACGGCGTCCCGGTCGAGGGGCATCTCACGATCGCCGCCTACGACTGGTGGACGAGGCGGTTCGCCGAGGCCGGGTTCGATCGCTGGGCCGACGTCGAGCGCCGACTCTACGCCGACATCGCCCCGGCGGGGCTCGGGGAGCTCTGGAACCTCTACGTCTTCGCCGTCCCCGAGGCCACCGAGGCGCTGGCGGCGCCCCGCCTCCCCGGCCGCACGCTGCGCGAGCTCGGCCTGCACCATCCGCTGATCGAGCACGCCCTGGCCGAGGCGGCGGCCGCCGAGGACGGTTGAGGCCCGAGAGGCCTCGGCGGCAAGGTGGCTACTGGACGGTGACGAGCGTCCCGATCGGGGTGAGCGGCCAGACGACGGCGGCGTTGGCCGGCGGCATCTCGACGCAGCCGTCGCTCTGGGGGTAGCCGTAGCCGGGCCGGATGAACCCGTGGAGGGCGTCACCCCCGTTGAAGTAGCTGACCCACGGGATGCCGGGGTCGACGTAGTGCGACCCGTCGGGGTTGGTGCCCGACATCGTCGTGACCTGGTAACGGAGGTAGACCGGCCAGGTGCCGTCGGGCGTGGCGGCCGCCGGGACCCCGGTGTTGGCCGGCGTGTTGTACACCGGCGCCCCGTCCTTGTAGACGGTGACGTTCTCGGGGAGGGTCTTGGAGACGAGCACGTAGTCGTAGGGCTGCGGGTCGGCCGTGCCGGTGCTGGCCGCCTTGAGCAGCGCCGTCCAGACCTCCGGACCGGCGACGCCGTCGGTGGCCAGCCCGTTCTGCGCCTCGAACTGCATGACGGCGCCCTGGGTGATGACGTTGGCGGTGCCGGCCGACCAGAGCGAGGTCAGCGACGCCGGGAGGTTCGGCCAGCGCCAGGCGAAGGTGCCCTGCTGGGGGTCGGCCTCCTGCTGGGGTGAGGTCGGCTGGGTGGCCGGGGTGAAGTCGACCGGCAGGTAGCCGAGCTGGGCGAGGAGCTGCTGGAGCCGCAGGGTCGACCCGGGGGCCACAGTGAACGAGACGGTGTCGGTGGCGGCGAGCCGCTGGCCCTGGTCGCTCAGCATCCCGTTCGGCCCGCCGGGCATCGTCAGCGTCTCGTGCTGGCCGGGCACCAGCGGGCTGGCGCTCTGGAACTGCAGCTCGGTGGTGGACACCGCCGACCACGTGCCGGGGACCGGCGGGGTGAGGACCGGCAGGGCGCTCCCGCTGGCCAACGGCGCCGAGAGGTCGACGGTCAGGGCGGCGCTCGACGGGACGTCGGTGGCGTTGGCGACAGGGTTCGTCCCGATCACCTCGAGCGGCACCACCTTCGGCTTCACGCTCGCCAGGGCGCTCGGCGAGCCGTGGCTTCGTGCGGCGAGGACCCCGGCGGTGGCGAGGGCGGCCACCACGGCCAGCGCCAGCCCGAAGGAGATCCACCTTCCGCGGTGGGAATGCGACTGGGCGTGTGCCGCCATCGTGGCGCTCTCCTTCGTCTCGGGTCGTGTCGCCCCGCTCGGGTGCCCTCGGCCCGTGGCCCGACGACGTTGGTGACCCGGCAACTGCATGTTCCGACGACGGGGAGCCTACCCCTGCGTCCGCCGTTCCTATCGCCGCTTCAGGGAATCATCAGGTTGTGTTCGCCCGGCTCGCGGCGTCACGCGATGGCCGCCCGGAGGGCCTCCTCGACGCGTTCGAGGGTGGCCGGGTCGGTGACCTTGCCCCCGGCGGCGTCCCGGACGTAGAAGGCGTCGACGACCTCGTCGCCGATGGTCGAGACTCGGGCGGACACGACGTCGAGCCCGGCGTCGAAGAGGGCCTGGGTGACCCGGCGGAGGAGTCCGACCTCGTCGAGCGCCCTGATCTCGACGACGGTGGACGAGGCGGAGGCGGTGTTGTCGACGTGCACCTGCGGGACGACCGGACGGGCGGTGCTCGGCCGGCGTGCCCCGGCGTAGGCGTGGGCCTTGGCCTCGAGGCGGTCGCGCAGGGCGATCCGGTCGGCCAGGACGGCGTCGAGGTCCTCGCGCAGCCGGGCGCTGTCGGGCCAGCTCCCGCGGGCGGCCTCGACGGTGAACTCCTCGGCGGCCACACCGTCCTCGCCGGTCACGTCGGCGGTGCGGACGTCGAGCCCGTGCAGGGCCAACGTCCCGGCGACCGAGGCCAGCAGCCCCCGGCGGTCCGGTGCGGCCACGACGACGTGGGGTGGATCGAGGAGCACCACCGGCTTGCCGGTGCGGCGGACGTCGGCCATCAGTGCGAGGTGCTCGTCGGTCCGCCATCGCCTTCCGGCCGCCGGGGCCTCCCCCTCGAGGGCACGGCGGGCCCGGTCGACCAGGTCGGCGACCAGCCCGGCCTTCCACGAGCCCCAGGCCGCCGGCCCGGTGGCCTGGCTGTCGGCCTCGGTCAGGGCCCAGAGGAGGTCGAGGGTGCGGCGGTCGCCGGCGGCGGTGGCCACCGCCTCGATCGTGGCCGGGTCGTCGAGGTCCCGACGGGTGGCGGTGTCGGGGAGCAGGAGGTGATGGGCGCACATCGCCACCAACGTCTCGACGTCGTCGCCCGAAAAGCCCATCCGCCGGGTGATCGCCCTGACGAGGTCGACCCCGACGGCGGTGTGGTCGCCGGGGTAGCCCTTGCCGATGTCGTGGAGGAGGGTCCCGACGAGGAGGAGGTCGGGGCGCTCGACCCGGTCGACCAGGTCGGCGGCGTTGGCCGCCGCCTCGAGCAGGTGCCGGTCGACGGTGAAGCGGTGGTAGGCGTTGCGCTGGGGCTTGTGCCGCACTGCCGCCCATTCGGGCATCGTCCGGCTGAGGAGGTCGTCGTGATCGAGCGCCTCGAGCGGCTCGATCGCCCGGTGGCCCTGGCGGAGCACACGGACGAGCGCCTCCCTGGTCTCCGCCGGCCAGGGGTCGTCGGGCGGCGGGAGCTTGTCGGCCAACCGGTTGAGGGCGGCTCGGGCCACCGGCAGGCCCTGCTCGGCGGCGACCGCCGCCACTCGGAGCCCGAGCGAGGAGTCGCCGGCTCCGGCGCCGTCGGCGAGGCCGACCTCACCGGCGCGGATGACGATGCCGGGCTCGACCTCGAGAACCGGTGCCCCCGGTTCGGGGCCAACCGCCGAGCCCTCCGACGCCGGCGCCCTGCGCCGTCCGAGCCTCCGGCGCCGAGAGGCGGCGGGCGGCAGCCACCGGGCCTGTCGGCGCCAGCTGCCGTCGACGACCCAGGCGATCGTCCGACCGGCCTCGGACACCGCCGCCATCAGTGCGTCGGCGTCGCCGTAGCCGAGCACGGCGGCGATGTGGTCCTGCTCCTGGAGCAGGAGTCGGTCGAGCTCGCGCCCGGCCCGGCGATGGAGCTCCACCCTGACGGCGACCAGCGTGGCCGCCGCCCGGGCAGCCGAGCCGAGGTCGACCTGGTCGGCGAGCGTCGGCGCGCAGCGCGACAGCGCCCGGAGGGCGGTGGCGTCGCGCAGCCCGCCGCGCCCCTCCTTCAGGTCCGGCTCGAGCAGGAAGGCGACGTCACCCTGCGCCCGGTGTCGCTCCTCCATCTGCTGACGCAGCGTCGGCAGCCATCGCGCTCCGAGCCCCCCGGCCCAACGGGCCCGGACCTTCTCGAGCAGCGGCTCGGCGACCACCGGATCCCCCCACACCAACCGGCCGTCGAGGAGTCCGAGCGCCACCCGGAGGTCGTCCTCGGCGGCGCCCAGCACCTCGGCCGGACGCCGCACGCTGTGATCGAGATGGACACCCTCGTCCCAGACCGGGTACCAGATGGCGTCGGCCAGCGTCGCCACGTCCTTGCGCCCGTCGTGAACGAGCACCAGGTCCAGGTCGCTGAACGGCGCCAGCTCGGCGCGGCCGTACCCGCCGACAGCCAGGAGGGCCAAGTGGCGCCGGCTGCCCGACGCCGCCTGTTCGGCCAGGTCCGACAACCAGGCGTCGGCCTCCTCGGCGTAGCGGCGGCAGAACGCCTCGCCCTGCAGCGTCGGCCGGTCGAGCAGGGCTTGGCGCCGTTCCCGGAGCGAGGCCCCCGCCATGCTGGGGGAACGTAGCATTGGGCAACGAAGGCCTGGTCGCCCGCCCGGGGCGCCGGCCGGCAGCGCCAACAGGAGGCGACGACATGGCACGTGACGTGGAGCAGAGGAAGAGCGGCGGACTCCGGGTGCGCGACGGGGCGGTTCTGGTCGTCGTCGGGGTGGTCGGGGTCCTCGTCGCCTTCTGGGCTCTCTCGGCGGTGGCCGGGTTCCTCTGGGGGCTGGTGAAGGTCGTCGTCGTCCTGGCGGTGCTCGGGGCCATCCTCTGGGCGCTGGTCGGCCGCCGGCGCTGAACGGTACCTGCGCTCCCGAGGGGCCGTCGACCAGCACTCCGGCGCGGAGCGGTTACCGACCCCGGGCTAGGGTTGTCCCTTCCCGGCGGCGTGGCCGAGTGGTTTAGGCAGGGGCCTGCAAAGCCCCGTACCCGGGTTCGATTCCCGGCGCCGCCTCGAACCGGACCTGGAGACCCACCCTGCACGCGATGAGCGAAGGCGACAGCGGCCGGAGAACAGCGTGGCCATCGGCCGGCGTTCGCGGGGTGCTCGACGCTCTGACCGACGCCGTGGTGGCCGCCGACCTCTCGGCGACGATCTGCTACGCCAACCCGGCGGCGACCAGCCTGCTCGGGTTCCGGCCCGGTGAGCTCGTGGGGCAGCCGGCGACGGCGCTCGTGCCCGACGACATCGGCGGCTGGCTGGCCGACGGCTTCGAGGCGTTCGCCCGGGCGGAGGTGAACGAGATCTCCGGCCGGCGACTGGCGGTCTCGATGGTCCACCGTGACGGCAGCGAGCTGCCCACCGAGATGGTGCTCAGCCCCGTCGAGGTCCCCGACGGCTGTGTGGTGGTGGCGGTGCTGCGCCCTCGCAGCGACGACCGCGTGCAGCGATGGAGCGACCTCACCGGCGAGCTGCTCGACATCCTGACGGTGACCCCGTCGGACGACCCGCCGGCCGAGAGGTTGCTCTCGACGCTCGGGCGCCGCCTCCGGTGGGATGTCACCACCCTGTGGGGCCTGGCGCCTGGCAACGCCCTCGTCTGCCGGCACGTCTGGACCCGCTCGCCGACCACCGGTGCGGCCTTCGTCACCGAGAAGACCAAGGACCCGACGCATGGCAGCGAGGGGATACCGCGGTGGGTGTTCGAGCACGGCGAGCCGCTGTGGGTGAGCGACTTGGAGACCGACGAGCGCTTCCTCACCGACGCCGCCGGGGTCGACGGCTTCCGCAGCGCCTGCGCGTTCCCGGTCGCCTACCGCGGCGCCTGCGTCGGCGTGGTGAAGATGCTCAGCACCCGGCGCCGGCAGCAGGACCCCGAGCTGGTGGAGCTGATGGGCGCCGTGAGCGGGCACGTCGGCGAGCTCCTGCACGCCCTCGAACAGGCGGCCGAGCGCGAGCAGCTCGTCAACGACCTGCGCGAGGCTCGACGGAGCCAGGAGTTCCTGCTGCGGGCCAGCCGGGTCCTCTCCGAGGCGTCCGACTACCGCCAGACGGTGGAGCGCCTGGCAGACGTCGCCGTGCCGGTGCTCGCCGACATCTGCCTGATCGACATCCGCAACGAGCATGGCGCGATGGAGCGCATGGCCGCCCGGCACGCCGACCCGGCTCGGCAGGCACTCGTCGACCGGCTCCGCCTCTACTACGCCCCCGACCCCACCGGCGCCCATCCGAGCGCGGCGGTGATGCGGAGTGGGCAGTCGAGCTGGTCGGCCGAGATGGGCGACGAGTTCCTCGCCAAGACCAGCCGGGACGAGACCCATCTGGCGCTGCTGAGGGAGCTCGGCTTCACCTCCTACATGACGGTGCCGCTCGAGGCCGGCGGTGGTCTCCTCGGGACGGTCACGCTCGTCTCCGCCGGTTCCGGCCGACGGTTCTCCGAGAAGGACCTCGTCGGGGCCGAAGAGCTGGCGATGCAGGTGGCCTCGGTGGTCGATCGGGCACGCCTCCACGAGCGCGATCAACAGATCTCGCACACCTTGCAGCGGAGCCTGCTGCCCAACGGCTTGCCCGAGCTCGAAGGCTGGTCCCTCGCTGCCCGCTATCTCCCGGCGGCCGAGGGGGCGGAGGTCGGCGGCGACTGGTATGACGTCATCCCCCTCGACCGGCGGACCGCAGCACTGGTGGTCGGCGACGTCGAGGGCCACGACATGGGAGCGGCCTCGGTGATGGGCCAGCTGCGACACGCCCTCTGGCTCGTCATCTCCGAAGAACGGTCGCCCGGGCCCGCCCTCGATCGCCTGAACCGTTTCCTGTTGGCCTCCGGTGACGCGTCGGGTGCCGAACGGATCGCCACCGTGCTGCTGGCGACGGTCGACCTTTCCAGCGCAGAGATGGCGGTCGCCTCTGCCGGTCACCTCCCGCCGGTGGTCGTCGGTGACGGCGGTGCCGAGCACCTTGCGGTGCGGCCCGGACCCCCGCTCGGGGTGCCCGGCGCCCGCTACCGTCACCAGTCGGTGCAGCTCGACGGTCGCTGCGTCGTCCTCTTCACCGACGGGTTGGTCGAACGGGCGGGGCAGTCGCTGGACGCCGGGTTGGACAAGCTCCGCCAGGTCACCGAGGCCGCGGCCGGACTGGCGCCGGAGCGGCTGGCCGACCATCTCCTCGGGGCGATGTTCGACGGCGACCCGTCGGCCGACGACGTGGCACTGCTCGCCGCCCGCCGCTCGTCGTAGTGACCCGGGACGGCGCGCGAGGATGGATCGGTGCGCGCATGGCAGGTGAGCCGCCCAGCACCGGTGGACGAGCGCCCGCTCGAGCTGGTGGACCGGCCGCTGCCCGAGCCGGGCCCGGGCCAGCTGCGGATCCGGGTTGCCGTCTGCGGGGTCTGCAGGACCGACCTCCACGTCGTCGAGGGCGACCTGGAGGTCCACCGCCCGCACGTCACGCCGGGCCACGAGGTGGTCGGCGTCGTGGAGGCCCTCGGTCCGGGTGCCGCTCGTTTCGAGCCCGGCACCCGGGTGGGGGTGGCATGGCTGGCGACGACCTGCGGGCGCTGTCGGTTCTGCCGGAGAGGTGACGAGAACCTCTGCCCGAACGCCACGTTCACCGGTTGGGACCACGACGGCGGGTACGCCGAGGCGCTGGTGGCCGATGAGCGCTACGTGTACCGGCTGCCGGACGGGCCCGGCGACGGGCAGGGGGCCCCGCCGCTCGGTGCCGGGGTCATC
>Ga0080006_1094267_pt1 | contig 11048 bp, 6 predicted proteins | sample RS3BMetagenome_FD_69209 | JGI IMG/M metagenome (GOLD analysis project Ga0080006, IMG submission 69209) | Ferric oxide microbial mat and aquatic microbial communities from Rainbow Spring, Yellowstone National Park, USA - RS3B (SPADES... ... | reverse complement strand
ACGGCGTCGAGTTCTTGCCGCTGCGCCCTCGTCATCCGCTCGCCTCCCAGCGTTGGTCCCTGGGAGGATCATCCGACGTCGACTGCCTCCGTTCCAGGTGTGCTGGAATTGCCGCTTACGCGCCTGCCGCAGGAACGGTTGTGGCGCGCTCGTCTGCCACTGGGAGTGCCGACTCCGATAGGGAGGGGTGACCGTGAACAAGAAGCAGCGGGACGCCGAGGCTGCCAAGACCGCAGCCGCCCAGGCCGCAGCCAAGGACGCTGAGGAGAAGGCCGCGCTGAAGGCGCAGCTCGAGGCGGCTTGGGCCAGGTCCGAGAAGAACACGTCGACCGACGGGGAGAGCGAGCGCGCCGCAGCGGCCCGTGCTGCTGTGGCGGCGCGGTCGGAGGCGGCACGCGCCATCCATGACGACATGGTGGCGCACAAGGCGAGCGCCGAGGCTGATGCCGAACGGCGGCGGGACGCACCGACGCCGCCGGTGAAGCCGTCCTAGCCGCGGCACCAACCGCCGATACCCCGGCGAAGCGCGCCGCGGCTGGCCGGGTGTGCGACGAGCCTGGCGGCAAGTCTCGCTCCGTCCTGGGGCTGGCGGCGCGGGAGGACCGGCCTGCTCGCCGCAAGTGCGTTCGACGTGCCAGCGTACCGAGGCGATCGCGCTGATGGGTGACGGCAGCCGGGCGGCATGTGCGCTGCACGCGCCGCGCTACGGGCCAACAGGTCGATAGCGACGTGGTCGCGACCACCCAAGACGAGGTCGCGCCTTCGCCGGGTAAGGTCATCAGATCCAATGCGTCCCTCAGGGAAGTAGCGACGCGCCGCCGTTGGCCTGCCGGCTTCGGTATCCGGTGCCATGTCGGCGGCGCGGGCACAGGCGCGTTCGCGCGGCTCGTGGCGGCCCTGTGTCATCCGTGCAGCACGGCCGCTGGCCTCCGTGCATGCGGGTTGCAGCACCGAAGGGCGGGTCACCTCTCGCTGACAGGGTGAGTGGCGGTGTGCGAAGACCGTCTTGTCCTCCTCACGCCGACGCCGGAAGGGTGCAGCTCATCGTCGCGAGACAGCAGGAGGGGGCTGGGCCGTAAGGTCCGGCTCCCTTCCCGGCTTGTTGACGGTCCTTCATCCGCTTCAAACCTTGTCAAACATCCGTGCTGATCGCGAAGGATTCGTCGCGTGGCTGCCGAAGGGTGGGTAGTTCTGGGCCCTTTTTGGAAGACGCTTGGGGAGAAAGGGAGTAGGCGTACCGTGCCGATTCGACTTTCACACGTGGCGGCGTTCCTCGCCGCCGCCGCGATGCTATGGCCAGTGTCCGTGCTGGCCGCGACCACCCTCGCAGGGACCACGCCACTTGGCCACACCGCCGAGTCAGCGACCAGCCAGCTGAGCCTTTCCACCACCGCGTCGAACGCGGTCATCACGCGCGCCCAGGCGCTGGCTGCGGTGGAGGCGGTTCTCGGCCTTACCGCGTCAACGAGCGCGACGAGCGCAACGTACAGCGATGTGTCAAGCTCGTCGAGCGCGTACGGCGCGGTCGAGGCGGCCGTGGCGGCGGGCCTCCTCAAGGGGTGGGTGGGCCTGTCGGGAAGCTTCGACCCGAACGCGCCGATGTCGCGCATCGACCTTGCGATCCTGGCGACGAACGCCATGGCGCTGGCACCGAAAACGACCGCGAACGCGTACAGCCAGCTCGCGGACCTGGCCCAGACCGGCAGTGACGTGGGCTATGCGGACACGATGATGTACGAGGGGGTCGTGCCGCCGCTCGACGGCAGCCGCTACGACGGGTCGGGTGCGGTGACGGGGGAGACCCTCGCCGTCGCCCTGTACCGGATGTGGTGGTACGTCGACGTGCCGGTGTCGGCCTCGATCACGCCGACGACGCTTACGACCAGCACGGGCAGCCAGGACGCGCTCACGGTCACGGCGACGAACCGGCTAGGTAAGCCCGTGCCGGCGACCAACCTTGCCCGCTACCTGCCGGGCTACAACCTGGTGGGCCAGGGCGCGAACGGCGGTCAGGTGACGGGCGACGTGTTCACGGCCAAGAACGCCGGGTCGTACACGGTCTCGGTGACGCTGACCGGGCCGCTCCTGCCCAAGGCCAAGGCGGTGACCGCGTCGACCACCGTGACCGTGAGCCCGCCGCCACCCCCTCCGACGGCGCCCACGGCCGTGACCGGGGCCGACGCGACGGGCAGCGTGACGGTGTCGTGGACGCCGGGCACGGGCTCGACAGGTTACGTGATCCTGGAGGCGCCGGCGGGATCGTCGACGTTTACGGCCGTGTCGGCGACGGACGGCGGCGAGCCGGGCGGGCAGGCGACCTCGTCTGCGATCACCGGCCTCACGCCGGGGGACAGCTACCAGTTCGAGGTGGACGCGACCGGCCCGGGGGGCTCTGCCATCTCTTCGCCGAGCGGGGTGGTGACGTTCGGTGTCGCCACCCCGTCCGGGGTGACGGCATCGGAGGTGTCGGGCGGCATCGAGGTGAGCTGGGACGCGGCGAACGGAGCGACCGGCTACGAGGTGTGGGAGGCGTCCGGGGGCTCGACGACCTACACCGAGGTCGGCTCGGCGGACGGGGGCGGCAGCCTGGCAGGTAGCACGACGTCGGCCACGGTGACGGGGCTTACGGGGGGCACGGCGTACACGTTCGAGGTCGAGGCCCTGGATGCGCACGGCAACACGGCCACGTCCGGCGCGACGGCTTCGACGACGTACGTGACGGCGCCGACGTCGGTGACGGCGACTGACGCCCTGGGCGGCGTGACGGTGAGCTGGAGCGGCGACACCAGTCCCACCGGGTACCAGATCCTCGCGTCGACGGGCGGTGTGTACAGCGACGTCGGCACGGCGGCTACGGCGGGCGCGACGACCCAGCTCGTCACGGGGCTCACGCAGGGCGACGCGTACACGTTCGAGGTCGAGGCGCTGGGCGGCGGCACGGGCAGCACCACGTCGGTGGCGACCTCGCCTTCGGTGACGTACGGGGTGCTGGCGCCCGGAACGGTCACGGCGTCGGAGGTGCCGGGCGGCATCCAGGTGAGCTGGGACGCGCTCGGTAACGTGGCCAGCTACGAAATGTTCGAGGCGGTCCCCGGCTTGTTGAACTATGTGACCGTTGCGCAGTCCCCGTTCTCCAGCTCGACGACGTCGACGACCTTGACGGATCTTGCGCCCGGCACGACATACACGTTTGAAGTCAGGGGGACGGACCCGGCGGGTAACCTCGGGGCGGTTACGGTGACCCCGAGCGTCACGTACGTGACCGCGCCCACGGGCGTGGCGGCGACCGAGGTGTCTGGCGGCCTCAAGGTGGAGTGGTCGGGCGACACGAGCCCGACCGGGTACCAGGTGCTTGCCTCGACGGGGAGCGGCTATACGGACGTGGGCAGCCAGCAGGCGTCGGGTGTGACGTCGGAGACGATCACGGGCCTGACGGGCGGTGCCTCGTACACGTTCGAGGTGGAGGCGCTTGGTGGCGGGACGGCCGACACGACATCCACGCCGTCGTCTTCCGTGCCGTTCGGTTCCTCCGCACCGGCCGGAGTCGCAGCCGCCGAGACGAGTGGTGGCATCAAGGTGACCTGGAACACGATGACCGGAGTAAACGGCTATGACGTCTTGGAGGAGGGGCCGGGAGCGACGAGTTACTCCCAGGTGGCGACCGTCACAGGCGCCACCACGGCAAGTGTCGTCGTCACCGTGGCCGAGGGTTCTCTGAACGTGGGCGACACCTACAGCTTCGAGGTGCAGGCCGTCGACGCGCTTGGCAACGCGGGGGCGCTGTCGACCAGCAGCAGTGCGACGTACGGTGCGACGGCGACGGCGGCATACAGCCCGCAGACGAACGCCAGCGCAACGATCGTGGTGAATTCGATCTCGACGGGCAACACGAACGCAAGCCTGACGATTGGCATTCCCAACATAGCCACGACCATCACCGAGATCTTCGTGGAGGACACGAGCAGTGGCACCACCCTGGTCAACCTCTTACCGACCCAGAATGAGGCCGGTGCTTCAGCAGTGGCAGACTACCTTGCCAATGCCATCAACGGGGCCACTACTGGTGTCGTCGCGACCGCAACGACAAACACGGACGGCAGCGCGTCGTTGACGATCGCGGCTAGCGGCGCGGAAAGCGGGGCAGAGGGCAACAACGTCTTGGTAGTGATCGATGCTATCACCGGGACCTTGGTAAGCCAGCATCTGAGCGGTGGTGCGTCCGCGACCCCGGACACGGTCACGGTGGGGACACAGACGTACACCGCTGTATCGTCCTCACCGTCCAGCACCGAGTACGACAGCCAAGCCTCCCTGGAAAGCGCCATCGCGGCCGCGAACACGGGGCTGACGGTGAGCGTTGTCAACGGGAAGATCCAGTTGACGGCGAAGACACCGGGCTCAGCCGGGGACTTCACGGTGTCGACCAACAACACGACCGACGTATCGGTAAGCACCACGAACGGATCGGACGCGCAGGCTACCCTCACTTTCTCACAGCCGATGAACGCCGCGAGCGATACCATCAGCGGTGTGAGTCTCAGTGGGTCGGACACGCTCGGCACGGGTGACTCCGGCACCTGGTCGAACAGCAACAAGACGTACACGATCACCCTTGGAACTGGCGCGACCGTCACGGCGGGCGACACGCTCGACCTGAGCGGCTGGGTGGACGCCAATGGTGGGCCGTCGGTCAGCTCCGTGAAGATCCCCGTCCCGAATTAGATAGGCCGACCTACGAAAGAGTCGACGAAGGAGCTGCCCATGACGGGCGGCTCCTTCGCATGGTGCGTACGACGGTACCTACGTCGTTGAAGGTGTTTCCAGCGTAGCGAGTCCGAACGGTTCTGGGGCCCAGTGCTCACGGTGGACGGCAACACAAGGCAGGGAGGGGCACCATGGGTGAGCTCATTCACCAGGCGATCAACGGCCTCGGTTCGGCGCTTGGGTCCTTTGGTTTGCTCTTGGTGGACGTGCTCGCCTGGCTCCTGCTGAACCTGATCGCCCACCCTCTGTTCTCCTACGTGATCAGTCCGCTGCTCGAGAGCACGGTGTTTCATCCGTCGTCGCTGACGGGAACGGGCGTCGTGGCGAAGACCGCGGGCCAGTTGTGGCGCCTGACGGCGGGCGTGTCGTTCGCGGTTGCGTTGTTCGGCGGCGCCTGGGGAGCCTTCACCATGACCCTGGGGGCCCTCTCCCAGAACGGGCGAGACACACGCTACTTCGTCGAGGCGTGCATCATCTACGCGATGACGCTCATGGGCGGGTACCTGTTTATGAGCACGCTCCTTGGCATCAGCGACGTGGTGACGACCGAGCTCACCCAGACGTCGTTCTCGCTCGCCGCCTTCGCGCATGTGAAGGTGGCGTTCTCGACTTCGGGGGCAGGGAACGACGTGCTGGCGCTCTTGTATCCGCTATCGCTCATCGTCATCGCGGGGTTCCTTGTCGCGGCCGTCGTCGGCTGGATCATGCGCGAGGTCGACCTCATCGTGTACGTAGGGCTCATGCCGATCACGGCGGCACTCCTCTTCACGGGCAACCGCCAGGCGTTCGAGTGGAACTGGAACGAGGCGGTGGGGGCGGTTCTGTCCCAGATGTCGATGGCGCTCATGTGGTATGTGGCGTTTGCGATCATGGGTGGGAGTTTCGTGCCGCACCCCACTTCGAACGGCCTCACGTTCGGCGCGGAGATGCTCCACATGATCCTGGGCCTTGGGGCGCTCACGGTGGTGATGCGCGCGCCACAGATGCTGCAGAACCTCACCGGGCACCGTACGGCCGGTGTCGCCGGGATGGCGCTCGGTGTAGCGGCAGGGGCGGTGATGGCGCGCGGCGTGCGGACCGCCGCAAGCATGACGCCGATCGGGCAGGCTGGCCGCATGGTCGTCGAGGGCAAGCAGGGCGACGCCCGCGAGCGAGTCCGGCAGTGGGGGAGCCCGGACCACAAGACGGTTGGCGAGAAGGCGGAGCCGGTGAAGCATTCGCTCGGGGAGAAGCTCGGGGGCACGGCGGTCGGGAAGGCGATGCAGTCCGGCGTCAGCGCGGTCAGCGGCACGCTCGGGAAGGTGCCGGGGGCAGGGGCGGTTGGGGGTGCCCTGCGTACCGGGGCGTCGATGGTGTATCAGCCGCGGGCGACGCTCGGGCGGATGGCGATGAGCGGGCTTGGGCGCGAGGGGCGCGCTGCGTACGACCTCGAGACCGCGCGGCTCAGCTCCGAGCGCTCGCTCATGGGCCCGGAACGCGCGGCAAACCTTCACCACATGAGCGTCGAGGACCTCAACCGGCGGATCGACTCGCCCGGTGACGAGCTGTACGCGAACAGGTCGGACGCGTCGGGGTATCGCCGAGGACCGGGCGGTGGCAAGCCACCCGCGTCGCCGGACCCGGAAGAGCACCGCACGCGCACGGCGGCCGAGATCGACGCGTCCATACCGAGACCGGATGACCCTGAGACCGATAGCCTCCTGGCGTCGATGCCACCGGCGGATGTGCGAGGAGGCGGCGAGGTGGGCTTCTCCGACCCGGCACAGGGTCTCGCACCGGACGTGGCCCGCAGGCGAAGCCAGGCACGGTCCGGTCGCCGGAAGGCGGGACCGAAGGACTCGCCGCCGAAGGACCGGCTCGATTAGGGGGCGCCCGCTTGCGGGCGCTCTGCGTGTACCGGAAGGAGGGTCTTCATGCAGTGCCGGGTGCCGGTGAACTACCGGCAGAGCTTCAAGTGGTACGGGGACCTCGACGCGACCTCGGTCGCGTTTGTCGCGACCGGTGGGCTCGTGGCCTTCAAGACGCTGTCGGGGCCGGGACCTTGGCTCGTGCGGCTACCGGTGATCGCGCTCGCGCTCGGGCTTGGCTTCCTGCTCGGCCTTGGGCGGTGGCCGCTCGAGTACGGCGACAGCGCCGTGACCTGGGCCAGGCGAGTGGTGGCCTATCGAGGTCGGAGCCACAGCGGGCACATGATCCGCTCACTCACCGTGAGCGAGGCGGCGCGGCGTGCGCTTGGGAGTTAGACGGAGAGGGGGTGCTCGGATGCTGAAGGCGCTCACGGCGTCGAAGGGGTCGGCGCCGCCGCGAGGCGCGCTCGACGTGCTCGTGGACGTGCGGGCGATCGAGGGCGCCATCGTGGAGCGCAAGGACGGCGTCTTCGTCGGCATCGTCGAGGTGGACGGCGAAATGTTTCGCCTGATGAGCGACGACGAACAGGACGAGCGCCTCGATGCGTTCGGCCGGATGTTGAACGGCCTTCCCTACCCGGTCCAGATCACGCTGTTCAGCGAGCCTGCCGAAGTGGACGGCTACGTTGGTCAGATGGAGGCGGCCGCGGCACGCGCGGGCGAATCGGCGCTCGCCCAGGTGGCGATCGCCCAAGCGGAGCTCGCCCGAGAACTGTCGGCAGGCGTCCAGGCCGAGTCCACGGTGCTGAGCGTCATCGGCAGGACGGCGGCCGAGGCGAAGGAGCGCGCGGAGCGGCTCTCACGCACCATGCAGAGCCTTGGCTTCGATGCCCGGCTGTGCGGTGCGAATCGCGTCGGTGAGGTTTTGCAGACGGTCTACGGCCATGTGGGGCGGGTGCCGGTCGGTCAGGCGCTGGGCGGGCTCAACGCCGCCGTTCGAGGCGTCGGCGACGTGGGGGCGAACGCGACGCGGCTTGCCGACGTCCTGTCTCCGGTCGCGGTGACGGAGTCTGCGACGAGCCTTGACCTGGGCGGGGCCTACGCGGCGTCGTACGTGGCGGTCGCGTATCCGGGCACCGTCGGCAACAGCTGGCTGGAGCCGCTCCTTCACTTCACCCGGGGGAGCGTGCGCCGCCGGGTGAGCCTTCACGTCGCGCCGATTCAGACGACCCAGGCGCTGAACGAGATCACGCGCCAGCAGCGAAACCTCGACCTTTCGGCGTGGTTTCAGAACCGCCAGGGGCGTCGCGCGGACATCTACACGGACGAGGCCCGGCTTGACGCCGAGGAGCTTCGCACGCAGCTCGCCCGCGGCAGCCAGCGCATGTTCGACATCACGGTACTCGTGACGATCATCGCGGATACCGAGGAGGAGCTGCGAAAGGTCGGTACCGAGCTCAAGCAGGAGGCGGCGGGACTCACGCTCGCCCTGCGGGACTGCTACCTCGAGCAGGCGCCGGCGTTCCGATCGACCGTGCCTCTCGGGATGTGCCTGATCGACCGGCCAAGGCCGGTGCCGACGGCTGTCGCCTGCTCCACGTTTCCGTTTACGGCCGGGGATCTGCTTCACTCCGAGGGGCTCCTGTGGGGCGTGAACTACCTGACGGGAAACGCCGTGGTGGTCGACCCCCGCCGGATCGCGCAGCCGCACTGGCTGTTCGTGGCGGCGACCCGGGCCGGTAAGTCCGCGGCGTTTAAGACCCTCGTCGCGCAGCTCCTGACGCGTGGCTGGAGCGTCATCGTCGTGGACCCGTCTCCGGCCATCGACTACGAGCGGTTCTGCCGCGCCCTCGGGGGCAGCTACATCCGGTTCGGGGTCGGGTACGGCGATCACATCAACCCGTGCGAGATCGTCCTGCCGGCGGACGAGGCGCGCATGCGCGACCCGGACTTCGCGCGGCCCGTGTCGTCGAAGGTCGCGTTCCTAAAGGTCGTCCTCGAGATGATGGCCTACCCGGACGAGAAGATGCCGTCCGACATCCGGGCCCGGCTGGAGGAGCCGCTCATGGCGGCCTACGCCGAGAAGGGGCTCACCGACGACTGGCAGAGCATCGTCGACACCGCGCACGCCTCCATGACTCTGCGGCCCAAGCCCTCGCCGACGCTCGTCGACGTGCTGCGCCACATCGACGCGGACCCCTACCTGAAGGACCTCGCGATCCGGCTCCAGCCGTTCGTGCGAGGGACGCTCGGCATGTTCAGCGGGCACACCAACGTGCGCACGGACGGGCAGTTCGTCGTGTTCAACGTGAACGCGCTCGTCCAGACGGGCGGCGCTCACCTTCAGGGCGTGGCCTACGCGATGATCGCCGAGCACATCCAGACGAGGCTCCTCGCGTCGCGCAGCCGGACGATGGTCGGCATCGACGAGGCGCACGTCCTGTTTCGGCGCGAGGACACGGCGCAGCTCGTGACCTTCCTGGCGCGGACCGCCGGCAAGCTCGGGGGCGCGGCGGCGATGATGACGCAGAGCATCACCGACCTCGTCGGGGACCCGCACACCGGGGTGAGCGTCCCCGGCGAGAGCCAGGCGCGGGTGTATTTGGGCCAGGTGGGGACAACGCTCCTCCTTCGCAACTCCAGGGAGAACGACCGCGCGCTCCTCGCGGAGGTGTACTCCTTGTCCGCAGCCGAGAGGCGGTTCATCGGGCAGTCCGCGCCCGGGCGCGGCGTTCTCATCGCGGGCGACGACCGGGTGGTCGTGCAGGTGGAGCCGTCGGCGCTCCTGTGGCCGCTCGTGCAGACGAACCCGGAAGTGCCGGGCGAATAGCGTGACACGAGAAGCGTTTCGGTGACGGGGTTCACAAGGGGCCGGGCACGGAGCCCGGCCTTCTCGTCGGTTGGGAGAGGCAGGTAGGTTAAAGGGGGCCCGAAACCGTGATCGCGGCCACCGAGGATCTATCGCCTCGTGCGGCGTACAGCATCGCCTGGAGGTGCGCGGCGGTGCAATCGACGAGCCCCTTCTACCCGGAGCAGGCGTTGCCCGAAGAGTTGGTGTTCGGGCGGCAAACCGAGCTCGACTTGGTAGAGCTCCGCGGTGCGCGCCAGGTCCTCGAGGGGCGTCAGGCCGCGTTCTTCCTGCGCGGTGGGCGCGGCATCGGGAAGAGCTCGTTTGCAAGGTGTGCGGAGCGGACGTTGGCGCTCAGGTACAACTTTGTGCAGGTGCACGTGTCGCTGAACGGGGTGCGCCAGCAGAGTGATCTTGGCGCGGCTGTGTTGGCCGGGGTGTCTCGCACGGTTGGTGCGTGGCATGACCTCTTCGCGATGCTTAGCCGCTACGTTCGCGGTGTGAGCCTGCTTGGTGTCGTGGAACTCGACCTGGAGGCTGTCAGGGCCGACGGACCGAAGGTCTCGCGCGCCGAACAGGTGGGGGCCTTGCTTGAGCGTGTACGGGAGCAGGCGCGTGCGGCGGGCGTGGTTCTCGTGCTCGACGAGATCGAGGTCGCGAGTCGGCAAGATTGGCTCGGTGGCTACCTGAAGGCCCTGTGGGAAAGTGACGCTGCGCTTGTCGGCCGTCTGCCCCTCCTGATGCTGGTCTGTGGCACCCTGACGGACCACGAGTTCATCCGTAGAGGTCACTCCTCGGCTGCACGGATCTGGAGCGTGCTCGAACTGGGTGCGCTCGCGCCACCCGACCGCATAGCGGTACTGGCGGATGGGTTTACCCGGGCTGGCATCCTTCCAGACCCGGATGCCCTGGCCAGACTGGCGCGGGCGTCGCTTGGGCACCCGGCGGCGCTGCAGATGCTTGGAAATCTGGCCTTCTGGCGAAGTCACGGCCTCCTCGGCGACCGGGAGGTGTCGCAGGCGCTCGCCGCGGCGCCTGTGGAGATGACCCTCAAGTTTCTGCCGGCCGAGGTAGGTTCGCTACCGGACGCGGTACTGCACGCTCTGTCGGGTCTGCTCCAGTCGAGACCGTTCGGCGCGCCGGTCGACGTCGGTAGCATTGGAACTGTCTTGGGTGAGCTCACCGAGGCGCTCGTTACCCCGATGCCAAGCGGACGGCTGGCGCTGGTGGACCCGATGCTTGAGGTGTACACGGCGCTGCGCGTCGGGTAGGGGGTTGCCGACGGCTACCGTAACTTCCGTAGGCGGTTATCGAACAGTTGGCGGAGACGAAGTAGCGCGCACCCCTGGTTTCGGGGTGAGGGTGATCCCAAGCGGCCGGGCACGCAGCCCGGCTTTCTCGTTGGTTGGGGGCAGAACGGTTTCGACACCGGGATCCGGACCCAGAGAAACGGAGGAAGGTTCGATGAGTGTGCGGGTGCATCTGTGCTGCCCGAACCCGCCTGCGCAGGCGATCGCCGGGGTGATCGCCCAGGCGGGGGCGACGGTTGTTGACGCGAGCACCGTGACGGACGACGTGGTGCGTCAGGG
>Ga0080006_1099547_pt1 | contig 11049 bp, 9 predicted proteins | sample RS3BMetagenome_FD_69209 | JGI IMG/M metagenome (GOLD analysis project Ga0080006, IMG submission 69209) | Ferric oxide microbial mat and aquatic microbial communities from Rainbow Spring, Yellowstone National Park, USA - RS3B (SPADES... ... | reverse complement strand
GGTCCCTCTCAGTCGCAGGTTGCCCGGCTTCTCGGTGATCTCTGCCTGGTCCTGACCCACGATGAAGTCCCTCGATTGATTGATCAGCCAGCCGCGCCTCGGCCCACGGCCAGATCCATGATCGCGTGTTCGGTCCATTCCTCGACCGGCCTGGCCTGGCTCAGAGTCCCTCGGGTCATCACGGCGATCCGGTCGCAGATCCCCATCAATTCGGGCAGGTACGAGCTGACCATCAAAACTGCCTTGCCCGACGCCGCTTGCTCGCCGATCAACCGATAGATCTCCGCCTTCGAGCCCACGTCAATCCCCCGGGTTGGCTCGTCCAGCAGAAAAATGTCGGCGTCCTGATGCAAGAGCCGGGCGAGGGCCACTTTTTGCTGGTTGCCGCCCGAGAGTGAGCCGATCACCTGACCAGGTCCGCTCGCCTTGACCCGGAGCGCCGCCATCCATCGCTCGGCCTTGATCCGCCTCCCTTTGATGTCGAGCCAGCCCCACCGCGAGTCCTTTTCGAGAGCCGAGTAGGTCAAGTTATCCTCGATCGACCGACTCAAGGCCAACCCCTCGGCCTTGCGATCCTCGCTGAGCATCCCCAGACCTCGAGCGATCTGCCCGGCGGGGCTACCCGAGTCCGTCAGGAGCCCCCGAACCCGGATCTCGCCCGAAGTCACCCGATCGAGCCCGAAAATGGCCCGGAGTAGCTCGGTCCGACCCGCACCCACCAGCCCGGCGATCCCGAGAACCTCGCCGCGATGCAAGGTCAGGTCGACCCGTCTGGGTAGCTTCCGTCCCGAGAGGCCGGTCAGTTCGAGAATCGGCTCGCCCTGGACTCGGGGGATCTTCGGATACAGCTCGGTCAACTCACGACCGACCATCAGGGCGACGATCTCCGTCAGCGTCGTCTCCGAGAGATTTCCCGACCCGACCGACCGACCGTCCCTCAAGACGACATACCGCTGTGCCACTCGTTGCACTTCTTCGAGAAAATGACTGATATAAACGATCGCCAGCCCTCGGGCCCGAAGCCGGTCGATCACCTCGAACAACCGGGCCGCGTCTCGACCGGTCAGAGAACTGGTCGGCTCGTCAAAAACGATCACCCGGGCCTGTGAAACCAGAGCTCGGGCGACCTCGATCAACTGCCGGGCACCCGGGCTGAGACTCCCCGCCCGGCCGTCGAGCCGCATCTCGGGATGGTCCAGAGTCTCCAGCGCCTCCTGGACCAACCGACGGTGCTCCGACCGCCGAACCATCCCAAGCCGGGTCCGTTCCTGGCCGAGCATGACGTTCGCCTCGACCGTCAGATGCGGGGCGATCGTCAGCTCCTGATAGATCATGGCGACCCCTCGGGCCAGCGCATCTCTCGGCCCGCTCGGGGAATAGGGCGAGCTGTCGAGCGTCATTGATCCCGAATCAGGGCGGACCGCCCCGCTCAGAACCTTCATGAGCGTGCTCTTGCCGGCGCCGTTCTCACCGAGCAAGGCCAGGACCTCGCCGGACTCGAGCTCGAGCGAGACGCCGTCGAGAGCCCGGCTGGCACCAAACTGTTTCGCGACGCCTCGCATCGCCAGGATCGGTCCACTCACGGCTTTTTCGCCAGCAATCCGGCCCCTTCCAGAGCCCGGAGCATTCCCACGGCGCTGGATTCGTTCGAGCAAAACACACCGTCAAACTGACCCCGGAACCGAGTCAGGAGGTTCTGCGCTTTCTGCTGGGCCAGGTCGGACGTCGCCCCGGCATACTGATCATCGGAAAGAAAAACCACCCTGGGAAATTCCGCCTTCATCGTCTCGACAAACCCTCGCTCGCGATCGTCGGTACTCGCCGATCCGACGGCGTAGCGCATCAGGATGATTTTCCCTTCGCCTTTGAGCAGCTCTCCCAGTCGTCGAGCCGCCAAAATTCCGCCATGGTGGTTGTCGGTCGCGACGAAGCTCGAGATCCTGTCGGACTCGAGCGCCGAGTCAATGATCACGACCGGAATTCCCTTGGCGATCGCCTGCTCCACCGGGTCGACCAGCGCCCGGGCGTCGAGCGGAGCCAGAACGATTCCATCTACCCCCGAAGCCACGGCGTTTTGCACGAGCTTGATCTGATCGGTTCGATCATCCTCGCGGGGCGGCCCTTGCCAGACAATCTCCACGTTGCCGAGGGACTCGGCTGCCTTCGACGCTCCCGCATGGACCGACTGCCAGAACTCGTGAGTCGTTCCTTTCGGAATCACCATCACCCGCCACTTCTTGACCTTCGCCCCCCCCTTGGCGGCATCCGCCCGCCCGTCCACCTTCGGGGGATGAAGGACCGCCGCGACCTCGGGTTCGGACAGGTTCTCGGGCGTGACCAGGGTTTCACCCGTCTTGACCTTGGCCTCGACCGGACGCTTTTCCAGGACATCAACCACGCTCCGAACACCCATTTCACCCATTTTGATCGGATTTTGTGCGATCGTTCCCTCAAGTTGGCCCGCTTCCAAAGCCTCGATCAGTCGAGAACTGACATCGAACGCAACGAAGTGGATCGGTTTCAAGGCAGGGGCCTTCGACGTCCCACGGTCCGCTGAATCGCCACATCCCGAGACCAGCAAAACCAAGCCGATCGCCCAGAGCCCGAACACGACGCATCGTCCGACCACGGCGCGACCTCCGTTAAAAACAAAGCAAGGCTGACAGAGATTGAAGAGATGAGAGCCACATCGTAAAGGCGACTTGATCAACCAGTCAAGCGGCCGACCTTTGAAGCAAGTGCGAGAATTTCGAGGAGATTGTGTTGACCTGATGCGATAAGGTTGGTAAATTAACCCTCGTCCTGACTGCTAAACAAGCAAAACGGATGAGCCGAAAGAAAAGAAAAATCGAAACAAAGTCATTGACTTGGCAAGATTTTTCTATTAACATTCGACTCGCTGTTGAAAACCAGTTGATTGAGACAGATCAACTAGCAACGGCACACCTTAAGTTCCTGATAGCCCGGTGATGTCCGGCGACCCTTCAACGGGTCGTTTCGTCGTCTCCGAACTTCATTAGGAACAGGCGGCCGGAGTTTCGCTCTTTTTAGAGTGAGTGGCTCCGGCCGATCGCGTCGGCGGGTGGAATCGATCCCGGCGGACGCTCTTTGACAATCTGGTCGATCGTCTGCGTACACGCACAAACGTGATTCGCGAACCTTTGAGGGGAGCCGGCGTGAACGCGGTCCGGATCTCCTTGATGACGAGAGGTCGCAAGACGTCTTGAAATCAAGGTCGGGCGGTTCATGCTGTCGCGAGACGTGGGGTCGGGGGTTTATCTCCCCGCGATCACGGGCTCGCGGCGACCAGTTAGTATTAGCTAGAATCCTCAAACTTGAGGATTGGGGGCGTCTTCGGATGCCTCCCCAATCTCGAAGGGTTTGATCCTGGCTCAGAATGAACGTTGGCGGCGTGGATTAGGCATGCAAGTCGAACGGGCCGCAAGGCCAGTGGCGGAAGGGTGAGTAAGGCGAAGGTAACCAACCCCGCGGGTGGGCATAGCCGAGGGAAACTTCGGGTAATTCCCAGCGATGTGACGACCTGGCATCAGGAGGTCACCAAAGATTTATCGCCGTGGGACGGGCCTTCGTGGTATTAGCTTGTTGGCGGGGTGACGGCCCACCAAGGCTACGATGCCTACCGGGCGTGCGAGCGTGGCCCGGCACACTGGGACTGAGACACTGCCCAGACTCCTACGGGAGGCTGCAGTCGAGAATCTTCGGCAATGGGCGCAAGCCTGACCGAGCGACGCCGCGTGGAGGATGAAGGCCTTCGGGTTGTAAACTCCTGTCGAGGGGGAGGAAGGGGCAACCTTGACCGATCCCTGGAGGAAGCACGGGCTAAGTTCGTGCCAGCAGCCGCGGTAAGACGAACCGTGCGAACGTTATTCGGAATCACTGGGCTTAAAGCGCGTGTAGGCGGGCCGCCACGTCGGCTGCTGAAATCCCCCGGCTCAACCGGGGAACGGGCACCGATACGAGCGGCCTCGAGGGGGGTAGGGGGCACTGGAACTTCCGGTGGAGCGGTGAAATGCGTTGAGATCGGAAGGAACGCCCGTGGCGAAAGCGAGTGCCTGGACCCTTTCTGACGCTGAGACGCGAAAGCCAGGGGAGCGAACGGGATTAGATACCCCGGTAGTCCTGGCCGTAAACGATGAACACTGGGTAGGGGGCTCGCCGATGGGCTCCCTGCCGTAGGGAAACCGTGAAGTGTTCCGCCTGGGGAGTATGGTCGCAAGGCTGAAACTCAAAGGAATTGACGGGGGCTCACACAAGCGGTGGAGTATGTGGCTTAATTCGAGGCTACGCGCAAAACCTTATCCCGGGCTTGACATGCACGGATTAGCTGGCGGAGACGTCAGTGAGGCCGCAAGGTACAACGTGCACAGGTGCTGCATGGCTGTCGTCAGCTCGTGCCGTGAGGTGTTGGGTTAAGTCCCCTAACGAGCGCAACCCCTGTGTCTAGTTGCCAGCGGGTAATGCCGGGAACTCTAGACAGACCGCCGGCGTTAAGCCGGAGGAAGGCGGGGATGACGTCAAGTCCTCATGGCCCTTATGCCCGGGGCTGCACACGTACTACAATGGGGCGGACAGAGCGATGCCAAACCGCAAGGTCGAGCCAATCGCATAAACCGTTCCTCAGTTCGGATTGCGGGCTGCAACCCGCCCGCATGAAGCTGGAATCGCTAGTAATCGCGGATCAGCATGCCGCGGTGAATGTGTTCCTGAGCCTTGTACACACCGCCCGTCAAGCCACCAAAGCGGGGGGCATCCGAAGTCGCCGGAGCCGCAAGGCAGGCGCCGAAGATGAAACCCGTGATGGGGACTAAGTCGTAACAAGGTAACCGTAGGGGAACCTGCGGTTGGATCACCTCCTTTCTAAGGATGACCTTGGAAACTCGCCCGCACTTCGGAGTACACGTCGCGAAAGGTCCCGTACCTCTCGCGATGCCGGAATCGAGGCGACATCGGCCCCGCCCTGGATCACAGGACGGTTCACGCCGTCTCCCCACGAAGGTTCGCTGACACGTTTCGCGTGAACTTCGACGATCGACCTCCTTCCCGGAGGGCAGGCTTGATCCTGTCTTCCGGGATGTTTTCGCCCCCGAGTGGGGGGCGGGGTGGGCCTGGCTTCAGGTGCCGCGTCGCCCCCTGGCCGGTGGCCAGAGTGGATCTTTCCCAATCCGGTTGTTGGTCACACACGCAAGACAAGTTTGCAGTGTGGTAGTGGCAAGAATTCATCCACGAACGTAGACCTTTAACGGATCACTCGAGAGCTTAAACCACTCTCAAGAGGTCGTTACTCTGAAGTGCGGGAGCGTCGCGAGACGCGCCTCGCTTCGAATGATGGGATCATTGAATCGCGTGCGATTCGGATCGTTCTGGCTCGTCTTTTCTTCGCAAGGAGAAGGCACGAGAGAGGAGCGGGGCCGGATCGGCGTGGTCAAGCTCCTAAGGGCACGGGGGGGATGCCTAGGCGTCATCAGATGGCGGGCGTGGAAGGCCGCGATAGGTCCGGGGGAGCTGCCCAACGAGCGTTGATCCCGGAATACCTGCTCGAGACCCGGGGAACTGAAACATCTCAGTACCCGGAGGAAAAGAAATCAACCGAGACTCCCTCAGTAGCGGCGAGCGAACGGGGACCAGCCTAAACCGAGTGGGACACCATTCGGGGTCGTGGGGCCGGAGCCATGGAATGAGTGAGCGTTAGCCGAAGTCCGCTGGAAAGCGGCACCAGAGCGGGTGACAGTCCCGTAGGCGACAGTGCAATCTCTCCTATCCGGTACCCGAGTAGGGTCGGGCACGTGAAACCCGGCCTGAATCGGCGGGGACCCTCCCGCAAGGCTAAGTACTCGATGACGACCGATAGCGAACCCAGTAGGGCGACCGAACGGTGGGAAGAACCCCGACCAGGGGAGGAGACTGAACCTGAAACCCCGTGCCTACGAGCGGTGGGAGGGCGTCTGGCTTTTTGCCGGCCTGACCGCGTGCCTTTTGCATAATGATCCGGCGAGTTACTGTGTCGGGCCTGGTTAATCCCTTCAGGGGAGGAGCCGTAGGGAAACCGAGTCTGAATAGGGCGACATTGTCCGACGCAGTAGACGCGAAACCAGGTGAACTACCCATGGGCAGGTTGAAGCGGCCTTAACCGGCCGTGGAGGACCGAACCCACCGATGTTGAAAAATCGGGGGAGGACCCGTGGGGAGGAGTGAAAGTCTTATCAAACCTGGAGATAGCTCGTTCTCTCCGAAATGGCTTTAGGGCCAGCCTCGGGAAATAACACGCGGGGGTAGAGCGACGGAATTCGGTCGGGGGGCTTCCCGCCTACCCGCCGAAACCCAACTCCGAATACCGCGTGTCGGACCCCGGGAGTCAGAGCGTGGGGGATAAGCTTCACGCTCGAGAGGGGAACAACCCAGACCGCCGACCAAGGCCCCCAAATCGACGCTCAGTGGCAAAGGAAGTGGGATCGCGGTGACAGCCGGGATGTTGGCTTAGAAGCAGCCACCATTTCAAAAGTGCGTAACAGCTTACCGGTCGAGCCATCCCGCGCCGAAAATGACGGGGACTCAAGCGTCGTGCCGCAGTCGCGGATTCGAGAAATCGAGTAGTAGGAGAGCGTCGCCAGCCGCATTGAAGGTGGACGGTAACGACCACTGGAGCGTTGGCGAGTGCGTATGCCGGAACGAGTAACGACAAGACGGGTGGGAAGCCCGTCCGCCGAAAGCACAAGGTTTCCTGGGGAAGGTCAATCCGCCCAGGGTCAGTCGGGTCCTAAGGCGAGGCCCAAGGGCGTAGCCGATGGGCAAACGGTTAATATTCCGTTACCCGTCATGAAGGTTGATCCAGCAAGGACGCCGGGAACTGAAGAGTCGGGGTGATAGACGCCCCCGTCCCGCAAGGGCGACAGCATTCGATCTGGAAGCTCTTCTTCACCCGGCCACGAAAAGCCTGCTGGTGACGACATGACGGCCCGTACCGCAATCCGACACAGGTGTGCTAGGCGAGTATCCGAAGGCGTTCGGGAGAACCCTCGTGAAGGAACTCGGCAAAATGACCCCGTACCTTCGGTATAAGGGGTGCTCGGAGTAATCCGAGCCGCAGTGAATCGGCTCTAGCGACTGTTTATCAAAAACACAGGACTCTGCCAACTCGCAAGAGGACGTATAGAGTCTGACGCCTGCTCGGTGTCGGTAGGTTAAGGGAGCCGGTTATCGCAAGAGACGCTGGCGACCGAAGCCCCGATAAACGGCGGCCGTAACTATGACGGTCCTAAGGTAGCGAAGTTCCTTGTCGGGTAAGTTCCGACCTGCATGAATGGCGTAACGACTGGAGCGCTGTCTCCACGAGGGACCCGGTGAAACTGTAGCCGTGGTGAAGATGCCACGTACCCGCGGTCAGACGGAAAGACCCCGTGAACCTTTACTGCAGGTTGACACTGGCCGGTCGGCATTTCTGTGTAGCATAGGTGGGAGGCTATGATCCGGCGGCGCCAGCCGTCGGGGAGCCATCGGTGAAATACCACCCTGAAATGGCGCCCGTCCTCACCCTTGGGAAGCACCCAAGGGGACCGTGTTCATCGGGCAGTTTGACTGGGGCGGTCTCCTCCCAAAGCGTAACGGAGGAGCGCCATGGTACCCTCGGCCCGGTCGGCAATCGGGCAACACGAGCGCAAAAGTACAAGGGTGCCTGACTGCGAGAGCGATCGCTCGAGCAGGGACGAAAGTCGGCTTTAGTGATCCGGCGGTGCTGTATGGAAAGGCCGTCGCTCAACAGATAAAAGGTACTCCGGGGATAACAGGCTGATCTCCCCCGAGCGTCCACAGCGGCGGGGAGGTTTGGCACCTCGATGTCGGCTCATCGCATCCTGGGGCTGGAGAAGGTCCCAAGGGTTTGGCTGTTCGCCAATGAAAGCGGTACGCGAGCTGGGTTCAGACCGTCGTGAGACAGGTCGGTCCCTATCTGCCGTGGGCGTCGGAAACTTGCGAAGGGTCTCCCCTAGTACGAGAGGATTGGGGAGGACCAACCTCTGGTGTGCCGGCTGTCCCGCTCGGGGCATCGTCGGGTAGCCAGGTTGGGAAAGGATAAGCGCTGAAGGCATCTAAGCGCGAAGCCCTCTTCAAGACGAGGTTTCCAGTCGATTTATCGACGAAGGCTCCTGGAAGACGACCAGGTCGATAGGCCGGGAGTGCACGACGGGCGACCGTCGCAGCCGACCGGTCCTAACAGCCAACCGCTTGACCACCCCGATCCGCCGCCGCCTCACCAGGCGAGCGACGAATCCCAAGGTGATTCAAGACCCATCAACGCAACGACCTCAGGTCCGTTGATCGGTCTACCTCAGTGGTTGAATTTCCCACCTCCACACTCAAAACCGGTCCTGTCCTGTGTGACCAATCTCGGAACCACCCTCGGTCGAGCGGTTTAACCGCCTCTCGATCGATTTCCGGCGACGATACTGGCGGGGTCCCACCCGTTCCCATCCCGAACACGGCCGTTAAGCCCGCCAGGCCCATGATAGTGCCTCTGGCGCGAAAGTCGGTCATCGCCGGATCCTTCCAAAACAGCCCGCCCCCGCGATCGGTCACGATCGCGGGGGCGGGTTCGTTTTCGAAATCTTCCGAATCAAGGGAGCCTGGTTGCGTCAGTGGGTCGGCTTCGGCACTCTGGTCTGGTCGTCTCTTTGAGCGTTGACTTCCATTTCTCCCTTTCAGAAACGAATCAGGCGATGGGATCGGTCAGACAGGCCACTCCTTCTGAAAATCGGGTTGATTTTCCGCCCTCGGCCCGATGGCGATGGGGTCTTTGCTGGTTGATGTTCGTCTCCACGGCGTTGACCTACATGGACCGGCAGGTTGTCTCCGTGGTCGACGGCCCGATCAAGGCGGAATTTCATCTGGATAATCAGGGGTTTGGCTGGGTCATGTCGGCGTTTTTTCTGACCTATGCCCTCTTTCAGGTTCCGGCGGGTTACCTGGCCGATCGTTGCGACGTGCGATGGCTTTATGCTCTGGCAGTGACCTGGTGGTCGCTCGCCGCGGCGGCTCTGGCGTTCTCGCCCACGCTCGGGCTGCTCATGATGTTTCGAGGTTTGCTCGGGGTTGGTGAATCGTTCAACTGGCCCTGCGCGATCCGGGCCACCTCGGCGGTTCTGCCGCCGGCCGACCGGAGTCTCGGAAATGGGATTTTCAACTCAGGCGCAGCGGTTGGCGCAGTTCTGACTCCGTTGGTCGTGACGAGGCTCGTCGTCTGGTACGGCTGGCGGCCGACCTTCGTGATCATTGCCTCGCTCGGCTGGGTCTGGGTGGGGATCTGGCTATTTTATGTCCGAGGGGTTCGAGGGCGACTTCTTGCCGGTCGAGCTTCCTCTCGAGTCTCGAGCGATCGACTTTCCAGGCGAGCGGGATTGGCCTACGGTGGCCTGGTCGTGGTATCGGTCGCCCTGGGATTATCCTCCTACTGGGTGGGCGTATCGGGGATCTGGTGGGCGATCGCCTGCCTGATGTTAGGGATGCTCCTGGTCGCTCGGATTTTGCCCCAGCCAGATTCCGCCGGAGCGGACTGGTCCGAAGCTCTGGGAGAGGTTGTCCGACTGAGGCGGTTCTGGGTTCTGGTCGTGACGGCCATTTCGATCAATATGTGCTGGCATTTCCTGATCAACTGGTTGCCGGGCTACCTGAAGCAGGATCGCGGGATGAGCTTCCTGGCGAGCGGGATGTGGAGTGCCCTGCCCTTTCTGGCGGCCGACGTCGGCAACCTCGGAGGTGGTGCGATCTCTCGGGCTCTGGCCGGTCGTGGCCTGACCGCTTCGAGCGCGAGGCTTCGAGTGATGGTGGCCTGTTCGCTCCTGATCAGCCTGGGGGGGCTCGTCGGCTGGGTTCCAAATAATGGCGTCGTCATCGGCTTGCTGGCAGTGATGGCCCTGGGGACGGCGGCCTTCATGGCGAATTATTTCGCGTTTTGCCAGGAGGTCTCGACCCGGCACACCGGCTTCATCGTCGGAGTTCTCGGAGGGCTCGGCAACCTGTTCGTCGCAAGCTTCCTGCCGTTCGCGGGTTATGTCAAGGATGCTTTCGGCTCGTTTGGTCCGATCTTCGTGCTGGCGGGGCTGCTTCCGTTCGTCGGCCTGAGCGCTTTGCTGATTGGCTGGGGGCCGGATCGGGTCGAGCCGGTCCCGACATAATGGTCTTTGTGACTGAATGTCGAACGCCTCGGCGGCTTGTCGGTTCAGGGCGATCGGGCCTATCATGATCGTGCGAGGAGGAGCGATATCGGGTCGGAGAGGTAGACAGCATGAGGATCGCCGTTGCGTATCAGGATCAATCGCTCGACTTCGAGGTTGCCGACGATCGGCTGGTCGGCCACTGGTCGGGCCCTGCCAAGGGCGAGGACGTTGATCCCCGGTCGATGGCCCTCCACGAGTTTGAGTCTCCGGTTGATTTTCCCCCGCTGTCGGTGGCGGTCGTTCCCGGGGACCGCGTGGTGGTCCCGCTCGATCCGACCACTCCCGAGATCCGGGCGATTCTCGACGCCCTGGCGACCGCTTTGCGGGCGGCCGAGGTCGAGACTATCACGGTCGTCTCGACCGCTCCTGAGCCCTCCCAGCTTCCCGAAGGGGTCACCTGGCTGGTTCACGACCCCGACGATAAAACGCAGATCGCTTACCTGGCCAGCAGTCAAGAGGGGCAGCGAATCTATCTGAATCGCCAGCTCACCGACGCGGACATCGTGATTCCGGTCGGGACTCTGGGCTACGACGCGACCCTCGGTTATCGAGGTCCCTGGTCGAGCATCTATCCGGCCCTGAGCGACCGGGAATCTCTGACGCGTTATCGGGGGCTTGTCGCCGAAGGCATTCCCGACCGCGACAAGCCTTCGGTCTCGCTCCTGGAGTCGTCCGAGGTAAGCTGGTTGCTCGGCTGCCAGTTTCAGGTGGGCGTGCTGGCCGGTATTCGAGGGGTCTCGCGAGTCGTGGCGGGGCTGGGGGCGGCCGTCCGGGCCGAGGGGGCCAGGGGGGGCGGCGAGGCCCGGGCCCTCCGGAGGGGCGG
>Ga0080006_1134777_pt1 | contig 11054 bp, 7 predicted proteins | sample RS3BMetagenome_FD_69209 | JGI IMG/M metagenome (GOLD analysis project Ga0080006, IMG submission 69209) | Ferric oxide microbial mat and aquatic microbial communities from Rainbow Spring, Yellowstone National Park, USA - RS3B (SPADES... ... | reverse complement strand
CCCGCAGCAAGACGTGGGTGTCGGTCCGGCCGACCCGCACTGGCCGATCGCGCGGGATCGCCGGGCAGCCGAAGATCGGGGCGGCGTCGATCAGGCCCCCGTCGCGCCACGGGAACGCGAAGCCCGACCGGATCAGGAACTGGCGACCATCGGTGGCGACGACCCGGCCGGGTTCGCCGTCGAGTTCGAGGCAGTCGATCGCGTGGCGACCCGGCTCTCTGGCGACCTGGACGGCTTCGGCGAGTGCGTCGAGAACCGCGCCCGACATCTCCGACCAGGCCTCGGGCTCGCCGGGTGGAGCGATGGTCGTCTCGGACGAGACCGCGTGATCGGCTTCGCGGGGGATACCTCCATCGACCCACCGCGCCGCGACGCGGTCGCCGCCCCGGGATTCGAGCACGACCGGCGAGTCGTCGCTTCCTTCGAAACTCGGCGAGAGAATCAAGCGGGATCGTGATGGAGGTGGCGGGCCCAGTCGGATGCAGCCCTTCGTAATGGACGAAGAGGCGACCGCACCGATACAGGGCCCGCAGTTGGCCCTCCTCGGCAGAGAGGATCAACGGTGGAGACGGGCCTCGGCGAGTGAGGCCGAGGACGTTGCGGCGAAAGACGGCCCGCAACAGACGGGCCTGGCGGCGCGGTGCTGACTCGAGGAGTGTGGCGATGTCATCTCGGACCTGGCACAAGGCTTCGGCGTGTGACCGGAGCATGGCGGTTCGTCCGTGTGGGCCGTGTCGACACGGGGTCATTCTGGTCGAACGAAGGTGCGCGACAACCTGCTTTAACTCCAAGCGAAAAAATGAGATCGGCCTTAACGGGATGGCATTCCGGGAGAGCCAGTTTTGGGCGCCCGCTGTCAAAATCTGCGGAAGAGCCCCTTTTGCTCACCAATCTCCACTCTCGGTCGAACCTGATCGATTCGACGACGCTTGCTCTTACCCTTGAAGCGGAGGAAGAAGGGGAGAATCGGTTAGCTGTTCAACCGCCTACCCACTCCCAGGTCCTGTCCACCGATCCGATCAGGTGCGAGGCGAAGACTACGGAATGACTACGGAATCGCTCCTTCGAAATTCGCACTTCTCCGCGGTTATTCGCTGTCGCTTGCGGCCACTTGCGAAACACGATGCGTCGACGTAAACTCCTATCCCCGTAGTATTTCATGACGATATTTCGAGCTGATTGGATCGCCTGAAAATCCTGGTGTCGGGAGTTCGAGCCTCTCTCTTCCCATTCCACGTAACTCTCGCCGAGTGCGTTCCTTGCGTACATTCCCCCGCCTAAAATCAAGGCCCAGTCCCTGAGACCCTTCAGCAGTCCACGGGAAATCGGGCGGCTGGTTTTCGATCCTACTTGTGCTGCTCCATCTCCTCGGCATGGCACTTGCAGTTTGATCTCACCTCCCGGCATCGCTCATGGTTTGTGATGGGCAGCATAGATGAGAATCATCGCCACTGGGATGAGAATTCCGACTGAGTCGTCGCTCCCCTTGAATTGAAGACGAAGTTCGAACCGGAAAGGCCGGCGTTCTCCCACGACGTCGCTGAGATCAGCGCGGGCGGCGACGAAGAGTCGCTGCGCGCTCCTTCGAGGAGTTCAACCATGAAAGCCGTCGTATTCCACGGAGTGGGCGATATCCGTCTCGATGATGTGCCCGTACCGAAAATCGAGAAGCCGAGCGACGTGATTGTCCGACTGACCGCGAGCGCCATCTGCGGGACCGACCTGCACATGGTCCGCGGCACAATGCCGGGCATGGAGCCCGGAACCATTCTCGGCCACGAAGGGGTTGGAATCATCGAAGAGGTGGGCTCGTCGGTGCGCGACTTCAAGGTCGGGGATCGGGTCGTCGTCCCTTCGACGATTTGTTGCGGTTCGTGTTCGTATTGCAAAAGCGGCTACCAGTCGCAGTGCGATAACGCCAACCCGAACGGCAAGCAGGCTGGGACCGCATTCTTCGGCGGTCCGAAGACGACTGGCCCGCTCAACGGGCTCCAGGCGGAATACGCCCGCGTTCCGCTCGCCGACCCGTCGCTGGTCAAGCTCCCGGCGGAGATCACCGACGATCAGGCGATCTTGATCTCCGACATCTTCCCGACCGGATATTTCGGGGCGGACATGGCCGAGATCAAGTCGGGGGATTCGGTCTGTGTGTTCGGCTGCGGTCCCGTTGGTCTGTTCACAATCCTGAGCGCCAAGCTGCTGGGGGCGGGACGCGTCTTCGCGGTCGACACTCTTCCGGACCGGCTGGCGAAGGCCAGAGAACTCGGCGCGGAGACGATCGACTTCAACGCCGAACACCCCGTCGAGAAGCTCAAGGAACTGACCGGGAACGTCGGTGTTTTACGGGCGATCGACGCCGTGGGCGTGGATGCCTATCGGCCTGAGAGCGGCCCGGCCTATGCCGAGTCGCGCGCGATGAAGTCGCAGTTCAAGGAGGAGCAGAAGGAGACCGAGCTCGAAGGCTCGGGCGCGACGTGGGGCGGCCAGTGGATGCCGGGAGATGCGCCCTCACAGGTCCTGACCTGGGCCGTGCAGGCGCTTGCCAAGGCTGGGACTCTCTCGATCATCGGCGTCTATCCGGAAACCATGACGCGGTTCCCCATCGGCATGGCGATGATGAAAAACTTGACCTTGCAGATGGGCAACTGCCCGCACCGAAAGTATGTTCCTCGCTTGATCGACGTTGTAAAAGACGGGAAGGTCGACCCGCTGAAGGTGCTGACCGAGGTTGAACCGATGACCGACGCCATCTCCGCTTACAAGGCGTTCGATAAGCGGAAATCGGGGTGGGTGAAGGTCGAGCTGAAGCCCGCGTCCTGATGAGCGAGCTAGGGACGAACAACCTCGACAAGTTCAGCGAAACCTCAGGATCATAGCTCGCCAATGCGCGCTACACCGCATAGCTGTGAGCCCGTCTTGCTAATTTTAGACCCTGTGCAATCCGTGGGAACACGGCTCGAACTCGGCACGCGAAAGCACTTGTGCAAGCTTGGGAGCCGCATGCTAAGTCGACTCCGCATGGGTCGAGTGAGAAATTGGCGGAAAGCGGCAACGCCTACCGATCGATCATCAATCGGCAATCTGACATTCACCACCATGTGACATTGCCATAAATCCTTACCTGGCAAAGCTTTCAAAATGGGCGATACTGGATTCGAACCAGTGACTTCCACCGTGTGAGGATGGCACTCTAGCCGCTGAGTTAATCGCCCGATCGACCTCGTTGAGACTGATTTGAGAACCAATCATCTTGGACTAATGTAGCGTCTCGATCGGCCCGAGACAAGAGTTTGCGCGCGGGAGGAACGGATGCTCACTATCGATAGTATAGCAACCGCATCGACCTCGGTTCACTCCGTCGACTGAATGCACCCGTTGAGAATGGAGGCCTGCTCTATGTCTCGGTCATGACGGCGGAATGGCGACAGGTTACGGTCGTAGTGTCGGATGCCCGAAATCCAGGAATCCCGACGGCATCTTCGGACTCACTTGACGAAGACATCATCCCGGATTCCGCCGACGACTCGCAATCGGCTGCGTTAGGTACTCGGGGCGAGATTTTGACAATAAACCGGATTGCTCCGATCACGAACGCGTTCGAGTCGTAAAAGTTTTGCGAACTTTCTTGTTTTGGATAATGGTCAGGAGTATACTGCCGTCGCCCATACATGCGATGACGCTTAGTTAATGATGTCCCTTCCGCCTCGGTGGTGGACCGTGCGTGAGCGTTGATCGGTGGCGAAACTCGATGAAGAGGTTCTTGGCGTCGGAGTCGGATGCGTGAGCGATGGTCCAATTGCCCGGCTGCTACCGCAGGTGACATGTCCACACTGCTGGATCCATTTCCAGCCGGAGGACGCGCTCTGGATTTCCGAGCACGTGGACTTACTGGGTGATCCATGCCTCGGCCCCGAGCAGCAGCAGCGATTCTTGCCGAGCCGTTTCACGATCGAGGGGGACGCGATCGACGCGCGATCGATGACGTGTCGGCACCTGGCCTGTCCGCACTGCCACCTCTCGATACCTCGCTCGATGCTCGAACTGGAGCCGGTCTTCCTCTCGATATTAGGTGCGCCGGCGAGCGGAAAGTCCTATTTTCTCACCGCGATGACCTGGCAGCTCCGCAAGGTGCTTCCACTCCACTTTTCGTTGGCGTTTACCGACGCGGACCCGGCCGCCAACCGGATTCTCAACGAGTGCGAGGAGGGGCTTTTCCTGAACGGACGGGAGTCGGAACTCATTCCGCTCGGCAACCTGATCCGTAAAACCGAGCTGCAGGGCGAACTCTACGATACAGTCTCGCTCGGCCAGCAAACCATCAATTATCCTCGCCCATTCGTCTTCTCGATGCAGCCTCGGGCCGAGCATCCCGCCGGGCCCAAGGCACCGGCCTTGGCCCGGATGCTCTGCCTGTACGACAACGCGGGCGAGCACTTTCAGCCCGGTCAGGATACCACCGCCAGTCCGGTCACGCGTCACCTGTCTCGCTCTCGGGCCATCCTCTTCCTGTTCGATCCAACCCAGGACAAGCGATTCCGCTCGGCCTGCCGCCTTGGCTCATCGATCGCCCCCGAGTTCCGGGAAGGGAGGCTGAGCCGGCAGGAAACCATTTTGAATGAGGCCGCCGCGCGAGTGCGCCGTCATTCGGCCCTGTCGCACAACGCTCGCTATGATCGGCCGCTCATTATCATCCTTTCGAAGTTCGACGAGTGGGAGCATCTGCTGGGAGCCGCCGAGTCCGGCGATCCGTGGAGGTCGGCCGGCGGAACGACAGGGTTGGATGTGGACCTGATCGAAAACCAGTCGGCCAACCTCCGACGTATCCTGCTGAACTCCTGTCCGGAGATCGTCACGGCCGCCGACGCGTTCGCGACGAACGTCACCTACATTCCGATCAGCGCCCTGGGTCGTAATGTCGAACTCGATCCCGTGACGAAACTGCCGGGGATCCGGCCCGCGAATATCGAACCCCACTGGGTCACCGTACCGCTTCTGTACGCCCTCAGCCGAACTTTGCCGGGCTTGATCCCTCGCTTGAAGCGAAGAAATCCTCGAGAGTGAACCGAAAGGCCTCACCCTGATTGGACGATTCCGAACGGGGACCTTTGGGATCGATGTCGATTGCACATCATCCCGCGCACGACCAGGCGATCCAAACCCGATCCACCGACACCCGCGAGACCCATCCCGATGTCTCAAGAGATGCATTACACGTCGGTTCCTCGCGGCCTCAAACCGGGGAGCTCGGGCTTTTGCACGGTTGCGCACACGTCGAACTTCCCGGGGCCGCTTCTCGAACGGCTCGAAGGGCTCAGCGGCTATCAGCAGGTCTTTCCCCCGCACGACGAACGAGCCTCGCTCAACCCCGTGGCCATCACGCATCTGAGAATAACGGCCGGCGGTCGATCGTACTCGGTTCTTTCTCGGGTCGGCTTCGCGGGTCTCGACTACTCGGCCAGGTCCAACAAATACGCGCATCATCTGGTACTCGACGCCGACGAACGGCCCAAAGCGGGCCCTGCCTGGCTGGCGAGCCAACCCGGAATCTTGCAGGCCGCATGGGAAGGGGAGCCGCGAATTTTGCAGGCGGCCCGCGCGCTGCCTCGGGGCGACCTTCGGCCCGACGTCGCCCGAAACTGGCAAGCCCGAACTGGCGACGCCGGGTGGGCGGGCGTCCTCGCCGAGGCTTTCCTGGCCGATCCACGCAAGTTGGCCTACCTCATCTTCGAGCCGGGGATGGAGATCCTGCCGCTTTTTACGGAGGCGATTTCGCTTCTCCCGCCCGAGCGTCGCTGGGACGTGGAATTCAGCACTTATTTCACGCAGCTTCCGCAAGGAAGCCTTTGCCAGTGGCGAGCGGTTCTGGCCGGATCTCCCGAGGCGAAGGATGTCCGCCGACTTCCGGGAACCTTGGTCCTCGACCTCCGCCGTCCACTCGGCGAGGCCAAAGGTGGCGAGCTGGTTCATCTGGCTCGGACAGGCAAACTTCCCGAGCGAATTCAGGGGTCGACGAGTCCCGAGGATTCTCTCGTCGAACCGCTTGCGACGCAACCCGTCGAATCGGCAACTCACAGGCTTCCGGGACCTGCCCGGACTCTCCCCACGGGGCCTCCCGATCTTTCCGACCGAGGCTCCCATCCACTTCGTGCCCCCATCATCCGGAGCGTCCGCGACCTCGAAGGTCAGAGCGACGATCCCGACGGCCTCCCCTGGGGCCGGATCGTCGCCGGGATCGTCGCATCGCTCTTGGTCGCGGTTGGCGCCGCGTGGTGGTCGGGGATCGTGGTTGGCCTTGGATTTCCTTGGACGAGGACTTCCGTAGATCAAATCCTCGTCGATGGATCGATTGAGCTCCCCAGGAAGGGCGAGGAATCCGCGAAGAAGCCGAAGGAAGAGGAAGAGAAGGCGAAGCCCAAGGTGTCAAAAGTCTCGAGTGAGAAAGATACGCAGAAGCGGGGGGCAGCAGTAGAAAGCGGACGGGAACAATCCGCACGGACCCGCTCCGAACAAAATAGGTCAATTGACACCTCAACACTCTCTCCGTCAGCTTCCGCGCCTCACGAACAGAAGCCCTACAAACAAATTGGCTTTATGGAGTTGCCAGGAACCGGGACGAAGCTCGATCAGAACGAAGCGCCTCAGCGAGTTAATAAAGCTGCGAATCGGCCGGGTGAATTGGTTTTTCCGAGCGAGATATCAGCAATCAAGATTATATTCAACGACTCGGCACCTGATTCCCAATTCAACCCTAGTGGAAATACTTTACGGCAGAAAGATATTGAGAACGGATTGGAGGTAATTAAGCCATCAAACGGCACACTTGATGTTGAGATCCATATTGGTAAATTTGTCACAGAAAAAAATAGGCTCATATTCTCTTGGATCGATAGACCTGTACAGGTCGCCCTTTTCGAACACTTTTCAGATAGCGTTATAATCGTCAATACAATCGACAAAGGCACATACTTTATACTGCTCCGACATGTAGCGGACTCGCCCCCAATCCAATCAGCGGAAAAGATTATGATACATGGGCTTAGGGCGAAGGGTCGCGATGTCTACAAGAATAGACTTTCGGAACGCATCCGCTGGGACAAAAACAACGCGATTGGTGGTTCGGGATGGGATTTAAAGATCACCTCATGGAACATAGAAGCGACTCTCGACCAAGATGAATCAAATGTCCCGCTAAGTTTCTCGAATACTGGCGGCCTTCCTGCCGGCTCAGAGATCTCTGTCGAGTCTAGCGCGGGTGAATCGCATGACTTTCGCGTAAAGCTCCACTTTACTAATGGGATCTCAGCGATCCTAAACAACAAAAAAGCCGATTTACGACGAATAGATCAACAGATAGCTAATCTAAAAAATTCAGATGAGGCCAAGAGTACGAATTTCGAAAAACTCGACCTTGAGAAAGCCGAGGTGCTCGCTACACTTCGGCAATTTAAATTTCTGGAGGAAGCGAGGACCTGGCGAATTAGCTTTATTATAACTCTCCATATCGGAGATGAACGAATAGAGATTGGTAGATTTGGCACTTTCGCGCAAACAAAGCCGTAATTTTGGCGTCTTCATTGTCCTGGGAGCTTGAGTTATGGCCGATCATCATCAGCTTGTCGATCAGATCCGGGCGTTTGTGCAGTCGAGCGACCAGACGCTGACCCCTCGCCTGGAAGAACTCGCCAAGGAATATGCCGATGCGTGCGTGAGCATCAACACGAGGTTGAGCCGTTGTCAGCGGCTATTGCAGCAGGGGTTGAGGTCGGAGGCGATCCAGTCCGCCGAGTCCGAGCCCAAGCTCCTCGACGTGATCGCCGCGCTCGACTTTCCCGAACGGCCTGAGTGGGACGAAATCGCGAGCCTCTATGGATTGCCCGCGGCGCCTCCGATGTCCATCGAAGCGGCCGGATTTCTCAACGAAGCCTACGCGCTGGAAGATCCGCTTCGGGAGCTGCTTCGCACCCACCGGCGGCTGGCGCTACTCCGCGCTCCGCTGGTCGACCGGATCGCCGTGCTCCGGAAGCTGGCGGCGCAGGATTCCACCAATCCGATCTGGAGCGACGATCAACGAACCTTCGAGAAAGTCCGATTCCGCCAGATCCAGGCCGAGGCGACGGACGCGGCGAGGCGGCACGACGTCGCCTGGGTGGGCCGGCTCCTCGCCGAGCTCGATCATTCGCTCTGGGTCGAACCGCCTCCCCCCTCGCTCGTCCAAGGGCTGCGCAAGGCCGACTCCCAACTCCGGGGCCGCCAGACTCGGGCAAGCCTGGCGGAAGTTGAAGGGGAGCTGAGCGATGCCTTCGCGTCCAAGGACTCGTTCCGCGCCCGCGAAATCCGCCGTCGCTGGCAATCGTTGATCGATCGCGAACAGATCCCGGCCGACGATCCGCTTCGAGTCCGGGTCGCCCCGATTTTCGCCTGGCTCCGCGAGGAAGATCACCGTGAAGAGGACGACCGAGGTCATGAGGCGGCCGTGCAAGAGTTACTGGCCACGCTCGACGCACCGGGCCGAATCGGACCGGCCGAACTCGAGCGGCTCGGCAATCAGGTTCTGCGCTATGAGCGAGGAATGTCCGAATCGATCCGGCATCAGTTCCTGGAACGATTGGGGACCGAGCGTGATTTCGTCTCCGTCCGGAACAAGCGAATCTCGGCGGGCGTGTTCGCCGCGTTGGCTCTCGTCCTGGGAACGGGTCTGTACTTCCTCCAGCGCCAGTCAAGGCTGGGCGAGGCCTCCCGCGCGGCAACGGCGCTGGCGGATATGGTCGAGCTTGGCGAGATCGAAAACGCCGGGGATTTTCTCAAGAGGCTCACCGCGGCCGATCCTTCGCTCCTCGAAACATCCCCGATGCTTGAGGCTCGGACGAAGTTTCAAGCAGCCCAGGACAAGGAGGCCGAGCGTCAGTTAAAGTTCGACGCGGCCATGCGCGAAACCGAGAAGGCCGATCTCGCCGTCGTGAACCCCCCGTCGCTGGAAACCGCGCGATCGCTGGTGAGGATGGAGACCGAGAAAAAGGCGATCGAACGACTTGTCAAACGGCGCGCGGACGAGCTCGCCGCGGAGCAGGGCCGTCGGAATGTCGTGCTTTCGCCAAGATTGGCGGAGCTCGAAGGGAAGCTCAAATCCATCGAACAGACTCTCGCCAACCCCGGTTTTCCCGAAGCCGATCAGGTTTCGTTGGCGGGGCAAATCGCCGACTTTCAACTTGCACTCAGCGACCTGGGCAAGGATCTGCGGTTGGCCGGGTCCGATGTCCAGGCAAAATCGGCGACCATGGCGATCCGGCTCGAAAACGCTCGCGGTTTGCTCGATCGACGTCGAGAGATGAGACGAATGGAAGACGAACTGACCGGTTCCCTTCATCCTTCGGACCCGAAAGGCAAAGCGTTCGAGCGATACGCCAGCTTGATGTCCGACTACGCCAAGAAATTTCCCGACACGCCTCGGGCGCGGGCCTTCGCCTCGACCGTCAAGGAGAAGCCGATCTGGGAGTCGATCGAGGCCTGGAATCAGCTCGTCGCGATGTGGGCGTCGGAAGAGAAGACGATGACACTCGACCGGGCGAGGATCCACGGCGACCAGTGCGTGAAATTCCTGGCGGCGCATTCGCGGTTTCCGGAGCCTGAGATTCCAGACGGATATCGGCGCTATCTTGAAGCGATCACTCGTCGCGACGGCGCGGAAGGAAGCTCTCGGAAACGGCTCATCCAACTCTTGTCTGATCTCCTCGTTGATAACATCTGGATGATCAAATACAAGGATCCTCAAGTTGGGGATTATCGATTTTATCTCACCAAGCCGTACGATGGGTCTTCGAACCTGATCTCCTATCTCGTCGGCTTCGACGGGAAGGAGCGAGTCCGGTCGATTGTGAAGCAATTCATCGTGTCGACGGCATGGTCGCCCCAAACCAGGATCGCGCGGAAATACCGGCCGACGATCGCCGACGACTCGATCGTGACTCGCTGGGACGACACCATGCTCGATCTGCTCTCCGCGATCCGCAAGGAATCGGATCTCGATCCGCTCCTCCAGGTGGCCTTGCTTCGGAAGGCCTCCGAGTACGCGGGAGACGGGAGCCCGCATCTCGCGAGGGCCTTGGAGCCAATCACGACGCGTCTCAAGGACAATAACGTGGACGTGAACGTCCCCTGGATGGACCCGGGGAGTACCGACGCGGGGCGCAGTCGACGCCAGGCCGAAGCGATGATCGAATTGATCTCCCCGTCTGACCTAGACAAAATTGGTTCGAAGTTGAAGGACTCCAACACCGCCGCCGAGCGTCGGATCTCACAATCGATGACCGCCGTCGGCTGGCTCCGATCCGATAACGGCACCTGGAGTCTGCAATTGGCGAAGACGATCCAAGCGGACTCTGCGCTCTGGGTGGCCGTTTTCCAGGGCGAGAACAAATCGCTCTGGGAGCAAGTTGGCGAGTTCAAGGGGGGGAAGGTCGCGAGTCTCGTGACCTCGGAGCCACGGGGGGAAGGGCGGCCGGTCTTCATCCGGCAATTCGGCGGGCACTGACCGGCGGTGGGTTGGAATCGTCACAGTCGAGAGTTCGAAAGCTTCGACTCAGTCACTACAAAGCATTCGGGGCCGAAATCGTCATGGCGGTCGATGAAAATTCGTGGTACATGAGGTCGCGGGGAAAGGTTCTCGGTCCATTCTCATGGCCTCAACTTGAGGCAATGCGGGTTCGCGGCCAAGTCTCGAAGTTTCATGAGCTTTCGCAGGATCGCCGACATTGGATTCCCGCCGGTGAACTCGCCGACCTCTTCACGCCCAATTCGATGAATCTCGAGCAAGCGGTTGTGCCCGACGACACATACGGTGTCGAGACCGTGGCGCCATCTCCAGGCAAGGGGCCCGACGGCGACCCGCCGATCTGGTTCCATGCCCGAGTCGGCTCCCCGACGGGGCCGTTCCGGCTTCAAGATATGCGATCGCTCGTCGCGCGAGGCGAGATCGACGCCACCACGATGGTCTGGAAAGACGGGATGGCGAACTGGCTTCCCGCTCGCGATATTCCCGAGCTGACCTCGCTATTCGG
>Ga0080006_1172990_pt1 | contig 11055 bp, 7 predicted proteins | sample RS3BMetagenome_FD_69209 | JGI IMG/M metagenome (GOLD analysis project Ga0080006, IMG submission 69209) | Ferric oxide microbial mat and aquatic microbial communities from Rainbow Spring, Yellowstone National Park, USA - RS3B (SPADES... ... | reverse complement strand
ATCGACCGCAAGCTTATCAGATTCATTGGGCGGTCTGGTTCGCGGGGTGCCTCGCCGCCATCGGGGTCATTCTCGCGGTTTATCTCGCGGTTCGAGCGAACCCGGCCTGAACCGGCCCGGTCTTCCGCATGGCCTTCCGCTCGCGTAAAGTGCTCTGGCGATTCGCAATTCCAGGAACCGGCGGAGGAGAACCGTGGCGAGTGCTATCGAGGTCGAGGTGGAAACGATCCATCGAGGCTGGAGGATCGTAGGCGGTCTCCTGATGAACCTCGCGCTGGGCACCCTTTATGCCTGGAGCGTGTTCGTCGCGCCTCTGGAGAAGGAGTATGGCTGGACTCGTTCTCAAACATCGCGGGTGTTCACGATCGCGGTTGTGACCTTCGCCCTCGGGTTCATCGTGGCGGGCCGCTTGCAGGATCGCTTCGGGCCTTTGCGAGTCTCGCTGATCGGCGGAGGGCTCGTCAGCCTGGGTTACTGGATGTGCTCGGAGATCCACAGCCTCAACTGGCTCTACGTCTGGTTCGGCGTCGTGGTCGGGTTCGGCACCGGCTTCGGCTACGCGACCCCCATTCCGGTCATGGCCAAATGGTTTCCCGATCATCGCGGTTTGGCGGTCGGGCTTGCCGTGGCGGGTTTTGGGCTCGGCTCGGCCATCTTCGGCCCGCTCTGCTCCAAATGGCTCGTCCCCAGCTACGGCATCGAAGAGACCTTCCGCATCTTGAGCGGAGTCTTCCTGGTGATGACGGTTGCGGGCGCTCTCTTGCTCCGCAATCCACCGCCCGGATATTGCCCCAAGGGCTGGTTCTCACCGGCTGAGGAAACCGAGATTTCGGCAACCCGCTACGACTTCTCCCCCGGCGAAGTCCTACGAACTCGCTCGTTCTATCTCATGTGGTTGGCATACGCCCTGGGCACATCGGCGGGGGTGATGGTCATCAGCCAGTTGATGCCGTTCATCAAGGAAAAGGGGATCTCGGCGGACCATGCGAGCACGGCCATTTTGATTGGTGCGTTCGGCAGTGCCGCGGGCCGTGCGCTCTCGGGCTGGATGTCCGACACCTTGGGGCGCGCCAACGTCCTCCGGCTCATGATCTTGATCTCGATGTTCGCCATGCCGCTCCTTGATCGGCTGGGTGGAAATGCCGCGGGGCTTTGGGTGATGGTCTTCGTCGTCTACTGGTGCTTCGGCACGCAGCTCTCGGTGAATGCCTCGATGGCGGCCGATTTCTGGGGAACCAAGAACGCCGGGATCAACTACGGCCTGCTCTACACGGCGTACGGAGTCGCGGGGATCATCGGCCCCTGGATCGGCTCGTCGTTCTTCGAGCGTTACCACAACTACGACAACGCCTTCACGATGGCCGGGATTCTCGCGGCCGTCGCGCTGGTCGCCGAGTTGCTGGTGAGACGGCCCAAGGTTCCGACAACGACGATGGGGTGAGCCGCGTTGTTGTAATAGGGACGACGTGGATGAGTTCGATCATTGGTCACATGATATCTTTCATGCGATCATTGTACGATTATGAAATCTGGTCGTGGAGGGTTGGTAGAGGATGAACGAAGAAGATCCACCTAAACATCCTGAGGCACAGCCTCCGCGAGCCGAGGGCGTGACGGAGTCCGAACGATATCTCAAAGAACTTTGCGAGAAGTCTTTCCTGTCGTTTTGGAGCTATCCTGCGGTTTACACCGACCGTGGAAAAACAAAACCCAATGGTCACGGCAAGGAATTGTGTGACCTTCTAGTCGTATTTGAAAATCATATCATCATTTTCTCTGATAAGGATTGTGAGTTTCCCGAGACGGGCGACTTGGTTCGGGATTGGAGCAGATGGTTTCGGAGGGCGGTTTACAAATCGGCCGAACAGATATGGGGAGCCGAGAGGTGGATTCGCGAAAATCCCAATCGCGTATTCTTGGATAGGGCCTGCACGCAGAAATTCCCAATCGAGTTTCCATCTGCTGAGCGAGCCAAATTTCATCGTGTCGTGGTTGCCCATGGAGGCTCGGTGCGATGTAGAGCGGAGTTGGAAGGAAGCGGCAGCCTCATGCTGATGCCTTACATCGTCGGCGAGGACCACATGCTCGGCGATAACCGTAGCGACGTTCCCAGGTATGTCATTCCATTTGCTGTTGGACAACTCGACCCCACGCGAGGGTTTGTTCATGTGCTGGATGACACGTCTCTCGATATTCTCCTAGGGGCACGCGATACAATCACGGATTTCGTGTCGTACCTGAGCAAGAAAGAAGAGTTCATCGAGAGCGGAAGGCTTCTTTCTGCGGCTGGAGAGGAAGACTTGTTGGCATTCTATCTGAGGCAATTGAACGCCAATAATGAGCATGATTTTGAGTTAGACGAACAATATACACATATCGCAATCGCTGAAGGTGAATGGGAGCGTTTCTCTGCCACACCGGAGCGGATTCGACAGATTGATGCAGACCGTATTAGCTACCTATGGGACAACATCATAGAGCGGTTTACGGCCCATTTTATGAACGGAACGTCGGAGTTTTGTTCGCACACAAATTACTCTGACCAGGAAAAACTATTCCGATTTTTCGCGAGAGAGCGGCGATTTTCCAGGCGAATGCTCTCCGACCAGCTTCTCGAAACCTTCGTGAGGGGACAGAACGGCGAACGATATCTTCGCTTGCGGCCTCCCCTTCAACAGGGAGACCCTTTTTATGCGTTCATGACTCTGAAGCCATCGCTAGATGTTTTTAAATCTCTGGAAAACTATCGCAAAGCGAGGCGGTTTTACCTCGAATCAGTCTGCCAGGTCGTGCGGCTCGTGTTTCCAGAGGCCACCGACATTGTCGGTCTCGCATTTGAACCGAAGGATAGGCAAGACTCTTTGAGTTCCGAGGATGCAGTCTACTTCGACGCACGCACTTGGAACGATGAGTTGGAGGCCGAAGCTAAAGAGCTACAAATAAAACATAAAATTTTGACGAAGGCCACCGCACACAGACGTTCTTATCAGGAATATCCTCACCAAGCTTCGCATGACGAAACATCAAACGATGATGTGAGCTAGTCCGTAGAGCGGCACATTCGAGTCACGGCTTACGAGCATGAACCCCTCGTGCTTCGCCTGGGCGATGAGCAACCTGTCTTACGGGTCACGGTGGATCTTGGACCTATCATCCGTAGATGGAAACGCCTACCGCGAGAGCCGCGTTCTTGAGCTTCCCGTCGAGAGTGGCGATTGGCAGCCCTCGCCTCATGGCGAGTTCGAGATAGGCTGCGTCGTAGGCCGACAAGTTCTGGGAACGCGCCAGGGCGAGCGTCTCGCTCCAGGCATGGGAGGTCGTCTCGCCGTCAACTTCAATCGCGAGCGATTCGAGGATGCCGAGCCAGGCAGCCGCCTGGGCCTCGGTGGATCGTTTCCTCCTCTCGCCGACGAGCACCGTGTTGGCCACCTCGAGCGACCAGATCGAGGGGACCAGGGCACGAGCCGTTTCAAGCTCCGTGAGCACCGCATCGGCATAGGCATTGGATTCGTCGGCGAAGAACCAGGCCATCGTGACCGAGCCGTCGAGGACGAACTTTCCCTGACGCGACATCGCGGCTCCTCTCGCGGTTTGAGGTTCGACAGTCTCGACTTTTTAGAAACGTCGACCCTCTTCAATCATCTCCCGGATGGTGAGGCCCGGTCCGAGCGTGGGGGCGTTCTCCTCCCGAAAACGCTTCATCGCTTGCACGGCATCCTTCGGCGGCGTCACGGGCTTCACACTCTCGGGGGGGACGAGGACCGCCATCGGCACACCTCGTTTCATGATGGTGATTCGCTCACCCTTGGCCACGCGCTCCAGGAGTTGGGGCAGGTGCGTTTTCGCTTCGTAAGACCCGATAGACGAACTCATGACACCTCCAATAAAACGACCAGTCTCAAGACTAGTCTAGTAGGGATGGAATGTCTCAGCAAGAGCTTTTGCAATCCTTCTTTTCGACCCTCTCAGGGGACGTCACGCCGCTTAGATTCTTCGAACAGGTTCCGTGATAAGCGGAACTCGCTCAGGATCGGACCGACAAACTGCCTCCTATCGCCGAGGCCGGCCACCACAATGCCTCGGCGAGATGTCAAGACATCCGGGCGTCTCTTCAATCCCATCGACCAACCCCATGATCCTTTAAGTTTACATCTATTATATATGAATGCCACGAAACTTGTAGGTCAGCTAGGTTTTCTTGACAAAATCCGGCAAAACGCGGGACAATTGAGAGTTCACTCGATTTTTTAACGGACATGGTCCGGTTTTCTCGAATTCGCCCGACTCGAAGTAACCTGAGCGGGCTCACTCTCACCCCCGATGGGTTCAGAATCGTAATGGGCAATCGTCGTAAGCATGAGGCAATCGATCGGCTCGAGGAAATCCTATCCCGACGTATCATGGTCCTCGACGGAGCGATGGGTTCCCTGATCTACGCCGCCCAACCGACCGAACAGGATTATCGCGGGACCCGATTCGCCAAGCACCCGATCTCGCTCCAGAACTGCACGGAGGTCCTGGTTCTCACCCAGCCCAAGATGATCGAGGGCTTCCACCGCGCCTATCTGGAAGCAGGCGCGGACATCATCGAGACCGACACCTTCAACAGCAACCGCTTCTCGATCGAAGAGTTCGGCCTGGATGAGCACCTGGTTGAGCTGAACACGGCGGCCGTCGAGATCGCCCGCAAAGTCGCTGATGAGTTTACCCGCAAGAACCCGGACAAGCCCCGGTTCGTGGCGGCGAGTATCGGCCCGACCAAGAAGAGCCTGTCGATGGGCATCCACGTCGAGGACCCGGGCCGTCGCGACGTCACCTTCGACCAGATGGTCGCCAACTACAAGGAACAGATCGAAATCCTGATCGACGCCGGAGCCGATATCCTGCTTCCCGAGACGTCGTTCGACACCTTGGTCCTCAAATCCTGCCTGTTCGCGATCGACCAGATTTTCGAGGAGCGAGGGACTCGGCTGCCCGTGATGATCTCCGGGACGATCTTCGACAACGGCGCGACCCTCTCAGCCCAGGCAGTCGACTCGTTCTATTACTCGATCTCGCACTTCGACTCGCTGAGCGTCGGCCTCAACTGCGCGGTCGGTGTCGACCTGATGCGCGACTCGATCGAGACCCTGTCCTCGATCAGTCGGACCCGGATCAGTTGCTACCCGAACGCGGGCATGCCTGACGGCTTCGGCGGATTTCTGGGCGATCGCGACCATACCGCCAAAGCTCTGGGCGAGTTCGCCCGCAACGGCTGGCTGAACCTGGTGGGCGGCTGCTGCGGCACCAAGCCCGACTGGATCGCGGCCATCGCCAAGGCCGTCGACGGAGTCGCCCCGAGGAAGGTTCCCGACATCCCCCACTACTCAACCTATAGCGGGATGGAAGCCCTGGTGGTTCGCCCCGAGACCAACTTCTTGATGGTCGGCGAGCGGACCAACATCACCGGCTCGAAGCGGTTCGCCCGGCTCATCAAGAGCGGGGATTATGAGGCCGCGCTGGCCGTGGCCCGCGACCAGGTCGACGGCGGCGCGAACATCGTCGACGTCAACATGGACGAGGGCCTGATCGACGGCGAGAAGGCGATGACCCGGTTCCTCAACCTCGTCTCGGCCGACCCGAACATCGCCCGAGTGCCGACGATGGTCGACAGCTCGAATTTCGCGGTCATCGAGGCCGGCCTGAAGTGTTTGCAAGGGAAGTCGATCGTCAACTCGATCAGCCTCAAGGAGGGTGAAGCCAAGTTCCTGGAACAGGCCAGGCTGGTCCGGCGTTACGGTGGCGCGGTCGTCGTGATGGCGTTCGACGAGTCCGGCCAGGCGGTCACCAAGGACCACAAGGTCGCCATCTGCGAACGAGCCTACAAGCTGCTGACGGAAGAGGTGGGCTTCCCCGGCGAGGACATCATCTTCGACGTGAATATCCTCACCGTGGGGACGGGCATCGAGGAGCACAACAACTACGCCGTCGAGTTCATCGAGGCGGTTCGCGAGCTGAAAAAGAAGCTGCCGCTGGCGAAGACTTCCGGCGGTGTGAGCAACGTCTCGTTCTCCTACCGAGGCAACGACACCGTCCGCGAGGCGATGAACGCCGCCTTCCTGTACCACGCGATCCGCGCCGGTCTGGATATGGGAATCGTCAATGCCGGCCAGCTCGAAGTTTACGAGGAGATCGAGCCCGAGCTGCGCGAACGGGTCGAGGACGTGCTGCTCAACCGCCGGCCCGACGCCGCCGACCGCCTGACCGAGTTCGCCGAGACCCTGAAGTCGACCGGCAAGAAGGACAAGTCGCGCGACCAGGCCTGGCGCTCGGCGCCGGTTGCCGAACGGCTCAAGCACGCCTTGATCACGGGGACCGTCGACTACATTGACGCCGATGTCGAGGAGGCTCGCCACCAGTACGAGAAGCCGCTCCATATCATCGAAGGACCGTTGATGGAGGGGATGAACGTCGTCGGCGACCTCTTCGGCGCCGGCAAGATGTTCCTGCCGCAGGTCGTCAAAAGCGCCAGGGTGATGAAGAAGGCCGTGGCCTACCTGATGCCGTTCATGGAGGCGGAGAAGGCCCGGGCGGCCCAGGCGCACGCGGATAAAACCGGCGAGGCGCTCGTCGAAGGACTCCAGCGAAAGGCCCGAGGCAAGGTGCTGATGGCGACCGTCAAGGGGGACGTTCACGACATTGGCAAGAACATCGTCGGGGTCGTCCTGGCCTGCAACGATTACGACGTCATCGACCTGGGCGTGATGGTCCCTTGCCACAAGATTCTCGAACAGGCCCGCGAGCACCAGGCCGATATGATCGGCCTTTCGGGCCTCATCACCCCCTCCCTTGAGGAGATGGTCCACGTCGCCAAGGAGATGGAGCGGGAAGGGTTCCAGGTTCCGCTCCTGATCGGCGGCGCGATGACGAGCCCCAAGCATACCGCCGTGAAGATCGCGCCCCATTATCACGGCACGGTCGTCCACATCAAGGATGCCTCGAAGAGCGTCGGGGTTGTCGACCGGCTCAACCGCCCCGAGACCCGCGACGAGCTGGACCGGGTCAACCGGGCCGAGCAGAAGCGCGACCGCGAAAGCTTCGCCCGCCGCGCCCAGCGGAATCTCGTCCCGTACGCCAAGGCCCTCGAGAATCGCTTCACGATCAACTGGGCCTCGGGCAAGGTTGCCGTCCCCGACTTCCTGGGGGCAAAGATCCTCACGGACATTCCTCTTGAAGAGATCGTCCCCTACATCGACTGGTCCCCCTTCTTCATGTCGTGGGAGCTCAAAGGTAAGTACCCCCGGATCTTTGAAGACCCGACCTACGGCGCGACGGCTCGCGAGCTGTTCGACGATGCCCAGAAGATGCTCAAAAAGCTCGTCGACGGCAAGCTGATCAAGGCCAACGCCGTCTACGGCTTCTTCCCCGCGAATTCCGACGGCGACGACATCGTCCTCTACACCGACGAGACGCGACGGACCGAACGGGCCCGGATGCCGATGCTCCGCCAGCAATGGCAGCGCGACGGCCAATCGACGTTCCGCTCGCTGGCCGACTACATCGCCCCCATCGGTTCGGGAATCGCCGACTATCTGGGAGGGTTCGCGGTGACGGCCGGGATCGGCGTGGATGAACTGGCGGCCAAATACGAGCGGGAGCACGCCGCCCCTAGCGCGATCATGGGAAAGCCCGTGGGCTACCGCTTTGCGGAAGCGCTCGCCGAGATGCTCCACAAACGAGCCCGCGACGACTGGGGCTACGGCCTGATGGAGAACTTCAGCCCCGACGACCTGATCGCGGAAAAGTACCGCGGCATTCGCCCGGCTTCCGGATACCCGACCTCGCCCGACCACACCGAGAAAGAGACACTCTGGGACCTTCTCGACGTCGAAAAGGCGACGGGAATCACCCTCACCGAGTCGTTCGCGATGCATCCCGGGGCGTCGGTCAGCGGGCTCTATTTCTCGCATCCCGAGGCCCGCTATTTCGCGGTCGATTTCCTGACCAAGGACCAGGTCGAGAACTACGCGGCCCGCAAGAAAATGCCGCTCAAGGAAGTTGAGCGCTGGCTGAGCCCCAACCTGTCTTACGAGACCGAATGACGTTCAAGGTCGGGCCGATTCGAGGCGGCCCATCGTTCGTATTTCCGGCGCGAAAGCCCACCAATTTAGACCTTGGCTAGAATCTCGTCGTAGAATGGTAAATATTGGTGGCCGCGGCCGGAGCGGATCCACCAACTCGCTCTGACGGTTTCCACAAGGTCCACTCGCCATGAATACGCAACGACGAGGCATCGACAGTCTTCTGGGAATCGCGGCCCTGCTGACCGCCTTGGTGTGCGGGGCCTCGGCAAGGAGCCAGGAACCCTCGCGGTCTAGCCTCGACAAGGCCTCGGACGGCTCCACGGCTCAACAACGTTCCCAGTCCACTTACCCCGACCATGTCCGTCCGCAGGCCGACTATCCCCAAAAGCGCCGGAGCATCGTTCAACACTATCCCTATCCGTATCCCGGCTATTACCACGGCGACGATTCGGCCGGCTTCCGCAACCCGGGGCATGTAGGTCGTTATGCCGAGTATTATCCCGATGGCGACGGCCCTTCCCAGCTCGAACGCGAAGGGGTTCCCGCCGCTCCTCCCGTGGCCCAGTTCGACACCAATCCCGATACCAATTACCAATCCCAGATGCGGGCCAGCCAGATCGGCATTCAGCGTTACAACTCAATTCAAGGGCACATCGACAACATGGCCCGGCCCACCTTCGGCTTCGGCTTCGGTGTCGGCGGTTTCGGCGGATTTTGGTGAAATCGGGCCGCATGCGTTGTCGGAGAAATCCATCTCAGCGCTCTTTTCGGAACCTACAACGAGCCGTGATGACCGGGAAGGCTTGATGAAATCGCCTCGGTAAATTAGGCTATTTCATTCGGATTTCTCCCCTTCCGATCGTTCGGGCGCGCGTCTTTTGTGACCGTTGAGTGGTCAGGAACTCGGCCGCCGCGCTGACGGCGACGGCTAAGCGCTCCCGTGATCGGGCCATGCCAAACCCGATCCGAGCCTGATCCTCACGGGCCTCTCCATGAAACGTGCAACGGCGTTCCCTTTCATCGCGTTAACTCTCCTGTGCCTGACCGGCCTGCTGCTCGACGGTCGACCGACCGGTGTGCCGAAAGGGGGGCCGATCGTCGGGCCCGACGTGGCCTGGATGCTCACCGCGTCCGGCCTGGTCTTGCTCATGACCCCCGGCCTTTCGTTCTTCTACGGAGGAATGGTCAGCTTCAAGAACGTCGTCTCAACGATGCTTCAGAGCATGATCGCGCTGGGGGTGATCAGCCTGGTCTGGATCTGCGTCGGCTTCAGCCTGGCCTTCGGCGATGACCTGGGCGGAGTGGTCGGCGATCCTCGCACCTTCTTCATGTTCAACGGAGTCGGCGAATCGACTCACCCCTCAATGGCTCCCAAGATCCCGCTGATCCTGTTCGCAACCTTCCAGCTCAAATTCGCGATCATCACCCCGGCCCTGATCACGGGTGCCTTCGCCGAGCGGATCCGGTTCTCGGCCTACTTGCTGTTCATGGTCCTGTTCAGCCTGTTCATTTACTCGCCCTTGGCTCACATGACGTGGCACCCGCAAGGCTTGTTTTACCTTTGGGGAGTGAAGGACTTCGCGGGTGGAACCGTGGTCCACATGTCGGCCGGCTTCGCCGCGCTGGCGGGGGCCACGCTGCTGGGCCGGCGGCAGGCTCATCAGGCGAGGATTGAGCATTCCCCCGCCAATATTCCCTTCGTCATCTTCGGGACCGCCCTGCTCTGGTTCGGCTGGTTCGGTTTCAACGCGGGCTCCGCCTTTTCGCCCGACGCCACCGCCTCGCTGGCCTTCACCACGACCAATATGGCGGGCGCGTCGGCCATGCTGGCCTGGATCTTCTTTGATTGGATGAAGGGGAATCCGCCTTCGGCTCTCGGGGCCTGCATCGGCGCCGTCGTCGGCCTGGTGGCCATCACTCCGGCGGCCGGATTCGTGACGGTTCGCGAGAGTGTTTTCATCGGCGTGTTCGCCAGCATCGTCAGCAATATCGCCGTCCATCTCAAGACGCCGTCGACCCTCGACGATACCCTGGACGTCTTCCCTTGCCACGGTGTGGGAGGGATCAGCGGGATGCTCTTGACGGGGGTCTTCGCGAAGGATGTCGGCCTCACCTCCGGCAAGTACCAGACCTTCCTCTATCATCTCCTCGCGTTGGCGATCGTGACGGTGTTCGCCTTTGGAGGATCGTGGATTCTCTATAAGCTGACGGACCTGATCATCCCGCTCCGGGTGAGCGAACGGGACGAGGAGATCGGCCTCGATATAAGCCAGCACGGGGAGACAGCGCTCGACCTCGAAATCTTCGGCAAGGATCTCCGGGAAGCCCGAATCCACGCCGACCAGATCGAGGCCGACGAGGCGATGGAAGAGGAAACGCGAGCGATCGCGTCAGGCGTGAACTGAAGCTGCTGGCAGCCTCAACGCCGGGGTCACGTGGCGATGGAAAACCTCGGATCACTTCCCGCCAACCTGGAGTCCTGTAGGCTAGGTGCTGCGCCATCGCTCGACTCTGAATTCCACACCCATCCAGGACCATGACCCATGAGATCCGTCGACGCGTTGCGTCATGTACCGCAAATCCGCCCGTCGTGGTCGATTCAGGCCCTGATTCTTCATGTGTTGATGCTGGAAAGCTCCTTTGGACAGGGTTTACCCACCCCCGAATTCGACCTCAAGAACCCGCGTCCCGCGCTCGAGGCGATTCGCAAGACCCACGGCCTGCCGGGTCTGGGCGCTGCCCTTGTGACCGATGAAGGGATGAAGGTCCTTGCGACGACAGGAGTCCGTAAGAAGGGGGATAGCACGCCTGTTACGGACAAGGATCTCTGGCACCTCGGCTCATGCGGCAAGGCAATGACCGCGACGATGATCGCGCGGCTGGTCGAGGAGGGGAAATTGAGGTTCGACCAGACTCTCGGCGAGACCTTTCCCGAGCACGCCGGCACCATGAACGATCCGATGAAGTCGATCAAACTGAGCGACCTCCTTTC
>Ga0080006_1203057_pt1 | contig 11057 bp, 13 predicted proteins | sample RS3BMetagenome_FD_69209 | JGI IMG/M metagenome (GOLD analysis project Ga0080006, IMG submission 69209) | Ferric oxide microbial mat and aquatic microbial communities from Rainbow Spring, Yellowstone National Park, USA - RS3B (SPADES... ... | reverse complement strand
GGCCGCGATGCGCGACCGCCTGCCGTGCGAGGCACTGATCTCCGGGCCCCTGGGTAGCGCAACCCTGAGCCACCACCTAGGGGTAGCGTAGGGCAGACAGCAGCGGGCGGCATCGCGCAAGGATGTCCTGCCGGAGGGGGGGAACAGGCGCAAATCCTGGCGTATCGTGTCGCCTTGGTGGCCGCCGTGTGCCAAGGGTATGGGAGAAGCATCCATCCTATTCATGCGGCGGAACCAGGCTGCCGCTGTTTTCGCCAATATTGGGACCCCTTAGGTATTGTAGAACGGGATCAAGTAGTTCGTCCCCCCGATCATGACCTGGATATATCCCGCAGGTGCCGACGGTAATGCAGAAGCGGTTCCAGCAACTGCGCTGGTCGTACTTATGGGATTAGTCAGCTGCAAGCCAGCAAACACCCCTTGACCTGTTAGGTTTGTACCAGCAGGGGACCGTCCAGAAGGGTTCACGTTTCCTGTGTCTTGGTAGGTGGTGCCAGTCCAAGCTTGCAGGTCCGCCATGTGTACGTTATCCCGATAAATGTGGATGTACGAGGCGCCTGCGGGAGGTGTCCAGGACAAATTCACTGGATATGCGGTGGCTCCGGTTGTGACACTGGCCGTCGCTACCGTCGTCTCCACCCCGTCCTCGCCACTCGCTGATATGCCGTAGGTATAGGTAGTGTTAGCGGCCAAATATGGACCCACTGTTCCAGAAGAGGCGTTGGTGGCGGTTACGTTGCTAGGTTCGGCAATCTGTCTCCCTATGATTTGGCTGTAAGCGGAAATGGCCGGAACTTGGGAAGAAAATCTATGGCCTACGATTCGTTCCGTGTTGTTTGCATTGGACATAGACGGCGTGTAACCAATGGTAGTCATTGGGTTTAGGATCATCGTTCCCGTTGCACCTAGGTAGTACTCGGTTGGTACAGCTCCTCCGTCTGCGGCCGTGGTCACGGCCATGAATACAGGCAGGACCCCCCCCGCTCTGATGCAGACATTCGTTGCAGCCACTCGGGAGGCGATCACGCTACATCCGTAACCGCCGTCGAGCGCAACGGCCGTCAGCATGTCCTGGAACCAACAGCGATGTACTGAGAACTCGCCGTACGAGTCCTGCTTCCAAATCCCATAGGTCGCTTTCTCCCCATTGAATCCCCCCGCGAACGTGCATCCGTCAATGCGCAGGCCGCTGGTATTGTTTCCTGACAAGGTCGTCACATGAATGTCATTGCTGTCGAAGTTGGACTGTGATATGTAGTTCATCACAGATTCTGTCAAAATGGCCACCTGGCTGTCCTGAAAACGACACTGCACAAAGTGGTTATCACCAGAGTTTCCCGTGATCAAGACTGTCGGATAGCCGCATGCTAGCCTGACGTTCGCGAACATGCAGTTGAATGTGCCGTTCAGGGACAGTACGTTTACTGTGTTGTCTCCAACCAACCCAACGTCCTGAAACGTCCATAAAGACACCTGGTAAAGGCTGAGCATCGGGCTTTGGCTCATGCCGCCTGTGAAGTAGAACGTTGACGAATATGCCCCGTCTCCGAAAAGGAACCCATAATTTCCAGTTATCTCATTCAGTGGTGTATTGACCATGTAGGCCCCGCTAGGCACATGCACAGGGGCGCTGGCTTTAGACGAGTAGCTAAGAGCAGCGTTCACAGCAGAACTGTCATCGTGTTGAACGAAGGTGCTGTTGACAGATGACGAAGCAGCCTGGGATAGAACAAGTTGCGTCGTTCCGGCCCCAGACACGATCGAGCAAACCAAGGTTTGACCAAGCGGAGACGCATTTGGTGTCGTCGGGATATATGGAGCCGCAACGTACTGGGTAAACGGGCCGCGTCCCGTGTCCTGGAACGACGTTTCCATTGTGACTCCTAGTATCCCTTGGCTGCTTGCTGGATTGCCTGCGTCTCCAAGGATTGCGTATCCGGCTGCGCCGGTGACCGCAGCCCATTCGATTAGGTTGTAATTCCCGGCCTGGTTGAGGGTTGCGTTCCCAGTTGTCACCTCACCGGCAGGGCTCGCTGCGGCGACGCCACCCTTGTCGTCTAGGGCGAGCACATAGTACTTGTATGTGGTCGCGCCGGTGGTTCCCTGGACAGTTACTGTTGGCGCTGCGGCCGATGCAAGCGGTGTTTGGGTTCCAACCTGATAGGGTCCTGGCCCGGCATGGTAAACCGCAATTCCCTGCCCGTTCTCGAAGTCTGCAGCGGTAGCTAGCGTCAGGATTGTACTTCCAGCAGCGATGGTACCGGTCGTGTTCGAGCTGGAACCGCTTGCGCCAAAGTCGCGCCTGAGATCCTTCATGAGCCCCAATACAGCTGCAGCGGCTGCTGCGTTACGCGGGAATACCCCCTGGATCGGCGCACCTACGTCGAGTCCCATTTAGCGTCTAGCTCCCTTCACGTGCACAAAGAGCGTTCCAGACTGCGCGGTCGCCACCTGAAGGGCATAGGAAGCGCCCGCGGACACCGGAAAACTGAACGTCTGTGGCTGAGCGGCGGCAATGGTGGCCCCATCCTGGATGGCCCCGGCGTTCGCCTCAGTACCTCCGCTTGGTGTGACCATAAAGTTCACCACAGACGCCGTGGGCAGGCTGAGCAGGACGGTTGCGGTGCCAGACCAAGGAGCTGTGAACTTGGCAAAGTCTGTGTTCGCGGCCGTATTTGAGATGGCTGTTAGTGGAACAAGATCTACTGCCTCTGGAACGAGTCCGTAGGTAGTGTCCGCTGCTGCGACCGCCGCCCCGCCCCACTCGGCGACGTTGTCCGTTGCGACCACGTTGACCACGGCCTCGGTGTAGAGCCACAGGTCTGCGCCTGCGGCCGGAGCTGCCGACAGAGCTGACGACAGGGTGAGGCTCGTGGCGGTGTTGGAGGCGATCTGGGCGAGCGTCTTAGGGGTGCCCGCCCCTAGGGCCCCGGCGTCAAGCAGCACATAGCCCCCCGCCATGTTGACCCCGCCCAGGCTCAGCCCCACCAGCGGGATCGTGGTCGTGGTGGCCCCAGGTCCCACGGAGGCCGTGAAGTCGGACCGCGCCTGGCCGATGGCGTTGATCAGGTCCTGCCGACCGAGGTCTGACATGCTATGCCCCCTCCCGCGTGATCACGCACTGTCGCGGGTGGGCCCCCCCGGTTCGCGGCCCGAATTCCCCGAGCGGGGCATCCGGGTCGTCCAGGGCGCGGTGGGCTGTGAGCGCGAGGGCGCACTGTGGAAAGTGCCTGTTTCCTGGCACCGGGGGCGGTAATTCCAGATGCACCCGCCTGGCCTCGGTATCCACCGTCGCAGTGGTGCCGTGACCTGAGCACCGGTACGTCAGGGTCACGCCAGCACCTCCCCCTCACCCAGGGCGTTTTCGGCGTACAGCTCCAACTGCGCGTATCCGAGTTTGAGGAGGGGCAGGATGACGCCGTCGTAGATGGACGCCTGGAGCAAGACGGCCCCGGCGGTGCTGGTCACGACAGCTGGGCTGGTGGTCCCGTTCGCATACACCGCCAGAAGACTGCGCCGGATGACCCCGTACTGCGGCAGGGACTGACTGTCGTCCGCCGTGATGGGGTAGGTGTCATACAGCACGTCGATCCCGTCCACCGTGAGGCTGGCCGTGAGCGCGGGGTCATGCAGGTCGCTGGCCAGATTGAACGGCCCGACGATCAGGAGGACGTATCCCGCCGGTACCTGGTACAGCACCTCAGCAGACCCCTGGGCGGGGACCGAAGTGGCGTAGCGCAGGAACAGGAATTGGGCCACGCCGTACTGCTGACTGGCGATCACGGCCTGGACCAGGGTCGCCGGCCCGACCGGCAGGGGCAGGCTTGTCTGGATCTGGACCGGCACAGGCGCCTTGGGGGCGATCACCTGGGTCTGCTGGACCGCCTGCTGGGCCTGGATGGTACGCAAAATCGCCGCAAGCGTCTGCGTGTTCTCGTTCACCGACTGGAGCAGGTCCGCAACGGTGGCGGTGCTGGCGGTCGCCATGGCCAGTCCCCTTCCGGTTAGGGAATCCTCAGAACCCTGACCTTGCGTTGCAACACGGTTGGAATGGGCCGGACCGGCTGGACGAAGCGGGCCCTACGGACGACCGCCTCTTCAGTGGCCCGCGCGGCGGCGGCCTGGGCTGCTGCCCGTTGGGCCGCCAGGGCAGCGGCGTTGACGGAAGCCTGTTGTGCAGCCTGCGCTGCGCGCACCTGGGCGGACTGCTGTCTGGCCAAGGCCGCTGCCTGGGCCGCTGCGGCCTCCTCCTGGGCCCGCAGGGCGGCCTGCCGTGCTGCAGCCTGGGAGGCCTCCTGGGCTGCCCTCGCGGCCTGGGCCTGCTGGGCGGCACGGGCGATGGCCGCCTCCTGTGCGGCGGCCTGGGCGGCCGCCTCCTGGGCCGCACGCTGCTGTGCCAGGATGGCGGCGTTCACGGCCGCCGCCTGGTTCGCCGCGTGGGCCTGGGCCTGTTGGGCCGCCTGCTGGGCCTGGGTCCGCACCGAACCCGGGGCCGTCTGCGCGGCCTGCCGGGCCGCCTGGACCGCAGTCTGGACGGCCTGGGCGGCGCGGGCATTCTGGGTGGCCAACTCCTGCGCCTGCTGGACCGTCAGGAGTCCGCCCCGCTCCTGGGCTGCCACCGCCACCGCCTGCGTGGTCCTCTGGGCCGCCTGAACCGCCTGCTGGGCCGCGGCCACCGCGCGAAGGGCCGTGGTGGACCCACTGGCCTGGGCTGCCCGCGCCGCCTCCTGGAGGGCCCGACTGGCCGACTGGGCGGCGGCCTGGGATGCCTGCTGGACCTCTGTGCTGGTCCTGGTGGTGACCGTGGCCGCCCTCGCGGCCTGGGCCGTCGGGGTCACCACAACCGGCCGGCCAGCCAGGATGGACCGGACGGCTTGGGTGCTCAGAGGGACATTGGTCGCCCGGAACGCCGCCGCCTGGGCCTCGGTAAGGGCGCCAGCCCGCAAGGCCTCTTCAAGCAGGTTGTACCGGGCAACGGTGGTGAGGTTCTGGTTGTGTTGGAGTTCATACACCGCCTCCTGGCCCGGTGGCAGGGCGGTGGCAGAACCGAAGAATCCCCGTGCGGCGGCAGCTGTCTGGGCCCTGGTGGTGAAACTGCTGGGGGGAATGAACAGACCATATCCCGCAGGCAGCACACTGCCCGCCGTCAGGCCGGGGTTGAGGGCGAGCAAGGACCGCAGTCCGGCACCCGACCCGAACCCGTACACCCGGGCGATGTCGATCAGGGGGGTGGGGCGCCGGGTCGTGTACACGAACCCCTGCCTGAGCCGCGCTGCCTGGGTGGGCGCGTTCGGCTGGGCCGCCTGCTGCCCGGTCGCGCTGATGATGGGCCCCTGGGTGGTCGTGGTGGTCGTCGTGGGGGTGGTCGTCGTAGTCGTCGTGGGGGTGGTCGTCGCGACCGCCACGGCCTGACTGCCCACGGGCGGGCCCCCGGATCCGGTGGTGCCTGTGATGGTGCCGTTTGAGACGGTGACGGTTCCGGTCTCCTGGCCGGTGGTGGGATCGATGACCGGATAGGTGCCCGAACTCGGCGGGTAGTCGAACCCCTGGCCCGCGATGTAGGCGATGGGGTTCACCTGACCCGGGGTGATTTGTGGGAGGACACACGCCCACCCCATACCTGGGTAGTAGGTCGCCACCATGCCGGCCGGGCACTGCGGCGGGGTGGCCCCGGACTGGGCCGTGCTGGTCTGGGTGGTCACATTCACCGGCAGGCTGGGCGCGGAGGACCCGTTCTGGTTGATGGCCACCTCGGCGAACGCGTACGTCTGGCCAGGCGTCAGGCCCGTGATCACCACGGGCTGGGTCACGTCCGTCACGGACGGCACCACGATGGCGCCGGTGGTGGCGTCCACCACCTCGTACTGCCCCGCACCCGCTACCGGGGACAGCATCAGGGATGCGGTCGTGGAGGTGACGGCGGTGACCGTGGGCTGGAGGGGCTGGGACGGGGGTTGGGTGGCCCCGACCGGGACGGATCCAGCTCCAGACGGACTGGAGGGGGCGCCCGTGGGCACCTGGGATGCCTGGGCCTGTGCGGCGGCCTGGGCCGCCTGCTGGGCCTCTGCCGCCGGTCGATAGACCGCGAAGTAGTAGAGGGCCCCTGCCCCGACCACCCCAGCCCCGATGGCGATGTCGCGCCGCCGCTGGTCTGGGGACTTCGCCCCTCCTCGCTGAGACTGAGACTTCGTGGGTTGCGCTGCCGTCCCGGTCGCCACCTTCCTCACTCCCTCGCCCAGCGTCTCCAGCGCCCCGGGCGCGGCAAGCGCCTCCTCGCCCAGTCCCACCGGAACGAACAGGCCGGAGAGCGATTGCAGCATGCCCTCCCCCTCCTAGCCTGTCACGATGATGTCCCTGAGGGCCCTCATCTGGCGCAGGTACCAGTCCTCATGCACCGCCAGAATAGCCCCATGGTCCGGGTGAGAAACCAGCAGGTCGTCCAGCAGCACCTCGAAGTCCCAGTCCGTGTACCGGGCCAGTTCCGACACCCGTCCCGGACCCAGCATCGCCCGGATCGCGGCAGGGCCCAGGGTCCCGAGCCAGCCCAGTTCCCGCCGGAGGGCCTGGGCCATGTCGGTGTCCTGGCGGGCCATCCGGTCCAGGTCGGCGGGGGTGCGCTGGGCGAGCCACGCGCCAACGACGGCCACGATCTGGGGGTCCGCCGCCGGTCTCGCCCGCGCCTGACTACTCAGAGGACCCACCCTCCTCAATCGGCTGCGGGCCACCCACAATCACCCGCTGATGGCAGGACGGGCACTCGTAGTCCGTCACCGGCCGGTCGAACATCGCCACGGCGTTGCAGGTGGACCCGTCCTCCAGGGTGCCCAGGCAGCGGTAGCGGTGGACCCGGGTCCCGGCGAGCCCGCCCTTTCCTCCACCCTGGGCCGGCAGGCGGCCGGCCAGGGCCTGGCCCACGGTGCTCACCGCCTCGGCCATGCTCTTGGCCCTGGCCTCCTCCACGGCCAGTTCCCGCTCCAGCTTTTTCTCCTCCAGCTCCAGCCGCCGCTCAGCCAGCTTCATCTCGTGGGCTGCCCGGGCGGCATCGATATTGACCACGTTGCCCGTGTCCCGACGGTAGCCCAGGGCCTCGGCCATTTCACGCGCCCACTGGATCCGGCGCCTGGCCTCCTCATCCGGGTCCGACCGCTGGAAGGCCATCTGGAGGGCGGTGTTCACCAGGGTGTCCTTGATGGGGTCCGACTGCGGCTGGCGCTGCTGTTGCAGGACCTCCAGGACCATCTTGGTGAGTTCGGCCTGGTTCTGCCGCGCCTCGGCCAGGACCGTGGTGAGCATGCTGGCCATGGCAGAGAAGGCGTCCATCTGGTCCCGCCGCTCCTCCCGGCGGGACTCCCGCACCCGTTCCTCCAGCTCCTGCACCCGCTGGCGCAGGGCCTCCGCTTCCTCCCGGGCCTGGCGCACCCGCTCGGACTCCATTTCGGCCAGGTCCTTGGCCATGCCGATGGTCTTGGCGGTGGTGTCCACCGTATCCCGGCTTGGCCCCTCATCGTCCCGGATGAGCGCCCCCACGGCCTGCGCCGTGGCCTTCAATTTGGCCGCGTCGGCGATCTCCGACAGCTTGCGCTCGATGGCCGCGACGTTCGGCGCCCCCACGCTGTTCGGGCCCTTCAGGGCCTCCACGATTCCCCCCGGCATCACTCAGCCCCCCCTGCCGCGAGCCTCCCGGCACCCCCGACACTGCGTACGGCATCATAGAAGAACTTGTCAAACCCCAGTTCCTCTGCGTGGTCTATGTGGAACAGGAGCAGGCACTGCTGGATCCATTTGCCCATTTCGGAAGCCCGGACCTTCTCGTCGGTGAGGCACAAGGGGTCGAACAGCTCGGGATGCTGTGATACATCGGCCTCGAAGAGGAGTTCCACGACGCCCGAGACTTCCAGCGTGCCGACCACCACGACGCCCTTCCGCCCCGCGCTCGGCGCATTGAGCCCGGCCCCGGGACTCTTCTTCCCGCTGGGCTGGGGTTTTGGAGGCGGCAGGGTCTCGGGCCGAAACAGGTGGCGGAACCCGTTCAGGTTGAGGCCCGAGAGGATCTGTTCCCCGGTGTCCTGATCGTACAGACCCTCGATCCGGTGGCCGGGTTCACCGGCACGCTTGGCGCTGCGCAGGTGGCCGCCGGCGGCCGACATCCCCTTCCCGTCGCCGTCTTCGTCAATCCGCTCCCCGCAGGTGCATCGCCACTCCAGCAGATGCCCACCCCCCGGCCATTGCCCCCTGGGGCACGGCCCAGGACCCTAGGACGCCCCTAGGATGGGTCCTGATGGCCAGGAAGAATTGGCCCCAAAGGGGGAGGGCCCGCCGCGTGAGGGCAGGCCCTAGGGGGGAGGGATCCGCTTCATGAGAGAGGCACCTAACGCCAAACGGATCAGCCCTGGAGGATGCCCACGGCCTCCTTCAGGAGCGGGAGTGCCTTGGCGATCCTAGGATCCTGCGCCGGGGGGGCTTCAGGCGTTTGGGTACCGGTCTCCCATTTGCCCCACACATCTAAGTCCACCGGACCGTCAATGCCCCGAACCCGCCCGCGACTGCTGATCTGCCAGCAGAATGGCCGAGGAAGGCCCGCCAGGATGGGCGGCTCCGGCACCCCCCAGGCGGCCACCCAGGCGTGCCCGATGCCAATATCCTCGATCCTTTGCACGTGCAGTTTGGTCCTGGCGACATGGGCAGACCAGAAACCTGGACTGCTGTAGACCGCCAGATTATGCGCCGGTGTTTCCAGTTCCCGGACCATGTATTCTAAATAGGCCGGGACATCGAGGTTGTGGGGATTCACCTCGATGTCGAGCGCAAGGGGCAAGATAGCAATTTTTTGGATATCTGCCCTCTCATAGATACTGTCCCTGTCATGCAGTATACCGCTTAGGCCCTTGTCGGGGCCTTCTGCCTTCGACGGCATGCAGAACAGGTAGACCCCAACCCTGATTCTTTCCGCGAGGGCCCTCATGCCGTTCGACAGTCCAAACCGAGTCCGGTGCCACTGTCCGGCCAGGTCCTGGTAGCCAAGCTGGATATAGGCGGCCTGGACCCCCGACCTGGCCACGGAGGCCCAGTCGATGTTCCCCTGGTCGTCGGACACGTCAATGCCATGGATCAATTCCACCCAGCTAGCCATCCTCGTCACCCCCTGCGTCCGCGTCCGGCGCGGCCTTTGCCGACCTGCGTCTCCTGCCCTGGCCCCACCGCCAGTGCCGCTCGGGTTCAACCACCGGCGTGCCGTGGCGCACATGCACCAGCACGTCGCCGTCCTCGACCCGACGCAGCCGGTGGATCACCGACCGCTCATCGCTGGACAGGTCAGACAGGTCGCGCACCGACTCCAGGGCCTCAGCGCACGCGCCAGCGAGTCGGGGCAGTCCGTCCTTGGCCAGCTCGTCCCTGAGCCAGACCACCACGCTTCGGTCCAGGTCCACGCCCACCAGGGCGTCCCGGATGGCGACCAGCATGCCGGGGTCCCGCCTCATCCAGGCCCACTCCGTCAGCGTCCGGTACTCCCTGCCGGTCAGGATGACCCGCAGGAACTGGGACCGCCCCTGGGCCCAGCGGTATCCCGCCTTCGGCTTAGTCTGGGCGATCCCCATCGCCCCCCTCCGCGATCAGGATCTCGACGCGCGGGTGGCGTGGGTCCACCCCGCCGTACTCGATGGTGAGCCGACCGATGTGCCCCCAGTCGTCGTCGGGCAGGGGATATGCCCCCGCGTCCTCTCCGGGCAAGGGCCTCAACATGTCCAGAAGCGTCTTGAGACTCGCCGCCGCGTTGTCGGGGTCACGGCGGCGGCGGTCCGGGTACACAAACCGCACCGTCACGGTGCAGTTCCCGAACGGCAGGCCGTCCCAGTCCCCAGCGCGGCGGGCAGCCAGGCGCGCAAGCGCACCCTTCACCCGCCATTCCTGGCGCCATTTCCGCATGGCTTGATAGGAGCGCCCCAGGTAGCGGTTCGGGGTCGGGGGAATGCCGGGCACGACGATCACAGCCGTCCTCGGCCTGTCCACACCAGCCCCGGTCCTTTGCCGTCGCTGTCCACCTATGGAGATCATCTGCACCCTGCATCCCTGCGTAGACTATCCAAGATCACGATAATGCAGTCAATGACCTCCTCCAACACCCGACTGACATTGAACGATTCGAAGACCTTATAGTAAATCTCATGCCGGATGGCCCTGAGCTTGAACATGGCCTCATCAGGACTGTCGTGCGGAAGGGAGAGTGCCTGAGCAAAAGTGCCTTCCCAATGCGACAAGTCATCCATATCGGTTATGGTCTAACCTCCTGCTTCTTGTTCTACCCCTCGACCTTCGCCCTATCCTTCAGGTCCTCACCAGTGATCCGGCCCGCGCTATGTTCGTGGTTCCCGCCCTTTCATTGGCCCGCGTCCTCTGTCTGGCTCGCACTGCTGCAATGATCCCCACTCGCTCACTGGCCGCGCTTAATTCATGGCTCCCGCGCGATTGGCCCGCACCCACGTTTTGGTCCCAACCCGCCAGTTGGCCCGTACGAATGCCTTGGGTTCCGCACAACGTTTGGCCCGACCATTCCCCTCGGTTCCCGCTTACTGCGTGTCCCGCGCGTCTTCTTTGGTCCCCGCCTCCCCAATGGCCCGCACTCACTCTCTGGTACACATCACGATCCTGGCCCGCACCAGCCACCTGGTCCCCACAATCCTTTTGGCCCGCACCCGCGTCTTGGTCCCCACCGCGGCGATGGCCCGCACAATCCCTTTGGTCCTCGCTCCGCATATGGCCCGCACCATCACCCTGGCCCCCGCCTAGCGCTTGGCCCGCGCAACGGCAATGGTCCGCGCGACTTCGATGGCCCGCCCTTGACACCTGGCTCCCGCGGTGTCAATGGCTCGCACTATCATTATGGTCCTCGCCTACCATGTGGCTCCTGCCCAGGGCCCCGGCCTCACACCGGCGGCGGGATTAGGTCCTCCTTCGGGTGCCCCAGGTAGGCGATGGGGTAGGGCAGGGGCACTTCAAGCCCCAGCCTGCGGCGCTCATGCTCCCAGTAATGCGCGAGAAAGAGTTTCACGACCCACCGC
>Ga0080006_1156310_pt1 | contig 11064 bp, 13 predicted proteins | sample RS3BMetagenome_FD_69209 | JGI IMG/M metagenome (GOLD analysis project Ga0080006, IMG submission 69209) | Ferric oxide microbial mat and aquatic microbial communities from Rainbow Spring, Yellowstone National Park, USA - RS3B (SPADES... ... | reverse complement strand
CTCTGAAAAAATAGAGAATATAATATATATAGCCAACGAGCTCGGGATAAAGGTTGAAGAAAATGGCGAACTTTTTGCAATGCCCTTTACCGTTTATCTTCTTAATATGCCAAAAAACGATGAATATAGACTTATACACCAAAAGCTAAGCAACGGAATAGTTTACCTTGAGAGATATAAGCTGATAAGAATACTTGAAAATGCATTTACAAAAGCCATACATGTTGGAATGCCTATACCGAAGGAGAACTTACCGAGAGAGGTTATGGAGGTTTCTAAAACAATAAGAATGCCTGTTGAAGAGATAAAGATAAAGGCGAAAAAAGGTGTAGATGAGAGATATGCTTGGATAGAAAAGCTCCTCTCGCACCCACTGCCTGATTTCAGACATAGAGTAGTTAATCTCATACTTGCACCATACTTTGCTAACGTTAGAGGCTTGAGCGAAGAAGAAGCCACAAAAATAATAACACAATATATTGAGAAATGCAAGGAAATAAATCCAAATACGAGGGTTGGCGAGTCTTATATCGCATATCAGGTAAGATATGCAAAGAGGAAGGGGCTCAAGCCCTTATCACTAAACAAAGCTAAGGAGCTGCTTGGTGGGATAATAAATTTTGATGAGTTGAGCTAAATGATACATACCCTTTGCTATATATGTGGTAAACCAGCAAAGCATGTATGCAAACTCTGCGGCAGGCATGTTTGCGAAGAGCACTATGACAAAGAGACAGGCTTATGCATAAACTGCAAGCTCGGCAAGCACATAAGCTAAAGATTGAAGTTTTCTATAGCAAAGTCGGACGCACCACTTCCTTTTGGGAAAGCTTTGCCATTTGGTGCTTCCACAGGCAAACCAATCTCTTCTGCAACCCTTACAAGCTCTGAAGTATCAACAAGCCTGTCTGTATAAAGCTCATAATATTTTATGTTGCCTGCTGTAGCCTCTCTTATTTTGAAGGTAAGCTGCTGCAGCATGCCGCTTCGTTTAACCCTTATTTTTATACTGCCTCTTCTTACTATATCACGTGCAACCTCACTTATCTGCATAGAATCAGCTTCAAAAAACATTAAGACAATTCAAATTAATCTAACCAAACTCAACTATAAATAGATATCTTCCTTATTTATAATTATGCTTTCAACATATCTTACCTTGCTTGCGTTTGCGATCTTTTCTTTGCTTGTTCCTTTAGCAATGCTGCTTGCATCAAAGCTTATAGGCAAGGATGAAGAGCATAATCCGATTAAAGATTCAAACTATGAGAGTGCAGAAGCACCTATAGGCAGCGAGGTAAGCATAATGAACGAATACTTGCATTATCTCAGCATTTTTATCGCGTTTGAAATTACTCTTGCAATTGCACTCTTATGGGCAATAACATCTAGAGAAATAGGATTTGAGCAAAGCTTAATGATATCGCTTCTTCTTATTTTCTCAACTATTCTTGCTATATTAAGTATAGCAGTTTCGAAGGTGAAGATAAATGAGTGATGAAAGATTTGAAAATGCAAAAAGAGAGATGGAACAATTGGTAGTAGACTCGCTTAAGAATTATAAGGCACCTGTGGGCGCTTTCTTTACAAATCTGAAAGAAGCCACCAAGGCAATCGCTTCAGGAGCAATAAGATGGTCTAGAAAGAATTCGCTCTGGCCCATGCAGTTTGGACTTGCTTGTTGTGCGATGGAGCTCATGGATTTTGGTGCTTCTAGAATAGATGCTGAAAGAAAAGGCTACCTTCTCTTTAGAGGCACACCAAGGCAGTGCGATGTTATGATCGTTGCAGGATGGGTAACAAAGGCTGTTGCGCCTGAAGTCAAAAGATTATATGAGCAGATGGCAAAACCCAGATATGTTATAGCATATGGTGAATGCGCTGTTAGTGGTGGTCCGTGGTGGGAGAGCTACAACATAATAAAAGGCATCGATCAGATACTTCCGGTTGATGTATATGTAGCTGGCTGCCCACCAAAGCCAGAAAATCTTTTTGAAGCACTTATGAAGCTTCAGGAAAAGGTGGGTGGTAAGATTGAAGATTAACAAAGAGGAGTTGATTAAGAAGCTTAAGGAGCTCTCAAGCAGCGGTTATAACTATCTAGTAAAGATAACAGCGGTTGACTACATAGACCACCTTGAGGTAATTTACTTCATTAGGAATATGCAGAACAAAAAAGAGGAGAATGTAAGGCTAGATTTAAAGAATGGAGAGAGCTTGCCTACTGTCATTGAAATTTATAAAGCCGCAGATTATTATGAGAGAGAGCTTAGTGAGATGTTTGGTATAGCAATAGAAGGTAGAGAAGTTAAAAGATTACTTCTTGAAAAATGGGATGGCTTGGAGGCTCCGCTAAGGAAGAGCTTTCAGTGGGGCTCGGATTACAAAAGTGGTTGAATGCTAACTAAGATCAATGTAGGGCCGATACACCCAAGCACACACGGCGTGCTTAGGCTAGTAGTAACGCTTGATGGTGATACGATAGTTGATGTAGAGCCGCACATTGGTTTTCTACACAGAGGCGTTGAAAAACTCGCCGAAAATAGGATGTATATGCAGAGTGAAAGTTATATGGAAAAGATTGATTACGTTGCACCTATGGCTTATAGCGATCTTTATGTAGCTGCTGTAGAGGAAGCGACGGGCATACACCCAAACGAAAGAGCGAAGTATGTAAGACTTATATTGCTAGAATTCCAGAGAATTGCTAGCCATTTGCTCTGGCTAGGTACATTTTGTAATGATCTTGGCTTAATGTTTACGATGTTTACATGGACCTTAAAAGATAGAGACTTGATCTTAAATCTTTTGCAGGATGTCACTGGAAGCAGAATGTTTTACGTTAATATGCGCCTTGGCGGTGTCTCTATAGATCTGCCACCAAACTTTGAAGAACATGCAAACAAATTGCTTGATTATCTAGAGAAAAGGTTTAAGGAATATGAGGCATTTCTTGAGAAAAACCCGGTTTTTATAGAAAGGACAAAGGGTGTTGGCGTATTAAAAAGAGAAGATGCGATAGCTTTGGGGGTTACAGGGCCTGTGCTTAGAGCTTCAGGCGTAAACTTTGATGTAAGAAGGGATTATACTTACTATGCATATGAGAAGCTCCATTTCATACCACAGATCCAAACAAAAGGAGACTCTTTCGCTAGATATAAAGTGAGAATGCAAGAAATGAAGGAAAGTATAAAGCTTATTAGGAGTGCACTTAAGCTTATACCTGAAGGCGATGCGCTTGGAATGCCCATAAAACTTATCTCGCCACCTGTAAAGGAGAAAGAGGTTATAGTAAGAAGAGAATTACCAAGGGGTGAAGGTATGATTTTCATGGTTACTGATAAGCAAAGGCCTTATAGGCTTTCGCTAAGAACGCCCGCTTTTATAAACCTCTCAGCACTTAAGCAGATTGCAAAAGGAGCAAGTTATGCAGATCTTTTCTCAATACTAGGTAGCCTAGACCTGGTGATGGCTGATGTTGATAAGTAGTGTTGAAGAGTTAATTTTTGAGGTTATTGCAATCTTCATACTTATTGTATTCTTTGACTATACTTTCGGTTGGCTTGAAAGAAAGGCTATTGCAAAAGCGCAGCTCAGGCATGGCCCAACTTATTTAGGCAAGTTTGGGGTTTTGCAGAACCTTGCAGATATATTAAAGCTTTTAACAAAAGAAAACGTTATACCAAAGAACGCCGACAAACTTGTTTTCTCTACAGTGCCATTATTACTTCTTGCCTTATTTATTTTTCTTGTATATCTCTTACCTTTTCCTAATAGCTTAGGTATAGATATAAGTATAGGACTTCTAGCGATATTTGTACTTCTTTCATTTTCTCCACTCCTTATATTTCTTACAGGTGCTGCGAGTGGGAACAAATTCTCTTTAATAAGTGCGCAAAGGTCTGTGATAATGAGCCTCGCTTATGAAGTGCCGCTTATACTTTCTGTCGCAGCGGTTGCGCTTTATACTGGCAGCTTCAATATAGCAAATATAGTATATAGCCAGGCTAGAATACCGTTTATAGTGCTTATGCCTATCGGCTTTTTTGTGTTCTTTATAGCAATGCTTGCAGAGCTTGAAAGGCCACCTTTTGACTTAAGAGAAGCGGATAGCGAGCTTATAGCAGGCTGGCTTGTCGATGTGGGAGCACCATACTATGCTATGGCCTTGTTTGTTGATTATACCAGAATGTTCCTTGGCTCTCTTTTGATTTCGCTTCTTTTCTTAGGTGGCTGGCTTGGACCTTATTTGCCAGGCTTGATATGGCTTCTAATAAAAGTATTTGTTGTTGCTTTTGTTATAGTTATAATAAGAGCCACCACCGTTAGAATGAGGCTTGACAGGCTCATGAGGTTTGGATGGTTTTGGCTCTTGCCGCTTGCCGTATTAAATATTATATTTACTTTTATATTGTTTGTAAAATAAGGTGCGAATATGCTTAAGCCAATAATTGAAACAATAAAGGCCCTTGGCAAGGAGAGATTCACCACAACCTTTCCTGAAGAGAAGGAAAGGCAGCCCGACAATTATAGGGGCCTTCACAGACTTGACGTCGAAACATGCATAAGCTGCGGTGCATGTGAAAGAATATGCCCAAACAGAACAATAACAATGGTAGATGCAAACACCTCAAAAGGAAGAAGAAAACTCCCGCAAATAGATATAGAGAGGTGTCTTTTTTGTGGCTTATGCGAAGAAGTTTGCCCTACACGTGCTCTTACGCTTACCAAAAATTATGAATATACAGAATTCGACAGAAGGCACTTTATAAGAAGGCCAGAAGAATTGAGGTGAAAGATTGTTTGGAATAGAAATTTTTACCTTTGTGCTCATCGCAATTTTCACGATTGGAGCTGCTTTCTTTGTATATCTATCAAAATCTATAATGAGGTCTGCTATAGCACTTGCCCTTACTTTCTTTGGCGGATCGCTTGCAATACTCTTTACTGGCGAGAGCATTCTCGCACTCATGCAGCTATTAATATTCGTTGGTGGATTATCAACATATTTTATAATAACGCTCTCGCTAGAGCGTGAAAAGAGTAGAAATGTAAACCTAATGTATTTCTCAATACTTGCAATTGCAGTTGTCTCTTCGCTGATTATAATGTTCATGCAGTTAAGCGAACCCACAAATGCACAAATAATGCAAAACGGCTTTCTGACAAGCTTTGCAAACAATGAGGAAAGCACATATTATCTTCTATACATTATTGCGTTTCTTCCATTTGCCGGAGCAATAGGTAGCATACTCCTTATAAGGAGGTTTGTTAGGGCGTTAAAATGATATTGCTGCTTTACCTAATCGTTGCTCTTATTGGAATGGGGCTTGCTGGAGTAATTGCTAGCCGCAACGTTATACTAATAGTATTCTCTATCGAGATTATATTTCTTGCAAGCATTGTGTTCCTAGCATATGGTGTTACATACAACCAAAGTGCGTATGGTTCTGAAATGATTCTCGCTATATGGGCTGTAGCTGCATTGGATGCGATGGTACTTGTTGTTATTTATTTAATACTAAGCCACATAGGTTCAAAGTTTAACATAAAGGAATTTTTGAAATCCAAGGGATAAAGATGATTGCGCTTATATTATTATTACCTTTGCTCGTTGCTCTGCCAATCATAGCTTTAATGAAAGAAAGTAAAAGGATAGCATATGTGGCAATTGCTGCAAGCATAGTAAGCCTTGCGCTTCTTCCTTTTGTTAACTTGGGAACGTTTAGCATAGAATGGTTTAATGTAGGTGGTTTTGAATTTAACCTTGTTGGTTCTGTTTCAGAATTAAATATTGTGCTTCTTATAATTATATTCCTTTTAGCACCATTCATGTATACTTATTCTCTTGGTTACATTAAAAACAGAAGCGAGTTCAAACGATACTATATTGAGATGGTGGCGTTTACTGTTGCTATGGCTTCATTTGCAATCGCAGGCAATTTTATCTTTCTTTTTCTGGCGTGGGAATTCCTCAGCATTACTAGCTACCTTCTCATAGGCTTTTGGTATAGAAAGAGGAATGCTGCCCTCTCCGCAAGAAGGGTTATTACGATTGTGTTTATAGGTGATATTTCTCTGCTTGCATCAATAGCCTTGTTTTGGAATGCTTATGGTACGCTCACATTCTCAGGTATAAATGCGGCAAGCGGATTAGTATCTAATGCGGCTGTGCTTTTACTTATAATAGCAATATTTACTAAATCAGCCCAGTTTCCATTTAATGAGTGGCTTCCCGATGCTATGGAGGGCCCTGTTCCGGTTTCTGCATACTTGCATTCTGCAACAATGGTAAAGGCTGGTGTGTTTGTTGCAATGGTACTGTTTCCAATCTTTGCACATACGCACGCGCTTATTTATTTTCTGACCATAGGCATGCTAACAGCAGTGATAGCAACGACAAATGCGATGAAAGAGAAGCATATCAAAAGGATCCTAGCGTATTCGACTGTGCAAGAGCTAGCACTTATGCTGAGTGCTATAGGAATTGGCGCACTTGGGGCTGTGCTCTATTTCTTCTTTGCACAGGCATTCTACAAAGCACTTCTCTTCTTTAACGCAGGAGTAATGATGGATGCAAATGAAAATGAAAATATAGATTCTATATACGGCCTTAGAAAAAACAAGCTTGTCTTCGTCTCTACTCTCTTCGGTGTTTTGGCGCTTGCAGGATTCATACCTTTTGACGGCTTCTTCTCAAGCGTTATGATGGGTAGCTCATTCTCAACAAACCTGTTTGCATATATAATAATAAGCGTAATAAGCATTGCCACAAGCTTTTTCATATTTAGATGGTTCTTTGCTGTTTCGAAGGATACAAAAAACAGAAATATAATAGCAAGCTATAGGATTCAGCCAAGGAGCATGCTCATAAGCATTGCATCACTTGCTGCAATGTTAATTGTTGCTAGCGTTGTATTCTTCTACTTCAATATATTTGGTTATAAACTTAGCCTAAACTTGGGTGAAGCACTTATCGAAACAGTTCTTGTCACCATAGGCTTTGGGATAAGCTATGCAGTATATGAAAAGAGAAAGTTTTCAATAAACTCAAATCTTTTGGACAAGATCGCATATAATGGCGTTGCAATCAATACATTTTACAACTGGTTTGCGGAATTTATTTACAAGATAAGTGAAGGTATAAGCATATTTGACCTTTATATAAATGACCTGTTTGATTGGATTGGACATATAGCTGTAAGGCTTGGAGATATTACAAGAGATTTGGCAAATGGAGATATTAGCTTCTATGTTTTAATTATTGTAATAAGCATAATTATGATAGGTGCGTTGGTGTTGTTTATATGATTCCAATATTGATAATAATGGTGCTTCTCCCGCTTGCTGGACTTTTTGGTATAGTGGGTTCTAGGAAAGGTGTTAGCAAAATTGCGCTCAGTATTGCTGTGCTTGAGCTAATCGTTTTTGTTTATGCAGCATATACCCTTTCGCACTCTGGCCCATTTAGTGAGAGCTATCCTTTTATACCTAAGCTAGGAATTAATTTTGAATTTTCGCTTAACAATCTTAATTTTGTGTTTGTATTTCTTTCTGTTATTGTCTTTACTGCTGCGTCTGCAACAAGCGAATTCTTTACAAAAGAAGAGCGCGTAGGTTATTACTCTATTTTCATGCTTGTTGAAAGTGGTGTGTTGGGGATGTTCCTATCAGGCAATCTGATTATATTATACCTCTTCTGGGATCTTTCAATAATTGCACTATTCTTTATGCTCTTCCATTTTGGTGGTTATGATAGAAGATATGCATCTATAAAATTTATTATTTATTCGCTGTTCTCAAGCTCGCTTCTTCTTATTGGAATAATAATGACTTACTTTTATCTTCCAGTTCACAGTTTTGAAATCTCGCAACTCTTGAGCAGCGGCTACCTTATACCAAAGCAGTTCCAAATTGCAATCTTTATCTTACTTATGCTCGCTTTCATTATAAAGATGCCTGCATTTCCTCTTCATTCATGGGCCCCTGATGCATATTCAGAATCTACACCAGAAGGTGCGATGCTGCTTGCTGGTGTGCTTTCAAAATTTGGTGTATATGGTATGCTCCTTCTATTTATTTCTATGCCTATAGCAAAGGAGTATTCATTTTATATTGCGATTTTATTTGCATTTTCATCAATCTACGCTTCTGCTATTGCCCTTGTGCAAAAGAATCTCAAGAGAATGCTTTCATATTTGAGCATAAGCGAAATTGGTATTATAGGTTTTGCAATAACAACAGGAAATGTTATTGGACTTAATGGGGCTCTGTTTGGCTCGCTAAGCCATGCGCTTATAATAAGCCTTCTTTTCCTTCTAACCTTTAGTATAGGCAAGGTGTTTGGCACTACCATACTTGAAAGGCTTAGCGGCATACTAAATGGGTATCATGTATTAGGCTATTCATTCCTTCTTGCAATGCTCGCTACAATAGGCTTACCACTCACCACAGGTTTTATAACAGATATTCTTACATTAATTGGCGGCGCTAGAAGCTTTGGTCTGCTTATACTCGCTCCTGCTTTGGCAATAATTGTAAACGCCTCTTATCTCTTCTGGACCTATGAAAAAAGCTTTCTAACAGGTGAAAGCGGTGAGATTTTTGAAGCACTTGATAAAAAGGTATATATTGCCATATTGCTTCTCATAACCCTTATAATTGCATTGGGGGTTTTTCCTTCAGTTATTCTTAATTATATAGGTGTAATTACATGATAAGCTTATTTGATATGCTTGCAATCAGTGTCGCGCTTTTTGTACTATTAAATATACTTGCGAGGCTTGCAAACAACAAAAAGCTACATTTTGCGATAACGTTTTTCTTCCTTGTCTTAATACTTTCAATTCTCTCATTAATGCTTTATTATAAAGATTTTGGCTTACACATGGGTTTCATTAATGCTAGCCGATTTTCTGTGCTTATTGCGGCAATATTAACAATGGGCATGCTTATTATACAGCTGATAGCGTATGATGAACAAGTATATACTGATTTTTCTCTTCTCTCTAGCTTTTCATATGCTGGAATGCTTCTTGTAGTAATGTCTAGCAATGTTGTTACTATTTTTATAGGGTTAGCGCTTTTAACTGTTCCGAGTGTGTTTATACTTCTTCTTTCTAGAAAGTGGATAGAGGCTGGCTTAAAGTATTTTATAGTAACTGCTCTTTCAGCGAGCTTGTTTGCATTTGGGGCGGCAACACTGTTCTTTTCTACAGGGAACCTGCAGCTAAGCGAACAAGGCTACAGCTTGGGTAGCTTAATTGCTTTTATCTTCTTTATAGCTTCGATAAGCATAGAGGCGGGCATATTTCCGTTTAATCTTTGGATTCCAGATGTTTATCAAGATGCTCCCTCATTTATGACATCGATGCTTGGCGGCTTTAACAAAAAAGTTGGACTTATAGCACTTATTTATATCTCCATACTTATGTTTCCATTCATCTCACAAAATCTTTTACTCGTGCTTGCTGTGCTTACAATGTTTTATGGCAACCTTGCTGCGTTGGTTCAAAAAAATGTTAAGAGGATCCTTGCTTATTCATCTATATCACAGGTTGGCTATATATTGATAGGCATTGCCTCAATGAGTAAATATGGTGTTGCTGCAAGCGCGTTCCAAATATTTGCACATATATTTGCATTTATAGGGGCCTTTGCTGTTGTGGCTTTCCTCGAAAGAAAAGAGAGAAAAGAGATAATAGAGTATATAGGGCTTAACAAAGAGAATAAGCTTGCTTCTTTTGCGCTCTCATTAATGCTTCTTTCAATGATCGGCATGCCTTTTACGGTTGGGTTTGTAGGTAAATTCCTTGTTTTCTCAAGCGCTATATATTCCAATTTTGCCTGGCTTGCTGTGCTCGGCATAATAAACACAGTGATCTCAATCTATTATTATGCAAAAATTATAATTGCTGTATATACAAACAGAGAAGGAGCCAAGCCAATTAGGCTTGGAACCCCAACATCTATTGCCTTACTTATCTCTATTATAGTTATACTTGTATTCGGTATATATCCTGGCCCGTTATTTAATATTATGCAAGCCGCTGCTTCCTCACTATAAAAATTTAAGGATATTTTGCTGAATAAATATTATGGCTGAGGAAAACAACGAAGATATTGATGCTTATTCTGGTATGATAAGCAGAGAGGCAGCTTCAAACCTTTCAAAACCTAGAAAGATTAAGGTAGAAGACATTTTATCCGGCAATGTTAGAGAGGGAGAACTTGTTGATATAGAAGATTATGTTTACAGGGTATTTAACCCTAGACGTTTTGAGAAAGATGGAAGAGAAAGGCATGTAAGGACTATTATATTAGGTAATGTTGAGAGGAGTGTGAGGGTAACGCTCTGGGACAAATCATCTGCACTTGTTGATATGATTCCTATTGAAAGACAGGATAAAGTATACATAAACAATTTGCTTGTAAGAAAAGGCCTTAACGAGCTTGAGCTCTCGAGCAGAGGAAACACCTTCTTTACGCGCATTAGCGCCTCTAATACAGGTATAAGCGACTTCTCTACTCTTACGGCAGGTGAGAATAATATAGATATATTGGCAAAAATTGTTGCAATCGGTCCTGCAAAATACTTTGATGACCAGAATGGCAAGCAGAGGAAGGTCGCAAGATGCACAGTAAGTGATGGATTAGTAAACCTAAGTGCGGCCTTCTGGGATTCGTCATGTGAGTATATAAGCACAGCACATCCCGGAGATTACATAAAGATAGAGTTTGGCTCAGTAAAGGAGAACAATGGATTGGAGATAAACGCCGGAAACTTTTCAAGAGTAGTTGCAAATAAATTGTTTAAAAACAGGATGAAGTGGCTTAAAGACTAACGCTGCCCGTAAGTAGACAAGAAAGAGAGATATTTGCCCATAACCATGCTTGGCGCTGATGGCTTTGTCTTTTCTATAAGTGTTATAATGTCTGCCATGCTTATCTTAACCTCTGTGTGCATCGTGACTGATTTTTCAAGCGCATTCATCTTTGCTTGCCTACAAAGATTAGCTATATCTGCACCGGTAAAGCCTGGTGTCATGTTGCCAAGCTTTTGAA
>Ga0080006_1139008_pt1 | contig 11064 bp, 9 predicted proteins | sample RS3BMetagenome_FD_69209 | JGI IMG/M metagenome (GOLD analysis project Ga0080006, IMG submission 69209) | Ferric oxide microbial mat and aquatic microbial communities from Rainbow Spring, Yellowstone National Park, USA - RS3B (SPADES... ... | reverse complement strand
CCCTTTAAGGTATACAAAGCCATGAGTCGAGTACTTCCTTATTGCGTATTTCGGAATCAGCACTCTTATTCCAAGCCTTTTACACTCAAGAAGCTTCTCCCCAATTTGCTTCAAGTGCTTGTTGTAGCTTCCGCATATGGATACTGAGACTGTCAAACCTTGTACTGCTTCACTTCTCCCTGACCAAAGAGACGAAAGAGAATCGAAACTCGTTATCTTCCTTCTTCTTCTTCTTTTTCTTTTCTCTGCTTCGTCTTCACCCTGAAATGGGGAAGATGCCTATGCGACGCTTGAAAATTGTAGAGTACTCATGAGTTCGGAATCTTTTTTGAATAAAGTGCATTTGAGTAATAGATTCAAAATCCATATCCTAAAGGAAAGAAAGCGGAGAGAGTTCTCAAGATTTGAGCAAGCGCAAGAAAGCAGAGTTAAATGCATGGACATTCATACCTTTGTCACAAGCGAGCCTTCAATTTGTCAAGCTCCGGCGCATTATCTCCTCCTTCTCCTTCCTCCTTTTCGGTGTCGCCCCTTTCTGATCTTCATTCACCACAAAGCAAGCCTCTAGTAGAAGCCGCAGGAATAATCAAGCGCTATGGATCCGTACTTGCTCTTTCCGGGCTTGATCTCAAAGTGATGCCAGGAGAAATTTACGGCCTGCTCGGACCAAATGGCGCGGGAAAGACAACGCTCTTGCGCATCGTGGCCGGGATTCTCAGTCCCACATCGGGTAGCGTGCGACTCGACGGCGTGGACATCCGCGAGCTCGACAGCCGCTATCGCCGCCTACTCGGCTACGTGCCGCAGAGCTTCGGCTATTATCGGCAGTTCACGGTGGAACGGTTTCTCCAGTATCTCGCAGATCTAAAATGCGTCGACCGGGCAGAGCGCGGCACCGTGATTGATCGGGTCTTGGCGCAAACGGGATTGACGGCACGGCGGATGGATCGGATTCGGAGTCTGTCCGGAGGCATGAGACAGCGCCTCGGGATCGCCCAGGCGCTGCTGAATGAGCCGCGCATCCTCATCCTGGATGAGCCGACGGTGGGACTCGATCCCGCAGAGCGGCGGCGATTTCGCGACCTGCTCGCGGAGTTGGCGGCACACCGAATCGTCTTCTTGTCTACCCATATCGTCTCGGATGTCGAGGATATTGCAGATCGCATCGTGCTCATTGACGAAGGACGCTGTCTCTCTCAAGGGGGCCCGGCGGAGCTCTTGGCTCTCCTGACAGGGCGCATCTGGATCGTGGAGGGCTTGGTGGTGCCTTCAGAGGCGGGCGCGCTTCACGAGCCGACGCGGATTCTAGCGACGCGGCGTGAAGAGTCAAGGTTCTTGAACCGAGTCTACTGCGAGGGTCAGCCGGCGGACAGCGCTCGTGGTGTCGAGCCCACGTTGGAGGATGTGTACATGTTGCATTTTGGGGGGATGTCGAGTGACAGCGATATGGGTTAACGGAGCGAGCCGCATATGGCGCCTTACCAAATGGGAACTGTACAAGATCATCTCGCGCAAGTTGGTGTGGTTCGCCGCGGCGTGTTTGATTGTGCTGCCATGGATGTGGTTTATCTCGGCGCAGACGTCGGGGAGTCCGATTTCAGCGGCACTCTGGTATGAACCGCATACCCGTCCACCGACGGCCCGGCAGTATCAGACAGCAGAGCGCGGGTCCAGTGTGGTCTTTGAGCGGCTCATGAAGGTGCGTGGGCAGCCACCGGCGGCTTTGATGCGGGAGTTCAACGGAGATAACGCGATCATCCAAGCTGTTACGGCCCGTCGGCAAGTGCAGGGTGTGATCGCGGATGCCCGTCAGCAGTCGCTGCGCTCCGCTTCGGGGAGTTTCGCACACAAGGCAGCGACGATCGAGTTACACATGATGGGCCGCTTACCAGCGCCAGGGTGGGGAGATACAAGCTTCACGGGACTGATGTACAGCGCGTCTTTTAGTGACGGGCTGGGTTACATCTTGCTAGGGCTGGTGATCATTCTCGCGATCACCCCTGTTTGGCCGAACGAGCGTACGTCCGGAGTTCATCGGCTACTCCGTGGGGCAGCGCTCGGACGTCGTGAGACGGTGCTCGCGAAGGTCGCGGCGGCGATGCTGTTCGGTTTTATGGTGGCGATCGTGTACGGAATCAGCAATTTCAGCGTCGCTTTGGCTACCACTGGACTGACCGACTGGTCGAGCCCGCTGGCTTCATCGAACGGGTTTTTTCTGTCGCCGTACGACCTGGCTATCGGGCCCTATTTTTTTCTCGCGATTGCATGGCAGGTATTGGGGTGCGGTACGGTAGCGTTACTCACACTGCTGACTTCGGCCGTCAGTCGATCCTTGCTCGTTGGCGCCGGGTTAGCTCTACTCATTTACATGGCACCTGCCTTTGTCATCAGCCTGCAGAATGCAACTTTGGACAAGCTCCTGCAGTTTGACCCCTCGTGGGCGATTCGAAGTGCAGAGATGTATGAGACCTTTCGGGTCGTGGATGTCCTCGGTCAGCCCGTGTTGTATCCGCTGGCCATGCTCATCGCGTTGGTCCTTGGCATCCTGCTGCTCACTGGCGTGGTAGGGGTCACGTGGATGCGTGCAGAACCGGAGTAATCGTGGCTTCACTTTGGGACCCGTGTCGTATAGAATCTAGCGATAGAGTGGTTGCGGCCCCTGGCGGCGTCGACTTGGGGGACTGGGTGGCGCGGGCTTGGGCGGCCGAGGCTGCCGAGGCGGCACAAATTAAACACCACTTTTGACGCTAATTTGGCCGGTTCGCGAGGCACTCGCGCATTTTCTCGGCGATCAGCACTTTATTTATCATATTATAGTCTACTTTCGCCAAAAAATCGGACGGAAAAGGCCGTATGGATGGCCCGATGGGCCCATCAGACGGTGACATGGCGCTCTCGCGCCACCGTCTGCCAGAAGAATAATCGGCTGCGCCGTTATTCTGGATAGTGACATTCGTCGGTCCTAATTTCTAGCAGGTTCAGGCTGTCCTGACTTCGACGCCTACGACCGGCTGCCGCTCGATGCATCGGGAGAGCGCACGCGTTCGTCGTTCGCAGTGAGATGATACGCATGAAATGCCCGCTGATTTGAGAAAGGGGCAACCTCAGCATGACTGTGCAAATCCTTCTCCTTGTCGTGATCGCGGCGATCAGTTTCGTCATCTTATGGGTGGTTCTGACGAGTCGAGCGCGACGAGACACCGATGCAGGGACGGCCATCCACAGCGAGCTTGCGAGTTTGGCCGCGGGCCTGTCGCGTCTGGAGACGGCGTTGCGCGACGAGGGCACGCGTGGCCGCCTTGAATCGACCGACGGGGCGCGGCAACTACGCGAGGAGTTGTCTGGCGCGTTCAAGGGACTCGGCGAGGGCTTGGTCGCGAGTCTGGATGGTCAGAGTCGTCGAACGATCGCCGCAGTGGCTGACATGTCGACGCAGCACAAGTCGCTGCTAGACGTGTTTTTGAAGCAAATGCACGAACTGACCCAGATGAATGAGCACAAACTCGAGAGTCTGCGTACCACGGTGGAGGCTAAACTCGTCGCACTGCAGGAGGATAACGGTCGCAAACTGGAACAGATGCGCGCGACCGTGGACGAGAAGTTGCACGAATCGCTGGAAAAGCGGCTGGGTGAGTCGTTCAAGCAGGTCAGCGATCGACTCGAGCAGGTGCACAAGGGGTTAGGCGAGATGCAAACGCTCGCCGCGGGTGTAGGTGATCTGAAGAAGGTCCTGACCAATGTGAAGACGCGGGGGACACTCGGCGAAGTCCAACTCGACACGCTGTTGGAACAGGTGCTGAGCCCAGAGCAGTATCAGCGCAGTGTGCAGGTGAAAAAGGGGAGTGCGGAGCGGGTCGATTTTGCGATTGCGTTGCCAGGGCAAGAAGCTGACGGCGGACCCTTGTGGCTGCCGATTGACGCCAAATTCCCGCTGGAGGACTACCAGCGTCTCGTCGACGCTCAGGAGATCGGCGATCCGCTCGCCGCTACCGAGGCGGGGCGTCTTCTGGAAGTGCGGGTGCGCGGCGAGGCGCGCAGCATTTTTGAGAAGTACGTCAGTCCGCCGGCTACCACGGATTTCGCCATCTTGTTCCTGCCACTCGAGGGGTTGTTTGCGGAGGTGTTGCGACGCCCAGGCCTGTGGGAGAGCCTTCAGCGCGAGTATCGGGTGATTGTGACCGGGCCGACAACGATTACGGCACTGCTGAACAGTTTGCAAATGGGCTTTCGGACGCTGGCGATCCAGAAACGGTCGAGTGACGTCTGGCAGTTGTTGGGCGCTGTGAAAGCGGACTTCGGCAAATTTGCCGATATGCTCGACAAGACGCAGAAGAAGCTTCAGGAGGCGAGCAACACGATCGACACGGCATCGCGGCAGTCGCGCACCATTCAGCGTAGGTTGCGCGACGTGCAGGTCCTCTCGGCGGCTGCGGGCGCCGCGCCGTCGCTGATCGAAGAGGGAGCTGGCGCAGATGAACTCGACTGACGCCGACTGACGCCGACACGGGGCAGGCCCGGGGCAGGCCCGGTGAATCGTCCTAGACTCGCTTCGGCTCGGGTCCGCGGAGCAGTCGGGCAAACTCGGCTTCGCGCCAGCCGTAGGCGACCTCTGGCAGCACTTGATTGCCAATGTGTGCGTCTTTATGGCGAACGGGCACTCCGCCCAGGCGTTGATAGAAATGGCGGGCGCGGTTTTGCTCGAGTACCCAGACGAGCATTGTGCGATGGCCCTGTCCGCTCAGACTGCGCGCCACCTCGAGGACGAGTTCGCCGCCGATGCCTCGGCCTCTGGATGTCGGTAACAGGTAAATGGCATAGAGTTCACCAGTGTACGTCGGGTCCGCATCGCGGTGACGGCCTCCCATGGCGAAGCCAGTGATGTGTCCGGTCGAATCCTCGCTGACGTATACACTGCGGCGCTGCGGTGTCTCCGTTGTCAATATGTGACGCCAAGTCGTCTCGCGGTCGTCATAACTCATCTTTTTGAGAAATTCTGAAGCGACGATATCCTGATACGTCGTACGCCAACTCTCGACGTGTACGATCGCGATCTGGCGTGCGTCTTCTGCCGTTGCATGGCGTATGAGCATGAGCGATCCGCCTTTCAGCTGACAAACGACAAGCTACCTAAAGACTTCTCATGCTCCATAGTAACGAATCGCACGGTCCTTCGCTAGAGCGAAGGACCGTGCGATGAATCCGACCGGGCGAGATCGGCTGACTGTCGTGGCACGCAGGGACGGTGTCCGGGAGAAAACCCAGTGTGCCGCACCGCCCGCTTCTGGCTCAGGACAGGGTCTCTGTCGAGATGCCCTTGCTGAGCGCCAAACGCAGGATCTGCACCTCGTTCATCATCCACGTCTGATACGTGTGCTGCAGTGGCATCGTCTCGTACACACCGATGGTGGCGACGTGATACTTTTTCGCCAGAGCCAGGAGTTCAACGGTGGTCGAATCCGGCGTCTGCTGGTTGTAAGCGAAGACCTTGACCAAGTGGTGGGTCAACAAATTTTCCTCGATCTGCACATCCTGCGGTGACGGGTCGGTGCCGTTCATGACAGAGGCCTGGAAGGCCCACGGTGTCTTGATGTCCAGTCCGCAGGCCTGCAGGACGTAGTCGAAGACGGGTTCGGTCACGGCAACGGGTGCGCCGTGGAACTGTCTTTTGACCTGGGCGATCGCTGCATACCAAGGTTTTAGCGAGTTGTCGAAGACGCGGGCGTTGTGTGCGAAGTACGCCTTGTCGGCGGGATCGAGTTTTCCTAAGTCCGCGGCGATCAGAGCCGCAACACGTGTCATGGTCGTCGGCCTGAACCAAAGGTGGGGGTTCTCCAAGTCTGGTGGGTACCCCAATGCGGAGCCGACGTTGATGTTTATGCGGCTGGGACTCGGCGACGCTCCCTCCAACTTTTGCACGAAGCCGTCGTAGCCGACGCCATTTTCCACGACGAGTTGCGCTTCGGCGATCAGCCGCGCGTCGGCGGTTGAGGCCTCATAAACGTGCGGGTCGGTGTTGGGGTTGTCCATGATCCCTGTGACGCTGACGTACTTGCCGCCGATCTGGCTGATCACGTTGGCGTATTCATTCTCCGCTCCGACCGCCTGGATGACGTGTGATCCGCTCGCGCCTGACTGTGCAATCGGCGCCACCTGACTGTGGCTTAAAGTGAAGACACCGAATCCAGCTGCGCACACGGCGATTCCGGCGATCCACAAAGCAGGCTTCTTGCGGAATTTGGTGGTCATGTTTGTTGACTCCTTCGACAATATGTAATGATTACGAATATGAATATAGCACGCCCGCTCCGTCTTGTAAAGCGTAATAGTTACATTTTGTTCGGCGGCTGAGGCAACCTTGCCCGCGTTCGTCATTGTCCGCCACGGTTGAGAGTGTGGAACCCGCGGTAAATTCCCTTTTGTTGAACAATCAGCAGGGGCATTTGAGTGCGATCAGTCAGGCACTGGCCAACATTTCGACATCGTTGGCTGCGGCTGGGTTTGGGCTTCATGGTATAGTGATGAGCATACGATCACGGTCGCACTTTGTGCGCGACCTGTCCATCGCTGGGGCGAAGAGTGGGAGGTAGGCCATGACGCAGCGGATCTTGGTCGCGGGAGGCCTGAACGTCGACAGCAAAGGGGCGATCGGCCATTCTGACTGGGCCATGCAGACCAGCAACCCTGGGCGGATCTGGTCGACGCTGGGTGGGGTAGGGTGCAATATCGCGGTAAACCTTGCAGCGCTCGGTTGCGATGTGCAGTTGGCCGCGCCCGTGGGATCTGATGTCGACGGGCGGTTTGCTTTAACGGAGTTGGAGGAAGCCGGTGTCAAGATCGTGTCCCAACTGTGCGGGGTGGCAGGGCGGACCGGGCGCTACCTCGCTGTATTGGACCCGTTCGGGGAACTGGTGGTGGCCGTCTCGGATATGGCTATCCTCGAGACTTTTACACCGACGCTCTATGATTCCGTCCGCAGGACTTGCGATAAACCGGCGGTCTTGTGTCTCGACGCCAATTTGCGCGAGGACACACTCCGACATGCGCTTCTCGATGCGCGAGCGGCCGGAATCCGCTCGCTGGTCGATCCGGTCTCCACACCTAAGGCACGCAAACTGCTGCGGTCTCTTGACTGCATCGACCTTCTCAAGCCCAATTTGGACGAGCTTGCAACCCTTGCCCGGCTGCCAGTAGCGGGCATCGATGATGTGCGCCAGGCGACGTCGCAGCTCTTGGAGGATGGGGTGGGCGGGGTGATCGTGTCGATGGGGCAGGAAGGTGTATACTATCGGACGAGAGACGACGAGGGTCATTTGCTCGCGCTGGAGTTGTCCGTTGTCGATGCGACGGGGGCGGGCGATGCCTTTTCTGCAGGTGTGATCGCCGGCTTGGCGCAAGGGTGGGCGTTGGCGCAGTGTGTACGGTCGGGACAAGACCTGGCGGCACGTGTCTTGCGCTCCCTGCGATCGACATTGACTCGAGAGGATCTAAAGGGGAACTGAAGGAGAGCGAAACGTGACAGTTCATGGGCACTTGGTTCGATACAGTGAGGAAGTAGAGCAGGCGTTATCCGACGGGCGACCCATCGTGGCGTTGGAGACCACGATCATCACGCACGGCATGCCGCATCCACATAACGTGCAAACCGCGTTGTCTGTGGAGCGCATCATACGCGATGCGGGAGCCGTGCCCGCGACGATCTGCGTGGACGATGGCCATTTTCAGGTGGGGATGACGGTGTCCCAGATCGAGGCGTTGGCGGCCAATCCGAATGTAGTCAAGGCGAGTCGCCGGGATTTGAGCGTGCTTCTTGGCAAGCGGATGACGGCGTCGACAACGGTTGCCGCGACCATGATTGCGGCGAAGATGGCCGGCATCGCAGTCTTTGTGACGGGTGGGATCGGCGGGGTGCACAGGGGGGCTGCGATGACGATGGATGTGTCTGCTGACCTCCAGGAACTCGGGCGCACGGGCGTCGTAGTGGTGTGCGCGGGGGCAAAGGCCATCTTGGATATCGGGTTGACCCTGGAAGTGCTAGAGACGCTCGGTGTACCGGTTCTCGGCTATCAGACCGATCGCTTCCCAGCTTTCTACACGCGCGACAGTGGCTACGCCGCGAGCGACCGCGTCGATACGCCGCAACAAGTGGCGGAGATCGCTCGGATTCAAAGGGAGATGGGACTGGGCGCGGGGATCTTGGTGGGCAATCCGATTCCGGCGGATGCGGAACTCGACGCCCTCGGCATCGACGCGGCGATCGGTCAAGCGCTGCAAGAGGCGGCCGCGGGCGGCGTCACGGGCAAGGCCGTCACTCCGTTCCTGTTGTCAGCGCTCGAACGATTGACACATGGGGAGTCGCTTCGAGCCAATGTCCGCTTGATTGAACACAATGCGAAAGTGGGTGCAGAGATTGCGGTGGCTATGACCAGCGGGGCGTAAGTTTAGTGTATACTGAAGTGACAGAGTGACCCAATTGAGTCGCTATTCTTTCCTCCGCTGGCGTGGGCACCTTGGGGTTCGCCGCGGGCGGCGTGGTCGATCTGTCCAAGCAGATCCACTTGGACGTACGGGTTGAGGAACATTCAGATTGATCATCGTGAGAGTGGGGTTAAAGCAAGTGATGAACATTGGGAAAGCAAAACTGCGGGCGGCCGTGCCGTTTGCGATGGCTGGCCTGGGAATCGCGCTGGTGATCCCCGTTCTTGCGTTGTCCACTCCCGCCAATGCGAGCGGTCTCCTCACCGCGGGTGGCGCCGCGAGCGTCAATCTGCGCCGAGAAACAGCGACCGTCTACCATCATGCGGCAGAGATCACGGTACACGGCATTCATTATCGCGTTCCACTGGCTGACCGTAAGGGGAACCTCATGGTACTCCTGTTGCAAAACGGGATCGTCTGGACGGCTACGCCGGATATTGCTCTGGACCCCATGCAAAGCAACGCGTTTGCGTTCGTGCACCCGCAATTTTACCGTATTTACGACACGCCCTATCGTGAAACGGATGGCTCGCTGCTCACAGGCGCGCGCATCCTCGCCAGTATTCCGCAGAGGTGGCTTGGTGCCCAAGAGCCTCGATTGGCGAGCGCTTGGACTGGGTGGCTTGCGCAGAGGGATGTAGAGTTTGCGCGCGTGCAGGACTTGAGTAGTCAAGATGTTTCATTCAATCAAGCTGCCGGCGACCCTGTCAGACCAGTCAAAGTGCGTACGGAACGCGGTCAAGTGCCTTATTTTCCTGACTTTTTAAGTGCGCAGACGGGTACTCGGAGACCACGACAAACGCCGCTCTTTGCCATGCCGCAAGCATTACGGGCGATGCAGGGAGGCTTCATGCTGACGGTGGCTACGCGTTGGGACCTGGCCGGTGGCAGTCAGTCAGGAATGACCGAGGCCAACTATTACTATTCGACACGGACGGGAAAATGGACTCCACTGAATCAGATGTACGTTGTGCAGACGGTCACGGGCTTCGTGACGGCCGATGCGAGGGCGGCATTCTGGCAACAGCTGTTGCCAGCCGAAGGGGCTAATCTCACCGTCGGGCAAATGTGGTTTGATCCGCAGACACTCACGCTTATTCCCGTCTGGTTGGGAAATCTGATCATGGGTCCGGATTATTTGAGTGGCCCTGTGCTAGAGTACCAATTCGACAGTTCAGTGCAGGCGAGTCATTCTTATGAATCCTTTCAGCCGCTCGGATTCCCGGCACGATTGTATCAAACCCAGCTTACCTTGCCGGACGGTCAAGTACTGTCCGAGTCAGGTCCAGCGCGCGAGTGGCGAGGCTTGTCTCTTCAACTCCAGGTGCAGGGTGTGTCAACGCAGGTCAGTGGCAACCGGGACTTGGCGCAAGATTTGGTGGGAAATCACAGCGACGTCCAAGAGGTGAACGCGCTGAACCTGCCGCAAGGTCCCGCTCTGCTGATTGTCAATGAACGAACGGCGCCCGCCGCGAATCCGGCAGGGGGAACGAAGTATGAGTACTGGCTTGTCTTCTTTCGCGCGGATCCACAGAATTCCTTCGATCGGCTGGCGTTCTGTCTCGTAGCGAGATCGCGAGTGAAGATGGCGGCACCTTCGACATTCCTAAACAATCTGGCTCAAACATGGGTCCTGCCGTCAGGTCATTGATCGGGATGCTCGATGCGCTTCTCATGCCGCAAGGCTGTGCGAGACCACAGCGCGACCACTCCGATGATGATCAGCGGTAAGACGATGGCTCGAAGTCCCACTCGGAGTTCGAGAAACCCGGATGCAGCGGCACCTGCTGCATAGAGAACGATGTCGGATGCCCACAACCAGATTGAGGGCCTGAAGTCGGTGGAAGGCTTTGACTGTCCGCGCTGATTCCGTTGTTCGCGCACTTCGATCGGGTGCCACACGAGGTATTCCATCAGTCCCGTCGAGGTGCTGGTGATGACCGTTGTGGGGACGCCGTTGACACCGAGGCGGCGCGCAGTCGCGCCTTGGACTCCCATGGAAAATGCGAGCAGAAACACAAAGAGATCGGCTGGCAGGTCAGGCATGGCAAAGGCCAGGATGGCGAAGATCAAGAGCATCGCTTCTTCGTACCACAGGGCTGTCAGCACGGTTTCGTTGAGTCCCGTCACATGGCGCTTACCGCGTACGACGAACGCAGCCCACGCAGCGCCGGCCATGAAGCTGAGAATCGCCACCAGATAGACTTGCGGCATGAAGTGTTTGGCGCCGACGAGGGCGAGTCCAAGGAAGACGGTATTGCCTGTCATGGCGGCGGTAAGCACTTGCCCGAGAGCCAGGAAACTGATGGCATCTGCGCAGCCAGAGTTCATGGTGAGGAGTAAAACGAGAGCCTTCGTAATTTTCTGTGGCTGACGCATGACTGCCGACGTGCCTCCTTGTTGTTCGTGTGGTCGCCGTGCGTGCAACGCGAGGACCGCGAGGGCCGCGAGGCAATTCAGAGCTATCATAAAAGATCCGGTCGTCTTGACGTTGCCGGGCCACGCGGAGTTGCAAATGCGGTGGATTCCGTCGCTGTGTCGCCGCCGCCGCCGAGCTCCCGGGCGAAGGGCGGTAGGGCGGTAGGGCGG
>Ga0080006_1149191_pt1 | contig 11065 bp, 7 predicted proteins | sample RS3BMetagenome_FD_69209 | JGI IMG/M metagenome (GOLD analysis project Ga0080006, IMG submission 69209) | Ferric oxide microbial mat and aquatic microbial communities from Rainbow Spring, Yellowstone National Park, USA - RS3B (SPADES... ... | reverse complement strand
AATTTTATAGTTCCACCTGCGAACATGGACTATTACCTTGTTGGCTTGTTTTCAAACTGGTTTCCAGGAAGTTTGGGTTTCCCCAGTCAGCCCACTCTCCCATCTGCGTTATATTTCATTTTTGCCATCATTACAGGTAATAATCCGATCTTAATAAGTAAACTTCTATTATGCTATATACCTATAGCTGCTATTTCTATGTATTTCTTTCTCTCGAACCATTTTGGAGTTTCACGACCAGCTCGATTCGTGGCAGCTATGCTATTCGCCTTCAGTCCCTCTGTTGTCTTTGATTTCACAGATATACTCTTATGGGGATATGCAACACTACCGTTGGTCTTCAATTACATGTTAAATCTACTCAACGATAAAAAAGCCCGTATACTTGATATTATGCTCTTTTCCATGACACTTGCATTCATAATAGAATTTCTTCCCATGATTCTCCCTGTACTCACATTGACCTTCATCATATTCATAATCATGCATCTCATCAGTGCTAAGGAGAAAGTGAAATATTTCATAACAGTTATAAAAAGGTTCGCTCCTTCAATAGCACTATTCGTAATATTGTCTTTCCAACTCGTTCGCGGAATAATTGTTTATCTGCTAGGTGGTGGAGGATTAGTAACATATCAAAATCCGGTTTTCTACTACTCCAGAGAAGATTTTATTAATACATTCAGAATTATTGGGGGAGACCACCTTTCCATGGTTTATCAATATCATAATATCGCAGGTTTCATCCTTCCAATCCTAGCCTTTACCCCCCTCTTGCTTATTAGGAGGCGAAAAACATCACTTAATATTATTGCGATGTCTCTTACCGTGCTTTCTATTCTATGGCTCGCTTACAGTATAAAAGAGTATCTCCCATGGGTTGCTTGGCTCAACGAACATACGTCACTCCTTTATCCTATGATTGCTCCCCAAAGAATTTTGTACTTAGTAAGCTTCTCTTATTCATGCATGATTGCTGTAACCACTCATGAAGCAATAAGATTGGCTCAAGCTATCAAACCTTCTACTTTGAGGCTTATTCCCAAGTATCATCTTCAGCAAGCTAAATCAGTGGATACAGTTAGTCCTATTACTAGTAAGAAAGATAATAGGTTTAAGGTTATCAAGAAAGAAATGATTGTAATCGTTCTGTTATCTTTGATACTTTTGGTAAATTTCTATTATTCTCCATATTTTGATACGTATATGCAGAGATCACTTTACTACCCTTTGCCATCGAGTTATTATGAGATATTATCGTGGCTTAGCTCTAATGCTCCTAACAATAACTATCGAGTACTAATTGTACCTGTTCTTGAGGACTTTCCGCAAGGTTTAAATTACTTTGGTGGGGGAAGTATTGGGATTGGGCAAACTATATCAACTCCTTATATAAATTTTATTTACAATGCATTCGTTCAAGGACAAACACAAAACCTTGGATCACTACTTGCTTATTCAGGTGTCAAATATATTATCGTGAATTTAGAGCCTCCTGATTTAGGACATTATGTAGACCTAATAACTCGATACTCAAGGACGGGACCAATAAGAATCGAATCTGGAACACTATTAGGAAATGCCTCTAATTATATAAAATTCCTAGATAAACAAATAGATCTTGAAAGGATCTTAACCGGGAAGAACTTTATAGTATATCTAAATAAGGTAAGTAACCCCCTATTAGCTGTATATCCAAATTCGCTATTTATTCTAGGAAGCATGGATTCTTTAAATACACTGGTGATGATGCCGAATTTTAATGTTAGCAGTATGCTTCCAATACTTGGTTATCAAAATATCGCTAATGCACAGCAATTGATTAAAGCAACACAATCGATAGTGTTCTCAAACACAGATTATAATGAATTACTTATGCTTCTTGCCCTTCCAAAGTTCGGTATGAATTTTTCAAAGATAGGTTTACAACAGGGTTGGATTGTTATGTCTACAAACAGCTCATATTTCTCATATGGTGATGGCTACATTATGACCTATAAACCTCTTAACTTAACGATTAACTTCAAGACCAATATAGACTCTACATATGAAGTGTGGTTACGTGTACTTTTTATATCTGACGCTGATAATTTAAAGGTTCTAATAGATAATCAAAATCTACGTACATTCAAGCCCTACGCGCCTAACGACTTAGGGTTCCAGTGGGTCTATGTTGGTTCAATGAACCTTAACGCTGGAACCCATACACTTAAATTGATTAGTTATGGATTTAATGCAATAGACGAGGCTGTGATAATCCCGTCGACCATCATGAAAGAGATTAACGCTACGGCGATGAATATCGTAAATGATGCGAATATCCTCTTCCTGCAAAACACTCACTCTTTAATGGTGAATGTAACGACGCCAGCTGGAGAGTATTGGATAGCTTTGAAGAAACCTGTCCCGTTGTTAGTGACTCCTGAGATGGGGATGATAAATTTTGATATCACAGATAAATTTATATTAACGAGGGAAAACTTTAAGCCTGCTCATGATCCACCTATATTTGATTTTGATAACGCAAATTATTACTTTCAAACAACGAAAGGAGAATGGGTTAAGTTTACATTTAGAGGCTCAGGTTTAGTAGCGATATGGGTACACACACCAGATATGGAACCTGGGCAACAAAAACTCGCTTCTCAATTACTTTTACCTATTATCGGTGTAAAAAGCTTTCCTGCTATAGTTAACAACACAGATATCTACATATATATGCCAGCCGGTTCAACTTTCCAACCTGTAGTTTACTCTTACGATCCAGAAATGAATCAAAACATACCTGATAAGCTAAACGAAATTACCATAGAGCATTTTACCGAACATGATTCTCCTGTTTTGGCTGTTGACGGTAAAAATGTTACAGCATCTTCAGGTTCAAACATTGAAAATGGAACGTGGATTCAGTACGGACCATTCCAATTTACTGCAGGTAAGCATAAGATAACCCTTTACCAACCGTTCCAAGCATATCAGCCAATAGCGATTTATAATATTGCTAACTTAAGCGATATATTTTCTAGCCCAAGTATGAATATACATTATAACGTCACAAAGGTAAGCGAGACAAAATATTATGTTTCTATAAGCTCTAACAAACCAGTTTTTTTAGTATTATCACAAAGCTACAACCCTAACTGGGTCGCAAGCTCAGATGACCAAGAGTTTTCTCATTTCATTGTATCCTTTTTTGCAAACGGGTTCTACATTAATAAGACTGGAACATATACCGTAAAAATAGAGTTTAAACCAACTCTACAAAATATAGTGAATTTCGCTCAAAAAGTAGCATGGATTTTTGTATGTTTATCTTTGATTCTTTATCCGGTCACCGCGAGAATAATACGTAAAAAGACTATTAGCGCATGCTTTTAAGCATCTAATTAAGTTATGTCTTATTCTTTTATTTAGAAGTTCTTAATTAGAAATGAGGGTCCTTTTCATGAATAAAAGAGTTGATATTTTGCAGAAGGAGCCTAGACGCATATAGAAGAACTTACAAGCAAGCTTGTAAACAAAGGTCATTATATTGGATTAATTACAAATTTATGCGCTTATATATTTTATATAGATGAAAAGGTAAAGTTATATCATCCTTCAGAGTTTTTATCCAGAATTATTTCAAACCTTAACACTCGGAGATATTGCCTCATTTCAACTCGCGTGGTACATAAACTCTCTAGCGTGATGTTCACTATGTGAGCATATATAATATTCGTAGGCTACGTTTATTCAAAAGTTTGGAATATTCATCTCTTATTAGGGTTGAATAAATTTATTAAGTTATGAAATGAACAAGAAAAATTATCTAAACAAATTCATAGTAAAGGTAAACCTTGGTTGTGGGGAGAAATGGGTGCATGGTTGGATTAACATTGATTGGAGCTGGAATGCAAGAATTAGGAAACATCCAATTACTAAGCCTTTTGCACCTCTTCTTCGATTTTTTGGTTTGATAGATACCTCTATCAACTGGCCGCTTGATCTTATATTGCATGATATACGAAAAAAGTTACCTTTTAAAGATAATAGTGTGGACTTCATTTACACAGCACATGTCATAGAACATTTGAAGAAATATGAGTGTATTAATTGTTTAAAGGAATGCTATAGAATTTTAAAGAAAGATGCAATTATACGAATCGTGACGCCAGATCTGCAGTTTTTTGCCTTGAAATACATTGAGTGCGATCAGAAATTCTATTATGAACAGTTCCGATATCAAATATCTGATGCGGATAAATTTGCAGATAGATTTCTCTCCATAATTTATGACAAAAAAAATAAAGAGCCACAAAGCATTAAAGAAAAGATAAAGTCGTTCCTATTTCCAATTCCTTATCATATGTGGTTATACGATTTTGAATCATTATCAGCTATACTAAATGAAATTGGCTTCAGAAACATTGAACGATGCGCTTTTCGAAAAGGGAGAGTCCCTGATTTAGATAAACTTGAGGAGCCTACTCCTGAAAATCTCTATATCGAGGCTAAAAAATAAGATAAAAATACAAGGAATAGAAAAGCATCTAAAAAAATGAGATCCAATTATTACCAGTAAAGGCCTTATAGAATGTCCGTCTAGTTTAATATCTGTTATAGTCTTGAATACCGACGCATGCTTACATATTAAACCTATTCTTTAGATGAGTTAGGTGACATGTTTAAGGAGCCGCTTATCAGCGTAATAATTCCAGTCTACAATTCTGCAAGAACACTAGATAAATGCATCGAGAGCATTGCAAACCAATCATATAAGAACTGGGAGCTCATACTAGTAGACAGCTACAGCAAAGATGCAACACCTCAAATAATTATGAAATGGGTTAAACACCTAGGTAAGGAGAAATGCAAATATTATAATGTTACCAAAAAACACAGACAGCAAAACGTAATTTCGGTATTACACAGGCGCAAGGCAGTCTCTTATTCTTTCTTGATAGCGATCAATATTTATCGCTTACAGCATTTGAGGAATGCCTAAAGCTGATCGAAGAAGGATACGATGGCGTACATATACCGCAAGTCCCCTTGTTTAAAGATAAAAGCTATTTTTCAAAATGTAATGTTTTATCAATAGAATTCTTCACATTTGACAAGAGCTTAAAAGCTCCAAGTATGGTGAAAAGAGATCATGTAGATCTTCTATACCAGGAAGAGGACATGGACTGGGTTGATGATAGCCTAACAATAGAGAGATATAAGCAAAAGAATTTAAAGATAGCTTCAACTCGCTTACCTTTGATACATGACAGAGATATATCTATGCGCTCTTTAATACTCAAAACAAGGTTCTCCGTTTTAGCTAGTAAAAAGCAATCTCAGGAGCGAATAGTTGACAGCAGATTTATTGATATATTTGCTAAAAAAATGCTGTGGCTAATCAAGTCGCAACCAATATATCTGCCAGGCATATTACTTGCATTTTCACTACGAATATTTGTGCGCATGATGATAGCGATACAGAAATTTTTGAAATGAACCTAGATAAAAGAAAACTTCACAGACTATTCCAGTTAGAAATACACCATCTTAAATTGTTGAACAGGTATTCTTCACTTGAATCCCAAGTACATATGCTTACTCATCTTTGGTTCATGGATTATTTAAATGAGGTTATGGCCTATCTTGCGAATAGGAAATTAGTTCTTGAGGTCGGTTGTGGCGGAGGATATTTTGCAAACCTGTTACAGCAAGCTGGTTACGACGTTCTTGCCGGAGACATAATAGATCCCAAAACTCCTCCCGGTCAATTTTGGAAATTGCAAAGATTAAAGCTAGAGGTTGTGCCAGATTTCATCAGGTTTGATGGAAGAGCAATTCCCTTTAGGAACAATACTTTTGATGGTGTCATAACTATTGCTGTATTAGAATATGTAGAACGAGATGAAGTAATGTTTCTTCATGAAATATCTAGGGTATGCCGTCCAGGCGCTTCTTTTTTATTTACGAGCTTCTAAGAAAGCTCTGTTATGAATATTTAACGGCATGTTTGGGATTGCCCATAGAGCATAAGAAGTTCTATACGCGCAATAATATATGTGAACTACTCAATAAATGTGGTTTCAAGGTAGTAACAGTAAAACAATATTAGTATTTGCCAAGATCTCTTATAAAATTAGTAAAAGCTTCAATTTTATATTTACTTACAAAACGATTAAAGGTCTTTTACATTTTATCCAACTTCTTAAAAGTAGTTGCAAAGAAAATCTAAGTAAATTAAAGTGTACTTCCAATGGGCAACGACTCTGAAAAATTTGTTTCAGTGATTGTTCCAGTTTATAATGCAAGCAAAACTATTAAACAGCTCATCACATGCCTTATTAATCAATCATACCCCAAGGATAAGTACGAGATCATAATAGTAGATGATGGTTCTAGGGATGAAACAGTAGAAATAGTAACATCTATTACTAAAGAGATTTTTAAACCCGATATCAAGATAATAAAACTTGAGCATAACTGTGGTCCAGCTACAGCAAGAAATCGTGGAATTATTGAGGCAAAAGGAGAAATAATAGCTTTCACTGATGCAGATACTTTACCCGATACAGAGTGGTTAAAGGAGCTTGTTAAGGCTTTTGATGATGATAAGGTGGGTGGGGTGCGTGGCGAAACTCTAACTGATAGCTACTTATTGTTTCCTATAAGGGTAGCGCCAATAGGAGGTGGATATAAGACATGCAATATTGCATATAGAAAGGAAATTCTGTACAATATAGGATTATTTGACGAACGTTTCAAACATCCTTTTGGCGAAGATGGTGATGTAGCTCATAGGGTTATTAATAAAGGATTCTTAATAAAAGAGAACCCCAAAGCCATCGTATTTCATCCAGTTAAGGAATTAAATTTAAAGCAAGTGATAAACATGGCTATGTTGAGACGGTATGATGCTCTCTTCTTTCGTAAACATCCTAAAGACGCAAAGGTTTATGGGGAGAGATTTATGCGTCCTCTATTAATAATACCTACATTTTTAGGGCTTTCTGTCGCTGGGATATTAACATTCCTCTATCTAATAATTGCGTTAATTCTAATACTTGCTTCTAAAGCTATATATTTCTTTTTAGGTTCATTGTTAGTTATCAATCTCTTCATCTTTTTTTTCATATTTCTGTTCATAATCCTTGGTTACAAAATGGTTTTTTATGGAAATCCGCCAGCTAAGATATCTGTTTACATCAAAATAAAATGCGCCATACTATTATTGGTTTTTTACTTAACTGTAGTAGTTTCAAGGATCTATGGTTCATTTAAATATAAGATTCTTATGATTTAGTGTTAAAGCTAATTATTATATAAAATATGGAAATATGGTCTATTGTTTATGAGAGGCCTGATAATGCCAGAACAGGGTTTGGGCGAGCAGTCTGGTGTCTTTCTAAGGCTTTCTTGCAGAAAGGCGCTTATGTCTCTATCATTTATGAAAATTTTGGTTCTAAGAAGATCACTAGGGAATTAGTCGAAGGCATATATCTATATGGTATACCATCATCTGGGTGCCTTCTATCTAAGAGGATCGCCTTCTATATGCAAACTTTATATTTTATAAAAAAATATTGTAATAGAAGTGATACTAAAGTCTTTTTTCTGCATGGACCGTTTTCTCTTCCTTTAGCAAAGCCTTTAAAAGAACTTGGTCTCATAGCATATCATACGTTTGGAACGTTAGCCTATGAACTAAGGCGTTCTCTTGCGGAGCTTGTTAAGACGACAAATTTAAGAAAGTTATCTATATATGCTTCATACATACCTATGGAGACTATATATTTACACCATGCAGATATGATTATAGTTCCACATAATATGGCTGCTCAAGAATTTAAAAAAATATACCGCATTAAGGCGAAAAAAATTCTTGTATCGCCTTATGGCCAAGATATATATGAAAGATTTCATGATGAAAAATTCTTTCGTGAAGTTGAAGAATTTAAATCAAGGTTTATGGGAAAGAAAATAATCTTGTTCGTTGGCGGATCAGATTGGAGTAGAAAAGGAGCACGATACGTACTTTACGCCTTCAGCAGGTTATCAAAGAATTTACCAGTGACACTTATTATGACTGGAAAGCCTATTAAGCAGTACTTATACTTAATTAGAGAGTTAGGGCTTAAAATAGGCGAAGACGTAATATTGCCTGGTCTAGTTGATGATAGAACTTTAGCCCTTCTCTATGCTTCATGTGACGTTTTCACTTTACCATCACTTCATGAAGGTTTTTCGCAACCAGTAATAGAAGTCATGGCTTATGGTAAGCCTGTAATCGTGAGCCCATTAGCAGCATACCCGATTGTCGAAGATGGAAGCGAGGGTTTCATCATTAACCCAGAAAATATTGATACATATGTATACGTATTACAAAAAACACTTATAGACAAAGAATTGTACATAACTATGAGTGAGAATGCTGAACTGAAAGCTCAAAAATATTCATGGAATGCTATAGGATCCAATTTATTTAAAATTTTTTATCAGTACTTTCAAAACGAGAGGTAGTACGCTCTAGTGTCATCATCGTACACAGTTAGAGAAATGCGTATTACGGATTTACCTTTCTTACATCATATGTATGACTTGCTATCTGAAGAAAGTGAGCGCTTTTTCCATCCTGGCTTTCTTGGGTATGAGAACATCAATTTTTGGTGGCTTATGTCTCAAATAGCGCTATTTTTGTCTTGTATAAAGATCTTAAGAAAATTATGCTGCATCTATTTCCATATTCTGTTTTTTATCTCTAATTGTTAGCGATCAAGATAATGTGATTGGATTTGCTTTCCTTAGAATAAAAAGACGTTTGCCTAATGAACATTTTTCTGCTGAATTAGGTATTATGGTTGATGAAGTTCATAGAGGAAAAGGTTTAGGATCTAAGTTGATGGATAATTTAATTAAGTTAGCTAGGAAGGAGGGGCTTAAAAAATTTGTCTAACTGTTTTTAGTTGATAATTATAGAGCTATAAGATTATATGAGAAATTTGGTTTCAGGAAAACTAAGTTCATTAAAGATTGCGATGTCTACTATGGCAAGAAATATGATTGCATAGAAATGTGGTTAGATCTATTTTGAAATCGGTGTAAGCCATGTCATCTGTGATGGATTACGATGAGTATTTTGTGAACCTTCTAGCAGCTAGAGTAGGTAAAGAAGCAGCTAAAAGGTACTTGAGAATAAAACGTATTGATTTAAAATTAAGCTTCATAAAGCCTCAAGATAAAGTCTTAGATGTTGGTGTAGGTTTGTTCAAGACACTGTTTTATTTTCGAAAATGGGCTGTTTCTTAGTAGGGGTTGATATATCTAGTGATTTTTTATTTAGGAAAAGGTATACTTAGAATTATATGTCAGGTTTGTAGTAGCTTCTTTGTTTATCTACCCTTTAGGGATAAAAGTTTTGATGTAACAGTTTCCTACTCTAGCATCGAACATGCTAAAAGCAACTATTTGGAATGGATAAAAGAAATGATAAGAGTAACAAAGATAGGAGGATATATTACAATAACCACTTCTAATAAGCTCAATTTATTGTTGGTATTATTATTAGTATAAAAAGAAAATATGAAAAGGGATGCTTCGAACGATTTTTTTTATCAAAAAGAATTTAGCTCATTACTTGAAACAGCAGAATAAAGTTGATTAAATATGATGCAACTGGTTTATATTATTCCGGGTACACATTAACTCCTTATAGTAAATTTAACAAAATAATAGAGGACATAGCTTTTTGCTTAGAGCAGAAATTTAAAGTATCAAAATATTTTGGAGATAGAATGGACTTTCTATGCTTGAATGTTTGATTGATTTAATGTTAATAAAAATAATTGTTTTGGCCTAAGCCGCTCTTGAGAAAATTAATTCTACAAATATAGAAGGAGAAATACGTAGTCGTCTGGTAATACGGATAAAGCAAATCTTAATGGAGAACTTATGAGGCATAAGTATTTTATAGTTATTATCAAAGTATTCTGATAGGAGGGGAAAGTATGAATAAAAAAGTTATAGATGTGGTCAATGATGTCAAGTAAAAAAATCCTTATACTAGATGCTGGGGATGCACCATATCCATTAGTTGTAGCAAGGTCTTTAAGTTCAGCAGGATATAATGTTCATTTAGGATTTTCTTATGGATCACGCATTTTTAATGCTTTTTCTAAATATTGTAGAGGAATTATCTTTTATCCTGATCCATTGTATGCTTATGACGACTTTCTGAGCTTTTTTGAAAAACTTGCTGGAAAGTATGATTTTATAATACCTACAATGGAAAAGACTCAATTACCAATTTCCACGCTTAAAGATATCTTAGAAGAGAAGGGGACACTGGTGCCCATACCCTCCTATGATGTTCTAGTAAATGCCGTAAACAAGGCAAGGATATTGGAAATTTGTACCTCAAATGGCATTAATATACCGAAGACATTAAAGTTAACCGATACTCCTAAGATTGAGGATATTATTGAGGAGATAGGCATTCCATTTATTATGAAGACTTCTACAGAGATAAATATTCCACCAGGACCTCAAAGTCGCTACATTGTTTTCAAAGAGAAACCTACGCAAGAACTTTTTCTGGCAGCATTTAAAAGATTACGAAGGTATGGTTTAGTGATTTTACAAGAATGGATAGAAGGCGTTGGAATAGGCGCTTCATTTATTTTTTCGAAATATCATAAGGTCGTCGCGTATTTTGGGCATAGAAGGATACTTGAACGTTTCCCTGATGGAGGGCCAAGTGTGCTCGCTGAATCATATCTTCATCCCGATGCTTTAATGAGTGGCGCAAAGCTACTAAAGACGCTAAAGTGGCAGGGTGTAGCTATGACGGAATTCAGACTTAAATATGATGGGAAATTATACTTTATGGAATTAAATCCAAGATTTTGGGGAACTTTACCCCTTGCTGTAGCATCAGGCGTAGATTTTCCAAGGTTGCTTGTGGAATATTATAATTCTGCGGAAGAAAATGTTTTACCCTACACTATTCGAAAAGAAAAAATGTTTGTTAAAAGCTTGACCCTTTTCTCATTACTATTAGAGACAATAAAGACAAAGAATCGTTCTT
>Ga0080006_1134526_pt1 | contig 11069 bp, 11 predicted proteins | sample RS3BMetagenome_FD_69209 | JGI IMG/M metagenome (GOLD analysis project Ga0080006, IMG submission 69209) | Ferric oxide microbial mat and aquatic microbial communities from Rainbow Spring, Yellowstone National Park, USA - RS3B (SPADES... ... | reverse complement strand
AGTCGATAGCCGGGGATCTAACAGAAACCACAGTTTGCGAAAGGGCACAACCCATCTTGACCTGTTGAGTATGAGACGACCGGATGTGCGGCGCGGCATGTACATAACGTCCTCGGGGCAATCCATTATTTCCCATGGTTTAGGATTTATACCAAAGGATGAACGTACGAAAGATGGATGTATCAGGGTCAGGATCACTCTGGTGAGGCCAGCTGAGAGGTGCTCCGGTACCGTACCCAGATAGACCGGCATGACGTGCTCTCCTTCAGACGTTACAAACCTGAGCGTGTCTTCCGTTACGTCGTGGGAAAGTTCAAGATCGCTTATGTCCATCGTGTAACGCGAGTCTTCGTGAGAAACGTCTCCAACCCATCGGATCCCGTCACGAAGAATACCAAAGTCTTCCTGAAGATTTGACCAGTCGCCGGCGATCGGCATTTCAAGTCCTTTCGCTCCACGAGTCCCGGCCTCTATCCAAGCGGCCACTTTGCGCCCGTAATCAAGTTCTTCGAATAGTGGCGCAAAGCGAGCAAATACTGAGCCTCTGCCGCCCGTGACCTTGTTGACAACGAGGAGGTAATCCCCATCTCTGACAGCCTGTTCATCTCGGGCCGCCAATTGGAAATACACCGTCACGTGCACGGGTCCACGGCTGGCTACAGCGTCGGTTCCGGCGTCACGTCTCAGCCCCTCACGGATCATGCGCGTGTACCTTGCCTCAGAATCTACAATGTGCATAGCGAACGACAGAAACGGCACCTGACGTCCGACGCCGAAATGCTCCTTGAACTGCCGGACGAACTCACGGTAGACACCCATCTCATAGGCTTCAGGCCTCACCAGGTCAAGAAGCCTTAACAGGTCCTCTTTGACATAGAGCCCGAGATCTCCGACCTTCACCTCTGAGCGGACATCCTCGTACATCAGGTTAGTCTTGTCGATGACTTCCACCTTTCGTTGATCGAAGGCGCTTAGTAGAGTCCGCCACCTGGCTCTCGCACATTGTGTAGCGTTCACGCGCTGCACGGAATCTATGGCAATGAAGTTATTTCTAATTTTCTCAAGTTCGCGTAATTGAGCGCATAGCGTTTCGTGCTCACCCTCACAACGTTCAATTAGCGTAGCCATGGCGTCCAGTGGGCTCTCATCCGTTAAGGCGTATGGCGCGATGGGAACAACTAAGTTCTGTTGCAAAAGCAATCTCACGGTTAGGGAAACGGACGATGCCGAAAGCCCCGTCCCAAGAGCACTTTCCATCTCAGATATGGAGAAAGATGGTCCAAGACGGTCCGCCAAAGCGACCATTGTTGGAATTAAATGGTTGTTAAATAGGGTGTCTGTCTGTTTCCAAGCAAATCCGCCCGTAATCAGGTATTTGGGACGAATAGCCACCACATGGCCGTCGATTATAATGAGATCCGTCACGCGAAAACGAAAAGCGTGTCGCAAAGATGGGTGCCCCGCCAGTGCGATAAGAAGCGATGTGACGGCAGCTCGGGACCATCGAACGCTTGAACGGCGACGCGGGAGGACTGTAGACAGCGACTCCGCCTTCTCATACGTTGCCACGGCAAGTTGCGTGAACATACTCAGCGGACTCGTCTTCATGATCGCGCGCTGATAGTAGGCAAATGCGCTCTTCGATGTGTTGGTTCCCAGCTTCCATTCGCCAGAACGCTTGGAATTTAAAGTGGCCGCGAAGTCCGGGCTTGCTACGGCCAGGCCTTGAAGGAACTCCTGATTGGCTCGATCGCAAAACTCGTTTTGCAGATATTCAGTGGCGTGCTGTAACTCGACCGAATACAGGGGCTCGAGCGTCTGCCTGCGCAGGGAGTTGGCCTGCGATAATTGAAAGAAGGCGTCGAACGTGGCTGTTTCCTCAGAGCCAAGTTTTGCATAGATCGATTTCAGGTAGTCATCCCTGTACTTGAGTTTCCTTCCGTTGAAAATGTCTCGTCGCAGGTTGATCGCGAAACGGGTGTGATCGCGATCCATTCCATCCGCGACGACACGGTGCAGCAAGTCGGTCACGTGCTGGCGCAAGGGTTCCATCTGACGTTCGCATTCCAACATCTCGTCAACCAACTGATCGGTCTGCGCGAGAATGAGGGGCGCCATCCGTTCGACGCCCTGCACACAGATTCTCGCCAAGAGAAAATCGGAAACAGAATCCTTCGACATAGCGCCATCCCCGTCATGTTTAGAATAAATGTGGAATCAGGCTCACGTAGTAGACGAACAAGAGCGCCAAAATGATTCCAAGATACGCGGCCGAAACACTTGCATATAAAACGTACGTCGCCTTGGTGAATCCGGACACTCCCGTCAAGTAAGCCGGGAGTGTTCGTCGAAAAATGAGCGTTCGAAGGTATTCGAAGCTTCGTTTTCGCATGCCCACGACGCCCATCAGATTCTCCATGACCTTGTAAAGATCACTTGGCATCAAGGGGTTGCAGTTGAAAAAGAAGATCGACATTTCGTAAAATAGAACGTGAATGGCCACCGTTCGCAGTCCCTGTGGTCCAAGCCACACGACAACAGAAGTTACAGAGGCTAGGAGCAGATCCGTAACGGGACCAGCGAGCGCAATCGCTGCCCGTCTGTTTTTCGATAGTCGATAGGAATCGGAAAACTCCACATATGCGACAGGTATCAGATAATAGAGCAGCCCCACGCCAAACTCCTTGATGTGACCCCCCACGCGTTTGCAAGTCGCGGAGTGTGCGAATTCGTGCACGGCAATGTGGGCCATAATCCACATAACGATACCTGCGTACATCCACCGACCAGTATGTAGTCCAAGCCCCGATTTCCCGTACGAATGGAGGGTGAGGACCACCCAGAATAGCGCGGTCGCCGAAACGACAGTTACAGTGGCGGCCCATCGACGACGGCTCATGATGGGCAACGGCAGTAGTCTCGGAGAGAGCAGAGAGTCCAACGAGCGAGTAATCCCGAGCTTCAGGATAGCCTGCCTTGGTCGGCGCTCCTTAACAACGACCTCCGGTTCCCCCCCCCCATCCGCTCGCACGACTTGCGTGCTTAACATCTGCTTCAGGAAACCTGCCACCATGGATTCGATCTTGATGCGTTCAGTCGTGTACGAAGTCGAGAGAAAGTCAACTAACGCATCTCCGGTGACGGGGCTTTGACCAATTCTCCCCAGTAGCCTGGCAGATGCGTCACTAATGCGGAAGATTCTCTCCTCGTTAGGTTCTCGAAGCAGGTTGTCGCCGTCGACCCGAATAATCTCGATGCCTTCGCTCAGTCGAAAAGTGAGTCTGAGCAATTGTGGCAAAGTCGGCTCGATCCGCATCGTTCCCTCATCCACACGCATCACCTCAAGGAGGGAACAGCCCCGAGCAGCACTTTCTGGATGTACACTGGGGCTCTTCCCTCGTGAAAGTCAATTCTCAACCGGCCGTAGAGAACGAAGAAGATGTACTGAACGAAGACCCGCAACTACCAACTGACGAGAAGGACCCCGCGCAAAAGGCGGTTGCGACCGTGCTGGAGTAGTTCATGTTGGACTCCGCCTCAGCGTTCAGTTCTTCCGCGTACAATTCCAGTTCGTCGTGTTCCATATGCCTGGCCTCCCGTTTGTCAGACTCAGCACGCGCACGCCGCTGTAGACGCGCACGATCCAGTTGATGCCGTGGACCCGAAGCATCCCACGGTACCGAAGCATGCCGCGGACCCCCAGCAGCAAGAGTAATTTCGCTCCAGGGCCTCTTCTTCAGAAAGCTCCTCGGCGAACAATTCCAATGTCTCTTCCGGTGACGTTCCCATGACTGTCCCCCTCCCCTGAACTGTCTTACCAACTCCAGCTACTCATGGTGGTCAACGTCCCCGCAGTGGACGCCGGACAAGAACCCGTCGACACGCTACTTGCGCTGCCGACCGTCGAGGTACTCATCAGTGACATGTCCTGTGGGATCGAGTCTCCGAGTTCCTCCGCATACAGCTCGAGTTCATCTTGCATACAGCCCCTCCTTTCGCATCTGGCGAAGCCTTTACCAGCTGACGCACATCATCGTGGTGTACGTGCTGGCTGTGGAAGTCGGACAGGACGCGCTGAGGACGCTGCTCTCTGTCGAAGCGGTCGATACCCCGACACTCGTAGCGAGGTTCGCGAGTTCAGGCAATTCTTCCGCATACAAATCGAGTTCCAGTGTGTCGGCCTGTTCCATGATTGGTCACCTCCTTTCCACAGCACCGCACATCGACGACTACGCCCGCTTACCTAGTGCGAAAGCAAACATCTGATTTTTGCGATACCCGTCTATGCCGCAGACTTGCCGCAACACCTTCGGAAGGATCCCTGCGAACACCGTGCCTTCGTATCCAAGGGAGAGCGACTTCAGCCACGCGAAGTGCGCCAGGGCTCCGGATCGAATCAGCAACTCCTTGTACGCACAGCTTCCGTAATCGTCCACGGCATCGGCCAGCCCTGCGACCCAAATAAGAATGGCTGCCGCGTCTACGAACTCTTTTTGCAAGACCATTGACTCTTTTGTCATCCCGGAGCGTAATCGTCCGACACTCGCAAAGGTTGCGGAGTCTGCGACGAACTCGTATACACAGCGAGAATCCATATGGCCCGCGGAGATTCGTTCGGGAAAGACATAGGCACGCAGTTGAAGGCGGGGATCGCCTCCACCCCAGATGCTTTCCTCAAAAAGGGCGACGTCCGAAAGAAGGATCTTCAGATCGTTGAAGTCGACTCCGTCGTCACGATTAAAAAACCGGACCGAGGATCGGCGTTGGAAGATGTCCTCGACCATCTCGGCGCCCATCGACGGAAACGCGCCCATATTGCTCCTTGCGTCGCGCTGTATGCCTCTCGGGAAGGCGTCTGCTACGAGTTTCTGTACGATTTCCCGCTGTCCGAGCAGTTCATGGTCGCTCATGTCCATTCCTCCCGATCCCGACGACCATCGTTACGATCTCCTGCCAATTGCGCACTTGAATGCCCTCCCGAAGTGGCTGCTCCTCCCAATAATTACACAGTTCGAGGCGGATGCCCGCCGCATCAGACGCCGTTCTCGCCTGCGCAAGCGCAACGCCCGCATCTAAGCAAATGATTTTGAACGCGAAATCCCGATATTTCTTGCTCACCCTTTCATACGATCCCGTGAACACCAGCCATCCCCAATTGGTCTCGGGTGGTGGCAACATCCACGTGTGGCGCAGTTCCGGCAGCAACTTGGCGACCTGAACCAGCTCATGCTCAAACGGGTCATAAAAATACACCGCCCTGTCAAGGGATGCAATACCTTCATTGAGAAAATAGACGGCTGGTGAACCAAGGTTTCCCCCGGTAGGCGCCCAACGCTTAACCCTCTCCGCTGTCTCCTTAACCCCGTTCGTGTACATCAGGAGGAGGGCCAGTGCATCAAGATCCTTTGCGCTCACCGCCTCTACGAGCAGAGGCAATTCCTCCCTTGGTTTAAGGGGTCGTCGAGGCGACGACGGGAAATGCTTGTATTCCCTTGTGAGACTGATATTACTTGGTTTATAGTGGTTTTGGTGATCTTTCGGATTAATGTACTTCCGTGAGGGGAATTGTACAAAACTCTCGTATTGGCTGACGTAATTGATCACGGGCTCGCGATCCGTCTCCGTCGCGTCACACGTTTTACAAAACGGGACGCGGGCAAACGGGATCGATTCACTGCGAAGAGTTCCCAATTCCATGCTCTTGACGATGTTGGACGCGAGATAGGTAGGCGCCAGTAGCGAACGGAGAAAGAAGATCTCCATTGCCGTGTAAATCCCGGCCATTCTCCTCAAATAGGCGCGACGAGTTGCCCCACGTGGAGAGTCAGTCGTTGTCCTTGGTAACCTCCTCATCTGGCCCAGAAGGCAATCTATGCAGATGGTTTCCTCGGGCTCGAGAAAAACAATAGAAAGCTTCTCCCCGTCGAGGATGGAGAGGACGAGTGGGATTCCCTTCTCCCACAGTTGGATGGCTTGCTCACGCGCATGGCTCAGTCCCTCCGGACCCTCCCAAAACCCGACGGCCATGGCACAAACGTCTGTCGCATCGCGGACCATGTGCATGCCCGACGCCTCGATCTGCTCGCTCAGTGCCTGCGCAAACTCTGCATCTCCGTAGGCGGCAACGGTGGTGCAATCGAGGCGGACACATACCTGTTCGGTATTCTCATTCGCCCTAGTAAAGTCAATGTGTCGATCGATAAATGAGACGACGCTTCTCTCGAAATCAGACGGAATAGGCCCTTCCTGTAGCATACCTCTCGAGTACAGCAACGCCACTGCGTTGTATACCGCCTCCGGTGGAAACGATGGCAACGCCCGTGCGATATCCTGAAGGCTGTTGTGACCGTCACAGAGTTCGATCACAGCGGGTAGCACGATTTTCGCGCCACGTCCTCGAAATAACTGTTTCTCTACGGCTCCGTCAATGAGCAGGCCATCCTCCCCATACGGCATCATCACAAAGGAAGCAGAAATGCGCGGGTGTCTAGGCGGCTGCATCTGGGGATCGAACTGAACGGCCCTGCCCATCTCCTGTGCGTCGATGCGCCGCGGCGTCTGTATCATGCCAGCACCTCCCTATCGCCGAAGTGCGTCAGTAGGTCTGCATAGCTACGTGTTCTCTCGTCTTTATGTAGGCCACATCGCGGACATCCGTGAACCGGAACCACGGGTGACGTGACATTCTCCCTAGTCAGGAGGTGAACCCGCGCCACAGTTCTGGCGAAGGACTCGAATCCGGTCTCAAACGAGTACAACAGCCATTGAGACCAAAATGCGACGTCTCCGGGATGGACTCCCTTAGGTCCGTGGGACAAGCGGTCCTCGTAATGCTTGTCCACAACCGATGCGATGTGAGAGATGGGATTGTGTTGCGCGTAACGGTCGCTGAAGCAGTGATAACAAACAGACCCGTCAAGGTTGGCGACAGGACCGATGAATAAGAAGGGATGCTCCACAATCATAGGAAGAAACGGGATGCCCCGCTCAAAGCAACGATCATCCAGTGTACGAGCGACCTTCTGACAGGGATGCTCTGAGATCAGTATGCAAAGGTCCGTTCTTTCGTCGATAGGGGCCAGTGATGCGACCGAGGTGATGGCCCCTCTGGAGATCGGTCTTGCTTTCTCCACTTCATCCGCTATCATGGTCGCCAATTCCCCGATCTCCAAGATGGAAATGTTCAATACGTGTTCCCTCCTTCCCAGCCTTCCCGCATCAAGCAAATGGTTGCGGCATGGGGTTGATCTCCACTTCTTGTTTTACACCGTAACCCATGGCTTCAGGGGCCTGGTAAAGCCTGGGATGCCCTAGAAATCGCGCGCGATGGATGAAGGAGAGTGGCTGAAGGCTAGGAATGATGACGCGAACAGCGTATAGTCCACAACGTCTCGCTTCATCAGTCGTCAAGTCCACAGCCACGACCTGATGCCCCCTTTCGCACAGGAGGGAAAGCAGCAACCTGAGGTCTAGAGCTGGATTTCCCACCGACAGATTTCTCAATTCATGAAGGGGTTTCTCCGTTTTGGAGCGCAAGAGAAACTCAAAGTGTTCGACGCGCGACGGGTGTCCCATGTAAAGCGCGCCGTCCGTTACATCGAGAAACTGGTCGACGGGTTTGTCGTGGTATTCTTTGTTCTGCAGGGCAATCCTGACGGATGCTGCCTCACGATGGATCTTGGAGAACGCCTGGAGCGGATCCAGATCCGTGGTGCACATCACCACGGTCCTTACTTTTTCGTTGTGAGGAGCGGACTGAACACAGTAGATGGTCGGCACGCCGATGTCCGTAGTTGCGTCAAAGTAGTGAGTCTCGTAGTAGGGATAGTGATGAGTCTGATCATAAAAGGCTCGAGCCGTGTCTGGAAGCCGCGACCGATCGACCGTCAACCTCGGCAAGTCAAGCCGTTGGAGCCACGTCAGCGCCACGGAGTCTCTTTCAATGACCTCGTTGATCGCGTTGATCAGTGCCTGTTCATAACACTGGTGAATCGCGCAGCCCGTTGAAATGGGAGCCCAGAAACGTTCCGCCTCCACTTTGTACGGAATGTACAGGTAGCTCATGACGGCGGGGGTCCACAACAGCTTTCCACTCGTCAGTTCAACGCCGCGAACCCAGCGAATCTCTTTATGCTTGCTCGGCCTTACCAATGGACAATCGGGATGCGAAAGCTCTTCGTCAGAGCACACGGGGACGCAGTCCAGATCAAGAGCCTCGTCGCCCAAGTCCTTCCCGGTCGTCCATATAAACTGGCTTTCGTCGTACACGCAGGAACAGTATCTTTCCAATGTTTCCGCCAGTGCTTTGAAGCGACCCACATCAGGATCCACATCGCCACCAGCTCCGGAAAGCTCCATGGATTTCCCGTAATTTCGGTTTGAAAAAGATGCGATTCTGTTCAAATCACCCAAAGAACAAGCAAAGGTCCGATAAGCTGGCTCCCCCGTATCAATAGGCAGAGGCATCGGGTATGTCATGAGACCAGCGAGAGGTTGGCACAAGTCTGCCTGAATGCGCAGAGGGTTCACCCCCTTTATAGAAGAGGTTGTCCAAACCAGTTCGAGAGCTCCGTGTTGCGGACCGGGTTCACCCATCCTACACAAACACCTTGCCTCGACCACTCGGAAAAGGGCACCAAAGTCTAAAACTTGTAATCTGAAGATAGTATAATTGCGTGGTATATTTTTGTCAATGCTTCGCAACCATTCATCTAAAATCTTACCGAAAAGGTCTTGGATCACTCGCATAGAATTCCTACCGAAGGAATTGTTGTGCGGATGTCTATAGTGGACCCAAGAAACTAGACACGAGGTGAAAGGCGATGTAAGACTAAGAGTATGAAAAAAACCTACACACCCGAGTTCAAAGCGCAGGTCGTCAGAGAGATCCTCCGTGAGCAGAAAACCATGTCGGAGATCGCCTCAGAGTACGGGATCCATCCTGTACAACTCAGCCAGTGGAAGAAGGCCGCCCTAGACAACCTAGCCGCCGTTTTCGTAGACGAGCGTAAGGTAACCAAGCAACAGCGCCTGCAGGAGCAGGAAATAGATCGGTTGTACGCACGGGTCGGTAAGCTATCCACTCAACTCGAGTGGATCAAAAAAAACGTTCATGACTCCGTCGAGTCACAGGCTAGGATGAAAATGTTGAGGTTTCGCAGTCTCCGCGTCCCGTATTATACTGGCGTTGACCAGATCAGTTCCGCAGATTTTGTGGTGGTTCAAACCCCGTAAAAAAAACTGAATGGACAACCCTTGAAGCACAGGCTAGTGGACGTCCAGTCCGAGTAAAAAATTTTAAGTCAGTCGGGTTGTCTTCTGGTCACTACTGTGTTTGTGGGGGTGACAGGGATGATTGAGGCTGTGCTGGAACGATGTGCAGGGCTCGATGTTCATCAAGAAATGGTAGTGGCATGCATACTGACCGGAGCGCTTAGTGAGGCTCCGAAAAAGGAACTACAGTCCTTTGGCACAACTACAAAGGAGCTCATTGAATTAGGAAATTGGCTGGTGAGTTCGGGATGTTCACACGTGGCAATGGAAAGTACTGGGGTGTATTGGAAGCCCGTTTGGAACGTTCTCGAGGCATTTGACTTCGAAATGCTTTTAGCAAACGCTCATCATATCAAGAACCTACCCGGCCGTAAAACAGATATGAAGGACGCGGAGTGGATCGCGAAACTTCTTCGCTCAGGCCTCATTGAGGGGAGTTTTGTGCCCTCTGCTGAGGTTCGCGACCTGCGAGACCTTACGCGGTATCGTAAGAAGTTAGTCTACCAAGCAACAGCAGAAAAGAACAGGATCCACCGCATTCTCCAAGATGCCAATATTAAGCTTACGTCTTTCATGTCGGATGTCTTTGGAGTCTCCGGACGCTTGCTACTCGAGCGACTGGTCAACGGTGAGGTCATCACGTTGGAGTTCCTTCAACAGGAAATGAAAGGACCGCTCAAGCACAAGGCAGACCAATTGCTCCAATCCGTTCAGGGTCGCATCCGCTGCCATCACATACAGATGATGAGGTACTCATGGGAGCACCTGCTGTTTCTCGAGCAAGCGATTGTACAGGTCGATGAGCAAATCTACGAAAGACTCAAAGACCGCAGAGAAACTGTCGAATTACTTTCGACTATCCCTGGCATCAATGAACAATCAGCATCCATCATCATCGCGGAAATCGGGACAGACATGGCGCAGTTCCGGGACGAGCATGCGTTAGCCGCTTGGGCAGGCGTATGCCCTGGAAACTTTGAGAGCGCCGGAAAGAAAAAACGAACGAGAGTGCGCTCAGGCAATAGCATACTAAAGGCCATCCTATGTGAGTGTGCGTGGGCGGCTGCTCGAACGAGAAATACGCGACTATCCGCCAGATACTGGTCTCTTGTAAAACGTATGGGAAAGAAGAAGGCCTTGGTCGCCGTCGCGCATACCATTCTCAAGATCGTCTATCATGTTCTCGCCAAGCGCCAGTCCTACATCGAACTAGGGGCGGAGTACCTGGAGCAGTACCGCAGGGATAAGCAGGAACGGTTGCAGACGAAGATCATCCGTGACCTTGAGGCGAAGGGATTTGTCATTACAAGGCCGGCGTGAGTTGTGTCTACCTCGTGGGATAGCATTTTCGTAAAAAAATCTGGAATTGAGCCGGAGTGAGCATGAACGGCGCGCGATGCTCGATTGGGGCAACGAGAAGGTCTCAGTCAAGGCACAAGCCGACATCTTAAGCCTCAACCGAAGCTCGCTGTACTACAAGCCCGTCGAGCCCGCCGCCGAGGAGGTGAACTTGCGTCACGCGATTGACGAGATCTATACCCGTCACCCAGTGTATGGGTCGCGGCGCATCACGGTGGAGCTACGCCGGCAGGGCTTGTGCATCAACCGCAAGCGGGTGCAACGGTGCATGCGAGAGATGGGGATCGAAGGAATCTGTCCGGGCCCGAACTTGAGCAAACGGAACATGGAGCATCGCGTCTATCCCTACTTGCTCCGCCATGTGACGCCCGATCGGCCGAACCACGTGTGGGGTATTGATATCACGTATATTCGCCTTAAAAGGGGATGGATGTACC